>Ga0247727_10001994_pt1 | contig 47218 bp, 42 predicted proteins | sample WisWelCaveWW1625_FD_202498 | JGI IMG/M metagenome (GOLD analysis project Ga0247727, IMG submission 202498) | Biofilm microbial communities from Wishing Well Cave, Virginia, United States - WW16-25 | ecosystem: Environmental > Aquatic > Deep subsurface > Groundwater > Cave microbial mat | place...
TCACCGAAGGCAAGAAGACCAAAGTGATTGCCGTCGAACCGGCGTCGTGTCCCAGCATGACTCGCGGCAAGTACACCTTCGATTACGGCGACACGGCGGCGATGGCCCCCATCGTGAAGATGTACACGCTCGGTCACACCTTCATCCCGCCGGGCATCCACGCTGGCGGCCTGCGCTATCACGGTATGGCTGCCAGCGTAAGCGCGCTGGTGGATCATGGCGACATCGAGCCGCGGGCGGTGAAGCAGTTGGAGACGTTCGAGGCGGCGGTGCAGTTCTCGAAGGCCGAGGGCATCATTCCTGCGCCGGAAAGTGCGCACGCGATTCGGGTGGCGCTGGACGAAGCCCTCAAGTGCAAAGAGACGGGTGAGAAGAAAGTGATCGCCTTCAACTTGTCCGGCCACGGCCATTTCGACATGACGGCCTACGAAGCCTACCATCACGGCAAGCTCGAAGATTACGAGTATCCGGTGGAGAGGGTGGAAGAAGCCATGACCCACTTGCCGAAAGTCCAATTGCCGGCGTAATATCCTTTTTACGTTCCTCCTCCGGCTAACGCCCTTCGACTGCGCGCTGCGTGCTTCGCATGAGCGGACGCTGAGCGAAGCCGAAGCGGCAGTCGAAGGGGCGCGGCGCGCCGCTCAGAGCTTGCCCTGAGCAGTGACGGAGGAGGAACGATTAGTGAAAGCGCTCGACCGATGAAACTTGAACCCTCTGCTATCCAGTTGCGCTTTGTGCCCCTCGACCGACTGCTTTTGCACGAAGAGGATGATCCTTACCGCGTCAAGCGGCTGGCGCTCACCCTCAAGATGGAGGGCAAACTGCGCAACCCGCCCATCGTGGCCGAACAGGCTGACCATTACATCGTGCTAGATGGGGCGACGCGCACGACGGCTCTGCGGGAGATGGGGTATCGCGACGTTTTGGTCCAGATTGTGGATTACAACGCCGACACGATTCAAGTAGGCGCCTGGCATCACGTGCTTGTCGGCCTGTCTCACAATCAGTTGCTGTCAACGTTGGCCGATGTGGAAGAGGTTACGCTCCAGACCGTGGATGCAGACACCGCGGGCCGGATGCTCGGGACGCGCGAGATTATCGCCTGCGTTGTGATGCGGAATGGCCAGTGGTTTGCCGTGCTGTGTGACAGCGACCCTCACCCGGACAACAACCGGCGGGCCGCTTTGCTCTGCCAACTGGTGGCGGAATACCGGGGCAAGGCCGAGGTGCACCGCACCGTGGAGGTAGACCTGCCTGAATTGATCCGCGAATACGCCGACTTGACCGCGGTGATCACGTTCCCCTCCTTCTCACCAGCCGAAATCTCGCAAATTGCGATTGAGGGCGCCAAATTGCCGATGGGGATTACCAGGCACGTAGTCGCCGGGCGGGCGCTGGGGCTGGACATCCCGCTGGAGATGTTGAGCGACTCACAGCCACTGGAAGCCAAAAACACCTGGCTGACCGATCAGATTTTCGCGCGCCTGAAAGCAAACAAGGTTCGCTTGTATCAGGAGCCGGTATTTGTCTTCGATGAGTGAGGCAGTCATGAGCGTTCAACTTCTCCTGGGTAATGACGCGATTGCGCTTGGCATGGTGCAGAACGGCTGTCAGGTGGTGACGGCGTACCCTGGCACGCCAAGCTCGGAGATTCTGGCGGGCGTTGTGAAATTCAAGAAGAAGCTGAGCCGCAAGATTTATACCGAGTGGAGCGCCAGCGAGAAGGTGGCTTTTGAAGTGGCGCTGGCGGCCAGTTGGAGCGGGTTACGGTCGGCGACGACGATGAAGCAGGTGGGCCTCAACGTAGCCGCCGACCCGTTGTTCAGCGCCGCCTACACGGGGGTAGTCGGCGGGTTTGTGATTGTCCCCTGTGATGATCCCGGCCCGATGTCTTCGCAGACGGAGCAGGATTCGCGCCTGTTCGGCCTCATTGCGAAAGTGCCGGTGCTTGATCCGTCAACGCCGGCGGAAGCGATGGCGATGGTGAAAGAGGCGCTGGAGCTTTCCGAGCGGCATCGTGTTCCCGTCATTCTGCGCCCGACGACTCGCGTTTGCCACGCGGTGCAAAGTGTAGAGGTCAACGGGTCGGGGCAAGAGGCGTTTGCCCCGGCCAGGCCGGGTTTCAAAAGGGATCCTCAACGGTGGGCGGCCACCCCGGCCTTCCGCCTCAAACTGCATCACGAACTCAACGCCAAACTGAGGGCCATCGAAGATGAGTTTGAGAAGTCGCCGCTCAACTCAATCTCCAATTCTCTAATCTCAAATTCTCTAATCGCTCAGAGGATTGGAGGATTGGAGATTAGAGATTGGAGAATTGGGATTATCGCCAGCGGGGTCGCGTTCACCACCGCGCAGGAGGCGCTGGCCGAGCTTGGCGCTTCAGCGCCGATCCTCAAAATCGGCACACCCTACCCGTTGCCGCGCAAGCTGGTCACGGACTTCATTGCGCGGTGCGAGCGGGTGCTGGTGATCGAAGAGCCGGACGCTTGTATCGAACTGCAAATCCCCGACCGCACCCGGGTGAGCGGGCGGCTGGACGGCACGGTTCCCAACGCAGGTGAACTTTCGCCGGAAGTGATCATGGCGGTTCTGGCCGAGGCGCTTGAGGCCGGCGGCGCTCCGGTGCCGCCGCCGCCCGACGACGACTCGTTGGCGGCCATCGTCCAATCGCTGAAGATTGCGCCGCGCCGCCCGCGCCTGTGCCCCGGTTGCTCGCACCGCTCGGCCTTTTTCACGGTGAAGCATACCTTTGGGCCAAATGCGATCTATCCGGGCGACATCGGCTGTTACACCCTCGGCACGAATTTGCGCGCGGTAGACACGTGCGTGGATATGGGGGCGTCGGTGACGATGGCCGCCGGGTTCTATCATGCCAACCGGCTTGCCGGAGACAAGCGGCCCATCGTCGCCACCATCGGCGATTCGACGTTCATTCATTCCGGCATCGTGCCGCTGGTGAATGCAGTTCATACCAACGCGCGATTCATCCTGTTGATTCTCGACAATCATACGACGGCGATGACGGGCGCGCAACCCACGCCCGCCAACGATTACGTTGCCGATGGCGACATTGCGACCAAAGTGCCCATCCCCGGCCTGGTGCGGGCGTGCGGCGTGAAATTTGTCCGGGTGGCCGATCCTTACGATCAAAAGCCGTTTGAGTCGCTTCTCAAAGAGGCGCAGGTTTTCACCCAGTCGCCTGAGGGCGGTGTGGCCGTCATCATCGCCGACCGGCCCTGTGTGCTTTACGACCGCGCGCCCGTTGACGAAAATCCCGTCCCGGTGGTCATCACTGAAGAGTGCGATGGTTGCCGCTACTGCGTTGAAGCCTTTGAGTGTCCGGCGCTCATTCTTCGCCCCGACAAGTCGCGAGTGGACATTGACTACCGCGTCTGCGTGGACTGCGGCCAGTGTATTGATGCGTGTTACAAAGGTTTTATCGTACCTCAGACGGAGCCGACGAAGACGTAAAACGTCAAACGACAATGACGTTTTACGGTTGACGTTTTACGCTCAGATAGCGTTTTTATGGAACGGAAGTTGATCGTCGCCGGTATCGGCGGACAGGGGGTCATCTTCGTGACGAAGGTTTTATCGCAGGCGGCGATGGCGCGCGGCGAGCGGGTGATGGCTTCCGAGAATCACGGCATGAGCCAGCGCGGCGGCAGTGTAATGTCGCACGTGAAGATTGGCGGAAGCGATGCCCCCCTCATCCGCCGGGGCACGGCGGACGCGTTGATTGCCTTGGATCGGATGGAGGCCATTCGCAATTTGCCGTTCGTGCGGGCGGGCGGCAGTGTGTGCCTGAACAGTTCGAACGGACTGGAACCGGCGGTGATGCCACGCCTGGCTGAGATGGGCATTAACGTTCACGCCTTCAACGCCGATGCGCGCGCCAAAGAACTGGGCGCGCCGGCGGTGGCTAACCTGATCCTTCTCGGCTTCGCCGCGGCCCACTCGGCCCTGGGCTTGAGCGTAGAAGAGTTAAAAGAGGCCGTGCGCGCCCTCGGCCCGGCCAAGGCAGTGGAGATGAATTTGAAGGCTTTGGACGCGGGAGCGGGCGCGGAGGAATGATTCTGTAGAGCCGCTTCGCGTGCCAATTCGCTCTACGAATTCCGCATTCTAATGTATTCGTATGAAACCGTTTGACTATCTCGCTCCCCGAACACTGGCCGAAGCAGTTGAGGCGCTCGCCAAACACAACGGCCAGGCGCGCATGATTGCGGGCGGCACCGACTTGTTGTTGAAGATGAAGGCCGGGCGGCTGGCTCCCAAAGTTGTCGTCAACATCAAACGCATTCCCGAATTGCGTTGCCTTTCGTTCGATTCGCACCTCACCCTCGGCGCGCTGACCACCCTCGAGGAACTCCGGCGCTCGCCCATCATCCGCGAGCACTATCCGGCGCTGGCCGAGGCGGCGGCCACGATGGCTTCAACGCAGATTCGCAACCTGGCTACAGTGGGCGGCAACCTGTGCAACGCCGCGCCCTCGGCTGACCTGGCGCCGATACTGATCGCTCTGAATGCCATCGTCCGTATCGCCGGGCCGGGCGGCGAGCGGCGCATTCCGTTAGGCGAATTTTTTACCGGGCCGGGGACGACTGTTCTTGGGCCGGGTGAATTGATGGCCGCCTTGAAAGTTCCCCGCCCGACCGGCCCGGCCCTGTATCTCAAACACTCGCCGCGTGAACACATGGACATCGCCGTGGTGGGGGTGGGCCTCTCTCTCCGTTGGAGTAGCACGCTTCGCGCAACTGCTACTCCAACACCAACGTGCGAGTCGGCGCGGGTGGTGTTGGGCGCAGTGGCCCCGACCCCCCTGCGCGCGCAACGCGCCGAAGAAGAACTGCTGGGTGGCCCGCTCACGGCAGAACGCATTGATCGCGCCGCCAAACTTGCCGCCGAGGAGTCGAAGCCGATAGACGACGTGCGCGGCTCGGCCTGGTATCGCCGCCGGATGGTGGAAGTGTTGACGCGGCGGGGATTGGAATCCCTGACCCACACCCATCAGAATTGAGAGGGCCTATGTTGCGCAAACTCATTCTCTATTTGATCAAGCCCTCAAAGTATGACGACGACGGCTATGTCATCCGGCACTGGCTGGGCGTAGTTCCCAGCAACACGCTGGCAACCCTCTACGGTCTGACCGAAGATGTGCGCCGCCGACGCGCTTTGGGCGCGGTCGAGATCGAAACCCGCCTGATAGATGAAACCGTGCAACGTGTCCCGGTGGAGCACATTTGCCGCGCCAATCACCCGCCGACCGTTAAAGTGGCCGTGATGCTGGCTGGGGTGCAGACCAACCAGTTTCCCCGCGCTTCTGATCTGGCTCGCGAATTTCGCCGCGCCGGGGTGGAGGTGTGGATCGGCGGGTTCCACGTCAGCGGCATGTTGGCGATGTTCCCCGGCATCTCGCCTGAAATTCAGGAATTGCTGGACTTGGGGGTGACCGTCGTCAAAGGTGAAGTGGAGGGCCGGTGGGAGGCTTTACTGCGCGATATTGTGCAGGGCGCGTCGCAGTCGTTGTACGATTTCCTGAAAGCGCCCCCGGCTCTGGTCAATGCGCCTCTCCCGAAGCCAGACCCCTCTTACGCGCGCCGCTTCGCGTCTCACATGGGCACGCTCGACTGCGGGCGCGGTTGCCCCTTTGACTGCTCGTTTTGTTGCATCATCAACGTCCAGGGCCGCCACATGCGCTATCGGGATCCGCAAGCCGTGCTGGCCGCGCTCCGCGAAAATTATCGCCTGGCCGGGATCAACAACTATTTCTTCACCGACGACAACTTTGCCCGCAACAAACACTGGGAGACTCTCTTCGATGGCCTGATCCATCTCCGTGAAGTAGAGGGCCTGCCGTTGCGCTTCATGATGCAGGCCGACGTGCTTTCGTATCGCATTCCTCACTTCATTGAGAAAGCCCGGCGGGCAGGATGCACGCAGGTATTTCTCGGCATTGAGAGTGCTAACCCCGAAAACCTCAAAGCCGCTGGAAAACGCCAGAACACCGTGGAGGACTTTCGGAAACTCGCCGCGGCCTGGCACGCCGCCGGGATTGTCACTCATGCCGCTTACATCGTCGGCTTTCCGCACGACACGCCGGACAGCGTCCGGGAGAATCTGCGGTTCCTCACCGACGAATTGCAAGTAGAACAGGCGTCGTTCTTCATGCTCGGCCCCATCCCCGGTTCACGCGATCACCAACGCCTGGCCGCCCAGGGGCAAGCGCTGGACCCGGACTTCAACCGATACGACTCCTTCCACCCCACGATGCCACATCCGCATATGACCGCCGACGAGTGGTACGCGCTTTATCGTGAGTGTTGGCGTACCTTCTACAGTTTCGAAAACATGCGCGCCATCCTGAGCCGTGTGCCGCTGGAAAACTATTGGGGCGTGTTCCGCAATTTCATCTGGGCCAAGAATGCGGCCGAGGTCGAGGGCGAGCACCCGATGATCACCGGTTTCTGGCGGTTCAAGGATCGGCTCACCCGGCGGCCCGGTTTTCCCATTTCCGGTTGGTGGGCGCACTTCGTCGGGCAGGTGCGCGAGAAAGCGGGGCAGATTCGGCAGTGGGCCACGCTGTTGCTGGAAATGGAAGAACTGTGGCTGCAAACCCGTCCGCCGACGCGGCTGGAGCGCCGTCTGATCGCCGACTTTCAGCGGTTGCGGGAACGCGACGCGGAGTGGACTCGATCTCTTCGCCTGCCCGAATTGCCCGCCGCGAATGTGGTGGAGATGCGCCGCACCCTGTACGAATGGACACACACGACCCTCCCGGCTTTCCTACTGCGCCGCCGCGAAACGCTCGAGGCTACACTCTCGACGCTTAGCGTGCCACAGATGCCCCGGGTCTCGCTCCCCAATCTTTGGGAGAAAGCCCCGGCCGAGGTGCGCGAATGGATTGTGCGCGTCGAGGCGCACGCCCATAGCGTGCAGATTTCCCGCAGTCCACTCGATTGGTTCTGGTTGCAAGCGTGGCACGATCTGCGGGCGGGCAAATTCTGGCGGGTTCGCCCGTCGCAGGTCGTCGTCAATTTTGCGCGCGACTTTTTCCTGACGTTGCGCTTCGCCTGGGCGCTGTTGACTGCCACCGACACGCAGATGCCTACCCGGCCATGACCAGACACGGCCTGGAAGAACACGATGCCAAAATTTTACCTCACCCTCACTGTGAACGGCGAGCAACGTGAACTATTAATTGACCCGCGCCGGACTCTGCTGGACGTTTTGCGAAACGATCTTGATCTGCGCGGCGCGCACCGCGGCTGTGACTCCGGCGATTGCGGCGCGTGCACCGTTCTATTGGAAGGCCAGCCCATCACCTCTTGCATGATCCTGGCCGCCGATTGCGACGGCCTGAGTGTGACCACCGTCGAGGGCGTCACGCCCGCCGATGGCCTCCATCCGGTTCAGCGGGCGCTCGTCGAGAAAGGCGGCATCCAGTGCGGCTTCTGCACGCCGGGGATGGTGATGGCCGCCATTGCTCTGCTCGACGACAACCCGCGCCCCACCCAGGCCGAGGTGAAAGAGGGGCTGGCGGGCAACCTGTGCCGGTGTACCGGCTACAAAAAGATCGTCGAGGCGGTGTTGTCGGTTGAAGAAGGAAAATAAGGGAAATCGGGGAAATGATAGGTCAGCGTATCCCTAAACTAGACGCGCCGGACAAGGCGACGGGCCGAACCGTATACGGCCACGATGTGAAACTGCCGGGCATGTTGCACGGGCGCATTTTGTATTCGCGGCATCCCCACGCCCGTATTTTGAAAGTGGATGTTTCGCGGGCGCTGAAACTGCCCGGGGTGAAAGCCATCGTCACCGCCGCCGACAACCCGCGTGTAGGGGCAGGCGCGGAGCGTGTCCCTGCCCGCTTCGGTTATGGCAAAGACAACACGCCGTTGAAGGGCGACGTCGTTCGCAGTCTGCGCGACGAAGTGGCCGCCGTCGCGGCGGTGGACGCCGACATCGCCGAAGAAGCGTTAGGGCTGATCGAGGTGGAATACGATCCGCTCCCGGCGCTGTTCGACGCGGAGGCGGCGCTGAAAGAAGGCGCGCCGCTCATCCACTCGGAGCACGGTTCGAACCTTTTCAGCAAATACCGCTATTCGCACGGCGATCTGGACACGGGCGAGCATGAGAGTGATGTGATTCTCGAAGCCGATTACGAACTGCCTTATGTGGCTCACGCGGCCATGGAAACCAGCGTCGTCGTCGCCTCGTTCGATCATCGCGGCCACCTCACCCTGTATAGCACCACCCAGATTCCATTCCTGCTCCAGCGCGATCTCTCGGAAGCGCTTGGCCTGGAAGGGCGCGACATCCGCATCATCCAAACGGCCATCGGCGGCGCGTTCGGGCGCGGGCTGGACATTTACCCGTACGAGCCGATTGCGGCGTTGCTGGCGCGCAAGGCCGGGAAGCCGGTGCGTATCTCTTTTTCGCGGCCCGAGGAGTTTCTGGCCGCGCCCGTGCGCCAGCCGGCGAAGGTTCACGTGCGCGCCGGAGCCAAACGAAACGGCCTGGTCACGTTCCGCGATGTCTACGCCTTGCTCGACATCGGCGCCTACGTGTCGTGGGGCAGTGTCACCCCGCTGGTGATGATGCAGACGACGGCCTCACTCTACCGCGTGCCGCACGTCCGTTTCTCCGCCGATTGTGTCTACACCAATAACCCGATCACCGGCGCCGTGCGCGGCTATGGCAATCCGCAATCCACGTTCTTTGTTGAGACGATGATGGATCGCCTGGCCGTGGCCCTCAATCTCGATCCAATCGAGTTCCGCATCCGCAACGCCAACATCCCAAATGAAGAAACGCCGCAAGGATTGAAGATCACAAGCTGTGGGCTGAAAGAATGTTTGGAAGCAGTGGCGGCGCGGGCGGACGTGGGTAGCCGGCAGATGGTCGCTTCGCGCAGCAAATGGCAAATGGCAAACCATCAGCCATCAGCTATCAGCCATCAGCGCTTGAAGCGGGGCATCGGCTTTGCCTCCACCCTCAACGTGGGCGGCGGGGCGCGGATTTATCGCAGTGATGGGTGCGGGGCGACGGTGAAGGTGGACGACTTCGGCCACGTGTCGCTCATCACCGGCAGCACCGAGATCGGGCAGGGGTCGGAGACGGTGTTGGCGCAAATTGTCGCCGACGTACTGGGCGTGAAGGTGGAAGATATCAACGTGCTCAACAGCGACACCGACGTGAAACCCTGGGATGTGGGGGTGCATGCCAGCCGCACCACGTTCATCGCCGGGAACGCGGCCCATATCGCGGCCCTGGAGGCGCGGCGGCAACTCTTCGAAACGGCGGCTGAAATGTTGAAAGCGAGCCCTGATGAGTTGATTGCCCGCGACGGCAAGATAATGGCCGCCAATCAGCCAGCAGTCGAACTGGGCAAGGTGGCGCGGGCGCGGCACTTCCGCGAGGGCGGCCAGGTCATCATCGGCGAAGGCTGGTACGACCCGCCGACCCAGCTGGTGGATAAGGACACGTACAAGGGCAACATCTCGGCGACGTATGGCTTCGGCTCGCAGATGGCCGAAGTGGAAGTGGACACCGAGACCGGCAAGGTGCGCGTGCTGAGGCTGGTATGCGCCAACGACGTGGGCCGGGCCATTAACCCGATGGCGGTCGAGGGGCAGATCGAGGGCGGGGCGCAGATGGGGCTGGGGTACGCGCTGACGGAGGAAGTGATTGTGAAAGAGGGACGGGTGCTGAATCCCGACTTCCTTGATTATCGCCTGTTCACCACCGCCGACATGCCGGAGCTTGAATCGATCATCGTCGAAACCGACGACCCGCAAGGGCCGTTCGGCGCGAAGGGCGTGGGCGAGATGGGCGGCACGCCCACCGCCGCCGCCATTGCCAACGCGATTTATGACGCGGTGGGCGTGCGCCTGACAACTGTGCCGATGACGCCGGAGCGGGTGTTGAAAGCATTGGATGAATCGCAAAGGAACTTATGACCCAACTTCGCCTGAACCCTTACCTTTTGAAAGTTCCGCTGTACATCGCCGGAAAGTCCGTCGAGGAAGTGCAGGAAGAGTACGGGCTGGACGACGTGCTCAAACTGGCCTCGAACGAGAACGCGATGGGGCCATCGCCGCTGGCGGTGGAAGCCGCGCAGAAAATGCTGGCCGAGACCCACCGTTATCCCGGCCTCGCCGAGCGCGAGCTGCGTCGCCGCCTCGGCCCGCTGACACATCCTGACTTCGACGAGCGTTACGTGATCACCGGCAATGGCGCGACCGATCTCATCCGCATGATTGCCCAAGCATTTATTTTCGACGGCGGCGAGATGATAACCGGCCGGATCACGTTCCCCATGTATAGCATCTGCACGACCATGTTCGGCGGCGTGACCCGGGCCGTGCCGCCGACCCCGGAGTTGCGCTTCGACCTCCCGGCTATCGCTGAGGCTGTCAGCCCGGACACCCGGCTGATTTTCATCACCACCCCCAACAACCCCACCGGGCTGATCTGCCACCGGGCCGAAGTGGACGAGTTCATGGGCCGCGTGCCGGAAGGCGTGGTCGTCGTCTTTGATGAGTCATACCGCGATTTTGTGGACGACGCCGATTACCCCGACCCGGCTCACTACGTGGCCGCCGGCCGCAACGTGATCGTGGTGCGGAGCTTTAGCAAGAGCGCCGGGTTAGCCAACTTGCGCGTGGGCTACGCCATCGCCCGACCGGACCTCGTCGAATATCTGCATCACGCGCAACTGCCTTTCAACACCGGCGCAATCGCCCTGGCGGCAGCCTGCGCCAGCCTCGACGATGGCGACTACCTGGAGCGCAACCGCCGCCTGGTGCGGGAGGGGCGCGAGTTTCTGTACGCCGCGTTTGATTCGCTCGACCTCAGCTACGTTCGCAGTCAGACCAACTTTGTTCTCATCACCGGCCTGCCCGTGGAAGCTAAAGTTCTCGGCGAGAGTCTCATCCGGCGCGGCGTGATCGTCCGTCCAATGACGGGGTGGGGATTGCCGGATGCGATTCGAGTGTCGCTCGGGACGCATGAACAGAATGAACGATTTGTGGCCGCTCTACGGGCCGTGTTGGAAGAGGCGAGAGTGGCGGCATAGGCTCGATACTGTGTGGATAAGCGTAGTCTAGCCCCTTGTGGGCAGGCATAAGCCGCATTTCAAATTCATCCCGATAGAGAAAGGTATTGACCGTGACCGTTTCGTCTTCCAAGAGTTGCCTGAACTGTGGCGCGACCGAGGCCGACAGGCCAGTGATGATGTGGCATTATCAGGGGCGAGAGTTGTGGATTTGCGCCGAGTGCCTGCCGCTAATGATACACAAGCGAGAGCAGTTGATGATTAAGTGGCCGCCGCCGGAATCATCCGGGCCGTCCCAGGGGCAGTGACTAAGGGGTAAACAATGGATTACATCAAACGTGTTGAGCGCGTGGCGCTGGCCGTCGAGGATTTGGACAAGGCCCAGGCCTTCTTCGAGCAGTGGTTCGGGGCCAGGTTTTGCCCGGAAGAAAACATCGAAGACATGGGCATTCGCTATCGCCCGTTCGACATCGGCGCGAGCAAGATGGAATTGCTTCAAGCCACCCGTGACGACAGCCCAGTGGCAAAATTCATCAAGCGGAATGGCGGGCCGGGCGTGCATCACATCACTTACGAGGTGGACGATTTGGACGCCGCCATTGCCGAGTTGGAGCGGCGCGGCGGGCGCATCGCCTACCGGCATACTTACCAGCCGGGCGTGACGTTTGAAGGCCAATACTGGCGTGAAGCCTTCATCCATCCGAAAGATGCTTTTGGCGTGCTGATTCATCTCGCAGAGAAAAAGCCGGTGCAATGAAAGTAACTACTCACGGCCCTCGGGAGGCAAGCATCCTGAGCGGAGTTCCGCGTGCGTTTTGCGGAACGCAGTCGAAGGATGCGGGCCATGCGCGAGAGCCGCACGCGAAGCGCTCGACTGCGCGGCAGAAGAACACTGCCGCTCCGCTCAGGATGCTACCCTGTGAGCAATTACAAATGAAGAATGACCTCCGGCGAATGGGCGAGCGGCAATGATTAAGGTAGAAGACGTTTTCTTCAGGATGGCGGCCTTCGGGCTGATCTTTGCGGGCATCCTTCTGAGAGTCAGATACGCCCCACCAGTGCGCGTGGGCGAACTGCTTTTCGGGATCGGCCTGTGCATTCTGTCGCTGGTATCACTGCCAGCGGACAAGCGCGGAGGAAAACATGAAAGAGTCGCCTGAACTCATCCCGTTGATTTTCAAGGCCATTGCGCTGGCGATGTCGGTAGCAAGCGTGGTGCTGAGTATCATGAACGTTGCGCCAGTGCAAGTTCACATCATCTTGCTCGGTCTCGGGCTGTTTGCGTTATCGGTGGCGGCGGTGCAAAAGACAAAGCAAGGAAACTGAGATGGACTTTGCGTTGACCGAAGAGCAGGAACTATTCCGCAAGTCGGTGCGCGATTTTGTGGAAAAGGAAGTTGCGCCGGTTGCCGCCGAGTTGGACGATCGCGGCGAGTTCCCGCTGGCCCTGTTCCAGCGGTGCGGGCAGTTGGGCTATTTCGGCCTGCGCTACCCGGAGTCGGCTGGCGGGCTGGGCGCGGACTTCACGACCTTCTGCCTGATGGTTGAGGAAATCGCGCGCGGTTCGCTCTCGCTGGCGGCGGCGGTCTCGATGCAATGCCTGATGGGCACCGACTTCGTGCATCGTTTCGGCACGGACGATCATAAAACAAGGTTGTTCGCGCCTGCCCTGCGCGGCGAGAAGCTGGGCACGATTGCGATGACCGAGCCGGACTTCGGCTCCGACCTGGGCGGCATCAAAACGCGGGCAGTGAAGGATGGTGAGGGCTGGGTGTTGACCGGGCGCAAGATGTGGATCACCTCGGCGACGGTGGCCGATTTTTTTACAGTGGCGGCCAAAACCGATCCCGAAGCCGGGTTCAAAGGCATTGACATGTTTCTGGTCGAAAAGGGGATGCCGGGGCTGTCGGTGGGGAAGCGTATTCATAAGTTGGGCGTCCGCGCCTCGGAAACGTCGGAGTTGATTCTGGAGGAGGTGCGCGTTCCGGCGGCGAATCTATTAGGGCAACAAGGGACGGGTTTCAAAAATCTTGGGGCGATACTGGCCGAGATCAGGACGATGACGGGAGCGCTGGCGCTGGGGCTGGCTCAGGCGGCGCTGGAGGCCAGCATCAAGTATTCGCACGAGCGCGCCCAGTTCGGCAAGCCCATTGCGGCCTATCAGGCCATTGCCCACAAGATTGCCGAGATGGGCACCCAGTTGGAGGCGGCGCGCGGGCTGGTGCACCGCGCGGCGTGGCAAATTGAAAACGGCAAGCCGGACATGAAGCTGGCTTCGATGGCGAAACTGTTTGCGACCGAGATGGCGAACAAGGCCGCCGACGAATGCACCCGCATCTTCGGCAGTTACGGCTTTGCTATGGAATACGACGCGCAACGTTATTTCCGCGACGCGCGCTTTTTGCTGTACGGCGGCGGCACGAGCGAAATTTTGCTTGGCATCATTGCCAAAGAAATGGGCGTGTAATGTAGGGCGAGTTGCCCGCTTCGCGTCGCCCTGCTATTCGAAAACAACTGAGAGGCAATTCTATGGCTTACAAAACTCGCGGGCTTACATTTGACCAGTTCAATATCGGCGATGTGTTTGCGTCACCGGGGCGCACCGTGACCGAGGCCGACGTCGTCAACTTCGCCGGTCTGTCGGGCGACTTCAACCCCTTGCACACCGACGAAGAGTTCGGCAAGACCACGCCCTTCGGCGCGCGCATCGCGCACGGGATGCTGATCGCGGCCATGTCAACGGGCATGTCGAATTGGACGGGCGTCTTTGAAGGCACGACGCTGGCGTTAATGGAGCAGGTCATTCAATACAAGAACCCGACGAGGTTCGGCGACACCGTGCATCTCGAACTCAAAGTGCTGGAGAAGAAAGAAACGTCCAAGCCGGATCGCGGCGTCGTCGTCTTCGAGACGCACGTGTTGAATCAGGAAGGCAAGGCCGTCATCGAGGGCAAGTGGACGTTGATGATGAAACGCGGATAAAAGCTCCAAATCCCAAAACCCCAACTTCCAATCTCCAATCTCTAATCTCAAAGAGGCTGATATGAGACTCAAAGACAAAGTTGCACTAATCACCGGCGGGGCGGGCGGCATTGGCCGGGCGACGGCTCTCCGCTTTGCCAGCGAAGGCGCGAGCGTCGTCGTTTCGGATATGGACGAGGCGGCGGTGAATGAGACGGCCAAACTGGTGGCCGACGGCGGCGGCAAAGCCGTTGCCGTAGCGGGCAGTGTCACTGCCCGCGCCGACGCGCAGAGGATGGTGGAGGCCGCCACGACCAACTTTGGCCGGCTCGACATCCTCATCAACAACGCCGGCATCAACAAGGATGCGCTGGCCGTGCGGGTGAAAGACGGCGACGTGAAGATGATGACCGACGAGCAGTGGGACGCGGTGCTGAACGTGAATCTCAAAGGCACATTCGTCTGCTCGCAAGCCGCCGCCGTGCCGATGATGGCCCAGAAGTCCGGGCGCGTCGTCAACACCTCGTCTATCGGCGCGCTGGGCAACATCGGCCAGGCCAATTACTCGGCCTCGAAGGCGGGCGTGATCGGGTTGACCAAGACGCTGGCCCTCGAATGGGCGCGCTACAACATCTCGGTCAACTGCGTTGCGCCGGGCGCGACGAAGACGCGCATGACGGCCGGCATCCCCGACAACGTGATGCAGGGCCTGCTGGAAAAGATTCCGTTCCGCCGCATGGCCGAGCCGGACGAGATCGCCGCCGCGCACTTGTTCTTTGCCAGCGACGACGCTTCGTACGTCACCGGGCAGGTGTTGTTCGTAGATGGCGGGATTAGTGTTGGGGTGTAGGATAGCAAATGGCCGCTTCGCGTAGCGGACGGCAGATGGGCGATCAGCCATCGGCCACGCGAAGCGGCCATACGCCAGCTAACAAGGAGAAGAAAAATGGATCTGCAAGGCAAAGTCGCAATTGTCACCGGGGGAAGCATGGGCATCGGTCGCGCCATCGCGCTCGACCTGGCCGCCCATGGCGCGGACGTGGCGCTCAACTACCGCAAGCACGCCGACGAAGCCAACGCCGTCGTCGCCGAGATCGGGCGGATGGGGCGGCGCGGCCTCGCGATACAGGCGGATGTCGCCTCGTTTGCGGACGCCCAGCGTATGGTGGACGCCGTGCGCGAAAAGCTTGGCCGCCTCGACATCCTGGTGAACAACGCCGGCATCAACCGCGATGGCGTGGTGTGGAAGATGACGGAGAGCCAGTGGGATGAAGTGCTCGGCACGAACCTGAAGGGTTACTTCAACTACATCCGCGCGGCCGCGCCGATCTTCAAGGAGCAGGGGGCGGGCAAAATCGTCAACATCACTTCGATCAACGGCCTGCGTGGCAAGTTCGGGCAGTCTAACTACTCGGCCGCCAAGGCGGGCATTATCGGCCTGACCAAGGCCATCGCTCGTGAACTGGGCAAGTTCAGCGTGAACGTCAACGCCGTTGCGCCGGGGCTGATTGAGACCGATATGATGAAAGAGGCCCCCCAGGACGTGAAGGACAAGGCCCTGGCGGAGATCGTCCTCGGACGGCTGGGCGCGCCCGAAGAAGTGGCGCACGTCGTCACCTTCCTGTGCTCCGATCTGGCCCGGCACATTACGGGCGAGGTGATCAAAGTGGACGGCGGACAATACATCTGATCCAGACGAGGAGAGAGACCATGTATGAAGCAGTGATTGTGGAAGCCGTGCGGACGCCTATCGGGCGGCACGGCGGCGTGTTGAAAGACGTGCGCCCCGACGACCTGGCCGCGTTGGTGATCGCCGAGGTGGTCAAACGCGCCGGGGTTGATCCGGCGCTGGTGGAGGAAGTGTATTTCGGCTGCGCGAATCAGGCAGGCGAGGATAACCGGAACGTCGCGCGCATGGCGACGCTTCTCGCGGGATTCCCGGCCTCGGTGGCGGCGGTGACGTTCAATCGCCTGTGCGCCTCAAGCCTGGCCGCCGTCAACGCGGCCGCGCGGGCGATCAAGGTGGGCGAAGGCGACGTGTACATCGCCGGCGGTGTGGAGAGCATGACGCGCTCGCCCTATGCCCTGCCCAAGACCAGCCCGGAGTGGGCTTTTGCCAACGTGACCGCGTGGGACACGACCATTGGCTGGCGCTTCCCGAACGCGAGACTCAAGGAGATGTACGGCAACGAGTCGATGGGCGAGACCGCCGAGAACGTGTACGAACTCACAAAGACGATTACCCGTGAGGAGCAGGACAAGTTCGCGCTCGCCAGCCAGCAGCGCGCGGTGGCGGCGATCGAGTCCGGAAAATTCGCGGAGGAAATCGTAGCCGTCCCCATTCCGCAGAAAAAAGGCGATCCGATTCTCGTGAGCCGCGACGAACATCCGCGCGCCGATACGACGCTCGAAGGCCTGGCCAGGCTGCGGCCCGCCTTCCGCAAGGACGGGACGGTGACGGCCGGGAATGCGAGCGGCATCAACGACGGCGCGGCGGCGGTGCTGTTGACGAGCGCGGAGAAGGCGAAAGAACTAGGCCGCAAGCCGCTGGCCCGAATCGTCGCGGCGGCGGCGGCGGGCGTCGAGCCGCGCACGATGGGTCTCGGCCCGGTCCCGGCGACACGGAAGGCTCTGGAGCGCGCAGGACTCACGTTGGACGACATTGGGCTTGTCGAACTGAACGAGGCCTTTGCAGTGCAGGCGCTGGCTGTGATGAAAGAACTCGGCCTCCGGCACGAGATCACCAATGTCAACGGCGGCGCGATTGCACTCGGCCACCCGCTCGGCTGTTCCGGCGCGCGGATCGTGGGCACGCTGATCCACGAGATGAAGCGTCGCGCCCCGCAGGAAAAACGCCCTTATTACGGCTTGGCGACCCTGTGCGTGGGCGTGGGACAAGGCGAGACGACGATTGTCGAGTGGATTGGGGAGTGAGAGTGGGAAGTGCGGAGTAGGAGGCGCGCTTCCAACCTCTGACCTCCAATCTCCGACTTTCACCCGGGAGGAGCAATGGCTTTTCGAAATGTTTTCATCCCATACGGCGGCTACTGGTGCACGCCGTTTGTGAAGTGGCAGGGCAACTTTGCCAATCTGCATCCATTGACGTTCGCCGCAGACGTGGCGAAACGGGCGCTGGCTGAACGGAAGATTCAGCCCTCGGCATTTGAGGCGCTGTATTTGGGCATGACCGTCCCGGCGAAGAGTTCGTTTTACGGCGCGCCCTGGGTGGCGGCATTGATTGGCGCCGAGGGAATTACGGGGCCGACATTCTCGCAAGCGTGCGCGACTTCGGCGCGGGTGATCGGGAGCGCGGCTTATGAAGTGGAAGCCGCCGACGGCGGGGGCGGCGCGATTCTGTGCCTCGCCGCCGACCGCACCTCGAACGGGCCGCATCTGACGTATCCGAATCCCAACGCCCCCGGCGGCAAGCCCGACGCCGAAGACTGGGTGTGGGACAACTTCAACAACGATCCGTTTGCCCGCAACGCGATGATTCAGACGGCGGAGAACGTGGCCCGCGAGGAAGAGATTACGACCGAAGAACAGCACGAAGTGATGTTGATGCGATACAACCAGTATCAGGATGCGCTGAAGGATGACGCGGCGTTTCACAAACGGTACATGGTCACGCCGGTCGAGATCAACCCGTCGGGCAAGAAAGTGATGGCGACGGTGAAGGATGACGAGAGTGTGTTCCCGTCCACTGTCGAAGGCCTGGCGAAACTCAAGCCGGTTCTGCCCAATGGCACGGTGACCTTCGGCGCACAGACCTACCCGGCGGACGGCAACGCGGGAATGATCGTGGCCACGAAAGAGCGAGCCGCCGAACTCAGCCGCGATCCGGGCATCACGATTCAAATACTCAGTTTTGCTCAGGGCCGGGCCAAGAAAGGCTTTATGCCAATGGCCAATATCCCGGCGACAAAGGCCGCGCTGGAACTGGCAGGCATTGGCCTCGGCGAAGTGAAGACGATCAAGACGCACAACCCTTTTGCCGTCAACGACATTTGCTTCTCACGTGAGATGAGCGTGAAGAAAGAAGCGATGAACAACTACGGCTCATCGCTCATCTGGGGCCACCCCCAGGGGCCAACCGGAATGCGGTTGGTGATGGAGTTGATTGAAGAGTTGGCGCTGCTCGGCGGCGGCTACGGGTTGTTTACCGGATGTGCGGCGGGCGACACGGCGGCGGCGGTGGTGGTGAAGGTTGGCTAATAACCAATGACCAATAACTGATCAGTTAGTGGTTATTAGTTATTGGTTATTGAATTGGCGATGACAAATTCTGAAACACAGGTAGTGACCGGCGCGTTCGGTTACACCGGACGATATATCACCCGGAGATTGTTGGCGAAGGGGATCGCGGTCAAAACGTTGACCGGCCACCCGGAACGTCCCAATCCTTTTGGCGATCAGGTGACTGCCATGCCCTTCAACTTCGACAAGCCGGATCAACTGGCAAAGAGTCTGGAGGGAGCGACCGTGCTGTACAACACTTACTGGGTGCGTTTCTCGCATGGACAGAACACCCACGAGCGGGCGGTCGAGAACACCAAGACTTTGATCCGGGCCGCCGAAGAAGCGGGCGTGAAACGCATGGTTCACGTCAGCATCGCCAAGCCGTCGCCGGACTCAACGCTCCCCTACTATCACGGGAAGGCAGTTCTGGAACAGACTCTCCGCGAGTCGAAACTCTCGTATGCCATCCTGCGCCCGACCGTATTGTTCGGCGTCGAAGCGGGTGAGGACGTGCTCATCAACAACATCGCCTGGCTCCTGCGACGTTTCCCCGCGTTCGCTATTCCCGGCGCAGGCGGCTACAAGCTCCAACCGATCTACGTCGAAGACCTGGCCGACATTGCCGTGGACGCCGGCCAAAAGTTAGAGAATGGGGTCATTGACGCTGTCGGGCCGGAGATATTCACCTTCGACGAATTAGTGCGGGGGATCGCCAAAGCAGTCAACAGCCGGGCGTGGATCGTCCACGCGCCGCCGGGCCTGGCGCTGGCCCTGGCGCAGACGATTAGCCTGTTTGTCGGGGACGTGATGCTGACCGGCGACGAAGTGGCCGGGTTGATGGGCGATCTGCTCTTCGTCGATTCGCCGCCTCCGGGCAAGAAACGCCTCAGCGACTGGTTAGCGCAAAACGCCGGAGAAGTCGGTAAACGTTACGCTTCCGAGTTGGGGCGGCATTTCCGCTGAGTAGCTTAGCCCCTTGTGGGCGACGGGCACAAGGCCCTAGACTACGATATCGGAGTTGAGTTGCTATGGACAAACGCATTCGCATTCTCGTTGCCAAACCCGGCCTCGATGGCCACGACCGGGGGGCCAAAGTGGTGGCTCTCGCCCTGCGCGACGCCGGGTTCGAGGTGATTTACACCGGTCTGCACCAGACGGTGGAGCAAATCGTGGAGGCGGCGACACAGGAGGACGTGGACGTGATCGGCCTCTCGATCCTCTCCGGCGCGCATCTGCCCATCGCCCAAAAATTGATGGCGAGTCTGGGCGGGGCCGGGGCGGCCGACATCGCCGTATTGGTCGGCGGCAACATCCCGGAGCGGGACATCCCGCCGCTGAAAGGACTGGGCGTGGCCGGCGTGTTCCCCAGCAGTAGCCGGTTCGAGGACATCGCTGCGTTCATCCGGGAGAATGTGGGCAAAGCGGCGATGCGACAGGCTTTCAAAGAGGTCAAAAGCTAATTGGTGGTGAGATGATATGTTCCGGCGAACACCCTTGCGGCTTGTGATTCCGTTGACGGTGGTGACGTTCGCCTGCAACTTCGGGGCCGGTTCAACTCCGGGAACCCCGGTTGCAACGGGCGGCGCGCTGTTGGCTACGAGCGTCGTTGAGCCGACTCAGCCTGTCGTCGAGCCATCTCCGGCGGCGACTCTGCCAGAGTCATTCGGCGCGGTTTATTACGTTCGCCCGGATGGAGGCAACAGCGAGCAATGCACCGGCCTCGCCGACGCGCCGTATCCCGGCAGCGGTGCGAGTCAGGCTTGCGCGTGGGATCATCCGTTCCGCGCTCTGCCGCCCGGGGCAGAGCCGCACATCGCGGGAGGCGACACGCTCATCGTCGCAACCGGCGAGTATCAAATGGGTTTCGGCGCGCCCGGCGCGGACAACTGCGACCAGGGGGGCTCTTTCGATTGCCACATGCCCCCCGTTCCGGGCGGCCCCAATCGTGATCACCCGACGCGCATTCTGGGCGCCGGCTGGGAGTCCGGTTGCGGCAACCCGCCCGAACTGTGGGGATCGGGGCGACCGTGGTTCATCGTGAATCTCACCGACGCCAGCAACGTCGAACTGGCCTGCTTCGAGATCACCGACCACTCGTCGTGTGTTGAGAATCATTCGGGCGGTTTGGCCTGCGAGCGCGACACGCCGCCGTATGGCGACTGGGCCGCGTATGGCCTGCACGCCGAAGACTCGGCAAATGTGCGCCTGAGCGATCTCAACATTCACGGCCTCGCCGCGGGCGGAGTCCATGCCGGACGGTTGACCGATTGGACGGTAGATAACGTGCGCATTGCCGGAAACGGATCGGTTGGCTGGGACGGCGATCTATGGGACGACAATGGCGACTCGAATTCGGGCGCCCTGAGTTTTCGCAATTGGGTGGTTGAGTGGAATGGATGCGGTGAGACCTATCCCGCAGGCGAGCCGGTCGGCTGTTGGGGGCAAGAGGCGGGCGGCTACGGCGATGGAGTCGGAACGGGGGAGACGGGCGGCGACTGGATCATCGAAGACTCGGCTTTCCTGCACAACACCTCCGACGGCTTGGATCTGCTCTATCACACGTTGGGTGGAAGCATCACTCTCAACCGCGTGCGCGCCGAGGGCAACGCGGGCAATCAGATTAAAGTGACCGGCCAAACGACAATCACCAATAATCTGCTGGTAGGCAACTGCGCTTTCTTTGAGAATCAGCCTTTCACGCACGGGGTGGATCACTGCCGCGCGCTCGGCAATACGCTGACCATTGTGTTCACGGGAGGCGAACAGATTTCTATCGTGAACTCGACCCTCTACGGGCAGGGAGACGGCCTGGTAGGGGCAGGCCCGCGCGAGGGCTTTCAGTGCAACGGCTCGGAGACGGTCACGGCGCGCAACAACACCTTTCTGGGGGACGCCGACTATTTTGACTCGTCCGATATCACGTTTCTGTTTTATCAGGAAGGCTGCGCGAATCTCAAACTTGATTCGGACTACAATGTCGCGCACAACGCGAAGAACATCGAATGCGGTGTGACAGGCGATTACACGGCCTCGGGCGCTCACGACTTTTGCGCCGACCCGCTGCTCGCCGGGCCGCTGTCGGGGATGGAATATGGAATGACGCCCGGCTCCGGCAGCCCGGCCATTGACGCGGGCGATAACGGCGTTTGTCCGCCCGTTGATATTTCGGGCGCATCCCGACCCGCAGACGGAAACGGCGACGCCAATGCGGTGTGTGACATTGGAGCCTACGAAGGAGAAAGACCGTGATTGACGTTAAAACTGGCGGATGGAAGTCGTTTCCGATTGACGCCGTGCTTTCCGAAGGCAAGGGTAGCCCGGAACGTGACGTCCCGCCGCTGAGATGCAGTGAGCGGCCAGCGTATCATCATCGGCTTCGGCTAATCCTTGCTCAAAGGCCGTGGCAGTGTCGTGGCCGGAATTGCGAAGCAACTCTGCTAGTTCAACTGGCAGATTGTGATCGATCTTGAATTTCACGGACTGGCCTCTATGGGCAAGAGCACGGTGCGCTCATGGGCCAGTTCGGCGGCGTAAGCCAAAGCGGCATCAATATCGGCGTCGGTGAGCGGAGGATAACTGCGGAGAATTTCCTCGTGGGCGACACCAGCGGCGAGGTTATCGAGTATTATCGACACCATGATACGTGTGCCTTTAATGCACGCTTGACCGTGACAGATTCTCGGATTGATGCTGATACGCTCAAGTAATTGTTGGGGGGACATGGCACAACCTCTGCGAGGAATAATACCACAGTGACTCAGAGAGCACGGAGAGAAGTTATGCCCGACAAAACTCGTGATGTGATTCTGGAATCAGGCATTCCCGTCAAGCCCGTTTACGGGCCGGAAGATGTGAACGGCATTGGCGGCCTCGGCGGGCCGGGCGAATTCCCGTTCACGCGCGGCATCCATCCATTGATGTACCGCGCTCGCCCGTGGACGATGCGACAGTATGCCGGGTTCGGCACGCCCCCCGAAACGAACGAGCGTTTCAAGTTTCTCATCGGCAACGGGCAGAACGCGCTCAACGTCGCCTTCGACTTGCCGACGCAGATGGGGTTGGACTCCGATGACCCGCTGGCCGAGGGCGAGGTGGGGCGGGTGGGGATGGCGGTGGACACGTTGGCCGACATGGAGACCGCCTTCGACGGCATCCCGATTGACAAGATCAGCGTCTCGCTCACGATCAATGCCGTGGCCGCGCCGATCATGGCGATGTATTTTGTCGTTGCCGGGAAGCACGGCATCCCGCTCACTGACGTTCGCGGCACCGCCCAGAACGACATTCTCAAAGAATACATCGGGCGTGGGGCCTGGATTTTCCCGGTGGAGCATGGCATCCGGCTGGTGACCGACACGATTGAGTTCTGCGCGAAGCAAGCGCCCAAATATTATCCGGTGAGCGTGTGCGGCTATCACATCCGCGAGTCGGGCGCGAACCCGGTGCAGGAAATAGCGTACGCCTATTGCATCGCCCGCGCCTACATTCAGGAAGCACTGAAGCGCGGCCTGAATGTGGACGACTTCGCCGAGCGGCTCTCGTTCAACTTCGACATCTTCGGCAATCTCTTTGAACAGGTGGCGAAGTTCCGGGCGGCGCGCAAATTATGGGCTAGAATATTGCGCGACGAGTTCGGGGCGCAGAAGCCGGGGGCAATGCAGATGAAGATGATCGCCGGGGGCGGCGGTGGCGGCCTGACCATCGAACAGCCGGAAAACAACATCGTGCGCGGCGCGTATTACGCTCTCATCTCCGCTCTCTCCGGCGCGCAGACGATGGCCTTGTGCTCGTACGACGAGGCCTACACCATCCCCACCGAAAAGGCCGCCCTCATCTCTTTGCGGACGATGCAAATTCTGGTGGAGGAGATGGGCTTGTGTGACACCGCCGACCCATTGGGCGGCTCCTACTATGTTGAATGGCTGACGAACGAAATGGAGAATCGCGTCGCCGCCGAGATGAAGCGGGTGGACGGCGAGATGGGCGGCATCGTCCGGGCTGTGAGTGAGGGCGCGGTGCAACGCGAGATAGCGCATCAGGCCTGGAAGACTGAGCAGGGGTTTCAGGATGGCTCGATCCCCAAAGTGGGAGTGAATAAATACCGGATGGATGAGGAACAGCGCGACGTGGCCCTGCACGATTACCGGCCGGAGCAGGCCGAAGAATCCATCCGCCGCCTGAACGCCGTTCGCGCCAGCCGCGACCCGCAGGCAGTATCTGCCGCGTTGGAGAAAGTGCGCGAAGCGGCGGCCAACGGCCAGAATGTGATGCCGGCGATGATGGACGCCGTGCGAACTTATGCGACGTTGGGTGAGATTACAAAAACATTGAAGCAGATATTTGGCGAATTTCGAGAACCAGTGAGGCTATAGGATAGCGGGACAACGAATGTTCAACGAATACCCGTAGGGGGCTGTGCCAACGAATGGCCTGACCGCCATCATTCGTTTATTCGTTCCTTATTCGTTGTCCCGAAACGCAAAATTATGGATCGAGTCCACAACTTTAACGCTGGCCCGGCGGCACTGCCGCTGTCGGTGCTGGAGCAGGCGCAGGGCGAATTGCTTAACTATCGCGGCAGTGGCATGTCGGTGATGGAGTTGAGTCATCGCTCATCTCAATTCGAAGGCATCATCCAACAGGCCGAGGCCGACCTGCGAGCCCTGCTCGGCATTCCAGATAATTACACCGTGCTGTTTTTGCAGGGCGGGGCGACTCTGCAATTTGCGATGCTGGCCCGTAGCTTTATTCCCAACGACGGCTCCGCCGATTACGTCCTGACCGGGTCGTGGGCGAAGGCGGCTATCAAGGAGGCCGAGAAGCGCGGTCGGGCCCGGACCGTCGGCTCAACCGAGAAGGACAACTTTAATCACGTTCCGTTACAATCCGACCTTGACCTCGATCCGAAAGCGGCCTTTCTGCATTTCACCTCCAATGAAACGATCCACGGGGTGGAGTTTCCAACCGAGCCAGAGCCGCCGGCCGGTGTGCCCCTCATCTGCGACATGTCGTCCAACATTGCCAGCCGCCCGATTCGCGCCTCGAAGTACGCCATGATTTACGCCGGGGCGCAGAAGAATCTGGGGCCGTCGGGCGTGACCCTCGTCGTCCTTCGCAATGACATGCTGGAGCGCGTGCCGCCCAAATTGCCGATCATGCTCGACTACAAAGTGATGGCCGAGAACAAGTCGCTCTACAACACGCCGCCCTGTTTTTCGATTTACATGGTGGGGCTGGTGCTGGGTTGGTTGAAAGAGATGGGCGGCCTGAACGAGATTGCCCGCCGCAACGCGGCCAAGGCCGGTCTGGTGTATCAGGCCATTGATTCCAGCGGCGGCTTCTATCGCGGCCACGCCCGCCCCGACAGCCGCTCGCGGATGAACGTCACCTTCCGTCTGCCATCCGAAGAGTTGGAAAAGAAATTCGCCAAAGAGTCCGAAGCGCAAGGGTTGATTGGCCTCAAGGGCCACCGTTCGGTGGGCGGTCTGCGTGCTTCGCTCTACAACGCCTTGCCGCTGGCGTCGGTTGAAGCGCTGACCCGGTTCATGGCGGAGTTTCAGCGCACAAACGGTTAAGGCCTTAACCGCTGGCAATGCCTCTGCTTTCCAACCTCACCATCCTCTCTCTCGAACAGGCCACTACTCTGCCGTTCCTCACCCAACGCCTGGCGCGGGAAGGAGCGCGGGTGATCCGCATCGAGCCGCCGGGGCGCGGCGACCCCAACCGGTACGTCGGGCGCAAGTTTCTCGACGAAGACGGCATGGCCAGTTACTTCCTGCCCAACAACTGCGGCAAGCAGGCCATCACTCTTAACCTGGGCGATCCCGAAGGCCGCGCCATTCTCCACTCTCTAATCTCCAGTCTCCCGGTTGACATCTTCGCCACCAACAACCGCCCCTCCAGTTACGCCAAACTCGGTATTGACTACGAGACCCTCAAGGCGATTCGACCAAACATCATCTGGCTCGGCACCACCGGTTTTGGCCCGGATTCGGACGAAGCGGCCTACGACCCGGTTCTGCAAGCCCGCGCCGGTTGGATGGACTTGACCGGTGATCCGGACGGCCCGCCTCTCGTCTTCGGTTTGCCGATGGTGGACCTCGGGGCTTCCGAGCATGCTTACGGCGCGTTGATGAAAGCACTGTACTGCCGCGCTGTGAGCGGCGAGGGAAGCCGCATTGACATCTCCATGTTCCGGTCAACCGTCTCCTGGATGGCAAGCCCGATCATGCTCACCGCCCTCGGCGAACACGTCACCCGTCGCGGCAACACCCACCAGTTCTTTGCCCCGGCCTCGGTTTACCCGACTCGCGATGGCTACGTTTACGTGGCCGTCGGCAATGACCGGCAGTGGGAGGCAATCACCAAATTGCCGGGCTTCGAGTCGCTGGCCGACCCCCGCTTCGCGTATCAACGCAACGCGGGCCGCATCGCCGATGTGGATCAGCTGAACCGGCGGCTCGCGGCTTGCACACAGGCCATGACAACCGCCGACCTCGCAACCGCGCTGAACAGCATCGGCGTGCCAATTGCCAAAGTGAATACACTCCGCGACGTGCTGGAAGACCCGTTGTTGAGAGAGGCGTTTGCCCACGCGCATGATGAGCGAAGCGGCACGGAGGTGATTCTGCCGCCGCTGGCCGAAGTGAGTGACGGCGGCCTCGCCGAATTGTCGTTCCCCCCGCGCCTGGGCGAACACAACGAGGCGATTTACAGCGAGGTGCTGGGCTACGGTGCGGCGAAAGTATCCGACTTGCAGAGTCGAGGGATCATATAAAAGGAATAGCAAGCACCCTGAGCGGAGTGGAGCGAAGCGGAACGCAGTCGAAGGGTGCGACCCTAGCGCGAGACTTGCCCTGAGCGTCGCCGAAGGGGCCGCGCCCTTCGACTACGGCGAGAACAACCCCCACCTCCGCTCAGGATGCTGACACGCAATAAAGAACCAAGCACCCTGAGCGGCGGGAACAGCACCCGCCTCTGCTCAGGACGCTGACACTCATTTAGATGGAGAAAGTTATGCGCCTCGGAATAGATGTCGGCGGCACCTTCACCGACTTTGTCCTGCTCGACGACGCCACCGGGCAGGTCAACACCTACAAATGCCTTACCACGCCCCGCGATCCCTCGGACGCGATTGAAGAAGGCATTCGCGGGCTGGCCGATCAGGTTCCCGATCACGTCGAACGGCTGGAAGAGATCATTCACGGCACTACGCTGGTCATCAACGCCATCATCGAGCGCAAAGGCGCGCGCACCGGGCTGATCACGACGCAAGGCTTCCGCGACGTGCTGGAGTTGGGGCGCGAAATCCGTTATGCCCCTTACGATGTCTTTGCCGAATTTCCAGAGCCGCTCGTCCCGCGCCACCGCCGGCTGGAAGTGAACGAGCGCCTCCGCGCCGACGGGAGTGTGCTCAAACCGCTCGACGATTCGGAAGCGCGGGAAACAGTGCGCGCGCTGGCAAGTATGGGCGTGGAGTCCGTCGCCGTCTGCCTGCTCAACTCATTCGAGAACGCCGCGCACGAACTCGCGCTCAAGCGAATCATCGCCCAGGAATTTCCGTCGGCTTCCATCTCCATCTCTTACGAAGTTCTGCCGCAGATTCGCGAATACGAGCGCACCAGCACGACGGTGACGAACGCCTACGTCAAGCCGCTCACCGAAAAATATCTGGGCGCGCTCTACAACCGGCTGGCCTCGCTTGGCTTCAAGGGCAGGTTGTTCATCATGCTTTCGAGCGGCGGCGTCACCTCGGCGGAAACGGCGGCGGAGTTCCCGGTGCGGATCATCGAATCCGGGCCGACGGCGGCAGTCATCGCCGGTCAATACTACAGTCGCCTGTTCAATTTGCCGGAAATGTTCTGCTTCGACATGGGCGGCACGACGGCCAAGTCGTGTTTGATTCAGGAAGGCGTTGCCGGGGTTGTGCCGACGTTTGAAGTGGGGCGCGTTCAACGCTTCATGAAAGGAAGCGGCCTCACCATTCAAGTGCCGGTGGTGGACTTGATGGAGATCGGCGCGGGCGGAGGGAGCATTGCCCGCATGAGCCGCCTCGGCACATTGCAAGTGGGACCGGAGAGCGCCGGAGCCGAGCCGGGGCCGATCTGTTACGGGCGCGGCGGAACCGAGCCGACTGTCACCGACGCCGATTTGCTGTTGGGCTACCTTGACGCCGATTACTTCCTCGGCGGCACGATGAAGCTGGATGTAGAGGCGGCTAAACGTGGAATCGAGGAGCGAGTCGCCAAGCCGCTTGACGTGTCGTACATTCAAGCCGTGTGGGGCATTCACGATCTCATCAACGAGACGATGGCCGCCGCCGCCAAGACTCACATCGCCGAGCGCGGCGGCAACCCGCAAGTTGTTACCGTCGCCGCCTTTGGCGGGGCGGGGCCGGTTCATGCTTACGGGCTGGCGCGCAAGCTCGGCGCGCCGCGCCTCATCGTGCCGCCCAACGCCGGAGTTGGTTCAGCCCTCGGATTCTTCACCGCGCCGCGCGCGTTCGATCTGGTTCGCACGCGCAAGCGCAAAGCGCCCGTCGCCTCGGCGGACTTTGCGGAGATCGAATCGTTGTTCCGCGAGATGGAGAAAGAAGGCGAGCGCACATTGCGGAAGGCAGGCGCGGAGGAAGCCATCGGGTTTTCTCGTTCGGTGGACACGAAACTTGATCCGGCGGAAGTACGCCGCCGCTTCGACGAAACCTACAGCCACTTGTACGGGCGCACCTATCTCGAATCGCCGGTGGAGTTCGTCAACTTCCGGGTGCGGGCCAGTTTGCCGGTGCGGTTGTTAGAACTGCCTCGCCTCCACAGCAGAGGCGGCCACATTCAAGACTCGATCAAAGGTGAGCGGCGCGCGTTCTCCGGCCTCGCCCGCAATTTCATCCCCTTCACTGTTTATGATCGCTACAAGCTGTTCCCCGGCGCAACATTCTCCAGCCCGGCCATCATCGAAGAGCGCGAGTCGACCGTGATTGTGGGCGAGGACGCTAAGGTGAGGGTGGATGAGTTTGGGTTTTTGTGGATTGAGATGCGAGGGGGTTGAAGAAATAGCGCACGGATGACGTATTACCATCATGTAGATGACTCCGGAGATCCCGGATTGAGCGAGTCGCCGATGTCCTCCAGCCACTTTGTGCTGGCGATGGTGCAATTGGCCGAACGCGGGCCACTACCTGGACTGGCCGCAGTCCGGCAGGCGCTGCATCTGGAGCCGACATTCGAGTTTAAGTTCCATAAAACCAAACCGCGCCAAAGGGCGGTGTTCTTTGAGGCGGCGCGCGCCGTGTCGTTTCGAGTGCGCGTGGCGGTGGTTCACAAAGCGCGGCTGGCTCCGACCTATGCCGCGCTGACCGGCCCGGCGCTGACTGTCGAGTTCCTCACCCGGCTGACGATGCGCGCTTCAGATATGGAGATTGCCAGCGATATTTTAGTAGTAGACGGCGCGACCCCCGCTTTTCTTCGCGCCCTGCGGGTGAAGTTATCCGAAGCCTGCCGGGCCAGTCGCCGGGTGCGCCCGTTCAAGAAAATTGTGGGTGGACGCTCCAGTCGCGAAGATGGTTTGCAATTGGCCGATATGCTGGCCGGGGCCGCGCGCCAACGCGCGCTGGGCCTCCCGCCCGACTATTACGCTCTGTTGGCCGACAAGGTGGCGGATTGGTGGGACGCGCCCGACGAGGGGGAATAAAACACCCCCGACTATCCTCTCAGCGGAGGAAGACAGCCTCAGGTGGCTACCTTGTCGTCGGGGGCGGGTAAACCAGACGGACTGGTTTATTGGTTGCCATCATCATATAACGAAAGTTTGAGAACGTCAACAAATGACGAACCGGCCTGTCACGGCGAGGAGGCGAAGGTGGCGGTGGATGAGTTCGGGTTCTTGTGGATTGAGATGGAGGGGGAACCGCACTATACTGTTATGCTAGGCTGTAGCCATTGGTCACAGAGGCAGTCTATGGCTGGCGTTGAGATTTCTCTGGGTAGACAATGAGCGCATTTCTTGAAAACGAAAACCACGACAAGCCGCTTTCAAATCCACATCGCCATATTTTTCTGACGCGGCGCGTGCCGATGGAATTTACAAAGAAAAGGCATATCCGTTCTGCTTACCACGTGAGTGCGCTGAAGAAAATCTCTTCCCTGATATTCGCAATTCAATTACAGCGTATTTCGCGGCAAAGGAAATCAAGTGGCACGATGGACAAGACGGGCGACCAAGCAACCACCTTTGCGATTCGCAAGTTTGTTGCGCCAACTTTCTGTTTCCATTCGCAGACAAACCCGACGCGCTAACCGAACTTCTGCGCCAAGTTTTCCCAACCATCAAACAAGTGCTCGCAATGGAAACTGACGGTCAATATGTTTCCTTCGAGTGGATTGGTGAGAAAAATTATCTGGGTGAAATAATCTCGCGCAACAGCAAACGCACACGCGGAGCAAATTTTACCAGCGCAGACGCGGCGGTGATGTTCACGCATGCAAACGGACAACGACAAATCGTGTTGATTGAGTGGAAGTATACCGAGTCGTATGGCGGTACCTTTCTCAAGGTTGCCAAAAGTGGAAAGGACAGGACAACCATATACGCGCATCTCTACAACCGCGTTGATTGCCCGCTGAACAAAACACTTTTGCTAAATTTCGATGACCTTTTCTATGAGCCGTTCGATCAACTAATGCGCCAGCAATTTTTAGCGAACGAAATGGAAAAGGCGCGCGAATTGGGCGCAGATATTGCCAGCGTCTTGCATATCGCCCCTGCACACAACTCTGCTTTCCGCCGTATCACATCGCCCGCGCTACGACCATTCGGCGAATCGGTAATAGACGTTTGGAAAAAATTGGTGCGTACGCCAGATAGATTTACAAGCGTTAGCACCGAGCAGTTGTTCAGCAAATTGCCAATTGAACGCTTGGGCCTGACAAAATGGTGGGAGTACGTCAGCACAAGATACGCGTGGTTGAACGATGGAACGCCGTGAAACACACGCCCCCCGACAACGACACGCGCGCGGCTAAAGGGAAGGCGGTTTCATTTCAGAGCGTGCCGTTGCAGGGACTTTGGCGTTCCCGAAAGAGAGCAAAGACATGACTCAAAAATTCGATCCCGTCACCCTCGAAATCCTCTGGCGTCGCCTCCTCTCTATCGTGGACGAAGCCGACGCCGCCGTGGCCCGCACGGCCTTCTCCAGTTTGTTGCGCGACGCCCACGATTACACTTGCATGTTCACCGACCGGCGCGGGCGCGAACTGGCGCAAGGCTCGTTTGCCACGCCGGGGCAATCGGGCGCAATGGCGATTGGAATCAAGAAACTGGTGCAAAGCCTGCCCGCCGACTCGTTCCGCCCGGGCGACGCCTTCATCACCAACGACCCGTGGGCGCTGGCCGGACACCTCAACGACGTTTGCGTCCTCAGCCCGATCTTTTACCGCGATCAACTCGCCGCCTTCACCGCCTGCGTCTTGCACCATGCCGACATTGGCGGGCGGGTGGCCTCGGACAACCACGACGTGTTCGAGGAAGGCCTGTTCATCCCGCTCGTCAAACTTTACGATGGCGGGCATTTGAACGAAGCCGTGCTGGACATGATCCGCTGGAATGTTCGCACGCCGGAGCAAGTCATCGGCGACATCCGCTCGCAGGTTGCCGCCAACCACGTGTGCGCCGAGCAGGTCTGCCGGATGCTGGCCGAGCATCATCTGGACGGGTTGGACGATCTGGCCGAGGAGATCATCAGCCGAAGCGAGCGGAGCATTCGCGAGGCCATCGCCAAAGTGCCGCCCGGCGTTTATTGCGCCGAAGGCATCATTGAGCAAATGGAAGGCCGCGCCGACCTGATCATCAAGTGCGCAATCGAGGTGGCGGGGAGCGACATCAAAGTAGACTTAAGCGGCTCTTCGCCGCAAGTGGACTGGGGCGGCAACGTCGTCTACAACTTCACCTACGCCTACGTTCACATGGCGGTCAAGAGTATCTTCGACCCGGACGTCCCCAACAACGACGGGAGCGCCGCGCCGATTCAGTTGACTGCGCCCGAAGGCACGGTCGTGAACTGCAGGTTCCCGGCGGCGGTGGCGGCGCGCATGCAGATCGGCCACTTCATGACCGAGATCATCTATCGCGCCCTGGCGGGGGCATTGCCGCATCGAGTGGTGGCCGGAAGCGGCGGCACGCCGGCGACCATGCAAGTTTTCTACGGGCGGCGCAACAGCGGGCAACCGTTTCACGCGGTGCTGATTCGCGGCGGCGGCCTGGGCGCGGGCAGCACGCGCGATGGCGAGGGGTGTTTCATCTTCCCGGCCAACGGCGCGAATACGCCGGTAGAAATTTTGGAGAGCGACTCGCCGCTCATTGTTGAACGGCGCGAATTGCTCACGGACTCGGGCGGGCCGGGCAAACAGCGCGGCGCCCTCGGACGGCGAGAGGTGTTTCGCGTGCCCGATGACGAGTACGCGCCTCAGCCGCCGGTGAACTTGGGTATCCAATCCGGCCGTTTTCGCCTCCCGCCCGATGGCCTGTTCGGTGGCCAGCCAGGGGCCAGAGCACAATTTCTCGTCAACGGCAAACCGGGCAACCCCTATAGCCTGACGCGCCTGCGCCCCGGCGACACGGTGATCATGGACGCGGCGGGCGGCGGCGGCTATGGCGCTCCCGCAGAGCGGGAGCGCGAAGCGCTGTTACGCGATGTCCGCGATGGCAAAGTGAGTCGCGAGAGGGCACAGCAAGATTACGGCGTCGAGATTACCGACGAGATGTTGAGCAAAGTGTGATATATTTGCTGTATATCACTATCGGCTCGTCGCCGAGCATACCAGATAAAAAGGAGCATCTCCTATGAGTTCATTTCCAAATCAAGCGAACGTTGTCATCATCGGCGCAGGCATCGTCGGCAACAGCATGGCCTACCACCTGGCCCGGCTGGGCTGGAAGGACATTGTCCTGCTGGACAAAGGGCCTCTGCCCAACCCCGGCGGCTCCACCGGCCATGCTTCAAACTTCATCTTCCTCACCGACCATTCCAAAGAAATGACCAAGTTCACGCTGGACAGCGTGAAGCAATATAGAGAATTGGATGTGTTTATTCAGAGCGGCGGTATTGAAGTGGCCCGCACCTGGGAGCGGGCCGAAGAATTGAAACGCCGTCTCGCCGCCTCCAAATCGTGGGGCGTCGACTCGGAGTTGATATCGCCGGCGCGGGTGAAAGAACTGGTTCCGTACGTCAACGAGAAGATCATCCTGGGCGGCTTCTACACACCCGGCATCGGTACGGTGGACTCCTTGCGCGGCGGCACCCTCATGCGCGAGAAGGCACAAGAGATGGGGGCATTGCAGGTCTTCGCTAACACTGAAATTATGGGTGTTGATGTCGAAAACGGTCATGTGCGCGGCGTCCGCACCAACCGGGGCGACATCAAAGCCGATACGGTTGTGGTGTGCTGTGGCATCTGGAGTCCGCGCATCGCTCGCATGGCTGGCGCTCACATCCCGCTCACGCCCGCCGTCCACCAGATGATCAGCGTCGGGCCGGTGCCGCAGTTTGCCAACACCAAGGGCGAGATCGAATTTCCCATCATCCGCGACATGGACACCAACGGTTACGAGCGCCAGCATGGCAGTGATCTGGAAGTTGGCTCGTATGATCATCGCCCGATCCTGATGGAAGCGGACGACATCCCGCCGATTGAAAAAGCGGCGCTCTCCCCGACCGAGATGCCGTTCACCAAAGAAGACTTTGATCCGTCGCTGGAGCGCGCGCTTGAACTGATCCCGGATATACTCGCCAACGAGAAGGTCGGCATCCGCTATGCCATCAACGGCTTGCTCTCGCTCACGCCTGACGGCTTCCCGCTCCTGGGCGAGACGCCGGAAGTGAAGGGCTTGTGGTCGGTGACGGCGATCTGGATCAAGGAAGCGCCCGGTATCGCTCGCGCTATGGCGGAGTGGATGACAAACGGCCAGCCGGAGATTGACCCGAGCAGTTCAGACATCGCCCGCTTCTACGGCCACCAGAAGACCAAGACCCACGTCAACGCCCGCTCCGCCGAGGGCTTCAACAAGACTTACGGCATCGTGCATCCGCGCGAGCAGTGGGCGTCCAACCGCAATGTGCGCGTCAGTCCGCTGTTCGAACGCCAGAAGGCGCTGGGCGCTGTCTTCTTTGAGGCGATGGGCTTCGAACGCCCGCAGTGGTACGAGTCCAATGCCAAACTGCTGGCGAAGTACGGCGATCAGGTGATGCCGCGCAAATATGAGTGGGACGGGCGCTGGTGGTCGCCCATCATCAACGCCGAGCATCTGGCGATGCGTGAGAGTGTGGGCCTGGTGGACCTCTCGGCCTTCGCCATCTTCGATGTGACCGGCCCCGCCGCGCTGGATTACTTACAGAAAATGTGCGTGGCCCAGATGGATGTTCCGGTTGGCCGGGTAGTCTATACCTCACTGTTGAACACGGCCGGCGGCATCAAGGCCGATCTGACCGTCATGCGCCTCGGTCAGAATCACTTCCGCGTGGTCACCGGCGTCTTCGACGGGCCGCGCGACAAGAAATGGTTCAACGATCACTTGCCCGCCGACGCCCATTCGACAAGCTCAGGGCAAGGCTGGGCCCAACTGAGCGACGTCAGTTCTGCCTGGACGACAATCGGCGTGTGGGGGCCGAACGCGCGCAAAGTAGTGCAGTCGGCCACCGAACACGGCATGTCGCACGAAGCCTTCCCCTTCGCCACCTGTCAGCAAGTGGACATTGGCCCGATCCGTACCATCGCCTCGCGTATTTCATATGTAGGAGAACTGGGCTGGGAAATCTACGCGCCGATGGAGCAGGCCGGGCGCTTGTGGGATGTTTTGTGGGAGGCCGGACAACCATTCGGTGTTGTTCCGGTCGGCATCGGTGTGTATGGCACCACGGCGCGTTTGGAAAAATCCTACCGCCTCTACGGCGCTGAGCTGGAACTGGAATACAACCTGGTCGAGGCTGGCCTGGCCCGGCCACAGGTCAAGCCACAGGACTTCATCGGCAAGGAAGCCTATCTCAAGCAACGCGCCGCCAAAGGGCCCGCTGCCACCCTCTGCACGCTCACCGTGGACGACAACACTTCCAAGTCCGGCTTCAAGCGCTACATGCAGGGCCGTGAACCCATTCTCACGCCCGACGGCAAACCGATTGTGGACGCACACGGTCGCGGGTCGTACGTCACCAGCGCCGGCTCTGGCCCGTCCATTGGCAAGACCATCCTCATGAGCTACCTGCCGCCGCAATACGCCAAAGTCGGCGCGCAACTCGCCGTCGAATACTTCGCCGGGCACTACCCGGTGACGGTGGCCGCCGCTGGCCCCGCGCCGGTGTTTGACCCGAAGAATGAAAGAATGAAGAGTTGAGAGGGAAAAAGAGCATTGGACGCTTCGCGTAGAGAATTCTCTACTCCTCCAATTCTCTCTTTGTTGATTGCTATGAATATCCTCGTATGCGTCAAACGAGTCCCGGCGGCGGGCGGCAAGATGTCGCTGACCGCGGACGAACAAGAGATTGATACGCGCTACTTCAGCTTCACCGTCAGCCCGCACGAGGAATGTGCGATTGAAGAAGCGGTGCGGCTAATTGAAGCGCACGGTGGAAGCTCCACCGTGCTGACCCTCGGTTCAGATGCTGCCATCGAGCAATTGCGCGAAGGCATGGCGCTCGGCATCGAGCGCGCCGTGCTTCTGGAAACCGATGGCCGCGAGTGGGACGGCGGCGCGACGGCGGGGGCTATCGTCGAGGCGGTCCGGGCGCAGGAGGCGGCTGGACCCAAGTTCGATCTTCTGCTCTTCGGCAACGAGGCGGCGGACTCGGGCGGCTATCAAGTCGGCATCCGCGTCGCGCACGCCCTCGACTTGCCGTGCGTCACCGGAGTCAAAGAATTGAAGATTCAGGATGGCAAAGCCGTTGCCAAATGCCAGGCCGGAGGCGGCTGGGACATTTTTGAAGTTCCCCTGCCAGCCGTCATCACTGTGAAGGAAGGCATCAACCTGCCGCGCTACCCCTCCCTGCCGGGCCGCCTCAAAGCCAAGAAGAAACCCATCGAACGCATCACGCCAGCCTGGAACGGGAACGGCCTGGAAAAGATTCGCCTCAAACTGCCGCCCGAACGAGATCATCGGGTGGAGATTCTTGGCAAAGGCCCCGAGGCCGCCGCAAAGGCGGTGGAGTTGTTCCAAAGATTGGGGATTGTATAACGATGATCATCGGACTGATTGAACACGACCGGGGCAAACTAAATGATTTGTCCCTGGAGATGCTGACGTTTGGCCGCCGACTCGCGAATCAACTTGGTTCTCCACTTGAGGCCGTTTTGATCGGCGAGGCCGCCCGCCCGTTGGCCGATCGGCTTCAGGCGTATGGCGTTCCGGCGGTTTATCTTGTCCAGCACGACCGGCTCGACGATTACGCCCCGGAGGCCTGGGCGCAAAGTGTGGTTGACCTCATGGGAACGGCCAAACCGCAAGCGGTGTTGGCGGCAGGAAGTGATCGCGGCAACGAGGTGATGGCCCACGTGGCCGCGCGAAGCAACTTGCCGCTGGCCGCCAACTGCACCGACGCGCAACCGGGTGATTCTTACGTGGTCACTCGCGTGCGCTGGGGCGGCAGTCTTCTGGAAGAAGCCCGGCTGGGCGGCAAAGTGAAATTGCTGACGGTTTCGCCGCACGCCCTCCAGGCTGAAGAAGCGCCAGCGGCTGGTGAACTAACGATCCACACCATCACGCCTTCGCTCGCCGACAAAGATTTTAGGGTGCGAGTCACCAGCCGGGTTGAAGCAGGCGAAGGCAAAATCTCGCTGGCCGAAGCTAAAGTGGTGGTCGGCGGCGGGCGGGGTGTGGGCAGTGCTGAAGGCTTCTGGAAGCTCGACGAGCTGGCCGAACTGCTGGGCGCGGCGGTCGGCTGTTCGCGCGCCGTCACCAGCCTGGGCTGGCGGCCACACTCCGACCAGATCGGCCAGACCGGAACCCGCATCGCGCCGGAAATCTACATCGCCTGCGGCGTGAGCGGGGCCACCCAGCACCTCGTCGGCTGTCAGGGGGCCAAGCGCATCCTGGCCATCAACACCGACCCCGAGGCGACTATCATCGCCAAAGCCAACTACGCCATCATTGGCGACCTGCACGAGGTGATTCCGGCGTTGAGCGCGGAGATTAGGAAGGTGAAGAAGTAGTTGGGCAGCCGTAACTACTCAGGCGTAGCATCCTGAGCGGAGCGGCGGTGTAGTTCCGCCGCGCAGTCGAAGGATGCGGCCCCTTCGGTTACTCCTTTGACCTTGCTCAGGATGTAGCTCAGGGCAAGTCCCGCGCCGGCCCCGCACCCTTCGACTACGGCCCGCGAACAACACGCGGGCCTCCGCTCAGGGTGCTACACTTCTTAAGGGCTGAGTAGTTACGGGCAGTCAAAGAATTGGTCATGTCATTCGATGCAGAATCGGAAGTTGAAGACGTGTTCCAGATCCATGGACGAGGGCTGGCAGCCATTCCCGTTGCATTTCGTTCCATTCTGCCTTTGGAGTATAAAGTGGAATTGGTAACCTTAAGTCATGGTTAGCCACCTATGATCAAACCGCTGTTCAACGCAAGTGACGATGAATGGGTCGTAATGGTCGGCCGCTACATCCTCAATATGGGCGCGGTGGAGATGGCTACTCGTCTGCTAATCGCGCGCATCGAAGGCACGGACGACACCCCTGTCTTTAACGATGATCTTGCTGCTCGCATCGGCTTCGTTCGCAAGAGATTTCCACGCGAAGACATGCGTCGCCACAAGTGGGCAATGAATGCACTCGAAGTGGCCAGCAAGCATGCCGGTTTCAGAAACATCGTTGCCCATAGCCCGTTAGCCATCACCGGCCACGCGGATGGCAGCTTCCGCATTCAAGGAATCATGAACGTAACACCCAAGAGCAATGACACTATTGCACAGCTGATTTCCCTTGAAGAGATGGCGGGTCGCGTTGATGAGTCAGCGGCTGTGGCACGGCAACTGCTGGAAATGCAAGCTGACTTCCCGATTGCCAAAGGCGGCTAACCCTTCTATCGAGCGGACAGCCACTAACAAACCGATGTCCGCCGCTCGTTTTAGTCGTAACGCGCCGCCAAGCAAAAATGGAACAATGACCGCCCCCTTCAAATTCTCCACCACCCTCAAAGTGCGCTTCAACGAAACCGACCTGCAAGGCCACGTGAACTTCGGGCAGTATCTGTTCTACTTCGACGTGGGCGCGACCGAGTACATGGCCGTTATCGGCTATTCCTATGATAAGATGTTAGCCGACGGCGTCGATCTGTTGTACGCCGAGTCGCACTGCAACTACAAGTCGCCCGTCAAGTGGCCTGAAGTTTTGAATATTCACACCCGCATTGCCCATCTTGGCCGGCGCAGCCTCCGCTACGAGTTTGACGTTCGAGCAGGAGGAGACGGGCGGCAGGTGGCGACAGGTCATGTCGTGGCGATTACGGCGGAGCGGGGGACGTGGGCCGAGCGGGAGGTGCCAGATGGACTCCGGCGGGCGGTGGCGGAATACGAAGGCGCAACACGTCTTGACCCCTGACAATTAGCAGCCGCCAGCCTTCCCCGTTGTGTCGGTTGGCCGGTACACGATGGCGCCTTGCGCAACGGTGAGGCAAACGTTGAGGTCGGTGTTGAGCAGCACCAAATCGGCGTCTTTGCCGACTTCCAGGCTGCCCTTTGAGGCGGAGAGGCCGATGGCTCGCGCCGCATTCAGGCTGGTCGTCGGCCAGGCTTCGCGCAGGGAGCGACCAGTGGCCTGCAGAATGTTTTGTAGCGCGCGATCCATCGTCAGCATGCTGCCCGCCAGCGTCCCGTCCGGCAGGCGGGCCGCGCCGTCGTGGACGATGATCGTCCGTCGGTCAAGGCGATATTCGCCATCGGGCATGCCCGCCCCGCGAATGGCGTCGGTGATCAAGATGACGCGCTCCGGCCCCTTCACCTCGAGCAGAATTTTCACCGCCGCCGGATGGACGTGAATGTCATCGGCAATCAATTCGCAGCAAATCTGTGGTAAGGCCAGCGCCGCGCCGACCGCGCCGGGCTGGCGATGACCGAAAGCGGTCATAGCATTGAACGTGTGAGTGGCCTGACGCAGTCCGCGCTCGACGGCGACGAGCATCTCCTCAAACACTGCCTCGGTGTGTGCCGCCGAGACGGTGATACCGCGCCGCACACATTCCTCAATCAGCCACAGGTTCTCGGCGTACTCGGGAGCCAGTGCCAGCAGGCGCACAATCCCCGTATCCAAAAACTCCAGCGCTTCCTCCCGCTCGACTCGCCGGATCAACGCGCTGTCCTGCGCGCCGCATCTGGCCGGATTGAGATACGGCCCCTCAAGGTGCGCGCCCAAAATCGTGGCCCCGTTGGGGATCGGCCCCATCGTCTGCGCGACGGCATGCAATGCTTGCATGATGCCACGCCGCGAAGCGGTCCACGTGGTGGGCAGGAATGCGGTCACGCCGTGCCGGGCGTAGAACTGCGCCATCGCCCGCAGCCCTTCGGGAGAGGCGTCCATCAGTTCGTGGCCCATCGCGCCGTGAACGTGGAGATCAATAAAGCCCGGCAACAATATCTTGCCGGTGGCATCAATCTGTTGGAAGACAGACCCCTCCGGCAAAGGGGGCGGCTGGCCGGGTCCCATCAAATGGATGCGCCGGCCTTCGGTCAGCAACCAGCCGGGCCGCCAGTCGTCCACCGGGCCGTAGACGTGCGCGTTGAAGAACAGCAAGCGAGGCGGGTGAGTGGGACTCATGATTGACTCAAGCGGACGGGTTGCCCAGTGCGCGCCGACTCGTATGCGGCGAGCGCCACCTCCACCGCCCGGTAGCCATCCATGCCGCTCACCCTCGGCGGCCGGTCGTCACGGATGGCGGCGACAAAGTCGGCGATCATCGCGCCGTTGGCGTCTGATCCCCAAAAGGCCCAAGCGGGGCGCTGAAGGTCGTGGCGGTACACCGTCAGATTTTGTTTGAACGCATCCACGATCACCGACCCGCGCTCCGATACAAGCTCAAAGGTAAGCCCGCCCCACGTTGGATAATACGGCGGCTTGCTCCAACTGCAATCAATGGTGGCAAACACGCCGCTGGCAAAGGTGAGCATGAGCAGGCCGCCGGTTTCGACCTCCACCTCGTCGGCGTGAAAGATGCGGTTGGTCTGCGCGTAAACTTCCACTACTTCACTGCGTAAGTACCAGCGCATAATGTCCGCGAGGTGAACGGTGTGATCCATCACCGCGCCGCCGCCGGCCAGTGTTTTGTCCACAAACCAGCCGCGCAACTTCTTGGGCAGTTCGCCCTGATTGGTGGCGTTGAAGCAAACCACCTGCCCCAAGTCGCCCGCGTCGAGCCGCGCCTTCACTTCTAACAGTGGCGGGCTAAAGCGCATCGGGAAGGCCGTCATCAGTTTGACCTTCGCTCGGTCGCACGCCTCCACAATAGCTTTGGCATCGGCGAGCGTCGTGCCAATGGGCTTTTCGCACAGCACGTGCGCTCCGGCGGCGGCGGCCAGCTCGGCCAACGGGCGATGTTTGTTGTTCTCCGAGCAGATCACGACGCCGTCGGGTTTGGCCGCTAACAGCGCCTGGTACGATTCGAACCGGCGGGCATTGAACTGGCGGGCCATGCGCTCGCCGCGTTCGCGGTCATCGTCGGCCAACCCCATGATCTCCACGCCGGGGAGGAGCGGCATGTTTTGAATGTACGCTTCTGCATGATGATGCGCGAAGCTCATGATTCCGATCTTCATCACAGCGCCTCCGGCAGAGTCACCGCTTTGCCCGTGCGGGCCGACTCAATGGCCGCTAACGCAATTTGCACCGCCGCCAACCCGTCCTCGGCAGATACCCGCGCCGGTTTGCCATCCACGAGCGCCGCATAAAATTCTTTGATCTGGGTAGTGTACGGACTCTCACTCAACGGGCTGGCCGGCAAACCCACATCCGGCGAATTTGTGTCGCCGGACTTTTGCAGGAGCATTCGAATCGGCGTGGTGGCCTCCGAGTCAAATTCGATCAGCCCCCGCTCACCCGCGATCTCCAACCCGGTGCGAAAGGTGGGCGGCGGATAGGCCCACGCCCCGGCGACGTGCGAGAGCGCGCCGCTTTTGTGTTTGAGAATCGCCAGCCCGTATTCCACGGGCGCGTTCGGGCGCGCGCCGCCGACGTTTTTGGCAAACACGCTTCCGACCTCGCCCGCGATCCAGCGCGCATAATCAAAATCGTGAATCATCAAATCGAGCATCAACCCGCCGGACTTTTCGAAATCCAAAAACCAATTGCCCACCGGCTTCTTGGGGCGGAAACTGCCGCGTGTGAGGCGGATGACGGCGGGCCGTCCGATCTGGCCGCTCGCCACCGTCGCCTTCGCCAGCGCGTATTCGGGGAAGAAGCGGACGACGTGCGCGACGAGCAGTTGCACGCCCGCTGTGCGGCATGCGGCAATCATCGCTTGCCCCTGCGCCGCCGTGCGCGCCAACGGCTTTTCGCAAATGATGTGTTTGCCCGCCGCCGCCGCGGCCAGCACCATTTCGTAGTGCAGATAGGTGGGCGCGCAAATGTCTACCACGTCCACCGCGCCGAGCAGGGCTTTGAGATCGGGAAAGACGCGCGCCCCGTATTGCGCCGCCAACCGTTGAGCTTCGTCCGTCGTCTCGGCGGCAAAGCCCGTTAGCCGGGCGTCGGTTTCGGCCCAGGCGGCGGCATGGGTTGTGCCCATAAATCCAACGCCGACGATCCCTACTTTCATAAAAGTCCTCCGCTTACTTAATCGCTCCGGCAGTCAAGCCGCGCATCAACTGCCGCGAGAAGAGAATGTACAGAATCAGAATCGGCACCATCGCCAACGTCAGCGAGGCCAGCACGGCGTTCCAGTCGCTGACGAACTGGCCGAGGAATTGTTGCACGCCCAACGTCACCGTGGAGGTTGCATCGCTGGGAGCCAAGATGAGGGGAAACCACAAGTCGTTCCAGATCGGGATGAGGGTGAATGCCCCAATGGCCCCGATAGCCGGGCGCACCATCGGCACGACCAGCCAAAAGATGCGGTACTCGCTCGCGCCTTCCAACCGCGCCGCCTCTTTCAACTCACGCGGCACTTGTTTCATAAATTGCGACAGAATGAAAATCGCCAGCGGCAACCCCTGCGCGATGTAAACCAGAATCAGCGCGGTGAGGGTGTTCACCAGCTTGAGGCCTACCATCAACCGCAAGATGCTCACCGTGCCTAACCGGATCGGGATCATGATCCCCAACGACAGGTACAACCCCATAAGCGTGTTGCCCCGGAAGTTGTATTCCGAGAGCGCAAAGGCGGCCATAGCCCCGGTGAGCAGAATGAGGAGGAGCGAGACGACGGTGACGACAATGCTGTTGACAAAGTATTGCTGAAAGCTCGCCCGCGAGAACACGGTGTTGTAGCCGATGAGGCTGAACGTCTCGGCGGTGGGCAACTGGTACGGCATCTCGAAGATCGCGTTGCGGCTCTTGAACGAATTGATGATGATCAGAAACACCGGAAACAGAGCCAACACGGTGTAGCCCAGCAGAATCACGTGCGGGGCAAGCTGGCTCAACCGGCGCATCATGCGGTAGGTCAGGGGAGGATGGTGGGCGGCGGTGGCGGTCATGGGTGATCTCCACTCACAGTTCAAAAGTTTGTATCCGGCGCTGCCAACCGAACATGTACAGCAAAACGCCGGAGAGGATGATCACGAACATCATGGCGGCCACGGTGGCGCCCATGGTCGGGTTGCCGAGTTGTAGTTGGAAGCCGAAGAACGTGCGATAGAACAGCAAGCCCATGATGTCGCTGGCAAAATCCGGCCCGGCCAATCCGCCCTTCACCGTGTAAATCAGGTCGAAGGCGTTGAAGTTGCCGATGAAGGTGAGTATCCCCACAATGCCCACCGTCGGCAGGATGAGCGGGAACTTGATCCGCCAAAAAGTATCCCAGGCGGTCGCGCCATCCACCCGCGCCGCTTCGGTCAGTTCCTCGGGGATGCCGATGAGCGCGGTGTAAAACAAAATCATCGGGATGCCCACAAATTGCCACACGGAGATGAGCGACAGCGTGATGAGGGCCGTGTCGGCCAGCCCCAGCCACGGCGCGAAGAATTTGCCCAGCCCTACCGCTTTCATCATGCCGCCGGTGATGCCCCACAGCGGGTTGAGGATGAGTTGCCAGATAAAGCCGATGATGACGACCGACAGCATGGTGGGGGTAAAGATCAGGGTGCGGTAAACCGCGCGCGCCCGCCCGCCCGAACTGAGCAGGGCGGCCAACAGCAGGCCGATGGGGTTCTGCACCAGCATGTGCACCGCAAAGAAGACAAAGTTGTTGCGCAGTGCGCCCCAAAACCGGGGCGCCCACTGTGGGTCGGTGAACAGCGTAATGTAATTCCGTATCCCGGCGAAGGTTTCGACGGCCGCCGCGCTCTGCGTGAAGAAACTCAGCCGCAGTGAATCTGCCAGCGGGTAGATCATGAAAATGGTGTAAACGATGGTGGCCGGAGCCAGAAAAACGAGGATGTGAACCGGAAACGGTTTCCGGGCGCGGTGGGAGTCGAGTGACCGTTGCATGCAGAAGCCTCCGGCAGGGGATGGGATGAGGCTCGGCGGCCCTGCGTGGACAGAACCGCCGAGACTGCTATTATATTATCTGCTGATGTTACGCAATGCCGCACGCGAAGCGTTCGACTGCGCGGCGGCACGCTTCGCGTGAGCGAAGCGAAGTCGAAGAAGCCGCCCGCCGCTCCGCTCAGGATGCTTGCGCAAGGTGAGTTATCTGCTCAAACGTTTACGGCGCAGGCTTGTACCAACTCTCGAGGCCGGCCTGTGCTTCCTGACCGGCTTGTTCGGGGGTGATGGTGCCGTTGATGACGCCCGCGCTCAAGCGCCACAACTCGTTCTCCAGGTTCGGCTCGCCGCGCGAGAGAATCTGGTACGAGTTGCGGATGGTGGATTCGCAGGTCTGTCGCCAGCTAAGGAACTCGTTGGCGATCGGGTCCTTCAGCGTAATCTGGTGATCGGACAGGGTGAAGAAGCCCGGCAGGGCGTTGCTGTACAGTTCCGCGAACTCGGGGGTCGTCATCCACTCCAGGAACTTCTTCGCCTCTTCGGGATGCGCGGTCTTGGCGTTCATGCCCAAGGCGATGTCGGTGTGATCGCTGATGTAGCAGGTGTCGCCGGCCTCAGCCACGGGCGGCGGGAAGATGCCCATCTTGAATCCGGCCTGGCTGTTGAAGAGCGAAATCTCCCACGAGCCGGTAGGGTAGATGGCGGCCTTGCCCAGGGTGAACAGGCTTTGCGCATCCGGGTACTTGACCGCTTCAAACCCTGATGGCATGTACGGATTCCACTTGGCCAGCTCCGCCCACGTGGCCGCGTACGGCGCGTCGGTGAGCTTGCCGGTGCCTGCGATCAGGGCCTGGCGGCCTTCCTCGCCCTTCCAGAAATTCGGGCCGATGTTCTGGAAACCCATGGTGGCCGCTTCCCACTGGTCGGCGGTGCCCATGCCCAATGGGGAGTACGTGCCATCGGCCTTGAAGGCCTCCAGCACGGTGTAGAACTCGTCCAAGGTGGCCGGCTCTTTCAGCCCCAGCTTTTCAAAGGCGTCGGCGTTGTAGAAGAAGCCGTGAATCACGGACGCCATCGGCACGCAGAATACGTCTTTGCCGTCGTCGGTGATCCAGGCGCTCTTCGCCACGTCGCTAAAGTTCTCAAGGCCGGACAAGCTGGTCAGCGAAGCCAGGTTTCCTTGCTGGAACAGCGCCAGCGAGGCGTCAAACGGGCGGCAGGTGATCAGGTCGCCTGCGGTGCCGCCGGCCAGCTTGGTGTTCAACGCGGCATTGTAGTCGGCGGGTGCGGTGGGCGCAAATACAACTTGGATGTTGGGATGGGATTTCTCGAACGCCGGGATGATGGTGTCCTGCCAAATGGTCAGGTCATCGTTGCGCCAGCTTTCGATGGTCAGCGTCACTTTCTCGCCGCCGCTGGGCGCGGTGGTGGCGGCCGGTGCGGACGTGGCGGCCGGGGCCGAGGTGGCCGCTGGTGCGGAGGTGGCGGCCTGGCCGCAACTTGCCACCACAATCGCGGCAATCATCAGCAGGCCGATAAACGAATTCTTGTGCATGGGGTCTCTCTCCTTCTGGGTATCAAGTAGTCGTTGCATTGTGTTTCAAACAGAACGGGTTGGCTCAAATTAGTTTCCCTGCATATCTCCTCCTTGCATCCAGATGTGTGCTATTGGGCATGCCATACCAGCGTGGCCGCCCCGACAGCGCTTGAGGTCAGTTGCGACAGCGCCACTTGCATGGGCTGATGGCTGGCGGGCAATACGCGCCGCCGCAATTCGGCGCAAGCGCCGGGTATCAAAAATTCTGAGGCCGCCAACCCCAGCCCGCCGCCCAACACGATCAGCGCCGGATTGGTCACGGCGGCGCACGCCGCCATCACCATCCCCAACCAACGAGCCACTTCGGCCAACGCGGCCAACGCCAATTCATCGCCGGCGCGGGCGGCGGCAATAATGGCGGCTGTCGTCACCGAGTCCGAGTCGGTCAACTGCGTCGAAATTTTTCCTTCCGCCAACTTCTCTCGCGTCACGGCCAACAACCCATTGCCCGATACCACTGTCTCGGCACAGCCGCGCAAACCGCACACGCACTCACGGCCATTGGGATCGAGAGACAGATGACCGAGTTCCGAAGCGTTGTAGTTTGCGCCGGAGATCAAGCCGCCGTTGGCAAACACGCCGCCGCCCAACCCGGAGCCGACGGTCACGTATACAAAATCGCGGCAGTCCTTTGCGGCCCCCAAATAATATTCGCCCAGCGCCCCGGCGTTGGTGTCTTTTTCGATCCGCACCGGCATATCGTTTGCCAGCCGCGACCGCACACCTTCGGCCAACTTCACTGCCTCCCACCCCAAGTTGACGGCGTTGTAAACAATGCCCGCGTCCGGGTTGACGCGCCCCGGCGACCCGATGCCCACGCCTGCCACCGCCTCCGGCGATTGGGCCGTCAGCGCATTCACTTGCGTTGCGATTCGCCCCAACACCGCCTCTTCCCCTTCGGCGGGTAGGGTGGGGGCCTGGCTTGAGGCAACGATCTGCCCCTGCGGTGAGACCAACGCCGCCGCAATTTTGGTGGCCCCCAAATCAACACCGATGGTAAAAGCGGTTTGTGCGCCCATGGGCGATCAGAGATGCGGGTTCAGCGCTCGCCACTGGGCGAGCAGTGTTGCGTTGTGTTCGGCGGCCCCCGGCATGTTCGCGCTGGCATACACCGGCGCGGAGGCCGTGCGCGATTGCAGTTGCAATGCCGCTTCGGTGATCAAACAGTTCCACAACAGCGCCCCGATCACGGTTGAACTCGGCCCCACGCGCCACGGTGTGCCGTCGAGGGGAACGAGGCCGTCGCCCGGTTCGCCGCCGTTATCGAGGGTATAGTCGGCCACTTCAAACAACCGCTTGCCCACTGCCGAGAGCGGCGCAACGCGAGCGTATGCTAACGAACACACGGCCACCACCGTGAGGCCGCGCGCCCGCGCCGCCAACGCCATTTCAACGGGCATGAGGTTCACACCGCTATTGGAAAAGACGAACAACATCTCACCCGCTTGCGGGTTGTACCGATCCAACAATGGCTCGGCAATCCCCGCCGTCCGTTCGAGTTGGCCGCTCAGCAATGCGCTTTCGTGCAGCATCAACCCCGATAAAAGAATCGGCGCCACTGCGGCCAAACCACCGGCGCGGAAGTGTCCCTCCTCGGCCAGCAGATGCGAATGGCCCGTGCCAAACACCAACACCCGGCGGCCGGCCGCAATCGTATCGGCCATGGCGCCCGCCACTTGCGCCAGCTGGCCGCGCTGGTTGGCGATCACGTTCGATTGCAGTTTTTGGATCGCCGCAAAATAGCGATCAATGCCGTTGTCCGATTGAGCGCTCATTAGAGAAGGCCCGTGAGTTCAGCGCGAAAAACGTACTTGTCGCCCCGGTAAAACGATTCGACGCGCTCGAAGGGGCGGTCGTCGCGATCAAACGTCGTGCGGTGCATGTGCAGCACCGGGCTGTTTTTGCGAATGCCCAATAGTTTCGCTTCGGCGGCGGGGCAAGCCACGGCCTCCATTTGTTGCTCGGCCCGGGCCGGGGCAATATTGAATTTTTCGGTGAGAAGTTTATAGAGGGATCGGTCTTCGAGATTTTCGGAGAGCAGGCCGTGACACAAACGATCGGGCAGGTAGGCCGTCTCCACGGCCAACGGCTCGCCGTCGGCCAGCCGCAGGCGCTTGAGCAGAACAACGGGCTCGTCCGGCTTGAGTTGCAGGGCGCGGGCCAGCGCCGGTGGGGCGGTGGCGGCTTCGAGTTGCAATACCGTTGCGCCGGGCCGTTGACCGCGCGCTTGCATGTCCTGGGTGAAGCCAGTCAACTGCGCCAGTTGTTGCTCGATGCGCGGCTTGGCGACGAACGTGCCCCGCCCCTGATCGCGGGTGAGCCGCCCCTCGACCACCAACTCGGCCAACGCCTGCCGCACCGTGATGCGGCTGATCTTAAACTGCTCGCACAGTTCCCGCTCCGACGGCGCTTGGGCGCCCGGCGCCCACTCGCCCGACTCGATCCGTTCTTCGATGATGGCTTTGAGTTGGTAGTACAGCGGCAGTTTGTTTTTCTTGCTCAGGACAGGCATGATACTTGACCTTAGCTGGATATAATGTTATAACCAGTTTCATCATATCCCATATCCACCGCCGAGTCAATACCCTGCGTCGAGGATTCTCATGTCTGCCATTCTGCAAGCTGAAATCAATCTGGACTTACGCAAGCGTCATCCGAATCGCGGGTGAACGAAGCTGCTGGCGCAAGTAATCTGAAAAGAGTTCATGCTTGACTTGATAAATGGTTTGACCCGTTTGATAGGCGACTTCTTTCAAACGA
>Ga0247727_10001995_pt1 | contig 47211 bp, 32 predicted proteins | sample WisWelCaveWW1625_FD_202498 | JGI IMG/M metagenome (GOLD analysis project Ga0247727, IMG submission 202498) | Biofilm microbial communities from Wishing Well Cave, Virginia, United States - WW16-25 | ecosystem: Environmental > Aquatic > Deep subsurface > Groundwater > Cave microbial mat | place...
CGTTGCCGCTGTGGAGCGCATCAAAGGACTCTTGAAAGCCTATCCGGAAACAGTACACCAGGCTAAACACTATTTCACACTGGCGCAAGCGCTGGAAAAATTGCAGCAGTTTCAGGAAAGCTGTGCTCTCTATAATGTACTGCTCGAAAAATGGCCTGATTCCGAATTTGCTGAGGACGTCCGCGAGGCACGCACTCGTATCTGCAAAAGTTGAACCGCCACTGGTAGGAGGATTTTTTCACAGCTTCTTCAGAACTCATTGCTCAGCACTCAGCATTAAAGTCATACTTTTACAACATTAACGTGGTAAGCGACTATATATTGGGCATTTCTGTTCGTATGCTACAAGCGTCGCTTGACAAACATAATACTTCCTGTGATAGTGTTGTCTGGTAAGGGACGGGGACTCGTCTCTAAAAAAAACCAATAACCTTTATCTACAAAGGGAGCGGGATATGAAGAAAGCTTCGCTCATGAAACTTTTAGGCTTTTTGATGATTTTTGTCCTGGCTGTTTGCGGCGCAGGCTTTGCGCAGGAACAGAGTCAGGAGACAAAGGAACAAGCAGAGGCGCCGGCTGCCGCGGAACAGGCCCAGGCCGAACCGGGAGGCGGTGAAATGCCTCCTGCGCTGGAAGCAGAAATGACAGTGGCGGAACACTGGACCCGGAATGATGCATATCCAAGAACAATAGCATCAGGCGCTCGTGTTCATATTGTTGAAAAAGGCGACACCCTGTGGGACCTTGCAGGACGGTATCTCGGCAATCCGTTTCTGTGGCCACAGATCTGGGAAGCCAACAAATACATTCCTGATGCTCATTGGATTTATCCGGGAGATCCTGTCGTAATCGTACCTATTGAACCGGTTACAGAGGAAAAGATTGCCAGTGAAACGGAAGCAGAGACTGCTGAGGAAGAAATGGAAGATACCGGCCCGGCTGATACTGCGCCCGAAAAACCAACCTATCCGATAGCTTTGGATTTTGATTTGTATTGCAGTGGTTTCATAACCAGAGATTTGAAAAAGCTGCCCGTTCGAATTATCGGAAACGAAGAAAATAAAGATAAAGTTGGTCTTGCGACCAACGATGTCGTTTATTTAAACCAGGGTGAAGCAGAAGGCATATCGCCGGGCGATGAATTTTCGATCGTTCATGAGGTCCGCGCCATCAACCATCCGATTAACCTGAAGCCCCTGGGAGACTATGTGGTCCAGACGGGTAGATTAAAGGTTGTGGCAACTCAGGAACATACGTCCACAGCTCAGATTACGTATGCCTGCGATCGAACACTCGTAGAGGATTCGCTGGTTGTATTCGAGCCCAGAGAAGTTCCGGTGTTTACAGAAATGCCGCCTGTAGATCGTTACAGTGTGGAAAGTGGAAATGCAAAAGGCTATGTTGTCTTCGCAAAAGATGACCTTACGACTCTGGGAGAAGGACACGAAATCCAGATCGATCTCGGGGCCAAAGATGGAATCACAGTCGGAAGCCGTCTGGTCCTTTATCGATATCAAACGACCAGCTACGAGAAAGTCGGTATTGACAGGGACCTTCCCAGGAAAGTTCTCGGCGAATTGATCGTCTTTAATGTTCAGGATAGTACGGCTACCGGTCGTATTATTGAAAGCTTTAACTATATTGAAGTGGGAGATCGCGTAGAGGTTCGCTGAAGTCACTTCCGGAACTTTTAGATCAAAGCCTTCAAAAACGCGTTTACAGTTAAAGAACGCGGTTTTTGAAGGCTTTTTTGTTTGACGAGGAATTCAATCGTATGTTATTCTCAAATCACATTTTGTTGGTGAGGGCTTGCGATGTCTAAATACGAAAAAATGGGGAGCCTGCTTCTTTTCGATAAGTTTGAAGAAGATAAGGACTCGAAGAGTTTTGTTGCCGGTCAGATTCAAAACAATCAGATTCAGCAGATCCGCTGGGTAAAGAAGTTTGATCATTCAATTTCCGCTATTCCCGATTTCGTTGTTGACATGACTCAGGAATTGGAAGTGTTCAAAGGCTTATCCAATCCTGCTTTGATTCGACCGGGAGATGTCGTAAGTTATCGTTCTGAACTGGCAGCAGTCTTTGACTATTTTGAAGGCAAAAGCCTCCGTGAAGTGCTGGCCAGATGCACTCAGGAAGGCTACCCGTTTACGGCCGATCACGCTTTGCTGATTGCCAGCCGCGCCTGCGCTGCGCTCGAATATCTACATTCTAAAAAAGTAGGAGATCAGCGTCTTGTTCACGGATTTCTGTCTCCGGATTCGATTTTTGTGACGTACGACGGTGAAACGAAAGTGCTTTATCTGGGACTTGCCCATGTTCTCTTGAAGAATCCGCAGACACGCGATCGATTCATTCAAAATCACAAAAACTATCTCGCCCCTGAAGTGATTCAGAGTCAAAAACTGGACAAGCCTGCCGATGTATTCAGCGCCGGACTGGTGCTGTTTGAAATGCTTACAGGGGAAGCCCTGTTTTCAAAAGGACGCGACATCAGCATTCCACAAATCGTGGATCAGGCCACAATGCACAATAACTCCGGCGACAAAATTCCTGTGCCCGACGAAATCAAGAAGGCTTTGTTGCAGGCACTTTCGCTGGAGCCGGCTTCACGGTTTGCTTCCATCGCCGAACTGCGAAAGGTTTTTGACCAGCAGCTATTCTCCAGTGATTCTTCGCCCACAACCTTTAATCTTGCTTTCTTCATGAACAGCCTTTTTCGCGAAAACATGGATGAAGAAGGAAAGAACATCAAGAATCTCAAGAAAATGGACATCAGCAGTTACTTAAAGGAAGAGCCGCCGCCGAAACCGGTGCATCCGGTTGGAGCCGAACCCGCGAAAGACATGCCCGTGTCGCCAGTCTCCATGCAGCAGGCTGTACCTTCCTTCGGGTCCGCGGTGAACATTGAAGACACTCCAAAAGAAAAATCCAAAACACCTTTGTTCATCGGCCTGTTGATTGCTCTGGCGGTTATCGGAGGCGCAGGTTATTTTCTGTTTAAGCCCTCTGAACCCGCAACCACACAGCAGCAGGGACAGTTAACTCCGGAACAGCAGCGGGCTGCTGAAGCTGAAAAGAACCGGCTTCAACGGGAAGCCGAGACGGCACAGGCTGAAGCAAAAAAGAAAGATGATCAGTTAAAAGAGCTGCAGGCAAGACTGGACAGCCTGTTGAAAGCGCAAAAAGATTCAAAGGCAGGATCAACAGCTCCAGCGGTTGATCCTGCGGCGATTCAACAATTACAACAACAGGCCAGGCAACTCGAAGAAGAACGGAAGCGACAGGAAGATTTAGCACAGGAGAAATTGCGCGCTGCTGCTGCGCCACCGACAGTTCCGTCTGCAGAGCCGCCACCGCCTGAAACAAAGACGGAACCGGCCCCCACCACGACGGCATCGGAGCCACCTGCATCAACAGTGGAACAACCAAAGCAGGATGCTCCACCTGTTTCGCAGCCCGACACTCCAACTCCGCAGCCTGCGACAACATCCGTGTCCACTGTGAAGGAAGGCGATACGGTTGAACCCGGTCCCGATGTGGTTAAACCGGAGCTGGTCAGCCGCGTACAACCGGCCTATCCTCCGGTCGCGCGCACCAAAAAAGTCCAGGGAACGGTCATTCTCAGTCTTCTTGTTACCGAAAAGGGCGACGTTTCAGAAGTCAAAGTTTTACGTGAAGCCGGCGGTTCATCGGGATTGAATGAAGCCGCAGTGGCCTCAGCAAGAAAATGGAAGTTCCGTCCCGCAGTGAAAGAGGGTAAGCGCGTGAAAGTCTGGGTTACTTACCCGGTCTCGTTTAAACTCGAAGGTTAGAACTTCAAGATTCTACCCCCCGGAATGTTGATAAAACATTGTAAACATTTTAATGGGAGATAGTGAGATAAAAAAGAGATCAGGAGATAAAAAGAATTTTCCTCATCTCCCTATCCTGGTGTTCTCTCTCTATCTCCCTTTTTACACCAACATGCCGGCCGTTGTTTCAAGCACAGAGTTCGAGTATTCTCGGCCAGATTTCAGACATTGATGAGGGCTTCCGCTTCTTCGAAGCGGGCTGACAGGATGCTGGAAACTCCCGGTTCTCCCATGGTGATTCCATAAAGTTGATCGGCGGATTCCATCGTACGTTTATTGTGTGTGACCACAATGAATTGAATCTGACGCTTCATATCTGCAATCAAAGATGTAAAGCGTTGCACGTTTACTTCATCCAGCGCCGCATCCACTTCATCCATGATGCAGAACGGGCTTGCGTGATACTGGAACATAGCCATCAGGAAAGCCACACCTGTCAGTGATTTTTCGCCACCGCTCAGCAAATTCATGTTTTGCAATCTTTTTCCGGGAGGTTGAACGTGGATATCGATTCCGCTTTCATTCGGATTTTCCGGTTCCACCAGCACCATTTCCGCCTTGCCTCCGTTGAAAAGTCGCAGGAACAAATCCTGGAAATGAGTCTGGACTCCCTGGAAAGCTTCGCGGAATCTTTGCAGCGAAGTGGCATCAATCTTTTGAATCGTTTCCAGCAACGTTTCAATGGACACCTTGAGATCGTCATACTGCGTTTTCAGGAAGCGGTGACGCTCTTCCATTTCCGTATATTCTTCCAGCGCCAGCATGTTGATGGAACCCAGTTTTTCGATTCGGGCTTCGTTTTCCAGCAATTTGTTTTTCAGGTCCTCATCGCCGAGATCCTTCAATTCGGAATCGGGCATTGGAAGATATTCAAGCGCGACACCCATTTCCTCCTGACAGCGTGAAAGCAAATCTTCTTTCTGAGTGTCAACGCGCGCTTTTTCCACTTCTGTTTGCATCCGCTCTTCGCGAATACGGTCCAGCCCCGCGCGTGATTCATGCACAACATTTTCCTGCGCGGTCATTTCTTCAGTCAGCTTTCCTTTGTCCTGCTGCCGTTGTTGAATCAATTCTTTCTGGCGATCCAGGCTCCGCGCAAGTTCCAGCAACGAAGATTCCGTTTGACCGCAGGCTTGCTTCGTCAGCCCGATCTCATCTTCCCGCTCCATGATCAATTGACGATTTCTGGCCAGCGCGATTTCAACCGATTCCTTTTCGCCTCTCAATCGGTCCATTTCGACGAGTAGCGCCCGGTCGCGTTCTTTCAATTCGGCGATGCTGATACGGGAATCCTGGACCCGGTGTTGAAGTTCAGCATGTTCTCTTTTGACAGTCGCCAGAGTTTGCTCGGCCTGCTGGAATTCCCTCTCCTGTTCGTCCCGCTTCGTCAGCACTTCCTGTAATTGTTGACTGAAGTTTTCCGAACGCGCGAGAACCGCTTCAATTTCATTACTTACTCTCAACATTTCCTGCGAAAGAGCATCGATCAATTTTCCTTCGCGGTTGTATTCCTTATCCACCTGATCGATTTCCAACTGCATCATCAACCGGTCTTTGTTCCTGGATTCCCTGGCCTCATTCAACCGAAGCATCTCACGATTGGAAATATCCAGACGGTCCTGAACCGACCGCACCTGAGTCTCCAGAGTCTGTAGATTGCTTTCGATGCTGTCCAGCTCCAGGGCAAGCTCACGCTTTTCGCGCTGTATGGCAATCAATCCCGGGACATCATCTGCTTTTGCGCCGCCGGCATAGACCGCCGGAGACAGAATGACGTCTCCCTGGACCGTTACGTACTGATAATCGGGATATTTTTTTATCAGGAGTTTGGCGCATTCCAGATTATCCACCACCACCGCCGCTTGCATGAACGGAGCAACCGCCGGCAGGGCCTCGTCCTTAATGTCGACCAGATCCCGAAGCGTGCCGACCACACCGTTTTCCAGGCGCAATTCATCCGGAAGCACGGGACGGGACAAATCATGACCGTTCTTGATTACAAATCCACAGTAACCCAGCCCTTCCTGTTTCAGATAATCGATTGAATCAAGCGCCGAATCTTCACTTTGAACAATCAGATAATTCAACTTGTCGGCCAGAAAATTTTCCACCGCCGTTTCAAACTGCGGTTGCGTCTCTATAAAGTCCATCATCATTCCCAGCGCCGTGCGCGAAGGAACGTTCAGGAGATTGCGCGCTGATTCGTTGTAAAACTTCGATGAATGCTGTTGCGCATCCAGTTTTTGCGTCGCCAGCATGAGCTCGGATTTGCGCTTGAATGCCGTCTGCACTCTTGGCTGCAGATCATCCCACTCAATCTTCAATTCGTCACAGCGGCGTAAAATATCCTGTTTTGTCTGGTCCAGGTATCCCAGCTCTTCATCAACCTGTTGCAAATTCGAAATTTTGCCCTGCAGCACCTGCACGAGATCATCGTGTGTTTGCTGTGTTACGGACAACTCGTCTGTTTGTTTACGCATCGTGTCGGTAAGATGGTCCTGCTGCGTATGCAGGCGTGTCTGCTCATTCTTTAGAAGGGACGCATTAGTAAGAAGATCCAGGATCTCTTTTCGCAATTCCTGTGTCTTTCGCTCCAGGGAAGATGCTTCGCTCGCCTTTCGTTCGAGCTCCGCGAATAACTCAGCATGATGCGCCGTCAGCTCATCGATTCGCGACTTTAAATCGAGCTCTTCCGCGGACCTCGCATCAAAGTCGTTCTTTAATTGAATTTCCTGCGCCGATAATTTCTCGTTTTCGCTGTTTTTTTCTTCGATCCCGCGCTGAAGCTCTTCGATTCGTTGACGCCTGGATTGCAACAGGTTCTGGTTCTCCTGAATGCTCAGCTCCAGTTGATGGAGATCATTCTGGTCCTGATACAGCCTGCTTTCCAGCTCGGTCAATCGCAATTTCATTTCGCTGTAGACGAGCTCCTGTTGCTGCTGTGATTGATGGGCCGCCTGTTCGCCGTCGATTTGTTCCTTCAGCACCAGATCCAGACGAATCTGATCGGCGTTGATCTGCTGAAAACGCCGGTGGAACACAATTTTCTGGATCACATTCTTTTCTTCTTTAAGCATCTGATAACGGCGGGTTTTCGCAGCCTGACGCTTCAAACTGGAAAGTTGTTTTTCCACTTCACTTAGGATGTCCTGGATTCTCTCAAGCTGAATCTGATTGTCGGCCAGTTTCAATTGAGCTGACCGTTTTTTATGCTTGAACTCGGCAACGCCGGCCACCTCTTCGATCAGGGCCCGGCGCTCGAGTGGTTTCGATAAAAACAACGCTTCAATCTTTCCCTGTTCCAGTATCGAATACGCAAGAGGATCAAAGCCTTCGTTAATGAAGAAGGAATGAATGTCTTTTAAACGGCAGATATCTCCGTTCATTTCATACTGACTGTCTCCGGATCGAAACAATCGCCGAGCTATCACAACTTCCGGGGCAGCCGGATTATTTTTTTCCGATTTCCAGATCAGCGAGACCTGCGCCATATTCACCGGTTTTCGGTTTTTCGATCCGTTGAATATTACTTCTTCCATTTTGTCGCTTCGCAAACTCTTGGCGCTTTGTTCGCCAAGCACCCAGTTCATCGCATCGACAATATTGCTTTTCCCGCAACCGTTTGGACCGATTACTGCCGTGATTCCGGCCGGGATCTTGAGGACGGTTTTATCACAAAAAGACTTGAATCCAAGAACTTCAATTCGATCTAGAAATAACATGCTCTAATACCCTACTTTATCACCGTTTTTGCTCCGATTCTCGGGGAGAAACCCAACAGGAACAAAGTCAAAATTGCTACTATATGACGTGGTTTGTCGAAGAACCGCCACAAAGTATAGCATGACCCGTGATCCGGCTTCAACTGGAAAATCCGATTCCGAGTGAATCGAGCAGGCGGAGCAGCAGACTCGGACGATGACCGGCATCGGTTTTTCGCAGCGCTTTTGTAACCGCCTCAACTGCAAAGGACCTGAAAGGTTCAGGCGGATACGGGAACGGTTTTTTCTGAACTATAGACAGTTTAAACAGGTCGCTGGAACGCTCCAAAGCCATGTGTGCCAGAATTCGTCCGGCAAGACGCGTACTCCCAATTCCATGTCCGGTATAGCCAAGCGCATACAGGATTCGTCCATTCTCGAGCGATCCAAAAAACGGAGTCATACGTGTTGTCGATGCAATTGGCCCGCCCCATGCAAATGGGAATGGCAACTCCGCAAGCTGTGGAAAATGCCGGCGAAAACTTTCGCGAAGGGCGCTGTAATGCCGTTCCGAATGATCGCATTCCGGATTTACTCGATTCGGCGCATAGTACATGGCTTCACTCGTTCCCCATAGAATCCGGTCATCTGCTGTAAGACGGTAATAGTTGAAAAATGTCCGGCCGTCCGTGATCCCCTGCCGGCCCTTCCATCCGATTGCCTCTTTCTGCAGCGAAGTCAGCGGATCGCTTACCAGTATGTAGTCGTAAAGAGGAATGTATCGTCGCAGAAGTTTTGGGAAAAGATGGTGTGTAAAAGCGTCGGTTGCGGCAATAAATCTGTGAGCCAGTAATTTGCCGTGATCTGTTTGCGCAGCGCCGCCGCAAAGCGCCGTTACCTTTGTCTTTTCGAAAATTCTCACTCCGCGCAATTTCAGATACTGCTTCAATCCCTGAACCAGCTTGAATGGATTGATGATTCCAGGACTCGGCGCAAAGAGCGCTCCGAGATAAAGCGGACTGTGTACTTCCGCTTGAATTTCATCGGCGCTCAGCAACCGCATTCCTGCAACACCGAGCCGTTCTGCAACTTCCAGATCCTGCACGGATCCTTTCATTTGCGCTTCAGTTAATGCGACGAAGAAGCGACCGTTTCTTTCAAAGTCACAGTCTATGTCGTTTTGAGATAGAAACGTCGCCATCTCTTCGATGTTCTTCCGGCCGATTTCTGCCAGCCGTTTTGCTTCCTGAAAACCGAAATGCGTGATCGCCAGAGCATGTGAGTGATCAATGGTGACATCCAGCATGCCGGCATTTCTGCCGCTTCCACCGTACCCCGCCATGCCCTGTTCCACAATCACAATGTCCTTATCCGGAGCCAGATCCTTCAAAAAAACGCCCGTCCACAGCCCCGTAAATCCCGCGCCAACAATCGCAATGTCACAGGACTGCTCACCTTCCAGAACCGGCTCGTATTGATACGGTTCGGTGGTCATCCAGTAACACGCTTTCTCGATCGGCAACATGTGAGGCAGTCTAACACAATCTTCGTTTGACAAAGTTCTAGAGATGAGGATCCGTTTCTTCTCTTCTATACTGTGCAACCGTGATGCCGTGGCTGCTGCATATTAACGAAACAGGTCAAAGTTCATCCTTGAACCTTTGAGTCCTTTACATTACAATTGCTTCAGAGCTTGCTTGAAGTCCGTTTAATCCAACTGAAAAAGGAGTTAAAAGGAATGTCTTTTGAAGGAAGATCCGATAAGATTTGGTACAACGGAAAGTTTGTCGACTGGGACGATTGTACAATTCACATTGCATCTCACGTAATCCATTACGGTTCAGCGCTTTTTGGGGGGATGCGATGCTATTTGACGAAGCACGGTTCCGCCGTATTCAGAATGCCGGACCATACACGGCGTTTGATCGATTCCTGCAAAATATACCGGATGATTCCGGAATTCACACAGGACGTTTTCAACGAAGCCATTCTGGAAACGATCCGCGCAAATCAGCTCAAAGAATGCTACGTACGTCCGATTGTTTTCCGGGGATACGGAAGCAGTCTGGGAGTGAACCCGTTCCCGTGTCCGATTGACAGCGCGATTCTTGTATGGGAATGGGGTAAATATCTGGGCGTAGAGGCCATAGAAAAGGGTGTTGACGTATGCTTTTCCACATGGAATCGTATGCAACCCAACACGCTGCCTGCGATGGCAAAATCAAGCGCGAATTATATGAATTCACAGTTAATCCGGATGGAAGCAATCATCGGTGGATATGTGGAAGGTTTAGCGCTGGATCCGGGCGGCCATGTCAGCGAAGGGAGCGGCGAAAATATTTTTGTCGTTTACCGGGGAAAGGTTTACACTCCTCATCTGGGCTCCAGCGTTCTTTCCGGTATCACCCGTGATACCGTCATTACGCTTGCCCGTGATCTGGGCTTCACCCTGATTGAGGATGCCATTCCGCGCGAGATGCTCTACATTGCCGATGAAGTCTTCTTAACCGGAAGCGCCGCCGAAATCACACCGGTTCGTTCTATCGATAAAATCACGATCGGTAACGGGCGACGCGGACCGGTAACCGAAGCCATTCAGAATGAATTTTTTGGTATTGTCTCCGGAGAACGGCCTGACATTCATGGCTGGCTCACGTATGTTTATGATGATGTCGTTACTATGGCCGTTCCGGTTGAAAGTGTCGTGGCGGAGGGGAAATAGGTTCAGGGGCTCGGAGGATGCACCATGCATATCAATGATCTTTTGAAAATTGCAACGGATCGCGGCGCCTCAGATCTTCATTTGAAGGTCGGCTCACATCCGGTGCTTCGTATCACAGGCGACCTTGTGGCGCTTGTGGATTTGAAACGTTTGATGCAGGAAGATACGATCGCCATGGCTTTCAGCATCATGAACAATCGACAGAAGCAAAAATTCAAAGATCATCTGGAAATCGATATCGCATACAGCGTGCCGGGACTCGGCCGGTTTCGTTGCAACATCTTCCAGCAGCGTGGAACTGTGGGACTGGTGCTTCGCGTCATTCCGGTAAAGATTCTCACGATTCGTGAATTAAATCTCCCCGTAGTTCTGGAGAAGATCTCGATGGAACAGCGCGGTCTGGTGCTTTGCACCGGGACCACCGGTTCGGGAAAATCGACCACGCTCGCATCGATGATTGATTACGTGAATGCTCACCGCAAAGCGCATCTCATCACGATTGAAGATCCGATCGAATTTTTGCATCGCGACAAAAAGAGTTTGATCAACCAGCGCGAAGTGGAAGTCGACACGCGGAGTTTTTCTGCCGCCTTGCGTTCGGCATTGCGTGAAGATCCGGACGTGATACTGGTCGGAGAAATGCGTGACTACGAAACGATTGAAACCGCAATTGCGGCGGAAACAGGCCATCTCGTTTTCAGTACGCTTCACACTCTGGATGCGACAGAAACCATCAACCGTATCATCTCCGTGTTTCCTCCGCACCAGCAAAAACAGATCCGGTTGCAGCTTGCCCAGGTTTTGAAAGCGGTTATCTCGTTGCGGTTATTACCCCGCGCCGACGGCCAGGGTCGAATTCCTGCCGCTGAAGTTCTGGTGTCAACAGGGTTGATACGTGACTATATCATCAACAAAGAAAAAACCCGGCTGATTCCGGATGCGATTGCGCAGGGAATCTCGCAGTACGGGATGCAGACGTTCGATCAGTCGCTGTACGCCCTGTTAAAGCGAAGTCTGATTACTTACGAGGAAGCCATGATGCGCGCCACCAATCCGGAAGAATTTAAGCTTCGCCTTCAGGGTATTTCTTCCACATCCGCCGCAACACAGGAACAGATGGAAGATTTTACCTTCAAGGGATCTCTTCCGTCGGATGAAGCGGGCGGAATGGGCGAATCGGCTCCCGATGAAGAATTTCCTTTTGACCTTGAGAGCAACTGAGGACCGTTTCAACTTCTGGAGACGGGCGAGCTTGCCCGTGGTTGTGATTCTATTTTTGTGAATGCGCGTGAAGCTGCGGTGTCATATCTTGCGCGTTTTACTCGCACGGAATTCCAGGTACGGACCTACCTGAAGAAAAAGAAGTTTGCCGCCGGCGACATTGACGAAGCGATCGCATTCCTTTTGCGGAATAAGCTTCTGTCGGATCAATACTTCGCTGAATCCTATCTGCTTACTCGAATCGCGCGATTGGATGGTCCCCGGAAAATCAAAGCCCTCATGAGAAAAAAAGGTTTGTCTGATGAGATCATCGACAACCTCTTGAATCAACACTACCCTTCCGAACTTCAGATCGTCAACGCAATCAAGTTGATCCGGAAAAGAAGCTCCCGTTCATCCCAATCCGTGAAACGTTTCATTGCTTCCCGCGGCTTCTCCGGCTATGTTATTATTCAAGCTTTTAAGCAGGCAAAATGATTTGCCCCTGTCAAACGGCAAATGAGGCTTTCTCCTGCGGTACATTTTTCAGGTGATCACAGCATGAAAAGCATCGAAATCAGGCAAACTTTTCTGAAGTTTTTTGAAGAACGAAGCCATCGAATCGTTCCTTCGTCTTCACTCATTCCTCATGGCGATCCCACTTTGCTTTTCACGAATGCGGGAATGAACCAGTTTAAGAACGTATTTCTGGGGCTTGAGAAACGGGACTATTTGCGGGCCGTGACCTGTCAGAAGTGCGTACGCGCCGGCGGCAAACACAATGATCTTGAAAACGTCGGCAAAACAGCCAGGCATCACACTTTTTTTGAAATGCTCGGCAATTTTTCTTTTGGTGATTACTTTAAAAGCGACGCCGTTGTGTGGGCCTGGGAACTCGTCACCCAGGGCTTTCGTATGGATCCGGAGCGTTTATGGATATCGATTCATCATTCCGATGACGAAGCCTTCCGACTCTGGCACAGGCAGGTTGGAGTCCCTTCCGAACGGATTGTGCGATTGGGGGATAAAGATAATTTCTGGGCCATGGGTGATACGGGACCTTGCGGTCCGTGTTCCGAGATTTACTACGATCAGGGACCGTCGTTCGGCTGCGGACGCTCCGAATGCAGCATCGAATGCGATTGCGGACGATACACCGAATTCTGGAATCTCGTTTTTATGCAGTTCAACCGAAACGAAAACGGCGAGCTCATTCCGCTTCCACGCCCTTCCATTGATACGGGAGCCGGACTCGAACGTGTTTCCGCTTTGATTCAGGGAGTCAAAAGCAATTTTGAAACAGATTTGATTTTCCCGATCATTCAGTACGCATCTGAAATTGCCGGAATCGCCTGGAACGCTGCTGAAGAAACAGATGTTGCCTTGAAGGTGCTTGCGGACCATTCACGCGCAGCGGCCTTTCTCATTGCAGAAGGCATCACTCCTTCCAATGAAGGACGCGGCTACGTTCTTCGCAGGATTATCCGCAGAGCTTTGCGATACGGACGGGTCTTGCGTTTTTCCGAAGCTTTTTTATTCCGCCTCACCGATCGCGTCATCGATTCGATGAAAGACGTTTATCCGGATCTGGCGCCCTCGCGCGAGTACGTCTCGAATGTCTGCCGCGCCGAAGAAGATAAATTCAAATCGGTGGTCGAAAATGCTACTACGCAATTAGAAGAAATATTCGATGCGGCTGTAAAGAACGGCCGGAATCGTCTGGAAGGCAATGAAGTGTTCCGGCTGTACGATACTTTCGGGCTTCCTGTTGATTTCGCGCAGGAAATGGCCAACGAAAGAAATTTTGAAGTGGACCTGGCCGGTTTCGAAGAAGAAATGGAAAAGCAGCGCCGGCGCTCAACCTGGAAACCGGGTCCGAATTTTGAAACGCAGGAGGCCTACAGACAACTGAGCGAAACAACTCATACCGACTTTACCGGGTACGACGCCATCGAGGAAAACAACTGCGAAGTGATTCGGATCCTGATCGATTACAGAGCCGTTCCTGAAATCTCGGAAGGCGAGACCGCAGAAATTATCCTCAACAAAACATCGTTTTATTCAGAATCCGGCGGACAGCTCGGTGACCGCGGCCGGCTGGTGGGTCAATCCGGACGCGCGGGTGTCCTGGATACGCATTCACCCGCCTCAGGATTGACGGTGCACAGAGTGCTGATGGAAACCGGCTCACTGCAGGCAGGCGAATTCGTGACGGCCCTCGTGGACCCGTTGTTCCGGCAATCCGTCCGAAAGAACCATACCGCCACCCATCTCTTGCACGCCACGCTGCGCGGGATGATCGGCGATCATGTCAAACAGGCCGGATCTCTTGTAGCGCCCGACCGGCTTCGATTCGATTTTACCCACTACACAGGGCTGAAATCGGACGAGGTCCGGGACCTCGAACGAACCGTGAACGAACGTGTTTTGTCTAACGTATTAGTAGAAACGAGGGTCAGCTCCGTAGAGCAGGCGGTCGCTGAAGGCGCCATGGCTCTCTTCGGAGAAAAGTACGGAGACAGGGTCCGTGTCGTAACCATCGGCGATTTCAGCAAAGAACTCTGTGGCGGGACCCACTGCGCATCCACCGGCGAAGTTGGCGCTTTCCTGATCGCCCGCGAATCGGGTGTCGCCGCAGGAGTTCGCCGTATCGAAGCACTCACCGGAAGGGGAGCTCTGGAATACGTTCAACAGGAACGATCTCTGATTGAGCAACTGAGTGCCGTACTTAAGACTTCCAGTGATGAGGTCCTGCAGCGCGTTCAGGAATTGCTGGACCGGAATAAGAAACTCGAAAAAGAAACGGAGCGCCTTAAATCGAAAGCAATGATGGGAAGCGCTGCAACCGATCATTCAGTGGATCAAGCCATGGAAAACGGAGCCCGGATCTACCTGAAGATCTTTCCGGAAGCCGAAGCCGACCAGCTCGGCGCATTCGTGGATGAAGTCTTTCGCAGCGGAAATTATGTCGTGGTTGCCGCCGGATCAGTATCCACAAGTTCTCTCGCCGTTCGCGTTGGCGAAGCCAAAGACGCAACGCAACTGTTCCGCAAATTTTATGTTCCCGTATTTGGAGGAGGCGGCGGCGGTCGAAAGGATTTTGCCAAAGGCGGACTCAAAAAACTCAAGGACCTTACTCCGGAAGAATCGCTACAACTGCTCCTGAAATCGACATCGGCTTATCTGCAACAGTAACGGGATCAACTTTCGTTCATTTTGCACTTACAAATTATTTTCTTTTCGCATCCAGACTCCAGGGTCCGGCCCCCGCGGCCGAAAAATAGAGCCATACGAAACAGTACAACACGGCGGCAATGCCACCGTTCATCACAGGCCAGAAGCCATGCGGGGCGTGAAACTGGAAATACGCCACCGCCATCATGCCGGAAAGTAGAAAAGCAACCGGCCGGGTAAAGAGACCCAGGAGTAGAAGCGCGCCACCCACAAGCTCAAGGATGGCGCCCAGACCTATCTGGGACATCAGTATGACTGTGCCACCGTCAGGCAGGGCCGCCGCAGGGAAGGCGAAGAGCTTCATCATACCGGCAAATAAGAATACCAGCGCAGCCATGATCCGAAGCACGCTCAGCAGGTACGGTGCTCCTGCCGTCCATTTCGTGACAATGTCTGTAGCGGTCATAATGCGATCCTCCCGATCTCGCAGCAATTGACAACTTTTACTCGAGAATGGTACCATTAAAGCCGCCTCAAAACGGAAAAATTTGATGAAATCCAGTGGTTTTCTGTCTCTTTTCGGGGCGGAGTACTGATGGGAAAAAGAAGTCTTACACTGTCTGTTTTTCTGCTGCTGATTATCGGGATCATTCAAGCCTCCGAAGTTCGTATTCGCATTGACGAAAAAGGTCGAAAAGTTTTTTACAACATCCGGCCACCGTCAACAAGCGCATCCTCTGCGGGTGTCTATTATTCGAATAGAGTGGAGGATTACTGGCCGCTCATAACGGAAACCTGCGGGCGCCACAGTGTGGATGCCGAACTGGTGAAGGCTGTGATCCAGGTGGAATCAAATTACAACCATCGTGCTGTTTCGCCAAAAGGCGCTATGGGTTTGATGCAGCTGATGCCCGCCACGGCCGCACGTTATGGCGTTAAAAAAGCATTTGATCCCAAAGAGAATGTAGAAGGCGGTGTCAGGTACCTGAGGGATTTACTCGATTTATTCGGTTCCGACTTGAAAATGACTCTTGCTGCCTATAACGCAGGCGAAAGAGCGGTCCAGAAGTATAACGGGATTCCAAATTATACTGAGACGCAGAATTATGTGCGAAAAGTGCTTGCACTTTATAACGGAGAATCAAGCTACGCCGTATATTCCGGTGGTGGTCAGGGGCGCCTTGTCAGTTATTACAAACATGTCGATGAAAAAGGCGTGACCCACTATTCGTCAAATCCTGTCTCCGGAATTAAAACCACGAAAGTAAGTTTTTACTACTGATGTCAAAAAGTCCGGCTCCCTTTGATCAAGGTTTGTACTTGATGCATGTTCACAAAGGGAAGGAGTACTTTGATCAGGACAAGCTTCAAAAAGCCCGTGAAGAGCTGGAAGCCGCATACCACCTCCGTCCGCATGATGAAAAAGTTCTCAATATGCTGGGGATGACCTATTACAAAATGGAAATGCTTCCGCAGGCGGAAGAAATGTATATCACCCTGGTTAACAGTAATCCCGATGTATACCCGCTGCAGAGTAATCTTGGCCTCATCCAGCTGAAACTCAATAAGTTGAAAGAGGCAGCGGATTCTCTCAACCGGGCCCTGGAACTCCAGCCCAACAATTCTAAAGCGCACTTTTATATGGGGCTTCTCTACGAAAAACAGGAGATGTGGGGGGATGCGCAGAATCATTTTGAGATGGCCAACGCCGATAAAATGGTAGCCAAAATGCAAGGCAAACTCGATGAGGAACGCGAAGCGAGCGGCAAAAACGAACTTTTGCCGTTCGAAGTGCTCGAAGTGCTGAACGATCAGACTCAACAGGACGCAGAGACTGAACTTTCATCTGTGGTCCAACAGGAAATGCAAACGGCTGGACCTGAAGTTGCTGCAGAAAGTGAAATCACCGGGCGAATGAAGACCCGGGACCTTGCCCTTGCGATGGAAGAGACAGCGGATTCTCCGATAGAAGAAGAGAAGCCACTGGAAAATCCACGGGCTGGATTTCACGATACGGAGCGCATGCGCCTTCAAGATGTTTTCCGTGCCGCTCAGATCGTTGAAGTTGAAGAACTGATCGAAGATCACACTCACGAACCTGAACCTGAGCCCGAACAGGCAGCAGTTTCCGAACCGTTTGGGGAAGTCACAACTGAGCCGGACGAAACCGTCGTGCAGGAAGAACAGGTAGAAATTCCGTTGTGGGAAAAACCGAATCAATCTCCCATCCCGGAGCAAGTGATTCAGGAAGCAACCGAGAGTGAGGCCACGATAGACATAGCGCCGGTCATAGGTGATCCATTCCTTTTATCGGACGATATTGCCGCAGACATTTCTACTTTTCTTGCGCAGAGCCGGGATGGAAGTCCCGAAGAGGATGTTTTTTATGAAGAGCCTTCCGAAGGGCCTTTCTTTGACATGAAGGCTGAGGAATCGCTCGCCGGCGCTCAATCAGAAGTACTGATCCCGGAAGGAGATCCGTTTGGCTCGAGAATTCCCAGTCCTGAAGAAGTCGAAAATGAAATGGGTTCCGCTATTGTAGAAAGTATAGAGAGCATGGAGCAGGCAAAAGCATTACACGAAGATGTCGAAGAACTAAGCGATGAATTACCGACCGCGCCGTTTGAGCAGGAAGACGAAGTGACGGGCGAGCCGTTTGAGCAGGAAGACGAAGTGGAAGTGAACTTTGCTGTTGTTGAAGACAGTGATGAAGGCGAGTCGCCTTTCAGGGAGGGATTTCTGCAGCCTTCGTTTCTTACACCTCCGATCGAAGAACAAAACATTGAACGAACCCAGGATATGGCATTTATAGTCATTGCGGAACAGCCTTTTGTGGCCGCGGAATCAACCGAGCTCGTTCCGGACGAAACAATTCCGGCAGAAGAGACACCGCTGGAAGCTGAGCAAGTCTTTGAACCGGCGCCTGATGTTGAAGTGACCACTGAGCCCGTAGCAGAAGAATTGCGAATGTTTGTAGGAGAAGAGAATCAAGCCCCCGTAATTGACGAACCGGCCTCAGAGCCCGGGCTTGAAGCTGTGGCCGTTCCTCTTGAAGTGGAGGCATCTGCGATGCAGACGGTGGAGGAACCTCAAACGCCGGCAGTCGACGAACCGGAATTGGTGATACCCGCGCACACGCCGGTGATGGAACCGGTAGCGACCGCTGAAGTTGAATTGCAGGCCGAAGAACCGGCTCCGGCGGTTGAGCCTGCGCCCCTTGAGCCTGACCAGGAAGCACCTGCCGTCGCAATCGAAGGCACTAATACTGTAGAGCAATATCACCCTGCAAATCTGGATCAATTTTCGCGTGATCGGTTTTATATACAGCCCCTGATTGGATCGGACCGGTTTCTGTTGATCGACCCTCATCTGCTGGAAATCATTATTTCAGAAAAGCTCGTTTGCCGGATCGGTACAATTTCCAGTTATACCGGAAACCTGCACTTTACTCCCTGGGAGTCGGAACACACGGAGAAAGTGCCGCTGGTCGTAGTGGGAGGCACGGGTATTCTTTTTCTTGCCGACCGTCGAAAGGAAATCTTCCTGCTGTCGTTGAACAATGAAGTGATTCATGTAGAATCGAATCATCTGCTGGTTACGCAGTCCAGCCTGCGCGTTGAACCGTACCTTTTTCAACAAAAAGCGGGCGGATCAGGCATTTCGATCTTAAAAGTCTCGGGACGTGGAACGCTCGCGCTCACGTGTCAGACCAAACCGCTTACGTTAAACGTGCACCAGGGACTTCCTGCTAATATCCCCGCACACGCCGTCATCGCGTGGTCCGGCGCCCTCACGTCCGATGTCATGGATGATGATGATCTGCACAAAATGATGAGTTCGGACTCTGAATCTACGCTTCTGCGATTTCGCGGCTCCGGCGATGTTGTCGTCGAACAAGGCGGCCTCTGGGGCGATCGTCGCGCCAAAAAACCACACTAGACGGCACCCGGCACTCATTACCCGGACGACATTTGACAACGCCGCACAAAACTCTTAGAGTTGAACTCAAAGAATTAGATACGGGTGAATTGAGGGTTTTCGAGCATGAAGAGACTGTTTTGTTTACTGTTCCTTCTGCTTTTTGTCAGTCAAGCCTACGCTGCTACGGGCGCCGAGTTTCCTGATCCGGGTCGTTTTCCGTTACCGGAAGAGTACGATCCCAATGTACGCTTCTGGATGAATGTGTACGGTGAATGGAGTGAATCTGAAATGGCGATTCATGATTCGGCAAACATGGACATCGTCTTTGATGTGGTCAGGATTTCCGAAAACAACGATTTACTCAGAACTGTAGAGAAGGTCATTGTTCGCGAGCGTGTTGAGGAAATTCGCAAGATTCTGATGGATCTGCACAGTGATCCGGCTGCTCGAGTCGCTTCGAAAGATCATCAGAAGTTTTTTGACTTTTACGCAAAAATTGCAGGTCCGAACAAGTTTAGAAATGCTGCAGAGAATCTGCGCGTACAGCAGGGGATCAAGGAACGATTCAAAACGGGATTGGAGCGAATGACGCTGTACCTCGATTCCATTAAAAAAGTATTTCGAGAAGAAGGTCTGCCTGATGAACTGGCATATCTTCCACTGGTGGAATCATCATTTAACAATGAATCGGTTTCAAAAACTCGCGCGGCCGGTATTTGGCAGTTCATGTCGGGAACGGCGCGTTCGTACATGAAAGTGAATTCCGATGTGGATGAGCGTTACGATCCGATGACGGCAACACGCGGCGCAGCGCGTTATCTCAAGCGCAGCTATCAGATGTTCGGAAACTGGCCTGTGAGTCTGATGTCGTACAACCATGGTCAGCAGGGAATGCGAAACGCCGTCAATTCAATGGGAACGGCTGATTTCATGACCATCGTCAAGAATTACAAGGGCAAGTATTTTGGATTCGCCTCCCGGAATTTTTACGCTGAGTATCTTGCGGCGTGTAAGGTGATGCATAACTCCGACAAATATTTTTCTGACATTAACTATTCAAGACCCCTGCGTTTTGATTCAATCCGGCTCGCCAGACCTTTATGGGTTTCCACAATTGTGAAGTATTCACAACTGACCCGTGAGGATTTACGCCAGTACAATCCTGCGCTGCAGTCGTCCGTTTTGTATTCGCGACGTTCGATTCCCGCAGGCTACAATCTGCATCTGCCTGCCGGGCGTTATGGCGATTTGCCGGAGTTCATTGCGAGTTTGAGGAAAGGCGAAACTCCCGGCCAGAAAAAAACAGTTGCTGTTGTTGCGCAGGCGGACCGTTCCAAAAGCTCTTCTACTCCCGAAAAGACCTATGTTGTAAAAAAAGGAGATACCCTCTTTTCGATATCTCGTAAATTTTCTACTTCGGTAGAATCTTTACGTAAGATGAACCGGTTGAGTCACAACAACATCTTTCCGGGCCAGCGTCTGTATATTGGCGCCCGCTAGATGCCCGTTAGATCAACGGAAGCCTTCGTTCTTCGCTCCTACAAGCTGGCGGAGCAGGACAAAATTGTTGTGTTGTTTACGAAAGATCTGGGAAAAATCCGTCTGGTGGCCAAAGGCGCCCGCAAGCTCAAGAACCGTTTCGGGGCTGCGCTGGAGCTGCTGACACATCTCCAAATTTTGTACTATGAAAAGGCGAATCGCGATCTACACGTCCTGGATCGGGCCGAGATTCTTTATTCTCCACTTGAAAAACCAACAAATTTGCGCATCAGTTTTTATCTGTTTTATTTTGCCGAATTGATTCATGATTTCTACCCGGAACATGAAAAGAATAGTTCGGCTTTCCGCATTCTGATGAATATTCGGCACGCCCTCAGGCATCATCAAAATCTGGATTTCCTCGCCCGATATGTCGAATTGCAATTACTCCACTCTCAGGGTATCCTTTCCAGTGTTGCATTCTGCTCTGAATGCAATCGCCGGTTTGAATCTCTCCTGGAAAGAAGGTATCTCGGTTCAGGCAGCGAAATCTTCTGCAAGAGATGCCGCAAGGAAGACAGCGTTATCCTTTCGACTGCAGTGGTGAGAAGTATCGATTCTTTTGAGCGGGGTTCAGCGGAGTGGGCAACGACCCTTCGGGGACAAGTCCTCGAGGAACTGGGGTCGCTGGACCACATGTTGATTACCCGCTTTCTGGGAAAAGAATTGCAGTCATACCGGATGCGCCGGCATTTGCTATAATCGGCAATTTACGACTATGAATTTTCAAGAATTGATCTTTGCCCTGGAACGTTTCTGGGCCAGACAGGGTTGTATTATTCAGCAGCCTTACGACGTCGAAGTGGGCGCGGGCACGATGCATCCGGATACTTTCTTTCGTGTGCTGGGCCCCGATCCGTTTCGCGTCGGCTACGTCCAGCCGAGCCGCAGACCGGCGGATGGACGCTACGGTGAGAACCCGAACCGTCTCTACAAGCACTATCAGTACCAGGTCATTCTCAAACCTTCACCTTTCAATGTACAGGACCTGTACCTGCAAAGTTTGAAAGCATTTGGCATTGATCCGGTGGAGCACGACGTTCGTTTTGAAGAAGACAACTGGGAATCACCCACGCTCGGGGCGTGGGGCATCGGATGGCAGGTGCTGGTCGATGGTCTTGAGATCACGCAGTTTACGTATTTTCAGCAGGCAGGCGGAGTCGATTTGTCGCCTGTCTCCGCGGAAATTACTTACGGACTCGAACGAATCGCTGCCATGATTACCGGTAAGGAAAGCGTTTTTGATCTTGAATGGAATGAGAACGTCCAGTATCGTCAGGTCCGGCTGCAGGAAGAGTATCAGTTTTCCAGATACTCGTTTGAATGTGCCGGAGTTGATCTCCATTTTCAATTGCTTGCGCAGTATGAGTCCGAAGCGCAGCGTTTGATCGACCTGGATCTCCTGAGGCCTGCGTACGACTACTGCTTGAAATGCTCTCATGCTTTTAACGTGTTAGAAGCACGGGGGGCCGTCAGCGTAACGGAACGGACAGGAATCATTGCGCGAATTCGCAATCTGGTTTGCCGGATTGCTGAAAAATATGCGGCTTCGGTGAGCGCCGGTCAGGTTGATGCAGGCACAAATTCCGAAGACACGGTGAAAGCGGATGCCTGAATTATTGTTTGAGCTGGGTTGCGAAGAAATTCCGGCCGATGACCTCTTTGTTCTGTCCGGAGAGCTGGTGCGGATCGCTTCAGCAGCTTTTGAACAGAACCGCCTAGTTCACTCAAATCTTGAAACACAGTCCACTCCGAGAAGGCTGGTGCTGAAGGCCGACATAGAGGCCAGGCAGAAGGACCGCCGTGAGCAAAAACTCGGGCCACCCAGGAAGGTCGCTCTTGATGCGAGCGGCAATGCAACACCGGCTGGCGCCGGCTTTGCAAAAAATGCCGGAATTCCGTTTCAGAAGCTGAAGTTTGTCACCACACCGAAAGGAGAATATCTGTGTGCGGAGATTCTGCAAAAGGGGAAACCCGCTACTTCCGTGCTGAAACAAATCATTCCTGAAATCGTCGCGAAGCTTCCTTTTCACAAGTTCATGCGCTGGGACAACAGCAATTTTGTATTCGGACGTCCGGTCCGCAAACTCCTGTTGCTCTTTGGGGGCAAAGTAATTTCTCTGCGGATTGCGGGCGTGTCTGCGGGAAAAAATACATTCGGTCATCGATTTTTGGGGGAAAACAAGATTCCAGTAACGTCTTACACAGATTATTGCGAACTGCTTGCCGCGAACGGCGTCCTTTTGCAATTTGACGAGCGCGTACAAAAGATTCGGTCCGGGCTGGAGCAACATGCTTCCGCTTCAGGCGGCACGTTGCGTTCCGATGATGAACTTCTGCGAGTAATGGCGAATGAAGTGGAGTTTCCGGAAGTGCTGACGGGACAATTCCCTTCCGGTTTTCTTGCTTTACCGCAGGAAATTCTGATCAATGCCATGCGAAAGCATCAGAAATATTTCTGCAGTGTGGATAAGGACGGTAATCTCCTTCCGGTTTTTCATACCATCCTGAACACTCGCGCGCAGAAACCGGATTTGATCCGGCAGGGCCACGAACGCGTTTTACTCGCTCGTTTGCGGGACGCAGAATTTTTCTGGCAGGAAGATTTAAAGACATCCTTATCGGACAGAATTCCACAACTGGAGCGCCTTACTTATCATGAGAAGCTCGGAAGTTACAGCATAAAGCTCCACCGAATGCAGGAAATCGGCCGGATTCTGGTACATCAAACAGGAAATGCCGGGTTAGAAGGGCAGTTGTCCCGTTTGATTGATCACTGCAAGGCAGACCTCGTGACGCACATGGTGGGAGAATTTCCAGAGCTGCAGGGCAAAATGGGCGGACTTTACGCGCGCGCCGGCGGATATCCGGAAGAGGAATGGCGGGCGCTCTATGATCAGTATCGTCCCGTATCTGCGGATGACTCCTCACCTGGAACCCTGACCGGGGCGCTGCTGTCGCTCACGGATCGAATCGAGATTCTCGCTTCCGGATACGTGTTGAACATGGCGCCAACCGGCTCAAAGGATCCCTACGCCTTGCGTCGCGTTTCGACCGGCGCGATGAAAATTATCCTGGATTACAAATTAAAGCTGGATCTGCGTGCCATTTTTGAACAGGCGCTGAACCTCTACACGGTGAAAACAAAATTGACTCCTGGTGAAATGTTGCGCGGTTTGCTGGATCTCATGGAAAGCCGGTTCCGTTATTTGATGGAGCAGCAGGGTGTCGCTCACGATTATCTGAATGCAATTCTGAATGTTGAGAAAGATTATGTGACGGCGCTGGCCAAGGCCGGCGCCCTTCGTGCATTGCAGAATTCCGGTGAGATGAAGGTCCTGGCGCGCGGCTTCAAGCGAATCAACAACATCATCTATGATCAGCCTTCACTGACGTTTGACTCCGCGAGGCTTCAGGATGATGGAGAAATCAGGCTGCACAGAGCTTTTACGGATCTCCGGTTTCGCGTGCAACAGAACATTGATGAATCACTGTATTCGGATGCCCTGGAAATCATGGTGACCCTGGGCCCGGAAATTGATAATTTTTTTGACGAAGTTATGGTTATGGTCGAGCAAACGGAGCTACGCACAAACCGGATTGCGTTGCTGCAGCAGATCAGCGAATTGTATCGAAGAATTGCGGATTTTTCGGCGCTGCAAATTGAGTTATGAAAGAGGTTTAAAAATGAGCGAAAAGTTTGTTTATTTCTTTGGTGAGGGAAAGGCGGAAGGAACAGGCAAGATGAAGGACCTTCTGGGAGGCAAAGGATCAGGACTCGCAGAAATGACGAATCTTGGAATTCCAGTTCCTCCCGGATTCACCATCACCACGCGGGCGTGCAATCATTATTATGACCACAATGAAACCATACCTGATTCACTGGCCGCAGAGCAAAAAACCGCGCTGGAACGACTGGAAACCGTTCTGGGGAAAAAGTTTGGTGATTCGCAGAATCCTTTGCTCGTATCGGTGAGGTCCGGCGCAAAATTCTCGATGCCCGGAATGATGGACACCATTTTGAACCTTGGACTCAATGATGAAACGGTTGAAGGCCTGGCACGCTTAACGGATGATCGAAGATTTGCATACGACAGCTATCGCCGGTTCATTCAGATGTTCGGAAACGTAGTTCTCAGTATCCCCAAGGAAAAATTTGAGCACCAGCTTACGTCCGTTAAAGCACAGCGCGGGTACCGGTTTGACACTGAAATGAAGACCGAGGACTGGAAAGAACTGATCGAGGGATACAAACAGATCGTTCAAAGAGAAACCGGAAATCCATTTCCTCAGGATCCACACGAACAGTCAAACATGGCCCGCGATGCGGTATTCAAATCGTGGAACAACGACCGTGCGCGTTACTATCGCAAACAAAACAGGATCCCTGATGATCTCGGCACTGCTGTTACGGTGCAGGCGATGGTCTTTGGAAATATGGGTGAAACTTCCGCGACCGGCGTCGGATTTACACGAAATCCATCAACCGGCGAAAACCACTTTTACGGAGAGTTCTTAACGAATGCGCAGGGCGAAGATGTGGTTGCCGGTATCCGAACGCCGCATCCAATCAGCCGGCTCGCTGCCGAAATGCCTGAAGCCTATGAACAACTTCGAACAATTACTACGAAATTAGAGCAACATTACCGGGATGTGCAGGATTTTGAGTTCACGATTGAGAAGGATCGGTTGTTTATGTTGCAGACGCGCACCGGCAAACGCACGGCCGCTGCCGCGGTGCGCATCGCGGTAGAAATGGTCCAGGAAGGATTGATCAGCAGGGACGAGGCCGTTCTTCGTATTGATCCTGCGCAACTGGATCAATTGTTGCATCCCGTCATTGATACCTCGGAAACCCTTGAAGTTATTGCCACAGGCCTGCCCGCTTCTCCGGGTGCTGCCTGTGGGATCGTTGTCTTTACCGCTAATGAAGCCGTCGAAACAGTAGAGCGAGACAAACTGCCTGTGATTCTCGTGCGGGAGGAGACGGTACCGGATGACATCCACGGAATGGATGTGGCGCAGGGAATCTTGACGGCGCGCGGCGGCATGACGAGCCATGCCGCGGTCGTCGCGCGAGGAATGGGAAAACCCTGTGTGGCGGGCTGCGAAGCGTTGCACATCGATGAGGAGCAACGCATCATCCGGATCGGAGATCGAATCATTCGTTCGGGAGATTACCTGACGCTGGACGGAGGAAAGGGACAGGTCATTCCGGGCAAGGTGAAACTGAAAGATGCCGAACTGACCGGCGAATTCGGTATCCTGATGGAATGGGCCGACTCTTTCCGCAGGCTGCGTGTGCGCACAAACGCAGATACTCCGCGAGATTCTGCGGTTGCAATCAAATTCGGAGCGGAGGGAATCGGCCTCTGCCGCAGTGAACATATGTTTTTTGATCAGCAAAGATTGCCGGTGATTCAGGAAATGATTCTCGCGCGAACTGCAGACGAACGAAAGCCGTCGCTTGCAAGAATCAAAGAATGGCAGAGGAGCGACTTTGAAGGAATATTCCGTGAGATGAACGCTTATCCTGTGACCATACGCCTTCTGGATCCCCCGCTTCATGAATTTTTGCCGCGGCGTGAAGAACTGATGGTTGAAACCGCCGAAATCAAGTGGAAGCTTGAACAAAATCCGGACGACCGTGAAGAACTGGAGCAGGCGCTGCAAAGCAAACAACGGTTGCTGCAACGTGTGGATCAATTACACGAGATGAATCCGATGCTTGGTCATCGCGGCTGCAGACTCGGACTTACCTATCCGGATGTCTCCGAAATGCAGATTGAGGCGATCTTCGAGGCTGCCTGCAACGTACAGTCCGGGGGGATCAAATGCCAGCCTGAAATCATGATTCCATTAATCGCCACACAGGAAGAATTTCACATGGCGAAACAACAGGTTGATCAAATCGCAGAAAGAATTTTTTCACAGAAAGGTGTAAGAGTGCTGTATTTGACAGGCACCATGATTGAGTTGCCCCGTGCCGCTCTGATCGCCGATGATATTGCGCGCGAAGCAGACTTCTTCTCTTTTGGCACCAATGATCTTACGCAAACGACATTTGGTTTTTCAAGGGACGATATTGGAAAATTCCTTCCGTTTTATCTCGAAAATAAAATATTGCGAAAGGACCCTTTCGTTTCGATTGATCGCGCAGGTGTCGGTGCTTTGATCCGGATGGCAGTTGAAAAAGGAAAATCAATGCGGGGCAATCTTAAAATCGGCATCTGCGGTGAGCACGGTGGCGACCCCGAATCGGTAGAATTCTGTCACGACCTCAAACTAAACTATGTGAGCTGCTCACCTTACCGGGTGCCGATTGCCCGCCTCGCTGCAGCCCAGGCTGCGCTGAAGGAAAAAGGCCAGAGGGATCTCAGCCGCGCTCAATTGTAGGATGAAACTGCATGACGGCATCCTGACTTCCAACGTATTCGATGGCGAGCCGGTCTTGCACGGCTTTACAACACGTGCCCGGGGAAATCTTGGCTTCGGAAAAAATCCCGGTGATCCTGAAGTTATTGCCAATCGAATAAAGCTTTTCGATGCCCTGGCGCTCTCCAAACGAGTACACGTTCAGCCCCGACAGATCCATTCGAACCTGTGTATTGATGCCGGCGCGTTCGTTTCCGGCAGCGAAGCCGATGCAAGTGTCAGCAGGTCTACCGAACATCTGCTGTCGATTCTCACCGCTGATTGCCTGCCTGTTCTGGCGTATCACCCGGAGGGGTTTGTGGTCGCCATCCACGCGGGATGGCGCGGTATTCTTCATGACATTATCCCTCAAACCCTCGCCCTTCTACCTTCCGGAATAAAAGCCGTTGTCGGACCCTCTATTGGCGTTTGTTGCTACGAAATCGATCATGACTTTGCTTCTGAATTTGCAAACAAATTCGGTGACGCAGTTCTCATAGAAAACAAGAAAACGGGTAAGCCGCATCTGGATTTACAGAAGGCAGCCCTTCAGCAACTTCAAGCGGCAGGCGCGAAAAAATGCGAAATCAGCAACCTCTGCACGTATTGCCGTCCTGATCTTTTCTTCTCATACAGAAGAGACGGCTCCTCCGGCCGGATGATGTCCTATATCGCACTGCAGTAGACTGAATCAAGCCAAACAACGTCTGCCGTAGACATTCCTTGTGTTTGTTCACTCCGATCCGTGCGTTTTCCGGGCGACGGTGATGGCCCACCAGCTTGAGTCCGTAGGAGCCGGCAGGGAAGACCAGTACCAGGCGGAAACATCGGTCCAGTACTTGCCTGATGCATCCTCGATCCGCTCGCAAACATGAAGCGCTTCATCCTTACCGCTCGCGACGAAACAGCCCCAGAGCTTCCCTGTCGTAGCATCCCTCTCCATCCGGTGATTGTGGACCCCTGTAGCCCACCGCCTCGAAACACTCGGCTGCCGGGTGAAGTGTTCTTGTTGGCGAAGCAACGTAGCGTAAGATGATTTCGCGATTTCCGTCTGTAAAACGTGCAATCCTGCCTGGAAACCGATTCATCAAACGTGTCTCCCGATTCGACAACGGCCAGGTGCGGGGATGTCTGTTTTGCCGCTGGAGGGGCATTGCCGTCGCGACGGTTCGTACCAGACGATATTCGACGTAGTTTCCGGACCACCTGCTGAAAAAGGATCCCAGACTTTCGGAAGGCAGCAAAGCTCCAGTCGGCTGAATCAGTTCGGGCTGCGGCCCGTGTACCCATACAATCGCAGTTTCCTGCGCTGCGGCTGCAAGGTCCCATGCCTGGATTAACGCCGGAATGTTATCGATTCCTCCTTTATATGTGACGGTGGTGAGGCACAACCTGGCCGCTTCGATCCCATCGGTGCGTTCAGCGCCGTCATCAGTGGCAAGAACCAGGCTGAACCGGATGTTGTCCGGAACCCGGGCCATCCAATGAGCAACCTGTGGAATCACAGGGTTCATGTGCCAGGATGTGTCCAGTACCAGAATGACACCCTGTAACGGCGCTTTTCCAATTGGTTCGATCGTTTGTTGAATCCAGTCCGGGGTAACGTTCGTGCCCAGCCGAAAGATCAGGCTTGCGATATCCTGTCCTGCTCCCTGGCGCTGATAACAGGATCTTAGCAAGAAATCTTGATTCCCGATTTTTCGAAGTAACTGCACACCCAGAGCTGACAGGCCTGAGGCGCTCCGACGAATCCGCTCTGCGTTTCGATCTCATCCTGTGGTTGCGCTTCTTGGACCCCGGCAATGTGGAAAGACGACACTGGTGAGAATTATGGCACGGCGTGAGCAGTCGAAGTATTTCGATTTGGAGAATGTTGCGGATCGGGCCCGGCTGGAGAATCCCCTGAGGGCCCTCGAGAACCTGGAAGGCCTCGTTGTCCTTGACGAGTTTCAACAAACGTGTTCTCTGTGTTTTCCTGAACGATGATTACCTCGCGCAGTTTCCGTTATCAACCAGACGGAAGTGTTCCATCGCAACAATCGGCCCATCATAGACATCACAGTAAACAACCATCTTGACCGGGTCTCCCGGTAAATCAGGAGTGAAGAGGGTTGCCCGGTGAATGTTCGGGAGGCCTGACGTCGCGCACGGCGCTTCGAAAAAAAGCGATCCGACGGCAACAACTTCATTTCAATTATGTGCCTTAAGTCTACCCTGAGAAGGGATAACCGGCAACCGTTTGAAAAGCTTCCCTGCGTGCTAAAATTCAACGCATGAAAAGAATGCTATTTGTACTGATTATTCTTATGAGCGGGTTGTGTCATGCCGGGAATCTGACACAGGTTGAAGAAAAGATTTCAAAAACAGCAAAGGAAAGCACGCAGGATGCGATCGCGTTTCTGGAAAGGACCGTCAACATCAACAGCGGCACAATGAATCACGAGGGTGTGGCAGAAGTCGGAAAGCTTTTCGCAAAGGAGTTTGAATCGATCGGGTTTCAGGTCAAATGGATTCCTATGAAAGAAGTAGGTCGTTCGGGACATCTCTTCGCGGAACGGAACGGCACGAAAGGAAAAAGGCTGTTGTTGATCGGGCATCTCGACACTGTATTCGAAAAGGAAAGTTCGTTTGAACCTTATAAACGGAGCGGCAATCGCGCGACCGGACAGGGCGTCAACGATATGAAAGGGGGCGATGTGATTGCCCTTTATGCGCTCAAGGCTTTGCATCAAGCAGGGGCGCTGGAAAACACAAGCATTATCGTTGCGTTTACGGGCGACGAAGAAATGTCCGGCGATCCAATGGATGTCAGCAGAAAGGATCTGCTTGAAGCGGCAAACCGAAGTGATATTGCCCTTGGCTTTGAATCAGCAGAAGGGTTGAATACAGGTACAATCGCAAGACGCGGGATCAGCGGATGGACGCTGAAAGTAAAAGGAATCCAGGCCCATTCTTCAGGTATCTTTACAGAACAATCCGGTTACGGTGCCGTCTTTGAAGCGGCCCGCATACTCAATGCGTTTCGTCAGGAACTTGCAGGTGAAAAGCACCTGACGTTCAGTCCGGGAGTGATTGTGGGTGGCACGGAAGTCACATATAACAGCGAGCTTTCCAGCGGCACTGCTTTCGGAAAAACCAATGTAATTTCCAGAACTGCCGTTGTTGCGGGTGATATACGATGCATTTCGAATGAACAGGAAGAACATGCCCGGGAACGGATGATGAAAATAGTCTCACAAAGTCTGCCCGGCACTACTGCCGAAATATCTTTCGATAAAGGTTATCCCGGTATGGCGCCCAAGGAAGGGAATTGGAAGCTGTTGAAATTCTTCGATCAGGTGAGCCGGGATCTTGGTTATTCGCCGATCGAACCATTCGATCCGGATAAGCGGGGAGCCGCAGACATTTCTCATGTATCAGAAAAACTGGATTGTCTCGATGGTCTTGGCGCAATGGGGAATGGAGGGCATACACCGGAGGAAGATATCGATCTGGATGCGATTCCAGTTCTGCTGCAACGCGCGGCCGTCCTGATTTACAGACTCACCAACACAGACCTGTACAGGTAGCCTACGATTTGAGATTCTACCACGTAAAGAGACGTGTGAATTGAGTGGACGAAAACACACTTTTCGCCCGGCATTGTGCAATATAATGTTTCTCTATGCAGGAACTTAGACGAACCGCTCTACTGATACTGGTTTTTTGCATTCCTGCGTGCAGGGAGGCTTCCAGGGCTGTTCCGGACAAGATTAGCCTTGCCGTTCCATACGAAATCGAAACTCTCGATCCCCACGTCAAAAGCAAGATGAGCAGTTTCGCGGTGCTTTCTCATTTCTACGAACCGCTGGTGGTGCCGGCGCCCGACATGAAAATTACGCCGTGTCTGGCTGAATCGTGGGAGAATCCGGATTCGTTAACCTGGATTTTCCATTTGCGACCTTCGGTCCGGTTTCACAATGGAAAGGCCCTTGATGCCGATGATGTTGTTTACTCATTGAAGCGAGTGCTGCAGCATCCGGAATTTGAAACTGCGCCCTACGTCAGCAACGTTGTGGAGGTGAGTGCGCTGAATCAGCGGTCCGTTCGGATCCGAACGCGTCACACAACGTCAATCCTCTTGAATAAACTGTGCTTCATTTCTATTGTTCCCAGGGATTCACGTTCAGAGAACCTGCATTCAAGCATTAACGGAACGGGCGCCTATCGTTTGAAATTATGGGAAAAAGATCATCGAATTGTAATGATTCGAAATAACGATTACCGGGGAAGCGCTCCTGAAATCAGTGAAGCTGAATTTCAGCTCGGATTAAGTGATGAACAGGCATGGCAAAAACTTCTTTCCGGTAAGTGTGATTTCTTACAGGGTATCTCGCGAAAGTCAGAAGAGGCCGCTACAAAGGCAGGATTCAAGATCGTGTTGAAGGACAGTATCTATTTGAAGTACATTGGCTTCAATCTCAGACCTGTGCCGGATTCAAACTGCAGCCGCCATCCGGATGCTGTGCAGAATCGTCTGGTTCGAAAGGCCATTCATACGGCCCTGGACCGCGAGAAGCTGGTTGCCGGTCTTAACGGCCAGGCATCCCCTGCTTCGCAACCTGTTCCGCCTTTTACCTTCGGATACGATCCGGGTGTTTCTGTGCCCGCGTCAAATCCGGTCCGGGCCCGTGAGTTGCTGGCGGAAGCTGGTTTTCCCGGAGGATTCGAAACTACGATGCATGTCCGGAAAATTCTGGATGTTACGGGTCCTCTGGTGCAGCTGCAACTGGAACAGATCGGGATCAAGCTTCAGTTAAAAAGTCTGCCGGATAAGGAGTTCTTTCAAGACCTTCGTAGCGGACAGTTTTGTATGTACGTCAATCGATTCGGGTCTCCAACCGGCGACGCAAGCGATGCGCTGGAAAGCGCTCTTCATACTGTGGATCCAGGGAAGCATTTCGGAGTATTGAATTATGGCCGCTATTCAAATCCATTACTGGATGCTGCCATTGAAGAAAGCGCATCGATACAAAACCTGGATCGCCGCAAAAAACGACTTCAGGAAATCATGAAAATGCTGGTGGAAGACGTGGTCTGGGTACCGCTCTATGTTGATCAGGACATCTATATCTATGATCCAAAATATATTTTTCAGCCGCGCATGGACAGTCTGTTAAAGGTTTCAGAAATATCCATCAAGAAGTAGGACCTCATAACTCCTGAAAATCAAAAGGCGTATTTACATTACGAAACGAATCTCCACGGGGATCAAGCCGGACAATCGTATCCTTTTGAATGTACCGGACGTGAGCGCCTGACAGCGCATCGGTCAGTCGATAATTACCGCTCTTTAAAGCCTGCTGAAACAGCGGCAACAATGTTTGAGAATAGACAGCATGCAGAGTTTCAGGTCTATTTTCCCAGACGGGCAAAACGGCATCACAATCGGTGATCCCGCAAAGATATTCGATCAGGTCCGTGTTGAGAAAAGGCATGTCGCAGGCAACGCAAAAAATTCGCGCTATACCGGTTTCCAGAACCGACGTGATTCCGCCCAGTGGACCGGTTTCATCGTACCGGTCCTGAATCCTCGACAGCGCCAATTCAGAATAGTCTTCCTGTCGATGTACGCTGAGAATTACCCGTGAGAAGACACGACCCAGAGTTTCGATCGGGAATTCGATCAGCGCCCTGTCGCGATAAGGCATTTGAGCTTTGTTCAGCCCCATGCGCGTACTTTTGCCGCCCGCCAGAACTACTCCAGTAATCGAATCAATCATAAAAAACCGGTCAAACATTAAACCGGAACGTGATGATGTCTCCATCCTGAACCACGTATTCTTTGCCTTCGAGACGGAATACTCCGTGCTTTTTTGATTCGGCAAAAGAACCCGTCCGCAAAAAGTCTTCGTACGCTACAACTTCAGCGCGAATGAATCCACGTTCCATATCCGAGTGGACCGTGCCTGCTGCTTTCTGCGCATTCAGGCCCCGCCGTAACGGCCAGGATCGCACTTCTTCGGGACCCGCAGTAAAAAAGAGAATCAGGTCCAGTAAATGGAACGTTGTGCGGATGACCCGGTCACGGCCCGTTTCTGTAAATCCATACTGATCCAAAAACTCCTTGCGTTCGTCAGGCTGAAGCCGGCCGATTTGTTCCTCCAGCGGCCCGCATATGTATGTGATCTCCTGATTCCCGGCAAGAGAGCCCGCTAACACATCCTCACGTGAAGTCAACCGCTCTTCACTAAAATTCACAATGTGCAACAATGGCTTCTCGCTCAAAAAAGCAAAACTTCGCAGACGCTTTCTTTCAGCCGGCTCCAAATCCATTTCCCGAAGCGGCCTCTCGTTTTCCAACTGCGAAGCGCATCGCTGCAACAGGGCCAGTTCGTCTTCATTTTCCTTATTCTTCATTTTTTTAATGAGCAACGGAAGCTTCTCCAGACGATTGTGGATGACGTCCATGTCCGCAAGGATCAATTCAAGGTTAAAATCCTGAATGTCCTGTTGCGAATGAAGATCCGCCGCGGCAACTCCCATTTCCGGATCTTCAAAATCACGAACCACGTGCAACAAACAATCCACGCTGCGCAGATGAGAAAGATACTCTGTACCCTTGATTTCTCCGCGCTGGACCCCCACGAGATCCACGAAATCCGTGGTTGCCAGTGTTTTCTTTTTCGGCTGAATCATCTCGTGAAGCTTTTCGAGCCTTTCGTCCGGAACTTCGGACACACCAATATTTGCCGCCCGGGCCTGGCTGAAGCGTGATGTTTCGGCAGTTCCGCGTGTGAGAAGATTAAACAGAGTCGTCTTGCCGACTTTTGGAAATCCTACAATTCCAGCTTTCATGATGATCATTAGGGTATTCGGCGACGACCCTGACGTCAAGAAGATTTCAGATTCTAGATTAAAAATTCTCAGCAGGTGGTGTTTTCCAAATCGTACAATCTGAAATCTGCAATCTGAAATCACTCTACGGTGGCTGGGATATCGCGAATGACTTCTTTTCCTTTTCTTAGATCGGTGACGTCTACTTGCAGGCGATAGCGGCCTTTTGCATCGCCGGGAAAGGATCTAATTTTCCAGAAAAGTTCTAAACCACCCCTTTGAACAAGCCGGGGTTGCTGCAACAATCCGAATTGTTCCATCTCGATGGATTTACCGTCTTCTCCAATCAATCGCAGTTCAACAGCAGGATACTTCTCACCCGGTGAGAAGTTGTACATCTTGAAGTACAGAACGCTGTCCTTTGCCTCAGGTCTGATTTTCGGATCGAGATCAGGGAAAAATAAATCCGCGCCCACTGCATAAGGATAAATGATTTCGTGACCACGGCGCGTTTGCGGCTGATCGGGTTTCGGCCAGACGATCCAGTCAAAATTGTAGGATGGGAAAAAAGGATTCGACAACAAAAACTCCGTGTCTTTGAAGTTCAATCGTTGAGAGTTTGTGATGGTTTCCCCTGTTTGCGTATTCACAACCACAGATTTGATGCTGACCGGACCATGTCCTCCAAATAAAACATTCCACACTTTTAATCCGGAATTTTCCAGTCGTTCTCTCAATTTAGGATTGTTGATATCGAGTGAAATGGGAACACTCGCGAAATCAAGGATAGTTCCATCCGGTTCCAGGGCGTAGTTATAGAACTCCAGTTGGAGTTGACGGGATTTTGCCTGAAGCAACAAGGGTCCCGGAATCTGAATGAATGTGATAATCCGGTTGCTTCCATCATCAAGGGCAACATCCGACCAGAATCGCCATTGCTCCGACGAATTCAGATTTTGATATATTGCCTGTGCAACGTGACTCTTTTTCTCAAGGGGACTGTAATCCGCCATTGGTTTCGACGCCAGCCATCTTTCAGGAGCATCCAACTTCGTTCCTCCGGAAAATACTTTAATCGTGTGGAGCTCATGAAATTCTTTTTCGGTTTCCATTTTCCACCCTGCCACATAATAGGATTCATCGGAAGTAAACATCCGTGATACCATCTGAACGGGATCAGAGTTTCGCTGATAGAATCCTTTCGTTTTTTCCGCAAGGTCTTTCAAAAAGCCGTTCTCTTCAGCAGCCTGATTGAATATGTATATATGGGAGTCGGTTCCTTCGAGCAATCTGGGAACTACACCCGCGTCATTCTCCCTGGAGCGTTTTGTCTGTGGACCCTGCTGTGCCGCCGCTTGCAGGTTTCTTGGTCCGAGCTGCGTGATCTCCCGAATCGTCTTGTGCTGATCGTCAGTCTTTTCTTTCTCTTCTGATTTCTGCTCTCCGGCGCCCTGTAAATTCACCTGCAAACCCTTTACGTCCGTTCCAGGGCTGAATAGAAGCACATTTTTTCTTCCATCAAGAGTCGAAAGCAGCGAAGCAAGATCAACGAATGCCTGAATGTAAAGTGGCGCCAGCTCCTCGCGCGAATTTTCTCCCACAGCGTAGGTTTTGATATTTGCAAGAAACTCTTCGTCGGATAAAAAGGATAACGGAACGTCCATTTGTGAAGGATACAGATTACCTTCAGGGCCTTCAGTCATTCCAGAAAGAACGACCTTACCCATAGCGTTCCAGGCGGAAATCCACTTCGTCCGGTCAGCCGTCAATCCGCTGAAAAATCGCAGTCCGTCTTCGTTGGTGATTGCCGCCAGCGCAAACAGATCATCTCGTGGAATCTGAACCAGTATGTCCTGCGCCATTTTTCTGATTTGCAATACCTGATCAGCGTTCAGGTTAATCAGATCAATAACAAAAAGGTATTGCCTGCGGCCCGCGGAGTGACTCAGCACTTCTCCGGTCCGGGCTGCCGTATCAACACGAAAGAATTCGGTGATTGGGACCTCGGCATCGTCGACCCTCAATGTAACACTCGACTCCACAAGAGTTTCACCTTGCTTTGCGGGTATCGTGATGTAGACCGTTTCAGCGAATGCAACGCCGGAAATGAAAAACGAAAGAACGAGGGCAATGATCTGTTTCATAGTCTCCTTCAAGATGGAGCACGGGCATCCTGCATGGGCATCCTGCCCGAACTACATCCCGTGCGCACGTGATACAGGCTGTTGTTACTGACATCTTGCGTACTTCTACATATTATATACAATCACACTTTTCAGTTCGGGAGGAACTATGAAACCAAAACTGTTGTTGTTGATAGCGCTGGTCATTATCAGCGTCATCGTGCTGGCAAACACCATTCTTGTAGTGGACGCCGGACACTCAGCGGTCATATTCAATCAGATCACGGGCGGCCTTTCAGACCGCGATCAGGGTACGTCTATCCTGATCCCCGCTCTGCAGAAACCGACCATTTACGATACGCGCGTTTTAACATATACCATGAGTGCCGCGTATGGCGAAGGCGAGACCAGGGGCGATGATGCGTTGGAAGCGCTTACCAAAGATGGACAGGTGGTCAAGCTTGACGTGACGGTTCGTTTTCACATCGACAAAACCAAGCTGACCGATATACATCAAAACATCGGGGTCGGTTACATCGATAAAGCCGTGCGTCCGCACGTGAGAAATCTCGTTCGTCTGGCCGTATCTGCCTATCCTGTAACTGAAGTCTATACAGAAAAGCGAATGGAGATCCAGAATAGAAGCTTTCAGGAACTTGAGCCGAAATTCAAATCCAACTATCTGGTTCTTGACGAAATACTGATCCGTCGAGTCACTTTTTCAGTTGAATTCCAGAAAGCCATTGAACAAAAACAAATTGCCCAGCAGGAATCTCAGCGCATGCAATACATACTGGAACGCGAACGTCAGGAAAAGGAACGTAAGATCATCGAAGCTCAGGGTGAGGCAGAGGCGATCCGGTTGAAAGGCGAGGTGCTGGCGAGTAATCCGGCCCTGATTCAGTACGAATATGTTCAGAAGATTACGCCGGGCATTACGACGATCATAACAGACGGCAAGTCGATTCTGAGTATTGGTGATCTGGTCAAGAAGTAAATAGAAAAGTGGAGCGCGCAACTTTTTCGCTCGGAGCCGGAGCCACAGGCGATCCGTCTTTATACATAGAACCGTTGAATCTTCCGCATTCGTTTCTCGTGGATTGCGGAAATCATCATCTCGGACACGCGCGGCTCCTGCGCGCTCAATTTCTTTTCCTTTCTCACACGCATCTGGATCATTTCATAGGGTTTGATTCCTGGATGCGGGTGCATCTCGGCAGCACAAATACATTGCACATTCTGGGTCCGGCCGATACCGCAAAACACGTGTACCATAAAATACACGGTTACGTTTGGAATCTGGCCGAAACCGTATACCTGAAATTTCTTGTCACCGAGCTTGAGCCGCAAAGGACCTTTGAGATTCTTCCGACTGACAAGTATGAGATCAACGAATTACCTTCAAAATGGCCGGTCATCGATGAGCGAGGTGACTGGTCCTTTCGGTTCGCATCGTTGCAGCATCTGAGCATCCGTTCTTTCGGGTACCGCATTTTCACGCGCGATCAGTGGAGAATTCGTGAAGAGGCGCTGACTGAAGCGGGCCTGAAACCGGGCCCGTGGGTCAAAGATGTCAAAGCAAAAGAAGAGGGAACGGTTCTTGTGAACGGGAACGAAATGGACATAGCGCAACTGAGGCAGAAGCTGCTTTATTTTGCTCCGGGATATGCGATTACCTACATCACGGATGCGGTTTTCCAGGAGCAGAACCTTGAGAAAATGGTGGACCTTTCAAAAGGGAGCGATCATCTCTTCTGCGAATCTTCCTTTCTTAAAGCGGATGAAGAAAGGGCAACGCGAACACACCATCTGACAACCGTCCAGGCGGCAACCATTGCGAAAGAGGCCGGAGTTAAGCAACTTCATCTTTTTCATTTTTCACGCAGATACGCAGGATTGGAGCATCTTTTTCTGAAAGAAGCGCGATCCATTTTTCCCAATGTCATGATAGGAGCAAAATGAATTCGGAAAAAATTCCATACCCGTGGCGCCCCAACAAATCAATCTTTCACACGGTCTTCTTGCCCGCTATCGTTTCAATCCTGTTGATTGCTGTTAACGTTTACGCTGATACCACTCCGTTGTTGAGCCGGACCGGGAAATCATTTGATCCTGCGATTCCGACATTCAAGTCGGTGGCCGGCCATGATTTCGGGGAACAAATCACGCGTCATAGCGCAATGGAGCGTTATATTCAGGCACTTGCCCAGGCCTCGCCGAAAGTGAAAATTGAAACGATCGGGCAGACGTACGAAGGACGAAACCTCTATTACGTCATCCTCAGTTCTCCGGAAAATATGTCCCGACTGGAAGAGTTGCGGACGGCAAATGTGAAGTTGGCCGATCCGCGAAAGATATCCAGCGGAGAAGCAGACACCATTATCCGGAATCATCCGGTATTTGTTTGTTTGAGCTATTCGGTGCATGGGGCCGAACACTCCGGCAGTGAAACGGCTTTGGCTCTGGCGTATTACCTGGCGGCGGCAACGGACGAAGAAACGCAGAAGATTTTACAGAACACGGTTGTCATCATAGATCCGATGGAGAATCCGGATGGACGCGAGCGTTTCATCAGCTACTTTTATTCCACTGTGGGAAGAATCCCGAATCCGGATTCGAACGCTGCAGAACACCGGCAGGCCTGGCCTGGAGGCCGGTATAACCACTACCTCTTTGACATGAATCGCGACTGGACGGTCCTTTCACAAAAGGAAACGCTTGCCAGAATTCAGGCATATCAAAAATATCATCCGCAAGTGTTTATCGATGTTCATGAAATGACAGAAGACAGTTCGTATTTCTTTCCTCCGCCTACGATTCCGCATAATCCCAACATTCCTCCCAACATGCTGGAATGGTGGAACCGCCTTGGCAGGGCTGTATCTGCCGCATTCGACAGGAATGGAATCGAATACTTTACACAGGAAAGATTTGATTTCTGGTACCCGGGTTATGGAGACAGCTGGCCGACATACAACGGAGCTGTCTCGGGTACTTTTGAACAGGCCAGTGTTCGCGGGCTCGTCCGCAAACGTTACGATGACACGATGGTTCATTACCACGACGCGATCTGGCATCACTTTCTCTCGACGCTTGCCGTGTGCAAGATGGCTTCAGAAAATCGGGAGCTCAGGTTGCGTGACTTCTTCCGATTCCGCGAATCAGCCATTGACGAAGGCCGGATTGAAACGGTCCGTCAATTCATTATACGCAGATCCACCGATCCGGATCAGGCGGACCGGCTGGTAGAAAGACTTCTGTGGCAGGGCGTGGAAGTGCACCAGGCACAGTCGGATTTCAAGGTCTCTGCTTCGGACTATTACGAGGCTGGTTCCGGAACTCAAGTTTTTCGTAAAGGCGATTACGTTATTCCCCTGAATCAGCCGTTGAAGCGACTCATCAAAGCCATGTTCGATAAGGAGACGCTTCCCGGTAAAAAATTCCTGGAGGAAGAGGAGCAGCGCCGGAAGGATAAAGAGCCTTCTGAATTCTACGATATTAGCGCGTGGTCGCTGCCCCTGGCCTATCATCTCGATGCGTACTGGTCAACGGATCCACCACCCGCAAATGTTGCACTGGTTGCAGAAAATCCCGTAAGTTCGGCGACGTTGCCGGATGCAAATTACGCTTATCTTCTGAACTACAATTCAAATTTGCTTCAACGTGTTGCAATTCAATTGCAACAACGGAAAGTCCGAGTTTATTTTGCAATGAAGCCGTTCACGTTGAATCAGAAAAAATATAACAGCGGTTCGCTGGTCATTCGCATCAAGGACAATATCCCGAATCTCACCGCAGCCTTGCAGGAAGTCACTCAGAAGACCGGGGCTCAATTCGATGGAAGCAATACAGCCTGGACGGAAGATGGCCCCGATCTCGGAAGCAATGATGTTGTGTATCTGGAAACGACCCGGGTCGCCGTTCTCATGCACATGCCCACAGAACCAACTTCGTACGGCGCAATCCACTATATGTTTGATCAACGCTATGAGCTGCCGTTCACCGCGCTGCCGGCATACTCTCTTGGCGATACGGAACTGAAAGACTACGACGTGATTGTGATGCCGGATGAAAGTGGAGGCTGGTCCAGCTACGCAAACATACTGGGTGAGGCCGGAGTTGCACAGCTCCAAACATGGGTGGAAAACGGCGGAACACTGATCGCACTGCAGGGAGCCGCGGCCTTTCTTGCGGATGACGGCAATCTCACCGGGGTGAAACGGATCAAACGATTCAAGAAAGATTCCAAAGAAGCTGTAGAAGAAAAGAAAGACGACGAAGAGGCAGAGACAGAGGAGGAAACCGAATCACCCGACACTATTCCGGGAGCTATCGGCCGGGTGAACCTCAATACGAAGCATTTTCTCACATTCGGTTACCGTTCGGAGGAATTACCTGTTTTCCTTTACTCTTCTAATGTATTCGAAGCGCCAAAAGGTGAAAAGCCGGTGGCTTCATTTCCGGAAGCGGAACGATTGAAGGTATCGGGACTGATCTGGGACATCAGCAAGCAACGTCTTGAAAACAAAGTGTATTTGATGGAAGAACCGCGCGGCCAGGGTCACGTGATTCTGTTTGCCGAGGACCCTACTTTCCGCGCCTACTGGGAAGGCCTCGATAAACTGTTTATGAACGGTATCCTCTTCGGCCCCAGTCTGTAGAACTTCCTGGAGATGCCCCTCCGGAAACCTGGAAAACGCCGGTTAGCAGTTTGTATCGCCCGACTCCGGCGGGCCATTGAGTTTCTACATTTCGTGCGAAGCAGGCAAGATGCGGACTTCCAGTCCGCAATCGGGTCGAGCTCGGCCCTGATACAACTGTCCAGGATTTTTTGGATCTGGATACCCTTTGATAGGTTGCCCGCGTGAGTTATTCAGAACTGATAGCCCAGACCGATGAGGCCGTGAAGAGCGATGTTTGGAGCGGTCACATCCGCATTATCGATTCTGAAGCGCGCGGTTGCGGCGGTAACTTTCCCTTCCAGTGCGGCAAAAAAATGTCTGGATAGCGCGAAACGCTTTCCGATGCCTGCCTGAAACGCGGGTCCTGTCAATTCGTAGCCGGGTTCTGAGACGATTCCGGCAATGATGGTTTCGGGATGGGCGACAACGATACCGGCGCCGATGCGGACCAGAATCTTGCGGACCTCCCAGGTATGATTGACCATTACCAGATTGTATCCATGCGATATTGAGAAACTCTGGACCACGGGCCCGGTATTTTTGAGATACAGCTTGTGATGAATCAGCTCCATTTCCCATGAACCACGACCGGCGCGAACCGAATAATAGAGCGGTCCACGAAATGGTTTTGTTTCATAGTCTGCATCCAGCCGAAACGCTCCTGTTTCAGATTCGATCTTGAGCCCTGTTGTGAAGTTGCTGACCCCTCCAACCGCCAGTTCAAGCCTCCACTCAGCCCGGGCAAAGGAGGCCATGCAAAATAGAGCAATTATTACTTTTACCACTGAAATATCTTACATCCGGGAAATAGTTTTGACGACCGTGTACAATATCACTATCTCCAATGAAAGAATGTCTTTCCGTTCCGGTTGTCCTCTTCTTTCTCTTTCAGTTCAACGCAATTTATGCAGAAGATGTGAACGCCGATCTTTCGATAAAGAAAATCCCACTGAACCTGGGTAAAAATTTTCTGCAACTGTTTCGAAATGATAACCTGACACCTCTGATCAATGGCATAGCAGGAATCGCAATCTCTACTTCGTTGGAAGATGATATCCATGGATATTTCAGTCAAAGAAACACATCGGGAACGACAGAGACCATTATTACCTCTCTGGGGGACGCCTACTTTGTCGGACCGGCTGTCGTAACGGTCTTGATTCTGGGACACAATTCAAAGAACAGCCGTTTCCAGTCATTTTCATACGCACTGACACAGGGCTGCCTGTTGAATACCGGAATGACGGCAAGCCTGAAAATAGCCACATCGCGAATGAGACCCGACTCGTCAAACGACCGTTCATTTCCTTCAGGCCATGCCTCGAACTCGTTTATGACTGCCACGCTAATCCACCAGTTTTACGGCAACAAGGCGGGTATCATCTCATATTCCATTGCCGGTATTATTTCCGCTTCCCGTTTGAAAAAAGATGTGCACTGGCTTAGCGACGTTGTAGCCGGGGCGTCACTGGGTACCATCATCGGACTCACAGTTTCCAGGAGCTTGAATGCAGCGGGTGATCAAAGACTGCTTGAGTTCTATCCAGCGATTGTGCCGTCAAAAAAGACGTTTGGACTGAACCTGCGAATTCAATGGTAATTCGAAATTATCGTGTTTGACTGGATGGGAGGTTCCAACCATGTTAAAGAGACACAGTCGAAAACATTTAACATTTTTTGAAGTACGGCGAAAAACGGGTCTGGCTCTGCTAATCGTTCTGCTTGGTTCAATGACGGTTACAGCTGAAGAGGTGGCTCCGTTGCAAAAGGGAGATCGTGATTTCGGAATCTGGACGGCAGGTGGAAGTGATGTTGGAGGCGGTGAAGATGTTCGCTTATGGCTGCTTGGGGGACGTTACGGAACAGTATTGACGGCGCGGCACGGCATCGGGTTCTTGAGCGGGAATCTGGAATACGTTCTGGAGGTCATTCCTGCTTTCGTTACCGTTCAAGATGCAACGGTTTATGGCTTTGACGTGACCCCTCTTCTATTGAAATGGAACTTTACGTCATCGCGGCGAATCATTCCCTATTTTGAAGCAGGCGCCGGGATACTCTTTACAGCAGACGACGTACCGGAGAATGCTTCTCCCTTCAACTTTACACCCCAGGCTGGATTCGGACTTCATGTATTGACATCAGAAAAAAAGGGATTCACGTTTGTATTCAAGTATGTACACATTTCAAACGGAGGCCTGGCGAGTCCGAATCCGGGCATCAACAGTCTGCAAATGCACGTGGGTTATAACTGGTTCAGATAGAGCATCCGCTACTTCTGGAACCATCAATCCGGAGGTCGTTTCCCAATTGTTTTTTGCAGATACTTACGGATGATTTCACGTGTTGTGGACTCGCGCCAAAGTCTTTGCACCTCGATATTCTGTGCAGAGTGTTTCGCGTGTTCGACCGCGCCTGAGCGCAGTTCCAGCTTCGTCAAAGCAAACGCTTTCTGCGGAATCTCTCCGAATTGCGCCGCCACTTCACACGCCCGATCCAGGAGTGATTCCGGCGCAGTAATTTCATCGATCAGGCCGCGCTTCAATGCTTCTTCCGAATTGTAGGTGCGGCCTGTATAGACGATTTCCTGAAAATGCTGTGGTGCTGCGCTCGAGCGGACCACTTCCAGAGCTAAAGGTGGGAATGGAACACCGACAAGCAATTCAGGAATTCCGATGGTCCCCAGCGACATGATCCTGTAGTCGCAGGCAGACGAAAATACGCAGCCTCCGGCAATCGCATGACCGTTGATCGCAGCAACCACCGGTTTTGGAAACAAAAAGAATGTCTCCAGAACTGATCCAAACGCGGGAAGGAACTGATCCACATAATCATCCCCGCTCTCCAGCAATCGAAAAAGATCTACGCCTGCAGAGAAGGTCTTTCCGTATCCGGTCAACACAACTGCCTTGCAGGATGAATCTTTCGTGAACTCGAGCTCGTTCGAAAAAGCCTCCAGCAGCCCGGAATCGATCGCATTTACTTTTCCGTGCTGCAGGCGAAGCACCATAACGGATTCTCTGATTTCACGCTGAATCATCTTACAAAATGATAGCTCAATCCACTGTTCATAAAAAGAACGATGTAATGTTTTACGGAAAACCGGTCGCGTTCCGGACCATTTATTTTTCCAGATGCCAATCGATCAGTTTCACGTCCACGTCGGAGACAGTTCCGTGATGGCCATAGATGTATCGAGTAATTCCTATTCCATCTGCATAGTGAATGAACACGTGATCAGGCAATGTCCGCATATTAATCTCATACTCGATTGCCTTAACCGGCGATCCGTGAGTGTCGCTGAGCGCTGTCTCTTCTATTTTTTCAACAAACCAGCCATACATGTTATCGCTTGGACCCATGTTGTCGCCAAATTTCTTTTCCAGAGTCAGTGGAAAAGATAAAATGAGACGGTCATCAGAAATGAGCTCGTTCACATTTTCATTTTGCGCTTCGAGTTTCTCAAAGATACTCGCATTTTCCTGTTCAATCAGGTAATAAGAATTTGACGTCCGTATCAAAATGTAATTGCCCCTCTGCTTCCCCTCTTCGTACCAGGCAAGATCCGCCGGATGCCCTTTAGTAATGCTGCCGTAAATCGATCTGAACTGATCGTTTTCATTATTTCCATTCGCCATGTGAGAGTTTTATGCCGAACTTGATCAGTTCCCGGAACGGTCCAGGAAACCGGACCACGATAAATCCAGTAGTTTCCTTTTCGCAGTGGAAAGAATGTTGCCGCCTGGGCGGCCCATATATGATTGCAGTCAGCAACCAGGAGAAGAAAACAGACTGACAGAGAATACCACTCTCTCATGAACCCTCTCTTCAAATAGGAATAACAGCAGTGACGACCGGGAGCAACAAGTTTTGCCTTGAATGTGACTCAGGCTATTTTCACCGTGAGGCTCTTCAAGGCACACAATACTTGCCTTCGGGACTTTCTACAATTCCAGTATGACAACTGGTAATTCATTTTTCCGTACGGAGATTCTCTGCTCTTTGGTCTGCATGCTCGAGAAATGCTCCCTCGAAGTGAATGGCACACTACTTGCTCAACGTTAGCTTGAATGAAATGAATGAAGAAAGCTGATTAGTCTGAATCCGGACAGCGTTACGGAGATGGCGCAGAGTCTTTCCAATTTGAAAAGGCCCGTTCTTGTGCTGTCCGCTAGCGACACATTTAATTCGCGGACCCTCAAGCATGTTGCTGCCGGTACCCAGGGATGGTACGTGAACCTGAGCTCGGTATCCGTGGCGGGCCGCTCAAAGGCAGTTTCAGACGAAGTAGAGAAAGTATTGCGGCCATCTGTTACCCTTTCACTCGCTTCTATTCCGAATGATTTTCACGAAGTCGTTCGGGAAGAAACGCAAATCGGGAATGGTAAAGTTGTTTTGATCTCGGCAAAGGTACGCAAACCGGTTAGGACCGGAACAATGGCACTCCGGTTCTCCTCTTTTCAGAAAGTACAACATCAGGAAGTGACCTTCGATTACAAAATGCTGACCGATAGTAGAGGGATTGTACGAACCGCATGGGCCGCTTCAAAATTACGCGAGCTACTGAAAATGCCGGGTGATCATGATGAAGACTATCTTCAACTTGGAAAACAGTATCATCTGATCACGCCACGCACATCTCTGATTGTCCTGGAAACCTGGCAGGATTATCAGCAGTACGGAATTGCCATGCCGCCTGACGTGCAACAGGAATATGACAGACAGTTTCGTCAGCCTGCAAAGTCCCCACGAACGCCGGCATCTGGGACGGACTCAATCTTCGGAAGGGTCACGGATGAACAAGGGAACCCGCTTCCAGGTGTTTCCGTGAGGCTTCACTCGGATCAGTCCCTTGAGAGGCAAACAACATCGGGGCCAACCGGCGCATTTTTGTTTGCCGGTATTCCTCCGGGCGTTTACCTGGTTACAAGTTCACTGGAAGGGTTTACAAGTGCCAATCACGGAAATATTCGCGTAGCCGATCGCTCGGCCCTGGAATTGAAAGTGACATTGCGGCTTGGCCTGGCTGAAGAATTCGTCGTTACAGCAGAACCTACCGTAGTTGATACGAAAAAAACCGCAACAGAGTCTACTTTCAATCGGGAGGCTCCGGATCGAGTACCGGGAGCGCGGGATCCATGGGTGGTTTTCGAAGAAACTCCGCGTGTTGACAACGATCGCCTGAACGTTGCCGGTTCCGAATCAGGGCAGCAGACAAGATTTTGGCCGAAGGGCGCGACCAGTGGCGCCAATACCTGGAATTACGATGGGCTAAATGCTCCGGGCGCGACCGAAACCGATCCAACTCCCACGTTTTACGACTTTGACAGTTTTGAAGTGTTAGCCGGGAAGCCGGCTGAGGCCGCAGAGAACAAGCAACTGCTGGAACAGATAATCGCCGAAATCGCAACTCCCGGAACGTCTGTAGAACAAAAATGCAGGCGGTACATAGCAGGCAGAATGCATTTGTTAAAAACAAAGGCCTACTACTTACGTGCATCTAAGTTATTCGAAGCTCATCCCGTTCTTGCGCGGCGGGTACTCTCAGACATGATTGAGTTTGGAGAGCCTGATCCCGGCTCGCTTCGCGCCACGGCAAGATTGCTTGCCTTACAGGATAAATTTGATTTGGCAGAGGCGCTGCTCTCGAAGGCTTCGCGAATTGCGCCTGCAGAATCGCAAACATGGCGAGATCTCGGGTTACTGCTCGCCAAAATGGGAAGACGAAAAGAGGCCGAGGAGAGTTTACGAAGAGTCTTAGCCGGTCAAGCGGATCAGCAGTTTAGCGGAATCATCCAGATCACAACCGAAGAACTCGAACGCCTCGTCAGAATGCCGGTCACGGTAAAGGGCATTGATCTGGAGGCCGATTCTGCATTCGACTTGAAAATCGTTCTTTCGTGGGATACGAACTATACGGACGTTGATCTGCATGTCCTGGAACCTTCCGGTGAAGAAGTATATTACGATCACCTGAATGGCAACTCGGGTTCGATGCTGAGCGAGGATAACACCTCAGGCTATGGCCCGGAGGTCTACAAAATTGCCAGGGCTCTTGGTGGAGACTACGAAATCTATGCGACTTATTATCAGGCGGACAATACGTCCACAGCGCAATCGACAACGGCCACCATCAGTGTCTACCAGCGAGATCGCAAAGGAACAGTGGTACGTGCCGATTACCCGATTGTCCTGAGTACGAGGGGCGAAAAGCAAAATATAGTCCGCGTTTCGATTCAATGAGCCGGGCGTGCTTCCTGATAACGAATGCGGCCGCCTACAATGGTGTAAAGTACTTTCATATCGATCATCTTTTTGGGATCGCAGGTCAACAGGTTTTCCGGTAACACGATCATGTCAGCCAGCTTGCCGCTGGTGATGGTCCCCAGATCCTTTTCGCGAAATGCGGCATAGGCTGCATCCAGCGTGAAGACGCGAAGGGCTTCTTCGCGCGTCAAGCGTTGTTCCGGAAGCCAGCCGCCTTCGGGATTGCCTTTGTGGTCCTGGCGCGTGATGGCTGCATAAAAGCCCCACAGCGGATTGATGTTTTCTACGGGAGCGTCGGAGCCGGCAGCGATCAGTGTTTTGTGATTCAGCAGACTGCGCCAGACATAGGCGCCCGTCTTTGTTCGCTCTGCTCCGACACGTTCCGCAAACCACGGCATGTCGGAAGAAGCGTGGATGGGCTGCATTGAAGCGATCACATCCAGCTCAGCAAATCGGGGGATATCAGCCGCAGAAAGCAATTGCGCATGCTCAATTCGCCAGCGCAACCCTTTGACTCCAATCTTTGCGTATGCATCCAGCACCATACGATTGGCTTTGTTTCCGATTGCGTGAATTCCTACCTGGATTCCGCGTTCTTTTGCCGACTGCAACGCACCAGCAAGTTCGCCCTCTTTCCACATTAACAATCCTGTGTTTTCCGGATCATCCACGTACGGCTCCAGCATGGCGGCGCCGCGGGAACCCATGGCGCCATCTATTACAATCTTCATACTTCGAACGTCAAGATACGGACCGTAGCTTTTAGGGCCGGTTTTCAGATACTCATCGCTGTAAGAACCG
>Ga0247727_10001996_pt1 | contig 47207 bp, 49 predicted proteins | sample WisWelCaveWW1625_FD_202498 | JGI IMG/M metagenome (GOLD analysis project Ga0247727, IMG submission 202498) | Biofilm microbial communities from Wishing Well Cave, Virginia, United States - WW16-25 | ecosystem: Environmental > Aquatic > Deep subsurface > Groundwater > Cave microbial mat | place...
AATGGCCCGACCGGGTTCCGACGATACCCGGATCGGCCAGTGGAAGCGGGAAAAACTCAAACTGAAAGACGAGATGGCAAAACTGCAGCGCACAAACGGTCAGATTCGCCACTAAGGCCGGGCGCAAGTCTTCGCTATTCTTTGCGGCGCGGGGCCCTTGGACCTGCGGCCTGATGGAATCCTGGTTTTGCCCTGTCACCGGCGCTGCGAGACGAGCGTGCCGAGCACGATCAGGGCGGCGCCGGCAAGCGTGGCCAATCCCGGCACCTCGGCGAAGAACAGGAAGCCGAACAGCACGCCCCAGACCAGCGCCACGTAGCCGACGGGAGCCAGGCGCGCCGCCTCGATGCGCGCGAAGGCGTGGGCCAGCAACGTGTGCGCCGTGACGCCGAGGGTACCGAGCAGAGCAAACAGCGCGGTGTCGCCGAGCGTCAGCGGGGTCCAGACCCACAGCACGGGCAGGGCGAGAAGCAGCGTCGGCCCCAGGTTCTGGAACAGCACGATCTGTGCGAGCGGATCGCGCGTGGCGCGATGGCGCAGCACGACGATGTTGAGCGCATAGCCGATCGCGGAGAGGAGCACGGCAGCGGCTCCGATCAGCACATCGCCGCTGAGGCCGGCGCTGCCGACGCTGCCGCCGACGATCAGCAGCATGCCGCAGATTCCACCGGCCAAGGCCACGGCGATGCGCCAGTCGAGGCGCTCACCGAGCAGTGCCACGCCGAACAGCGCCGTGAGCACGGGCGAGATGAAGCCGAGCGCGATGGCGTCGGCGAGCGGCAGCCGCGCCAGCGCGAAAAAGAAGGTGGTGGCCGTGACGACGATCAGAATCGCGCGCATGCCGTTGTAGAGGGTGGCCTCGCGCGTCGGCCAACCGGGCCGGCTCCAAGCCGCGTACAGGGCGGCGCCGATGAGGCCGAAGCCGAAGCGCAGGAAGGCGATCTGCAGGATCGGGTAGCGCGCCGACAGCGCCTTGATCAGGGCGTCCATCAGGGTGAGCAGGCCCTCCGCCGCGATGGCGAGGAGGACGATGCGAGTGAGCGTAACGGGCGGTGGTGCAGAGCCTGGGGGCATGGAGGCACAAGGCTAAGCACGTTTGCCAAGTCCGGCCAACGCTTGGGCTGAGCCGCCGGGTCCCCTAATCCTCGCCCAGCCCCGCTTTGCGGATGCCCTCCAGGTAGCGCTCCATCAGCTCGGGCGTCTGATAGGGAATGTTTGCCTTCACCCAATCGATGGATAGCTGCGGCTGCTCGCGTCGCACCGCTGCAAGGAGCGAGCGGGCTTCATCGACCCGGCCAACTAGAGCCAGGCACGTGCAGCGCATGCGTTGCGCGCCCTGAAAACCCGGGCGCAGCCGCGCGGCTTCCGTCGCGTAGTGGAGAGCTTCCGCGTATCGCCCTGCAGCAAAGTGAGCGACAGCGAAAACCGCGAAAAACAGCGTCATCATGGGGTCCAAGGGGCTGAGCCTGACCGCCTCTTCCCCATGCTCGATGGCCTCGCGACCCTGCCCCGCAAAGCCCAGGCCGTGGCCGAGGTGAAAATGACCGGCCGCCGAATTCGGATTGAGGCTGACAGCCCGGCGGAACGATGCGATCGACTCCTCGGTGCGCCGCTCCATCATCGCCCAATAGCCGAGCGCGATGTGCCCCCAGGGATCGCGATCATCGAGGTTGATGGCGCGTAGTGCATGTTGCCGGCCGGGGAGCAGTCCCTGGTCGCGATCGACCCATCCCATGTGCGCGGCAAACGCCAGGCAATATCCCAGCAGGCCTTGCGCCGGCGCATAGTCCGGATAGGCCTCGACCGTACGACGGAGCGCCGCGATCGCTGCCTCACTGTCTACTTGCGTCATGCGCCAGACGTGCGTTTGCGCTCGGGCCACGAGCTCCCAGGCCCCGAGATCGTCTGGCGACCGGGAAAGCGTGCGAATGCCCTCAGCGGCCAGCAGGTGGGGTTCGATAGCCGCGGCGACGTTGCGGGTGATCTCGTCCTGCACGGCGAAGATGTCACCGAGTTCGCGGTCGTACCGTTCGGCCCAGTGGTGGCCACCGGTCGTCGCGTCGACGAGCTGTGCGCTGATGCGCAGCCTGTTGCCGGCGCGGCGCACGCTGCCTTCGAGCAGGTAGCGCACGCCGAGATCGCGCGAGATCTGTTTCACATCGACCGCTCGGCCCTTGAAGACGAACGTCGAGTTGCGGGCGATGACGAACAGCCAGCGGATGCGGGCGAGCCCCGTGATCAGATCCTCGGACATGCCGTCGGCGAAGTGCTCCTGGTCGGGATCGCCGCTCATGTTTGTGAACGGCAGGACGGCGATGGACGGTCTATCCGGCAAGGCGAGGGCAGGTTTCGCCGCTTCCACGATGCCGGCCGGAGGCCGCGCGGTAGGGATTTCCTCGCGGACCGCACCGACAAAGCGGACACCCTTGCGGGGCAGGGTCTTGATGAAGCGCTGCGCCTCGCCGCTGTCACCGATCGTGCTCCGCGCGGCATTGATGCAGCTGGTGAGCGTCGATTCCGAGACGATGCGCCCGCCCCAGACTACAGCAATGAGGTCATCCTTACTGACGACGCGCTCGCGGTTGGCGATCAGGTGCACGAGCAGGTCGAAGACTTTGGGTTCGACCGACAGCAGTTCGGCCCCGCGGCGCAGCTCCCGCCGGTCCGTGTCGAGCGAAAAGTCCTCGAAAAGATAGATCAAACTCACCGTCCCGAGTTCGTGCCGCTCACCCTACCACGGGGCGGCGGGACGAAAAATGGAGGCTATCCCAAGGATAAAGCACGGGCGGGCCAAGCCCTCGGCAAAGCGCATTGCGCCACCTTTTGCCATGCTTGAGTTGCGTGCGACGGACCCCATAGGCGGGCCGTGGCAGGAGAGGAGACCCCAGATGTCGACCCATTTCATCCAAGCAGAGCAGCTCATGGCCGAGCATCACAATGTGCGCAGGCTTCCCGACGGATCGATCGATTTTTACTTCTATCGGCGCAGGGCCGCTCGTCAGCGCCGGCTCATAAAGCGGCTCATGATCGGACGGTCCCTGGCTTTGATTGGTCGTGGACTGGAGGCCGCAGCGATCGCCATCGGAAGCTATCGCCTGGTGCTTCCGGCACTTCGCTCAACCGAGCGCGCAAGCAGTTCCGCGTGCTCGTCGCATCGCGCGTAGCGGTTGGTTTGCGGACCGTGCGAAGGGACTAAGCAGGAAGTGTCATGACCGACAGTGCGATGTATCACGATGGCAGCCGCCGGCTGCAGGACGAGTTCGGCAGCCGGGCGATGGCTGATCATCTCGAGGAAAGGCGCATCCGCACATCATTCAACGAGGCGGACAAGCAATTCATTGAGAACGCGATCTACTTCTTCATCGCAACCGCGGATGCGCGGGGCCGGCCCGACTGTTCCTACAAGGGTGGTGCACCGGGCTTCGTGCGCGTCGTCGGCCCCGATGAATTGGCGTTCCCGGATTATGACGGCAACGGCATGTTCAAGAGCATCGGCAACATGCTGGTCAATCCGAACGTTGGTCTGCTCTTTATCGGCCTACATGAGAAACCGCTGCGGCTGCGCATCAACGGAACGGCATCGTTCTCATGCGATGATCCGTTGATGTCCTCCACGGTCGGTGCGCAGCTCATCGTACGGGTCAAGGCGCGAGCAATCTTTCCAAATTGCCCGCGATACATCCCGAAAATGCATTTGATCAAGCATTCCAAGTACGTCCCTCAGCCGGGATGCGATCCGGTCGAACCGGCGTGGATGGGTGAGTTCAAGGACGTCAGGCACCCGCGGCAACCCTCATGGAAGGGCGATCCGAGCAAGAGCTGATGTTGCGTGGCTTTCCGGAAAGCGGTGGCGAAGCCGCGAGCCTGCTCGCGCGTCGGCTCCGGCGGCGGGGCGAATCGTCTACATGTCAAGCATCAGAGGCAACGAGATGCGGCCACATGTCGGATCTGGCGAACGATTTGCTCATGGCTGCCGAGGGCCGCCGTTTCGGAACCATCCTCGCCGACCCGCCGTGGCGGTTCCAGAACAAGACCGGCAAGGTGGCGCCGGAGCATCGGCGCCTCGCCCGCTACAGCACGCTGTCGCTGGACGCCATTAGCGCGCTTCCCGTGCGCGAGGTCGCCGCCGACGCGGCGCACCTCTACCTCTGGGTGCCGAACGCGCTGCTGCCGGAGGGCCTGTCCGTCATGCAGGCGTGGGGGTTTGCCTACAAGTCCAACATCGTCTGGCACAAGGTGCGCAGGGACGGGGGATCGGACGGCCGCGGCGTCGGCTTCTACTTCCGCAATGTCACGGAGATCGTCCTGTTCGGGGTGCGCGGCAGGAACGCGCGCACGCTGCAACCCGGCCGCCGCCAGGTAAACCTGCTCGCTACGCGCAAGCGCGAGCACAGCCGCAAGCCCGACGAGCTCTACCCCATCATCGAGGCCTGCTCGCCCGGCCCGTTCCTCGAGCTGTTCGCGCGGGGCGCGCGGCCGGGCTGGACGGCATGGGGGAACCAGGCCGACGGCGGGTACAAGCCGACGTGGAAGACGTACGCGCACAATTCTTGCGCAAGGAGCGCGTCGCATCGTGGATCCCGGGCACAAGGCCCGGGATGACAAGGAGTTCACATCACACCCCCTTCGCCCGCTCCCGGAGCGCGAATTTCTGGATCTTGCCGGTGCTCGTCTTGGGGATCTCCGTGAACACCACGTGACGAGGCACCTTGTAGGCCGCCAGGTGCGCGCGGCAGTGGGCGATAATCTGCTCCACCGTCGGCGCCGGCACGCCGGGCTTCAGCTCGATGAAGGCCACCGGCGTCTCGCCCCACTTGGCGTCGGGCTTGGCCACCACCGCGCACGAGGCGACGGCGGGGTGCTTGTAGAGCGCGTCCTCCACCTCGATCGAGGAGATGTTCTCGCCGCCTGAGATGATGATGTCCTTGGAGCGGTCTTTCAGCTGGATGTAGCCGTCGGGGTGCAGCACGCCGAGGTCGCCCGAGTGGAACCAGCCGCCGGCAAAGGCCTCCTCGGTCGCCTTCGGGTTCTTCAGATAGCCTTTCATCACGATGTTGCCCCGGAACATGACCTCGCCCAGGGTGGCGCCATCGGCCGGCACCGGCGTCATGGTCTCAGGCTCCATGACGGTAAGCCCCTCGAGCGCCGGATAGCGCACGCCCTGGCGCGTCTTGAGGGCGGCCTGCTCGCCGGCGCGGAGCGCGCTCCACTCCCGGTGCCATTCGTTGACAACCGCGGGGCCGTACACCTCCGTCAACCCATAGACGTGGGTGACGCCGAACCCGGCCTGCGCCATGCCCGCCAGCACGGCCTCGGGCGGCGGCGCGGCGGCGGTGACGAATTCGACCCTGTGGTGCAGCGGCCGCTTCTCCTCCTCCCTGGCATTGAGCAAGGTGGACATGACGATAGGGGCGCCGCACAGGTGCGTGACCTTGTGCTCGGCAATGGCGTCGAACACGGGGCCGGCGCGCACCTGCCGCAGGCACACGTGCGTGCCGGCGACGGCCGACAGCGTCCAGGGGAAGCACCAGCCGTTGCAGTGGAACATCGGCAGGGTCCACAGATAGACCGGGTGTTTGCCGAGGTTGGCGGCCAGCGCGTTGGCGTAGCACATCAGGGCCGCGCCGCGGTGGCTGTAGACCACGCCCTTGGGATTGCCCGTGGTTCCGGAGGTGTAGTTGAGCGAGATCGCCTCCCACTCGTCCTCCGGCATGCGCCAGCGGAACTGGGGATCCCCCGAAGCGAGGAACGCCTCGTAGTCCGTATAGGACAGCGGTTCGGCGGGCTGCGGGAACTCCTTGTCGTCGTAGTCGACGACGAACGGCTTGACCCTGGCTTGCGCCAGCGCGGCCCGCATCAGGGGCGCGAATTCCCGGTCGCAGATTACGACCTTGGCATCGGCGTGGTCGAGCTGGAAGGCGACAGCGGCGGCATCGAGCCGGGTGTTCAGCGCGTGCAGAACGCCGCCTGTCATCGGCACCCCGTAGTGAGCCTCCAGCATCGGCGGGGCGTTGGCGAGCATAACCGATACGGTGTCGCCGGGGCCGATGTAGTGGGCGGCAAGCGCCGAGGCGAGCCGCCGGGCACGGGCGTAAAGCTCGGCGTAGGTGGAACGCAGTCGCCCATGGATAACGGCGACATGGTGCGGAAACACCGCCGCCGCCCGATCGAGGAAGGTCAGGGGCGTCAGCGCCTGGTGGTTGGCAGCATTCTTGTCGAGGTGCTGGGCGTAGGGATTGGCAGTCATGCGAGAGCGCCTGGGAAGATCGAGGTGGGGAGCCGCACAGGCTAGCGGATGCGCACGGCCCGAAGCAATCAATGCCGTGCAGCCGTCGTGAGAGGCGGCGACCGCGAATGTCACTGCTCGCGCTCGTGTTGAATTTACAATTCGCAAGGAAATTCGTCATACTTGAATGATAAAACTGTGGAAAACTACGACCGGCTGCCGTAATCTCAATCGGGGCTGTTCGGCAACACGGATGCGCAACGCACCGGCCGGATGGTGCGCTGCCAAGGAGACGCGCGATGCGGGGAATAGCGTCGCCGGAGCGGCGGCAATCGTTGCCCAAGAGCCTGATGCAGCGCTTGGCGCTCATGGCCAATGGGGAGCCGTTGGCTCTTCGAGCCGGAGGCATCGGGCATTCGCCACGGACGGGCGCCCGGCTTGGCGCACTGCTCTGGTTCGGCCTCGGCGTGCTGGCGAGTGGCATTGTCGGCGGCGTCGCGCTCCTCGGCCTGCACGCCTCGACCGCCGGTGAGGTCCGGATCGAGGACGATCCGGGTGTCGTGCCGGCGGTTTTGGCCGAAGCGCACCCTGCCACACCCGAGCGCAACGCGCAGCCGGACACTTTCGACCTTGCGATTGATCGCAGCGAGCGGACGGCCGCGCCATTGGGCCTGCGTGTGACGGGTACGGACGACGCCAATATCGAGATCGTTCTGCAGGGAATTCCGGAGGCGGCCCGACTCTCCCATGGCGAGCGGCGCGACGCGTCGACCTGGGTGCTCAAGCGCGCCGATCTCGAGAACCTTCATCTGGCTCTTGGCGACGCCGCGCCCGATGCGTTCGATGTCCGGATCGACGTGCTGGCGACACCCGGTGTGGCGACGCTGGGCAGCGTCGTGCGCGTACGCCTGGTCGATCCGGCTTCGCGCAAACAAGCCATGACCGCCCCGGGCGAAGACCGGACGCCTTATCGCCAGAGCAAGGCGGTTGCGGCCAGCACCGATGTCGCCAAGTCGGCTCCCGCGCACGCTCCTTCAGCCGTCCGCACGGAGGGCAACGACAAGGCCGGATATCCGCCAGCCAAGCGGCGTGCCCCGACTGCGGCCGACGCCAGCACGCCTGCCCCGCAAGCTGCGCCGTGGCCCGAAGGCGCGAGCGGACTGGGTGCCATCCCGCGCGACTCCGAGCGGCAAGTATGGTGGGCGATGCCACCGCCCTCCTGGTCGCCGTTCTAGGACCCAGCCAGGCAGCCTTGATACTTTGGCGACCTCGCGGCGCTTGAAGCCGCAAGAGGTGGCTGGGGTCACCCCCCTGGCCCTGAGGTATGTTCTGAAATACAAGCACTAGGGCCAGGGGTTTTCCGGAGCGGCTCATGCTTCTTGCCGGCAAGGTCGCGATCGTCACGGGTGCGGCGCAGGGCATCGGACAGGCGTGTGCGGTCCGTCTTGCCAGAGAGGGCGCCAAGGTCGCGCTATGCGATGTCAACATCGCGGCGGGCGACCGGGCGGTAATGGCGATCCAGGCGAGCGGCGCTACGGCCGTCCATGTTCCGGGCGACGTCGCCAAAACCGGCGATGTCGACAAGGTCGTGGCCGCGACGCTGCAGGCCTTCGGCCAGATCGACGTGCTGGTCAACAATGCCGGCGTGGTCGACGATGCGCCGTTCCTCGACCTCACGATCGGGGAGTTCGACCGCGTGCTCGGCATCAACCTGCGCGGGGCATTCCTGATGGGACAGGCCGTGGCCCGGCAAATGGTTAAGCAGGGCAAGGGGAAAGGTGGAATCTCGGCCGGCGCCATCGTCAACATGAGCTCGATCAACGAGAAATTCGCCCTGCCCGACCACGTCGCCTACTCGATCTCCAAGGGCGGCATCAGCCAGCTCACCAAGGCGATGGCGATTGCGCTGGCGCCGCTGGGCATCCGGGTCAATGCGGTCGGACCCGGCACCATCGACACGCCGCTGCTCGAGAGCGTGATCAAGGACAAAGGGTTTCGCACCAAAGTGCTTTCGCGCACGCCGCTGGGGCGTTTCGGCCGGCCGGAAGAAGTGGCAGCCATCGTCGCGTGGCTGGCAAGCGACGAGGCGAGCTACGTGACCGGCACCACCATTTTCGCCGACGGCGGGCGGCTGCCCCTCAACTACGTCGTGCCGGTGGCCGATTGATCGCGTGTAGCCGCCGGTATTCACCAAGTCCGTCCGATCACAAATGGAGCACGCCCCATGGCCTATGAAACCATTATCGTCGAAACCAAGGGACGCGTGGGCCTGGTCCGGCTCAACCGCCCAGCTGCGCTCAATGCCCTAAACGCGCAACTGATCGAGGAGCTCTCGCGCGCGCTCGATGCCTTCGAGCAGGACGCGGGCATCGGTTGCATCGTCATCACCGGGAGCGAACGAGCGTTTGCCGCCGGTGCCGACATCAAGGAAATGCAGTCCAAGTCCTATATGCAGGCCTATGCAGAGGACTTCATCTCCAAATGGGACCGGCTTGCCCGTGTACGCAAGCCGGTGGTCGCCGCGGTGGCCGGATTCGCGCTGGGCGGCGGCTGCGAGCTCGCCATGATGTGCGACATCGTGATTGCCGCCGATACCGCCAAGTTCGGCCAGCCGGAGATCAAGCTCGGCGTCATGCCGGGCTCGGGCGGCACGCAGCGGCTGATCCGCCAGGTCGGCAAGTCGAAGGCGATGGAGATGTGCCTGACCGGGCGCATGATGGATGCGACGGAGGCCGAGCGTGCCAACCTGGTAAGCCGCGTGGTGCCGGCGGCCTCCCTCCTGGAGGAAGCCATGAAAACGGCCGACGCGATCGCGTCCATGTCGCTCCCCGTGGCCATGATGACCAAAGAGAGCATCAATCGCGCCTACGAAACCTCGCTGGCCGAAGGCATCCGGTTCGAGCGGCGGCTGTTCCACTCCCAATTCGCTCTGGCCGACCAAAAGGAAGGCATGGCCGCCTTCGTCGAGAAGCGCAAGCCCGGCTTTACGCACAACTGATGGACGTCGTTGACGTTTTCGCCTGCGCCAGTCTATGAGAGCGGCGGATTGTTGCGCCGGGTTCCCAGACCGTCCGCTCTCACCGAGGAGTTCTACTCGATGGCCAATACCAAATCGGCCCAGAAGGCCGCACGCCAAGCCATTCGCCGCGCCGAGATCAACAGATCCCGCTCTTCGCGGATGAAGGCCTACGTGCGCAAAGTCGAAGAAGCCATCGCCTCAGGCAACAAGGACGCCGCGAAGGCAGCGCTGGCAGAAGCACAGCCGATTCTGATGCGCTCGTCCCAGCACCGCGTCATACACAAGAAGGCGGCATCGAGGAAAGTTTCCCGCCTCACGTCGCGACTGAAGGCCATGCCCTGAGACAGGCAGTTGACAATTTGGTGACCACCCCCGAGGTTGCAGAAATGTCGCAGCCGGGGTCGCGCGTAAACGCTGGCTGGCAGCAATTATTCTTTGAATATTCAAATCATTCGGTGCGGGCGTGAATATGGGGCGTTGGCCGGCGGCCCATGCAGAATCTCCCCCAAGGAAGAGAAATCTTACAGCTGAACGACACTAAGTTGACGTCCTATAGCGATCCACCCGCCTCACGCTGAATCCAGTTGATGACTCAGCGGTTTTCCCCAAGTTTTGGCCAGTGCCATAGGACTGTCGGGAGGCTCGCGCTACCGCATCGCGCAACCCGCGGCGGTTGACCGGGCCGCCTTTCTTGGCCTACAACACCTGAAGCGGTTGCTCTGTAGCAGGCCGCCTAAAGTAGTAATGCGTTGCGACGTTTCTGAGTGCAGGCCAAGTATTCGTAGCTCAGGGAGCGTTGCGCAATTTGCGGCAAGACACGCCTTGTAGTGGGTAGTGCTTGAGTGGGCGGAGAGTTTTCTTCGCTTTTCAGGCAAGGTGTTGTGTTGCCATCAAAAGTCAACGCGGCGTAGAGGGGTGATTAGCAGCGTGGGTGGTGATGTCCAGATCGATTCCGTTTCGGTGGAAGAGACATGGGCGAGGCTGAAGCGCGACGCGGACGCGGTTCTGATCGATGTGAGGACGGTCGCTGAGTGGGCCTATACCGGCCTGCCTGACTTGTCCTCGATTGGGAAGCGGCCGGTACAGGTAGAGTGGCAGGGATTTCCGGGCGACTGCCTGAACCCGGCCTTTGTCGACCTCGTCGCGGAAGCGCTCCTGACCATCGGCGCAAACAAAGACAGCGAACTGTTTTTCATTTGTCGCTCCGGCAGCAGGAGCCTTAGGGCTGCGCGGGCGATGGCGGCGGCGGGCTATTCCTGCTGTCGCAATGTGGCGGACGGATATGAGGGGCCACTCGATCCCAATCGCCACAGGGGGTGCCTTGCCGGCTGGAAAGCCAAGGGGCTCCCTTGGGAGCAGGGTTAACCTGCGCCCGTAAATCTGGACCGCGTGCTGAGGCTGCTCCGCTCGGATTTCATAGGCCACGGGCGGTGGCGGTCGCAGGACGCAAGAGGTGACCGCAGAGGCAGCGGTCGGAGGCGGTAAATGCTTAGCAACGGCGGGGTCAAAAATGCAAGACAGCACACATGTGCCTGGCGTTCCTCATGAGGTCGGCGAACAGGAAGCCAGGCCTGAGACACAGGAAGCCAAGCCTGAGACGGCGAGCAAGACAAGCATCGCAATAGGAGGGAAAGCGCGCGCCATGCTGCGCGCTCGGTTCGGCGAGGAAGTGTACGGCTCCTGGTTTCACCTCATGGAGTTCGAAACCTTCGACGGACGCACGATCCGCGCGTCCTTGCCCACGAAGTTTCTGCAGACTTGGATACAGGCGCACTATGCCGACACTCTTCTGGAGTGCTGCAAGGCCGAGTTCATAGGTGCAGAGCGACTCGACGTTGTCGTGCGCGAGTACGGTGGTGCGGCCGCCGGGCGTATGGCGGGTGCCATTGCCGCGGCGGGGAACGGCCGCAGCAAGCCCCCGGTACAGCCCGAGGCGGCGGCGAGGGAAGGTCGGCGCCCGATGTTTGGGTCCGCGCTCGCGGCCGGACGCACCAGCGTCAACGGCTTCGAAGGGTCGCCGCTGGATCCCAAGTACACTTTCGAAAGCTTTGTCGAGGGCAGCGCCAATCGCATTGCGCTTGCAGTAGCCACGCAAGTTGCGGCTACTGTGCTCGACGGGCCGCGCCAGTTCAACCCGCTCTATTTCCACTCGGCGGTCGGCCTCGGCAAGACGCATCTCTTGCACGCGATCGCCTGGGAGGCCAAGCGACGATTGCAACGGGTCCAAGTTCTCTATCTGACTGCCGAAAGGTTTCGCTATCAGTTCGTGGAAGCGATCCGCAGTCAGGACGCTATGGCCTTCAAGGAGAAGTTCCGGGCCATCGATATCCTGCTGATCGACGACCTGGAGTTCATGCAGGGCGAGAAGACTGAGCAGGAGTTCGAGCACATTATCAATTCGCTGCTCGATGGCGGCAAACAGGTCGTGGTTGCGTCCGCGCGGCCTCCAGGCCAGCTCGAACGCCTCAACGATCGCATGCGCTCGCGCATGCAGCGCGGCCTGGTCACGGAGATCGGCGAGTTCGACGCGGAGTTGCGGCTCAAGATTCTCGGGCGGCGCGTGCAAGAGAAACGTGCGACCGACCCGTTGTTTGAGCTGTCCGGCCCAGTCCTCAAGTTGCTCGCCGACCGGCTGACGGAAAACGGCCGCGAGCTCGAGGGCGCGATCAACCGGCTCTACCTGACGTGGCAGCTGACGCACCAGCCTATCACGCTCGAGCTGGTCGAGACGATCATCCGCGATCTTGTGCTCGGCATAGAGCCTCGGCGCATCAAGGTGGAGGATATTCTGCGCATCGTTTCGCGCCACTTCGCGGTTTCCAAAGCCGACATCCTGTCCGATCGGCGGCACCGCTCCGTTGTACGGCCGAGGCAGATCGGCATGTACCTGGCCAAGCAACTGACATCCCGATCGCTGCCGGAGATCGGGCGCCGTTTCGGCAACCGCGACCACACCACCGTGCTGCATGCGATTCGCAAGATCGACAGGGAAATGGGCGATAATCCGCACCTGAAGGAGGAGATCGAGGAACTCAAGCGTCAGCTCAACCGGTAGCGGCCGCCGGCACGGATGTGCAGGCTTTCCTCCATCAGCCGCCGGCCGGTGGGGATGCAGCAAACGGGGCGGCGCCGATTGGTGCCGCCTTCTGTTGTTCCTCCCAAGCCTTTTCTACTATGCGCCGCGCCCCCTGGCGCCTAGCGCACCAAGCTTGCAAAATGCTTCATTGCGGTACACGCTCGCGCAGACAAGCGGATTCTGCGGCGGATCTCCGGTCTTTTCGCTACTGTGAAGCTCCGCGAGCGCCCGCCACGGGTGGGGTGACCTAAGAACAAAGAGAGCGCAGAGCCATGAAGCTGGTGATCGATCGCGGTGAGTTGCTCCGGGGCCTTGGGCATGTGACGAGCGTGGTCGAGCGTCGCACGACCATCCCAATCCTCTCCAACGTGTTGCTCAGGGCCTCGGACCAAGGCCTTCAGTTCAGAGCGACCGACCTCGAGCGTGAGATTCTCGAGCTGGTCCCGGCCGACGTATCACAGCCCGGCGCCACCACGGTGCCCGCGCACGTCCTGCACGACATCGTACGCAAGCTCCCCGACGGCGCGGAAGTCGAAATCAAGCGCGATGCCGAAAAGGAACGGCTCACACTCGCTTCCGGGCATTCCCGCTTCGCCCTGCAGACTCTGGCGCCGGAAGACTTTCCCGATCTCTCGCCGGGTGAGCTCAGCCATAGGTTCGAAATTGCCGCCGGGGACCTCAAACGCCTGATCGACAAGACCCGCTTTGCCATTTCCACCGAGGAGACGCGCTACTACCTGAACGGCATCTATTTGCATCCCGCCGCGCAGGGCAGGCAGGCGACGCTGCGTGCCGTGGCAACCGACGGTCATCGCCTGGCGCAAGCCGAGTTGGCCCTGCCGAAGGGAGCCAATGGCATGCCCGGCGTAATCCTTCCGCGCAAGACGGTGCATGAGTTGCATCGGTTGATCGAAGCCAGTGAAGCCACGATCAGCGTGGGCGTGTCGGCCTCCAAGGCCAGATTCGAGATCGGCACCGTCACGTTGACCACGAAGCTGATCGACGGAACGTTCCCGGACTATGCACGGGTGATTCCAAAGGCCAACGACAAAGCCCTCAAGGTGAGGAACGCGGAATTCATCAGCGCCGTCGACCGTGTGTCCACCATCGCCAGCGAGCGCGGCCGCGCGATCAAACTCAACGTCAACGCGGACAAGCTGGTGCTGTCCGTCAACAATCCTGAAGGCGGCAGCGCCACGGAGGAGCTAGGCGCCGACTACAGCGCCACACCGCTGGAGATCGGCTTCAATGCGAAGTATCTGCTCGACATCGCGAACCAGATCGAGAGTGAGACGGCGCACCTCCTGCTTGCAGACGCCGGCTCGCCGACCATGGTGAAAGACGACAGCGACGAAGGCGCGCTCTACGTCCTGATGCCGATGCGCGTCTGACGAACGGTTTCCCCACTCTCTCATGCCGCCTCCCGATGCCCCGACCACCGGCCCCGCGGCTGCAGCCTCGGCGGAGGCCGCACAGCGCCGTGTGTGGATCGAGCAGCTGCGGCTCACGAACTTCCGCAACTACGCGAGTCTGACGCTCTCGGTCGGCCCCGGCCCGATCGTCCTCACCGGTCCGAACGGCTCGGGCAAGACCAATCTTCTCGAGGCCGTGTCGCTGCTGACAGCGGGCCAAGGCCTGCGCCGGGCGCCCTACCCTGAGCTGACGCGCATGGGAGCCGCCGACTGGGCGGTGGCCGCCACCGTGCAAACACCGCTGGGCACAACCAGAGTCGGCACGGGCCTGCAACGTAAAGACGGCGCACGATCGGGCAGAGACGTGCGCATCGACGGCGAGAGCCAGCCAGGCTCCGGCGCGCTCGCGGCCCATATCGACATTCTTTGGCTCACGCCGGCCATGGATAGCCTTTTCACCGGCCCTGCTTCCGAACGCCGGCGCTTCCTCGACCGGGTCATCCCGAGCCTTGATCCGGGCTACCGGCTGCGCCTCGGCCAGTTCGAGCGCGCGATGCAACAAAGGAACCGCCTGCTGGCAGAGGATGTGCGCGAGCCCGCCCGCTTCGATGGGCTGGAGCGCATCATGGCCGAGACCGGCGTCGCCGTCGCCGCGGCGCGGGCGGCTGCCGTCACGGAACTTGCAGCGATTGTCGACGTCCGGCGCAAGGCACGGCCTGAGGGCTCTTTTCCGTGGGCGACGCTGGCGATTGCAGGCACCCTCGAGTCTGAACTGGCGAACCGCCCCGCGGTTGACGTCGAGGATGGCTATGCAACCTTGCTGCGGAGCACGCGCGAGCGCGACAGGGCCGCCAATCGCACGCTCGACGGACCGCACCGATCGGACCTCGTTGTTGGCCACGGCCCCAAGGGCATGCCCGCAAGCGTGTGCTCGACTGGCGAGCAGAAGACGCTGCTCGTCGGTCTGGTGCTGGCGCACGCCGATCTGGTTCGCCAGCACCGCAAAGGAACGGCGCCCGTTCTCCTCCTCGATGAAATCGGGGCCCATTTGGACCCGTTGCGGCGCGCTGCGCTGTTCGCGGAGATCGCGGCATTGGACAGCCAGACGTGGATGACCGGAACCGATATCGAAGCCTTTTCCGGCTTGGCCGGAAAAGCCCAGTACCATCGCGTCGAAGAGGGGCGAATCGAGCCTCTCGCGGAGCGGGGATGGGGCAGCTAATCCATCTCTATAACTTATTGATAATACATGTATTTTTTGCGGACCGCGGCCCTTCTTTTTGCGTGCTTTCATACCCATCTTAAGGTACTCTCCAGCCTCGACAAAAATCCCCCCAAAAGGACGCCTCCTCACATGAGCGCAACGCCTGCGAGAAAGACCAACGGCGCCGAGCGATATGGTGCCGATGCAATCAAGGTCTTGAAGGGGCTCGACGCGGTGCGCAAGCGTCCCGGCATGTACATCGGCGACACCGATGACGGCTCGGGCCTGCACCACATGGTCTATGAGGTGGTCGACAATGCCATCGACGAGGCGTTGGCGGGATTTGCCACCGAGGTCGTGGTGTGCCTCAACCCGGACGGCTCTTGCACGGTGCGCGACAACGGCCGCGGCATCCCCACCGACATCCATGCCGGGGAAGGCATCTCGGCCGCCGAGGTGGTCATGACGCAGCTGCACGCTGGTGGCAAATTCGGCGAGGGCGAGGACGACAACCCCTACAAGGTCTCGGGCGGCCTGCACGGCGTCGGCGTGTCGGTGGTGAATGCGCTCTCCACCGTGCTCGAGCTCAAGATTTGGCGCGACGGCAAGGAGCATTTCGTGCGCTTCCGCAACGGTGTCGCCGAGGCGCCCCTCAAGGTATTCGGCGACGCCGCCGGCAAGCGCGGCACCGAGGTCACGTTCTGGCCGAGTCCCGAGACCTTCCACAACGTTACCGAATTCGACTACGACACATTGGAGCACCGCCTGCGCGAGCTGGCTTTCCTCAACTCGGGCGTACGCGTTCTGCTCCAGGACGATCGCCACGCCGACAAGAAGAACGTCGAGATGCGCTACGAGGGCGGGATCACCGAATTCGTGCGCTACACCGACCGCTCCAAGACGGCACTGATCGACGCGCCGATCATGCTCGGCGGCGACAAGGACGGCACCACCGTGGAATTGGCGCTGTGGTGGAACGACGCCTACCACGAGCATGTTCTGTGCTTCACCAACAACATCCCCCAGCGCGACGGCGGCACCCATCTCGCCGGGTTCCGCGCCGCGCTCACGCGCGTCATCAACAAGTATGCGGACGGGAGCGGCGCCGCCAAGAAGGAGAAAGTGGCGCTGACCGGTGACGATGCCCGCGAAGGGTTGACCGCAGTTCTCTCTATCAAGGTGCCGGACCCGAAGTTCTCCAGCCAGACCAAGGACAAGCTGGTCTCCTCCGAGGTGAAGCCGGTGGTGGAAGGCATCGTCGGCGACCAGCTGGCGGCCTGGTTCGAGGAGCACCCGAAGGAAGCCAAGATCATCATCACCAAGGTGGTAGAGGCGGCGGCGGCGCGCGAGGCGGCACGCAAGGCGCGCGAGCTCACGCGCCGCAAGGGCGCGCTCGACATCAATTCGCTGCCGGGCAAGCTCGCCGAATGCCAGGACCGCGACCCCGCCAACACCGAGATGTTCATCGTCGAGGGTGACAGCGCCGGCGGCTCGGCCAAGCAGGGCCGCAACCGCGAGTTCCAGGCGGTGCTGCCTCTGCGCGGCAAGATCCTGAATGTGGAACGTGCCCGCTTCGACAAGATGCTCTCCAGCCAGGAGATCGGCACCCTGATCACGGCGCTGGGGACGGGCATCGGCCGCGACGACTTCAACCTTTCGAAGCTGCGTTATCACAAGATCATCATCATGACGGACGCGGACGTTGACGGCGCCCACATCCGCACCCTGCTGCTCACGTTCTTCTACCGGCAGATGCCGGAGCTCGTCGAGAAGGGCCACCTCTACATAGCCCAGCCGCCGCTCTACAAGGTCACCAAGGGCAAATCCGAGGCCTACCTGAAGGATCAGCGCGCCTTCGAGGCCTACCTGACCGACGCCGGCCTCGAGGAGGCGACCTTGGCGCTGGGCTCCGGCGAGGTGCGGGCCGGACGCGACCTGCGCGACATCGTCGAGCAGGCGCGGGCCGTCACCAAGGTGGTCGAGGACGTGCACTCGCGCTATGCCCGCTTCGTCGTCGAGCAGGCCGCCATCGGCGGCGCCTTCGACCCCAAGCTGCTGCAATCCGCCGAGCACGCCAATGCCAAGGCCGCGGCAATCGCCGCGCGACTCGACAGGCTCTCCGAGGAGACCGAGCGCGGCTGGAGCGGGATACTGGGCAACGAAGGCTACGTGTTCCGTCGCCTCCTGCGCGGCGTCACCGAGGTGCACACGCTCGACCGCGCGCTGATCGGCTCGCTGGAGGCGCGCCGGCTGAACGAGCGGCGGCCGCATCTGGAGGAAATCTACGATGCGGCGGCCAAGCTCAAACGCAAGGACAGCGAGACGCCGGTGTTCGGTCCGCGCACCCTGCTCGACGCCATCTACGAGACGGGCCGCAAGGGCATCTCCGTGCAGCGCTACAAGGGCCTGGGCGAGATGAACCCCGAGCAGCTGTGGGAGACCACGCTCGACAAGGAGGTGCGCACGCTGCTGCAGGTGAAGCTCGGCGACCTCGGCGAGGCTGACGAGATCTTCTCGCGCCTGATGGGCGACGTCGTCGAGCCGCGCCGCGAGTTCATCCAGGCCAATGCGCTCGCAGCCAGCGTGGATGTTTGATATGTCTTTGTGCAGATAGGATATGCGCAGGGTAGCGATACCATGCCCAGTGATTTCCTGCGGCGGACGCCACAGCTGACGATGACGCAGTTCCACGCCTTCCGGGACGAGCGCCCGAAGGAGGAGAAGTGGGAGCTGATCGACGGTGTGCCCATGATGATGCCGCCGCCCACGCTGGTGCATCAGCGGATTGCCCGCAATCTCGAGGCGCTGCTCAATGCACGCCTCCAAGAGGCGAAGCCGCAATGGCAGGCGGACCGTGAAGTCGGCGTCTGGCTCAGAGGAGACAAGAAGTACAATCCGGAGCCCGATGTGACGGTCATCGACTCGGCCATCGCTCTCGGGCAGATCTACGTGCGGCGCTTCTATTTCGTGGCCGAGGTGCTTTCGGAAAGCGACAAGAAGGCGGTGCTGGAAGCCAAGCTCTCCTACTACCAGGATCACGAGCACAACCGCTGTGTCCTGTTCGTGCGTCAGGGTCGCGTCGGCGCCGAGCAGCACGATCGCCAAGCGGGTGGCGGCTGGCGTCGGCGCCGACTCGCAAAGCCGGATGCAGCCCTCACACTTCCCGACATCGGCACGATTGGCCGCCTCGGTGACCTCTACAAATCCACGCCACTCGATCCGTTCGCGACGCACTGATACTCGCAACACCTTTCAGCCTGCCCGCGGGAATTCGACCAGAGCCTCGCCGGTGGCGACCGGCTCGCCCAGCTGATTGTGCACCACCACGTCGATGACGACCCATTTGGCCTTGGCACTCGTGGTCTTGCTCTTGACCGTGCCAATGGGCTGGATGGTGTCGCCGGGCTTCACCGGCTTGATCCAGCGCGTCTCCAGCCGGCGGTGAACGGCGCCCAGCGGATAGGCCCAGTCGGTCAGCATGCGAGTGACGAGGCCGAAGTTGGTCATGCCGTGCATGATGACGCCGCCGAAATTGGTCCTGCCGAAATCGCCCTTCATGTAGTCGTCGTCGAGGTGCAGCGGGTTGTAGTCGAGCGAGGCATCGCAGAAGGCGCGGATGCTTTCGCGCGTCACGTCGAACTTCGCGCCCTCGATGCGGGTGCCGGCGGTCAAGGCCTCGTAGCCCGTCGTCATGACCCGTACCCTCACTTCGGCCGGATGGTCCAGCCGCGGCCGGAGCAGATGACCTGGGCCCGCTGGTTGAAAAACACGTTGTCGTGCACCACGAACAGCCGATCCTTCTTCACGAACTTGTCGAGCGCACGCGCCTGCAGCGTGATCGTGTCGCCGGGGCGCGCCGGGAGGTTGTAGCTCCACGACTGACCCACGTTGATCGTCCCCGGGCTGCGCATCCAGTCGTCGGCGGGCGTGCATGCGAACATCAGGAGAATGTGGATCGACGGCGGCGCGATCAACCCGCCCCAGCGCGTGGTGCGGGCATAGGCCTCGTCGAAATAGAGCGGATGATCCTCCCCGGCCGCGCGGCAATACTTGTGAACGGCCTCCAAGGTCAGAACATATGGGATGGTCTTGCGCGGCTCGCCGGGGACGATTTCGTCCCAGACCTTGCGGCGGTCCGCATCCTTCCAGAAATCGGTCTCGAACTCTGTGTTGCCCACGTCGGCGCCTATCCCAAAACTACGATTACAGCTGATAGTTGAGCCGCAGTCCCGGCCGCTCCCATTCGAAGGCCACCAGCTTGCCCGACCCCGACAGCGTGACATAGGCGGTCCTCAGATCGGGCCCGCCGAAGCAGACGTTGGTGGTCAATGGGTCGGGCATGGGGATGTGGCGCAAGGTCTTGCCGTCGGGACTGAACAGGGTGATACCGCCGTTGATGAGGGTGGCAACACAGATGTTGCCGGCGCTGTCGACGGCCAGGCTGTCGAAGCGCTGGTAGCCGCCGGGACAGCCCAGGAAGCGGGCGCCATTGACCGAGGGCCAGGACTCGCGTTTCACCTCGCCGGGCGCCAGAACGTCCATGGCCCACAGCCTCGCCGACTCCGTCTCGGCGAAATAGAGCGTCCTGCCGTCCGGAGACAAGCCGCAACCGTTGGGCGTGATGGTGGGAAAGGCGATGGGTTTGATCAGACTGCCGTCGGCCCTGGCGTAGTAGATGGCGCCGCGGTCCATGTCGCGCGGTCGTGTCTTGCCGAGATCGGTGAAGTAGAAGCCGCCGTGGGCGTCGAAGACCAGGTCGTTGGGGCCCTTCAAAGGGTGACCGCCGCACTCGGTGTAAAGCGTCTCGATCTTGCCGGTCGCCAGATCGACGCGCTCGATCCGCCCGCCGGAGTAATCGTCCGCCTGACCTGCGGGAACCGGTCCAACGCCCGGGATCTCGTGCCATTTGAAGCCGCCGTTGTTGCAGATGTAGACCTTGGCGTCGGGGCCCATGGCTGCGCCGTTGGGTCCGCCGCCGAGTCGCGCGACCGTGGTCTTGGAGCCGTCGGGGGCCACACGCGTGAGCCGCGCCGCCTCGATCTCGACGACCAGCACCGAGCCGTCGGCAAGCGCCACGGGGCCCTCCGGAAAACGCAGCCCGGAAGCGATCTCGCGCACGCTCGGATTGGCCATCTTTTCTCTCACTCATGCTTTGTCGGCTGCTCAACGTCGAGCCACGATAGGGGTCTTATGGCAAGATGGTCACGGGTTTCACCGCCGATCGGCCGCCCGACATATTGCGCGGGCACACTTTCCGGCCGAATGCTAGGTTGCCCGGATCGGCCGCCGGGTGGCTATTGTCTTCGGGTTGCCACTTGGCCGCATTGTCGACATGACGGATGGGGAGGTGGTTGTGTTCCGCATGGTGCTTGCCGGTGGCAACATGGTCGCCGCTTTCCTTCTGGCGATACTGACCATCGTCTATCTCGGTTTCAACTATCCGCCCGTGATTTCGGCATCGCTGCGATGGGCGCGGGTCGTAAAGGATATCATCACGGGCACCGGGCTCAATCCGAGCTACAACGTCTGGCTCGAATTTTTCCTCGATGAGAAGCTTCTCGTGTTCATCGCCTACACCATCATGTCGCGGATGGCGCTGGCTGCCTTCACTTTCGTGGGCTACCGCCTTTGGGATGGAGTTCGGCAGCGATTGCGGTCCTCCGGCTGACGGCGCCTTCGTGCCGGTCGCACTCGACAGCGCCGGGCATTGCTTCCTCCACGCCGCAGTTAACCACCTCTTAGTGCGTATCCCCCTAGCCTGCTCCGGCGCAGCGGCGATGCCGTTGTCCGCGCGGTGGAGTTGCGTTGAAGGAGCGGCGCCAGGCGATGGGGATCTTCGATCCGTCACGGGCCGGCGCCGCAACTCCCGACCCTGGACGACGTTCGCCGCAACGCCGGCGCCGCCGCGGCCTTCGGCTCCTGTCATGGATCGCGTTCCATCTCACGTTTGCCACAGGGTTGGCGCTCGCCGGCGCATTCGTGTACTACACGGCAATCATTCCCGATCCCTTGGTCCTGCGCCACAGAGAGAGCGCACCCGTGGTGCGGGTCCTGGCCCGCGACGGCTCGCTGCTCGCCGAGCGCGGCGGCGCCGCGCCCTACGTGCCGATCGAATTCTTGCCGCGCCACCTCATCGATGCGGTGCTCGCCATCGAGGATCGCCGCTTCTTCTCGCATCGCGGCATTGATCTCTCCGGCCTGGGCCGCGCGGTGCTGGCCAACCTGCGCGCTGGCCGCTTCGTGCAAGGCGGCTCGACGATCACGCAGCAGCTCGTCAAGAACATCATCCTGAACTCGGAGCGCACGCTGGGGCGCAAGCTCGGAGAACTCGTCCTCGCACTCTGGCTGGAGACGCGCCTGAGCAAACCCGACATCCTCGAGCTGTACCTGAATCGGGTGTATTTCGGCGCCGGCGCCTATGGCGTCGAGTCTGCCGCACGGCGTTTTTTCGACAAGGCCGCGCAGGACCTGACGATGGCGGAGGCTGCGGTGCTGGCAGGCCTGCTCAAGGCGCCGTCCCGGTATTCGCCGGCGTGGAATCCGGCGCTTGCACGCGAGCGCGCGCAGAGCGTGCTCGCCGCCATGGTGGAAGCGGGATTTGCGTCTGCGAACGACGCCCAGCTCAACGCGGTCGCCGAGCTGCGGTTTGCCGAGCCAAAGGTGATGCGCGGCGAGACCGGCGTCGAGTACGCGGTCGACGCGGCGCTCGAGCGGCTGCCCATGCTGATTGCCGGCAGCGAACGGGAGATCGTCGTCGAGACGACCATCGATGCGACCCTGCAGCGGCGCGCACAGCAGATCGTCCACGACCTGTTGACCAAGGAGGGTTCCAGCCTGGACGCCAGCCAGGCTGCGATGGTCCTGCTGGACATGGAAGGCGGCATCGCCGTGCTCGTCGGTGGAGTGTCCTACGGCGATAGCCAGTTCAACCGCGCCCTGAGGGCGAAGCGCCAGCCGGGATCGGCATTCAAGCCGTTCATCTATCTCACCGCCCTGGAGAGCGGGCTCACTCCCGACAGCATCGTCAAAGACGCGCCGATCCAGGCCAAGGGCTGGAGCCCGCGCAACTTCGACGGCCGCTACAGCGGCTCGGTGACGCTGCGCGAGGCCCTGGCGCGTTCCATCAACACCGTGGCGGTGCGCCTGACCCTGAGCCTGGGCGTGCGCAGGACGGCGGAGACTGCTCAGCGGCTGGGCATCGGCTCGGAATTGCGCACGGACGCCACGCTTGCGCTGGGCACGTCCGAGGTGACGCTGTTGGAGCTGACGAGCGCCTACGGCGCGTTTGCCAGCGGCGGACGGCGGATCGAGCCGCACATCGTCACGCGGATTCGCAGCGGCTCGGGCCGCGTGCTGTATCAGCGGGAGAGCCCGGGAACCACGATCGTTGTAGCCGCGCAGCATGTTGGAGCGCTCAACGACATGCTCAACGCCGCGCTGGTGTTCGGCACCGGCCAGCGCGCGGCGCTGCCCCTGCATCCCGCCTGCGGCAAGACCGGCACGACGCAGGATTTCCGCGATGCCTGGTTCATCGGCTACACGGCACACTTGGTCGGCGGCGTGTGGGTCGGCAACGACGATCGCCGCCCCATGAACCGGGTGCTGGGAGGCACGCTGCCGGCAAGGATCTGGCGCGAGGTCATGGTGCTGGCGCACGAAGGACGCACGCCCACCGCGCTGCCCGGCACGGTGTCAGCAGCGCCGCTGGCGCCCGCGGCCGTGGGCAAGATAGTGCCGCTGGCGGAGGCTCATCAGGTGCTAGTGCCCCAGGAGCGCATCGAGCCCGAAATCGTGGAGCGTTCCCCCGAGCCGGAGGCAAGCGCCAAAGCCTCGCGGTAGACGGGCGCCACAAACCTCTCACTAGAGCCCTTGCGCCGCTGCCCTTGGGCTCCCATGGAACAGGAGGCCCCGGTGTCAGTCGCCGGGGCCTTTTCGCTGGAGGGCGCGGCGTCGTGGGCAGACCGACGGCGCGCAAACTGCTTACTTGGAAGCGACCATCAATTGTTTTTCTTTGGCCTTCCTGATCAACGAGTCCATCGTCTCGCCTACGACACGATCCATCTGGGCGAGTGCTTCATTATGGCCCAAACCCATCATCTTGGTCACTAGGCCAGCCACAATGCTGCCAGTAGCTTCTATGATGGCGGCGGAAACAACATCTGGAAACTTATCCATAAGTACACTCCCTGTGCTTCAGACGTTGGAAGCATGCATCCCCGCAAGCAAGAAGGCCAGCGGCATTTGCGGATGTGCGGGAACGCCCCATACCTCTGACGTTAGCGCCATAACACCGCACAATTGCTCTCTCACCGTCCCTTGTATTTCGGCTTGCGCTTCGCGTTGAAGGCGTCGATGCCCTCCTGGCGGTCCTCCGTGACGACGGTGCGGTTGTAGGCCTCGATCTCGAAGGCGTAGCCCGACATGCGGTCGAGCTCGGTTGCCTTGTCGATCGCCTTCTTGGCCTGGCGCACGGACACCGGCGCATTGGCAGCGATGCGGCGGGCCACGTCGCGCACCTCGCGCATCAGGTCGGCGTCGGTGCACACCTTGTTGACCATGCCCCACGCCAGCGCCTGCTCGGCCGTGAACGGCGCACCGGACAGGATGATCTCCTTGGCGCGCCGCACGCCGACCGCGCGCGGCAGGTTCTGCGTGCCGGCCGCGCCCGGCATGATCCCGAGGGTCACCTCCGTCAAAGCGAAGCGGGCCGACTGCGCCGCATAGATGAAGTCGCACCCCAGCGCCAGCTCCATGCCGCCGGCGTAGGCCGCGCCGTTGACCGCGGCGATGATGGGGACGGGGCAGTCCATGAGTGCCCGCATCATTTGCTCCACCACGGCATGCTGACGGCGCCAGACGGCGTCCGACATGCCCTTGCGCTCCTTGAGGTCCGCACCGGAGCAGAAGCCTGCGCCTTCGCCCGTGAGCACGAGACAGGCGGCAGCGTCGGGGTTGACATAGTAGTCGGCAAAGCAATCGCGCAACTCCTCCATCATGCGCGTATTCATGGCGTTGCGCGCCGCCGGCCGGTTCAGCGTGATGCTGCCGACGCGATCCTCGTCGATGGCGACTTTCAGCGTTTCATAGTTCATCGCAACACCCGGTTCCTTGTCTGTCTCCGCATAAGGCAGCTTACCCGCGAATCCGAACTTACCGAGGTGAGACAGCTCCAATCCTCGGATTCTACGGTTGTCGCCAGGCGAGAGCCATGATGTTCACGGCCTGGCGATGCCGGGAGACGCAATCATGCGGCCGACTGGGCGGAGATAGGTACGGATTCGACAAGGTGGGCATATAGTGAATAAGGGAAGCAGGTAGGCGCCGAAGGGCCCGGATGAACCTCTCGCTGACGCTGCAGACCATCGCCAAGGTCTACCCGGACCGGCCGGCAATCTCGTGGGACCGCGGTCGGCTGAGCTACGGTGCATTCGAGACCCAGGTGCGGCGCATCGCCGGCGCTCTCCTGGGCCGGCACCGGCTGAGGCCCGGCGATCGTGTGGCGCTCGCCATGGAGAACTGCCCGGAATATCTCCCGCTTCTCTACGGCATCTGGCGCGCCGGTCTGGCTGCCGTGCCGATGAACAGCAAGCTGCACGCCAAGGAGATGGCGTGGATCCTAGCAGACTCCGAAGCAAAGCTGTGCATCGCCAGCCCAAAGCTCGCCGCCGGGCTCTCCGCGCCCGATTTGGGCCGCTTGCCGCCGATCGTTGCCGCCGGATCGGCCGACCATCAGGCGTTGTTGCAGGGCAACCCGGTTCTAGACGAACCAGGCGAACCGCAAGCGGAGGCCTGGGTCTTCTATACCAGCGGCACGACCGGCCGGCCGAAGGGCGCCATGCTCACCCATCGAAATCTGCTGTTCGCCTGCCACTGCTACTACGCCGACATCGACTACATCGGCCCGCAGGACACGATCCTGCATGCCGCTCCACTCACACACGGTTCGGGCCTCTACGGGCTCGCGCACATCGCACGGGGATCGCACAACGTCATCCTCGCTGGCTCGTTCGAGCCCGAAAGCGTCTTCACGGCGTTGGCGAAGCACGCGAATGTCAGCATGTTCGCCGCCCCGACTATGGTCTCGCGCCTGATCAACCACCCCATGGCCGGCTCGACCGATACGCGCGGCCTCAAGACCATCATCTATGGCGGCGCGCCAATGTACCTCTCCGACCTCGAGCGCGCGCTCGATCTTCTGGGCCCGAAGCTCTACCAGCTCTACGGCCAGGGCGAGAGCCCGATGACCATAACCGGCCTCGACAAGTCCCTGCATGCTGACCGCGGCCACCCCAGGTGGGAGGAGCGGCTTGGCAGCGCCGGGATCGCCCGCACCGGCGTGGCGGTGAAAGTCGTCGGCGAGGACGGCGGCGAGCTTCACAACGGTGAGGTCGGCGAGATCATCACCAGGAGCGACTGCGTGATGCCGGGCTATTGGAACAACCCCGACGCCACCGCCCGGGCGCTGCGCGACGGCTGGCTCTGGACCGGCGATTTGGGCTCGATGGACGCCGACGGTTTCGTCACCATCAAGGACCGCTCCAAGGACATGATCATATCGGGCGGCGCCAACATTTATCCGCGCGAGATCGAGGAGGTGCTTGTGCGCCACCCCGGCATTCTGGAGGCAGCCGTAGTGAGCCGCCCGCACGCCGACTGGGGCGAGGAGGCGATCGCCTTCGTGGTGCGGCGCGAGGGCTCTGAGGTTTCTGAGATCGATCTCGACCGGCTCTGCCTCGACAACATCGCGCGCTTCAAGCGTCCCAGGGGCTACCGCTTTGTCGCGGCGCTGCCGAAGAACAACTACGGCAAGGTCCTCAAGACGGAGCTGCGGGAGACGCTGAGGTCTGAGGGCATGGGCGGCGGCCGACCCTGATAGCCGGAACTCTGTGGGAGCTGCGTTTGCAAAGAGCAACTGCCGTTGTCGGCTCCGCCCTCTTCTTCATGTTCGTGCCCTGCGTGTTCGCGGGGCTGATCCCGTGGTGGATGACGCGCTGGCGTTTTCTCCCCGCGCTCCTCGGCTTGGAACCAATGCGCGCTGTCGGCGTCTTGCTGGTTCTGGCCGGTGGACCCGGGCTCGTGGACTCATTTGCGCGATTTGCGCTGCAGGGACTGGGCACGCCGGCGCCGATCGCGCCGACCCAGAAGCTGGTCGTGAGCGGTCTCTACCGCCACGTCCGCAATCCCATGTATGTGTCGGTCCTTGCCGTCGTTCTGGGTCAGGCGCTCCTGTTCGGCGATTGGCGTCTGCTTGTCTACGGCGCCCTATTCTGGCTTGCCTGCCACCTGTTCGTCCTGGCCTATGAGGAACCCACGCTGCAACGAACGTTCGGAGCCGAGTACGAGGCCTTCCGCGCCAACGTCCCGCGCTGGATCCCACGCGTGAGGCCATGGCGCGCGGAATGAAGGCAAAACCACCGCGCCGCAGCATGCGAGCTCCCGAGCACGTGCAGTGCACGCGCGATGTTGCGCTGCGCTATCGATAGTTGTGCAGACATGCCTCGAAATCGTTGCCGCGCGCCCAAGCCTCAGTTCTTCTGGTCGCCGCCAAGCACGCCTTAACTTTCTGTACGGCACGTGGCGCACCGAGACTTGCGGTCTCGCGCCAAGAGGGTCAAGGGAGAGAGACAGAGAGGAGATGCGCGATGAGGGTTGTGGATTTGCCGCTCGACACCTGGGTCGTGATCGAGCCGGTGGCCGGCGGTGAGGTAAACCTGCTTTCGACGCACGCGACGCAGCGCCAGGCCGAGGCGGAGCGCGACCAGCGCAACAAGGGCTTGCGGGCACCGCGGTTCAGCGCCATCAGAGCCTTGGCGCCCACTGCAGGCGCGCTGGCGTGCGCCGCTGTCGTGACCCACAGGTAAGGCGCGTATTGAGTTTGAGCGCGCCGCGTTAGCTGCCGCATTGGCTTCGCGCGCTCCATCCAGCCAGGGTGACAAGTCATGGTCGCCGTCAAGGCCCATCAGGCCGAGGCCTTTCTGAGAGCGGTCGAGCGCGTGCCGGCGGCCGTGCTGTTCTATGGGGGCGATGCGGGCCTCGTCAGCGAGCGGGCGGTTCAGCTCGCCCGGCGCCTCGCCGAGCGTCACGCGGGTGAGGTGCTTCGCCTCGACGATGCCGATCTCGAGGACGACCCTGCCCGCATCAGCACAGAACTGCTGACAATGGCGATGTTCGGCGGATGCAAGGTCGTGCGTGCGGCGGCTGGGCGGCGCGTCAACGCCAACGCACTGAGGCCCCTCGTGGAGGGGGGCAAGCTCGAGGGCTTCCTGATCGTCGAGGCCGGCAATTTGCGCCCCGACGAGGCACTGCGGTCGCTGTTCGAGAAATCGGCGGCAGCCGCGGCGGTCGCCTGCTACCCCGACGAGGTACGCGATCTCGAGAGCGTCATCGGCGAGGTGCTCGGTGCCGCCAACGCGCAGATTACGCCGGCGGCCAGGAAGCTGCTGATCTCGCGGCTGGGCGCCGATCGCGCCCTGTCGCGGGCCGAGGTGGAGAAGCTCGTGCTGTACGCTTGCGGCAAGAGCCGCATCGAGGAAGAGGATGTGGAGGCGGCTGTCGGCGATGCCGCCGAGACGGCGCTCGACCGCATCGTGCTGGCCGCCGCGTCGGGGCGCGCGGGGGAAGCGGTGCGGGAGTGCGAACGCTGCGTGGCCGGCGGCGAAAGCGCCCAGGGCGTGATCGCAGCCGTGCAGCGCCATTTCCTGCGCCTGCATCGTTTGCGCAGCGGCTACGACGAGGGCCGGTCCCTGGAGGACCTGATGCGCTCGTTGAAGCCGCCGCCGCACTTCAGGCAGAAGCCTGCCATCGAGCAGCAGTGCCGCGATTGGAGCGTGGCCACCCTCAATGAAGCGCTGGCGCGGATCGGCGATGCCGCGAAGGCCGCTCGGCTCAGCAGCGCGCTCGAGAGCACGCTGGCGGAGAGCCTCCTGCTCGCTCTCGGGGCACTGGCAAAACACAGGTAGCTGTGCGGCCCACGCTCAGCCGCGCGCACCGGACAGTGCGCCGACCAGGGATCTCCTGCCTCCCGTTGGGCCGCCGCCCGGAGCTCCGCCCGCAGCCGGGGCGATGATGGGCTGCGTTGGCAGCCACATGTCGAAAAACCGCCGCTCGCACTCGCTGGCGTTCTTGCCCGTTGCCGAGCCCACGGTGCGCCAGCCCCGCCGTTCGAGCCCCCAGCGGCGCAGCGTATCCGCCTCAAAGCCGATCAGCAGATGCAATGCAACCGCTGCCAGCGTCATCCAACCGGGATCGAGTGCGGTACCGAGCCTGAGGAGCTCGACCAACCCGCTCAGAACCACATAGCCCAATAGCGGCCACCACAGGCGGTGGACGATCAGCCAGATGGGCGCGAACAACGCTGCCGTCCAGGAGAATCCGTCCTTCACAAAGGCGAGGCCTTCGGCCCGGTCGATGCGGTCGGGCGGTGGGCTGGGCGGTTCGTGCACGGTGTAGGTGAGCATTGATCCCCTGCTTCAACAGGCCCGAGCCAAGGTGAGGCATCTCTGCCCGCTGCAGCGGCGCATGATCGCGGACAAGACGGTCCGCAATCGCCGGCGATCCTACAACCATGCCGTCAATGGAGGCTAGAGGGGCAGATGCCGAAAACCCGGCACCTGCGGCCAGAATATGCGGGCGGTTGCGTCGACCCACGCCGGATCGCCTGTCGTCAGCAGCAGGGGCGGTGGTGCGTTGCCGGCCGCGCCTTCGGCATAGCCCGGATGGCGCTGGAGATAATCCTCCAGGCTGTCGGCCACCACTTCCGGCTGCGAAAGCAGCCGCGTGAACACCGGCAGATGCCGTCGGAACAGAGCCTCGACCAGCGGGTAGTGCGTACAGCCTAGAATCGCGCGGTGCGGAGGTGTGCCGGCCGTCTGCGCCAACAGAGCGCCGACGCCACGTTCCACCAGGGCATTGAGCGCGTCCTCGGGCGCGCCCCGCTCGATGGCCGCTGCCAGATCCGGGCAGGTCTGCTGCACCACCGTGACCTTGGGGCAGCGCTTGCGAATCTCCTCGGGATAGGCGTGCGAAGCGATGGTCCTGGTCGTACCGAACACGGCGATGGTGTCGGTATTGTACTTCTGGGGATACTGCGGCGCCGTCACCGCCCACGGGGTCTGGGTGGCGGCCTCCACGGTGGGAGCGACGATGCCGAGGATATTGCGGCCCGGCCAGCCGCTGACGGCAAGCCAGTCCTTCTGCAAGGTGCGGGCAGCAATGCAGGTCGCCGTGTTGCAACCGAGCAGAGCCAGCTTGCAGCCGTGCCGGAACAGCGCGTCCACCCCCTTGCGCGTCAGCGCCACGATATCGTCCGAAGGCCGGTCGCCGTACGGCATGTTGGCGTGGTCGCCGAGATAGACGAAGGCGATGCCCGGAAAGCGCTGGACCAGGGCGCGGAAGACGGTGAGGCCCCCGTGGCCGGAATCGAAGACGCCGATCATGGCTTCAAATGCCACGGTCGGAGCGGCCGCGCAATCAGAGGTACCGTCAAGTCACTCCGCCGCCTGCGAGTTCGGCCGGCCTGCCGCGGTCGCCTCCTGCTCCTGCGCTTTCAGGGCATCGAGACTCGGCATGGCCACGACGTTGTAGCCGCAGTCGACGTAGTGGACCTCGCCGGTGACAGCGCCCGACAGGTCGGACAGCAGATAGAGCGCCGCGCCGCCCACCTCGTCCAGGGTGGGCGTGCGTTTCAGCGGCGCATGCTCCCCCTGGTAGTTGAAGATCGAGCGCGCATCCGAGATCCCGGCGCCGGCCAGCGTGCGCATGGGGCCAGCCGAGAGGGCGTTGACGCGAATACCCTGGCTGCCGAAATCGGCAGCCAGATACCGCACGCTGGCTTCGAGGGCGGCCTTGGCCACGCCCATGACGTTATAGGAAGGAACAACGCGCTGCGAGCCGCCGTAGGTAAGTGTCAGCATGGCGCCGCCGTTGCTCATCAAGGCGGCTGCTCGCTTGGCCACTTCCGTAAAGGAGAAGCACGAGATCACCATGGTGTTGGTGAAGTTCTCGCGCGTCGTTTCCGAATAGCGTCCTTGCAGCTCGCGCCGGTCGGAAAAGGCTAACGCGTGCACGACGAAGTCGAGGCCGCCCCAGGTCTTCTTGATCTCGGCGAAAACATTGTCGACGCTCGGCAGAGAACTCACGTCGCAGCTGACTATGATCTCCGAGCCGACCGACTTGGCGAGCGGGATGGCGCGACGGCCGAAGGCCTCTCCCTGGTAGGTGAACGCCAGCTTGGCTCCCTGCCCCGCGAGCACGCGGGCGATGCCCCAGGCGATGGAGCGCTCATTGGCGACGCCCATGATGAGGCCGCGCTTGCCGGCCATCAGCGGTCCTGGCTGGGCAATGTCCTTGTTCGTCATGGCCGTTTGTCCACTCCCAGCTCGAAGGCGCTCACGCCCGGGCCTCCCCTGGCGCGGAGAACTCCAGCGGTCTTTGCCCCCACCTCGTTTTGAACCCTTCTTCCACTGATGCAGGCGTGGTGGCCTCTCCCGCTCTAGGCGTCGCAACGCCTGAACACAAGGGTCGCGTTCGTACCCCCGAAGCCGAAGCTGTTCGACATGACGCAGTCGAGCGCAACGTTGTCCTGGCGCTTTGCCGTGATCGGCACCCCCGCAAAATCCGGGTCGAGCTCGTCGATGTTGGCGCTCTCACAGATGAAGCCGTTGTTCATCATGAGCAGCGAGAAGATCGCCTCCTGCACCCCGGCGGCCCCGAGCGAGTGGCCGGTGAGCGACTTCGTCGATGAGATCGCCGGGATATCCTTGCCGAACACTTCGCGGATCGCGTCGATTTCCACCTTGTCACCGACCGGCGTAGCGGTGCCGTGCGGATTGATGTAGCCGATCCTTCCGACACCCTTGCCTTCCGGGCCCTGCATGGCCATGCGCATGCAGCGCACGGCTCCCTCGCCGGACGGAGCGACCATGTCGAAGCCGTCGGAGTTGGCGCCGTAGCCTACAAGCTCGCCGTAGATCTTGGCTCCGCGCGCCTTTGCGTGCTGCAAGTCTTCCAGCACCACCACGCCGGCGCCACCGGCAATGACGAAGCCATCGCGGTCCTTGTCATAGGCGCGGCTCGCCTTGGACGGCGCAGCGTTGTATTTGGTCGACATGGCGCCCATGGAATCGAACAGCACCGACAGCGTCCAGTCTAGCTCCTCGCAGCCGCCCGCAAAAACGATGTCCTGCTTGCCCCACTGGATCATCTCTGAGGCATTGCCGATGCAGTGCGCCGAGGTGGCGCAAGCCGACGAGATCGAATAGTTGACGCCCTTGATCTGGAAAGCGGTGGCAAGGGCCGCAGACGGCCCCGAGCACATGCCTTTCGGCACCTCGAAGGGGCCGACCTTCCTCGGGTCCTTCTCGCGGGTCACGTCGGCGGCGCGGACGATCGCACGCGTGGAAGGGCCGCCCGAGCCCATGACGACACCGGTACGCTCGTTGACCACGTCGCCGGGCTCCAGCCCGGCATCGCGGATCGCCTGGTCCATGGCGATGTAGTTCCAGCCGACCCCCGCTTCCATGAAGCGGCGCGGTTTGCGCGGGATCATCGGCTCCCATTCGAGTTGCACCGCCCCGTGCACCTGGCAGCGAAACCCGAGCCTGGCGTACTCTTCCGAACGCACGATGCCGGATTTGCCTTCCCTGAGCGACGCCAGGACTTCCTGGGTGTTGTTGCCGATTGACGAGACAACACCCATACCGGTCACGACCACGCGCCTCATACCGGGACCTCGCTTCGCATCGCCGTGCTGTCCTCGCCCTTCGATATCAAGTGTGTCGACGGCCGCTCGCACCGTTCAGGTGGCGGCCTGCTCGCCCGGCGTGAACAGCCCGACGCGCAGGTCGGTGGCTGAATAAATCACTTGGCCATCCGCCTTCACCACGCCGTCAGCGATGACAAGCTTCAGCTTGCGCAGGATCACGCGCTTGAGATCGATCACATACTCCACCAGCTTGGTCGTAGGTGTAATCATGCCGGTGAGCTTCACCTCGCCCACGCCGAGCGCGCGGCCCCTGCCGGACGCGCCGAGCCAACCCAGGAAGAAGCCCGTCAGCTGCCACAGCCCGTCGAGCGGCAGGCAACCCGGCATGACCGCATCACCCTTGAAATGGCAGGCAAAGACCCAGTCCAGGGTTTGGTTGCCCGCGACCTTGAGCTCCGCCACGATCTGACCCTTGCCGTGGGCCCCCCCGGTATCCGAAATGGCGGAAATACGCTCGAACATCAGCATGGGCGGCAGCGGCAACTGAGCATTGCCCTGCCCGAACAGGTCGCCCCTGCCGCACGTCAACAGGTCCTCGTACTCGTAGCTCGTTGGACGTTCCGGCATTAGCCTCGGTCCTATCCCGCCTTTACCTGGTGCCCCAGCGCCACCAGCCGCATGGCGGTTTTCCTATCACAACCGCCGAGCACCCAAAAGCCCATGTTCCGGGCCTTAACCGTCGCATCCAGCCTCGCGCCGCTGCCGTTGCGGGCACTTCGCCGTCAGCATATACTTGAACAAGCGGCCGGTTTGAAGGCCGTAAGACGAATTATCGTGCGGTGGCGGCACGTACGAGGGAATGGGCGTTCGCCAAGCTTGGGAAGATCTAACTTGCATCCGTCATCAGGCATCGATGCCAGCGAGCTCCTGCGGCGTGCCGGCCTGCGGCCAACGCGTCAGCGCGTGGCGCTGGCGAGGCTTCTGTTCGCCAACGGCGACCGCCACGTGACGGCAGAGATTCTGCATGAGGAGGCGGTACGGGCCGGACAGCGCGTCTCCCTGGCAACAGTCTACAACACGCTACATCAGTTCAAGCGGGCAGGCCTTTTGCGTGAGATCGCCATTGGCGGCCAGCGCGCGTATTTCGACACCAACACATCCAACCACAACCACTACTTCATAGAAGGTGAGGGAACGCTCGTGGATATCCCGGGCGATTCCATTCGCGTCGACGGACTGCCGGTGCCGCCCGATCACCTCAAGATCTCGCACGTCGACGTGGTGGTGCGACTGGTTGCGAAGTAGCCGACGCGGCCGTCATTTGATCCGCTCGTTGGGATAGGTTCCCCAGAGCTTGCCTTGCTCGATGTAGCCGCGGTGATCTCCGATCGAAACGCGGCACCAGCCTTTTTCGCAGCTTATGATGCTGGCGAGCACGCCCGCCTCGACTTGTGCCAGCGCACGCGCCTTTTCGTGATCGCCGTCGCGGAGCGTTGCCAGCGGAACCTGGGTCTGACCCTCCTTGATCTCCCAGGGCAGAACGAGCGCCGTGCGACGGCCGCTGAGCAGGCTGCTGTGGACCCAGCCGACGGTTCCTCCGGCATCGCGGACCTGCCGCCAGACCTCGAATTCACGGATAACCTCGACAGGAAGCCCCGCGCGTTGGAAGATCCAGGCGATCGGATAGTCCGTGCCTGGGCCCTGGCGCAGGAACACGCGATCGGCTTTGAGGCTGACGTAACGCAACACCTTGAGTGCGCCGGGCCCCGCTTCCTTGCTCGCCTGGGCCCTTGCGTCCGGCCTGCCCCCGGCCGCCAGCAGGAACACAGAGCAGCACGCGGTCATGAGCCAATGACGCGGCCGGAGACTGCGGCAATTCAGGTGAATGTTGTGCATTCCGTCGCCCAAAGCCGGGACGTATGAGGTCCAGAGGCAAATGCCTCGTCCGAATGTCGCTGGTGTGACCGGATCGAGCCACGTTTTGCCATCTCGTCGGTATCTGTTAGACAAAGCCGATCCCCTGCGCGGTGCAGCCGGCCATGTGAGCCCACCCTCCGACGAGTCCCTTGTCGCCATGCCGACGCCTTCCAAGAAGCCCCTGGTGATCGTCACGCGCAAGTTGCCGGACGTCGTCGAAACGCGCATGCGCGAGCTATTCGATGCGCGGCTCAACATCGACGACAAGCCCATGACCCAAGGTGAACTCGGCGCGGCGGTCAAGGCCGCGCAGGTATTGGTTCCCACGGTCACCGACCGCATCGACCGGTCCCTCATTGCCCAGGCGGGGCCGCAACTGAAGCTTATCGCCAACTTCGGCAACGGCGTGGACAACATCGACATCGATACCGCCCGCGAGCGCAGCATCATTGTCACCAACACGCCAGGCGTCCTGACCGAGGACACGGCGGACATGACCATCGCGCTCATCCTCGCGGTGCCGCGTCGGCTGGCGGAAGGCACCGCGCTGCTCAAGGACCCGAGACGGCCCTGGGCCGGCTGGTCGCCCACCTGGATGCTCGGCAACCGTATCTTCGGCAAGCGCCTTGGCATCATCGGCATGGGGCGCATCGGCCAGGCGGTGGCACGGCGTGCCAAGGCGTTCGGGTTGCAGATCCACTATCACAACCGCCGCCGCGTTGCCGATGCCATCGAGCAGGAGCTGGAGGCGACCTACTGGGACAGCCTCGACCAGATGCTCGCGCGCATGGACATCATTTCTATCAACTGTCCGCACACGCCCGCCACCTACCACCTGCTGTCGGCGCGCCGCCTGAAGCTGCTGAAGCCCAGCGCCTACGTCGTCAACACGGCGCGCGGCGAGGTGATCGACGAGAACGAGCTGGCGAGGCTGGTGGAGGCAGGCCAGATCGCCGGCGCTGGCCTCGACGTGTTCGAGCACGAGCCGGCGATCAACCCCAAGCTGCTGGCGAGCGACCGTGTCGTTGCGCTCCCGCATATGAGCTCGGCCACCATCGAGGGCCGCATCGACATGGGCGAGAAGGTGATCATCAACATCAAGACCTTCCTCGACGGCCACAACCCGCCCGACCGCGTGCACGCCGCGATGTTCTAGCGCCTGGGCGCGGATTTGCCTTCTACACCGGGCCGCTCCCTCGCTTGACAACACGGCGCTTACGGCGGTGCTTAACAACTCTTGAAGTTCGCCGGCCGCTGTCGCAGAGTATTGTTGGCAGCGTCAAACTAGCTGCGCGGGGAAGCTGGCTTTGGGGGACAATCAAGACGCCTTCCACACATCGACGCTTTGTCTCCCGGAGAGCCCCCCGAGTGGTCATGGTTTGTGACGGAGGACGCAATGAAGGGCTTTTTGGGGCTCTGCTCCCTTGTCGGTATTGTAGTGATACTGTCGATGTCGCAGACCCTCGCGCAAAGCGGGGTCCTTAGCGGCCCGCCGCAAATCCAGCCAGAATCGAGAGACCCAGGCCCGGGGTTGGGGCCGGGACCAGGCCCAGGGCCGGGCCCCCGTGTACAAGGGCCAGGGCCGGGGGTAGGACCGGGCCCAGGAGAGCGCCGTCAGCAGGACGGAGTCTGGATTGCCGTGGTCGGCGGTTTCGACGGCAGCGGCAAGAGGGTGAGCATCGGCTACTCCGGCCACCAGCAATCCAAGTTGGATGCGGAGGATGCGGCGATCAGGGCGTGCAATGGCAAGGATCGCACCGTCGCCTGCCAAAATGCCTTCGCGGTATCGACCGGCTGCCTCTACATTGTTCCGGGAAATAGGAGTGGCGGGGGAGTGCGGTGGGGCAGGGGCGGGACCCGCGAGGCCGCGTTCCAGGAATGCCGCAGGGGCGGGTACAATTGCCCCAGCAGCAAGCTGATCGGCGGTTGCCTGCCGGGTTATCGGTGATCCGGGCCATGGCAATCGAGGAAGTCAGCTGAGCCGGTATCGAGAAGGCTTCGTATAAGACCGAGGCACGCGATGCTTTCTCGCCGGGGATCTCGAACGACCCAATGGGGCTAGGTTGAATGATGAATTGTGACGAGCGGGGAGGAAGAGCCGTGCTTTCACGAATTGCAGCATCGTGTGTGTTTGCCATGCTGGCCTATGCCGCCGTGCAAGCGCAGGAGAGCCGGCAGCCCACCAGTCCGGAGGGGCCGCCGCCACCCGGTCAGGAAGGCCCGCCGCCCAGCACGCAAGGTCCGACGCCCGCCCCGGAACGTCCACCCCCCCGGGTGGAGGACGCGCCTCCTCGCCAGCAGAGCCCGCAGCCTCGCGCCGAAATCCGCCCATCCGACAGATGCGGCGCGGTGGCCTATACGGCTGACGGCGCCTTCGGCGCCGCGTTCGGCATCGACACGTGTGAAGACGCCGAGCGGCTGGCGGTCGATGAGTGCAGAAGGGAGTCGACCGACAAGGCGGATTGCTCCCGGGGCGTAGTGAGGAGGACAGAAGCCTGGTTCTACATTCAGTTCTGCAGGAGCGGCAATACCTGGGGGGCTCATGTCTCGACAGGACGCACCATTGCCGAAGCCAACCAGGCGGCGGCGCAGTATGCCCAGAAGTCCCCATACGGCCCCGGGAATTGCCGCTTGGTCCCGAACGGGCTCTTCCATTCCGGAGGACTGCATACAAAGATGTAGGTCGGGTTAGCGCGCCAGCGCATAACCCGACGTTGTTGGCTTAGGTTCCGCAGCTTGGCCGGGGGGTGTCGCCGAGAGCTTGCTGAAAACGCGCCGCGTTTTCGAACGCCCGCATCTTCTGGCTGGGTCTCGCGCGTCGAAGCTCGGACACGACGTTGTCGATGAGGCAGCCCCACGAAACTTGATGCCCCTGACCGGCGGTTTCACACACACCTCCGGCACCTCCCGCAGGAGCGAGCTGGCCAGCGCATCGACCAGATCCCGGCCCGACACAGCCTTCTTGAGGCGGTCCCACGCATCCGCATTCACCACGACAACGGCATCTTTACCGCGGACCGTCACACGTTGCGGTCCCCTCTCGCGAGCGCGCCGGACGAGCTCGCTGAAGCGGGCCTTGGCGTGCTGTAACCGCCAGCGGTCAGGTCCCTGTTGGCGCCGGGACGACTTGCGGGAAGATGCTTCCAACGTGGTCTTGCCTGTCTTTTCTAGGCGGATCGATCAGAGTTTCGATGTGCGCGGCTTGGGGAAGGGGTATGAGGGTCGCTCGGCTCGATCGCCAGACACGCAAATCCCGGCCATCGCCACGCGCAATTTCAGGAGAAGCAGCCTTTGAACCTCGATCGCGCCATCAACATCGACGATCTGCGCCGGCTGGCGAAGCGGCGGCTACCCAGGATCGCCTTCGACTTCATCGAGGGCGGCCTCGAGGACGAGCGCGGGCTCGCCCGCAACGAGAGCGCGCTCGCCGGTTTCGATCTCGTCCCCCGCTACGGCGTCGACGTGTCGGCGTGCGATCAGTCGACCACCCTGTTCGGCCGCACCTATTCGGGACCGCTCGGCATCGCGCCGACAGGGCTTGCGGGCCTCTTCCGCCCCGGCGCCGACCTGATGCTCGCCGCAGCCGCCAAGGCCGCGAACGTGCCGTTCATCATGTCTGGCACGTCTACCGCGCTGATCGAGGACCTGGGGCGTCTCGCCCCCGGTCACGGCTGGTATCAGCTCTATGTCGCGCGCGACCGCAGCATCTCCGAGGACATGGTGCGCCGAGTTGACGACGCCGGCCTCTCCACGCTCGTCATCACCGTCGACGTGCCGATCAATTCCAAGCGCGAGCGCAACTTGCGCAACGGCTTCACGCGACCGCTGAAGATGACGCTTGCCAGCAGGCTCGAGGCCCTCCGGCATCCCGGCTGGATGGCGGAGTTCTTGGGCGCCGGCATGCCGATGTTCTCCAACTGGAAGCAATACGCCCGGCTTGGCGCCACGGCGGCCGAGGTCGCCGATTTCGTCGCCGAGCAGACGCCGCAGCCCGTGCTCTGGCGCGACATCGAAGCCTTCCGCCGGCTGTGGCCCGGCAAGCTCGTCGTCAAGGGGATCATGCACCCCGACGATGCAGTCCGCTGCGCCGCGCTCGGCTGCGACGGCATCATGGTTTCCAACCATGGCGGCCGCCAACTCGACAGGAGCCCGGCCCCGGTCGAGGTTCTGCCGGCCATCGCGGCCGCCGTCGGCGACAAGGTGACGGTGATGTTCGACAGCGGCATCCGCCGCGGCTCGGATGCCGTGGTGGCGCTCTGTCTGGGTGCCAAATACGTGTTCGTCGGCCGGGCGACGCTCTACGGCGCGGCGGTTGCCGGCACCGCCGGCGCTGTACGGGCGCTGGCGATCTTCAAGGACGAGATCGGGCGCACCATGGCCCACATCGGGGCGCCGGACATCCCGAGCCTCGGCCCGCAGCTCCTCACCTGGAGCCACCCGGACGAGCTGCGGCGCAACGCACCGCCGGAGAGGGGTCAGCCCCGGCCTTCGCCGGGGCGCAGGGTCTGACCCCTTCGGCAATCGACAGTAGGCAGTCGTTCGTTTTGCCTCCCGATTACCAACCGCCCAGTTCTGCCCCCGTTGAGTCGAGGCTCTGGGGCAGCTTATGATCCGCTGTCCCCCTTTTTAGCCGCTTCGGATCGGGCTTCATCTGCTGCCCCTATTCCCGTCGACAGCGTCACGCTGGTTTGCTGTCGTTGTGCTATCCTTCACAATTGTGTTCGACAGCGGGGTTGTCAAACGACAGCGGCGTACCCGGAGCCATGCTATGGTGCACCCATGGCGAGGAAATCCAAGACGCTCGACGACCGCGTTGCCAGCGCTGGCGAGGCCGCGCTCGCCGCCCAGAAGTATGTGAGCCCCATTGATGTGCTGCTCGGCATCGGCTGGCTTGATCCCAATACTATGAAACGGTGGCAGCAGGGTCAGATCGATTGTCTGGAGGAGGCCCTCCAGACAAGTCCCACACGCATATCGGAGGCCATGAGGCTGCTCCGGTTCTGGGCAGAGGGACGAGGCCTGCAGCCGAGCGAGGCGCAGTATGGCGCGCGCACGCCGCAGCGGCAGGCCCTCCGGTTCAGCCGCGGCGGCGATGCCACGATCGAGAGGCTGTACCGGACCCATTGGATTTCGCCCGAGCTGTCAGAGCGCAAGCGCGAGCGGCTGGCGGAGAAGGCGGGCCGTGCCCCCGAGCTGGTCGTGGTCCAGCCGCTGCACGCCGACTGGACCTGCCATCGCTGCGGCGGCAGCGGCGACCTTCTGATCATGGAGAACCCCGGCCCGGCATGCCTGCGCTGCGTCGGGCTCGGGGATCTCGAGTTCCTGTCCGCCGGGGATGCCTTGCTCACGCGCCGGGTCAAGGCGAGAAGCGCGAGACATGCCGTGGTGGTGCGCTTCAGCAAGACCCGTCGCCGCTACGAGCGGAAGGGTCTGCTGGTCGAGCCGCAAGCCTTGAGGGACGCACAGCGCGAGATCGAGCGGGAGAGGCGCGGGTAGTCGGACGGGGGTCAGACCCCTCGCGTCTACCCTTGCATTTTTGCCTCTCACCTCGGAGGCGAGGGGTCTGACCCCCTTCCCCGTCTCAGCCGCCCTGCGCTCCTTGCGTGTTGACATAGAGCGCGTAGACGGACTGACTCGCCGCCATGAACAGGCGGTTCCTCTTGAGGCCGCCGAAGCAGACGTTGGCGCAGCGCTCTGGCAGCGCGATGCGGCCGATCGGCTTGCCGTCGGGAGCGAAGATCATCACCCCGTCGAGGTCGGGCGAGCCCATGCCCCAGCCGCACCACAGGTTGCCGTCGATATCGCAGCGCATGCCGTCGGGCGTGCCGGGCCCGGCGTCGATGAGCACGCGCTTGTTGGCGAGCTTGCGGCCCCCGTCGGTCACGTCGTAGGCGAGCATCTTGCGGTTGGGCACGCCGCGGCTCTCGACCACGTAGAGGATCTTCTCATCCGGCGAAAAGCACAGTCCGTTCGGGCCCAGCACGCCTTCCGCCATGATGGCCGCCCGCCGGGTTTCGGGATCGATGCGGTAGACGTTGGCGTCGACTTCGGGCTCGGCCTTGTAGCCCTCGTAGTCGCCGAGGATGCCGAACACGGGGTCCGTGAACCAGACCGAGCCGTCCGACTTGACGACGACGTCGTTGGGCGAATTGAGCCGCTTGCCGTCGAAGCTGTCGCCGAGCACGGTGATGGAGCCGTCGTACTCGGTGCGGATGACACGCCGGCCGCCGTGCTCGCAGCTGACGAGCCGCCCCTGCCGGTCGCGGGTGTTGCCGTTGGCGAAGCCCGACGGCTTGCGGAAGGCGCTCACCTCACCCGTCTCCTCCTCCCATTTGAGCATGCGGTTGTTGGGAATGTCGCTCCACAGCAGGTAGCGCCCATCGCCGAAGTAGACGGGACCTTCCGCCCAGCGGCAGCCCGTGGCGAGCCGCTCCACGCACGAGAGCTTGAGCCAGTACTTCTCGAAGCGCGGATCGAGCGCGACGATCGCCGGGTCGGGATACCGCGTGGCCTGCTGCCAACCATTGGCGAAGGTGGGAAGGGTGGCGGTGGACATCGGGCGTGCTCCGGTGACGATCCGAGCCTTATTTACTGGGGCTTCTTTCGTGTAGCTAGAGCATGCAACGGCGTTGGCCCGCGAAACCGGGAGGCTCTTGCGGATTACAAGCGATGGACGAAGAACAGACAGTGACAAACCCAACATCTACCTGGGCTCGCTTTCGCGGGCCTCTGCATTCTCTGGTTGCTGCAGCGACTGTGCTTGCAATCGTTGTGGCGATCCCGTACGCGCTGCTGTGGTTCTTGTTTTGGGTGGTGTCTGGCAGCTGGGACTTCGAGGGTAGCAGCGGCCCAAGGTATTGGCTGTTGGCCAAGGGCTCGCGGCTCGACCGGCTCGGATTCGTCGCCGCGACGCCGCGCCCGGCAAGCTAAAGCGTCAGGTTCCAAGAAGGCACGTTTCCAGGATGGCGCGTTGTCGACTACGAGAGCAGCGCCGTTCCAGCCGCGATCATTGCAGCGTATACCGAGCGTTGCCGGGCGATGGGGCTCAAGGTGACGAAGAGCGCGGTCGCGAGCGGCGACAAGGATGCAGATGCCACGCAGGCAACCCTCGTCTGCGAAATCGAGCCCTACATCGATGCCGAGGTCCTCGCAGAGCGCAAAGCGTCGGCGGCGGTTTCGCGCGTAGCCGTGAGGGTGTGGGGCAGCCAATGACCGTCCGCGATCCGCGCCGGCGGAACGGAGCAGCCGATCGTCCGGCGGCAGCCGGTGGCGGGCCGCTGCACGCACGAGAGCTTCAGCCAATACTTCTCGAAGCGCGCATCGAGCGCGACGATGCCGGATCAGGATACCGCGTGGGCCTGCTGCCAGCCGTTGGGGAAGGAGGGAACCGGTGGGGTGGACATTGGGGGCTCCCGAATCGAACCAGCCTCTCATACCAGAGGCTTCCCCGGCCGACGAGGGTCGCAAGAAGGCGCGCTAACGGCCGATCGGCGTCTTAACTGCAGCACGCGGAGCGCATATGCTGTCGGCTTGACCCAAATACTGAAAATCAGTAGGTTGGCTATGAACTTCGATTGGGACAACTCCAAAGAGGAGTCCAATCGCAAGAAGCATCGCATCGATTTCAAGACCGCTGCGAAGGTATTCCTCGATCCCTATGTGATCGAGTTCGACGAGCGTGACGCTTCCGGCGAGACCCGCTTCAACGCCATCGGCCTGGTGGACGGCCGAATGTTGTTTGTCACCTACACGATGCGAGGCGACGTTGTCCGCATCATATCGGCCAGAGGAGCCAAGCCGCATGAGAAAAGGAAGTACCACGAAGTTTAGGCTCAACCCGAAGCGGCCACCGAAGACCGATTGGCGCGCCTTCGACGCCATGAGCGAGGAGGAGCGCCATGCCGCCGCCGTCTCCGATCCCGATTGTCCGCCTGCCACCGAAGAGCAACTAGCGCGCGCCCGGCGGATGCCGAACGTACGGGCCCTACGCCAAAGAATGAGCCTGACACAGGAGGAGTTCGCCGAACGGTTCGGCCTGCCGTTGGGAACGGTGCGAGACTGGGAGCAGGGCGCGCACCGTCCCGATCGGGCCGCCCAGGTCTTGCTGACGGTGATCGCCAGGAATCCGGAGGCCGTCATTCGTGCGCTTAAGAAGAAACCAGCTGCCTAAGCGGAGCGGACTTGCCGGAAGTCGCGTTCCCGAGGTTATCCCGAAGCCAGCTGCGGGAGATCGATGATGGGACGATTGCAGACAAAGCTCGATGTGCTTTTGCAGGACGGAACTCGACTATCCGCAGTTGTTGATGTTGAGGAAACTATTGTTGGCAACAGAACGACATCTAGAATAACACTCAGGTATAATGAAAATGTGATATCTGAAGAGTCAAAGGCAGGCCCTTTTTTCGCCCTGCAAGGGGTGAGGATCGTTCTTGAGAGAAGTGGAGCACTATTGCATTGTTTTGGTGCCAGTGAGGATGTCTACCCTTCAGGGATGCAGCTGTCCATGAATGGGGGTGTCCTGGCCTATCGCACACAACTCGGGCGGCGAGGTTCTTTGAAGGACGTCGTCAATATCTTTGCTTCGGATGCTTCGGTGAAGCCTTCAACTGTCGAGCAGCAAAGGTTGTTCCACGAGAAATGGTGTCAAAGTCTGCTATGAGTTTTCGCCCCGCTTGTTCTTCTGGCGCTTGCGTTTGATGAAGTCATCGAAGTCGAACGGAGTGGAGGCACCGCTTTGCTCCCCCTCGACGAGCGCCGCGCGCAACGCTTCGATCTTGATTTCGCGCTCTTCGAGCAGCCGCAGCCCCGCCCGCACGACATCGCTGGCCGAGCCGTAGCGACCCTCCTTAACCTGCCGGTCTATGAACTCTGCGAAGTGGTCGCCTATGATGACAGAGGTATTCTTGGGCACTTCCGCCTCCGTTCTCTTGGCCACAACAAGTACCAGACCCTGGTATTGTGGCAAAGCCACGCAACCTCCACGCCGGATCGCAAGGCTGATGGTGCCTTAACCGCCCTATGTTCATAAGTGGAGCACGAATCGCGAAGGCTTGAAGCAGTCTCGGACATCATGGCCACAACCGTCGGCAATATCCTGCGCCTGTCCCGTGCCGGCTTCGTGCTGGCACAGCACGGCGTGCGCTTTGTGCCGGCGGGGACGAAGCCGCCGTTCGCGCTCTACCTTGCCCGGGTGGCAACGCTCCCGATCCGCGCCCTGACCTGGCCGTTCCGCGCCCGCCAGCCCAAGGAGCGGCGCGTTGCCGGCGCGCTGACCAGTCTCGGCCCAAGCTACATCAAGCTCGGGCAGTTCCTCGCCACCCGCGGCGATCTGATCGGGCCGGAGCTCGCCGGCGATCTGAGGCACCTGCAGGACAGGCTGCCGCCGTTCTCCATGAAGGACGCGCGCCGGGCCGTCGAGGAGCAGCTGGGCGGCAGGCTGGAGGACCACTTCGCCGAGTTCGGACCGCCGGTCGCCGCGGCATCGATCGCCCAGGTGCACAAGGCGGTGGTGATCGAGAACGGCACGCGCCGCGACGTGGCCGTCAAGATCCTGCGGCCCGGCATCGAGAAGCGGTTCAAGCGCGATCTCGACAGCTATTTCTTCGCCGCCCGCCAGATCGAGCGCTTCCACCCGCCGACGCGGCGGCTGCGGCCCGTGGCCGTGGTCGAGACCTTGGCGCACTCCGTCGAGATCGAGATGGACATGCGGCTGGAGGCCGCCGCCATCTCCGAGATGGCCGACAACATCGCCCGCGATGCCACGCCCGAGCTCGGCAGCTTCCGCGTGCCCGGCGTCGACTGGCGCCGCACCGCGCGCCGCGTGCTGACGCTCGAATGGATCGACGGCATTCCGATCGGCGATCATGCCGCCCTGAAAGCCGCGGGCCACGACCTCACAAAGCTCGGCCTCACCGCCCTGCGCGCCTTCTTGCGCCATGCCATGCGCGACGGCTTCTTCCACGCCGACATGCATCAGGGCAACCTGCTGGTCGACAGGCAAGGCCGCATCGTCGCCGTCGACTTCGGCATCATGGGCCGGCTCGGCATGAAGGAGCGCCGGTTCCTCGCCGAGATCCTGCACGGCCTCATCACCCGCGACTACCAGCGCACCGCCGCCATCCATTTCGAGGCCGGATACGTGCCGCCGCACCAATCCGTGGAGCTGTTCGCGCAGGCCATGCGGGCAATCGGTGAGCCGATCCACGGCCGCACGGCGTCCGAGATCTCCATGGCGGACCTGCTGGGTCAGCTGTTCGCCTACACCGACGTGTTCGACATGGAGACGCGGCCCGAGTTGCTGCTGCTGCAGAAGACCATGGTGGTGGTGGAGGGCGTCGCGCGCTCGCTCGACCCGGAGCTCAACATGTGGACCGCCGCCGAGCCGATCGCCAAGGAGTGGATCGAGACCAACGCCGGCATGGCGGGCCGCCTCAGGGAAGCCGGCGCCGGTGCCGAGACCTTCGGCCGCCTGCTCGGCGAGGCGCCGCGCCTGATCGAGCAGGCCGAGCGCACCGCCCTGGCGCTGGCCGGCATGGCGCGGGAAGGCTTCCGCCTCGACGACGACACCGTGGAGCGGCTGGCGGCGGCGCAGGCGCGGCAGAACCGCTGGAGCCGCTGGGCCCTGTGGATCGGCGCCCTGGCGCTTGCGGCAATTGCGCTGTGGCTGATTCTGCCGGCGGGGTAGGGATGGCCCGCCCGGCACGTGGTGGTGTCATGCAGTGCCAACCGCAATGTCCAGGTCGGAGATCTCCGCGAGGAACTCCTCGAGCATGAACAGGCCGAGGCAGGGCATGGCGCCGCGTGTCGCGATTCTGCCACCGAGCAGCCCTTTGGCCAGCAGCACCGCCGGGGTGGCGGGGACATAGGGCCCGTGGCCGCTGCCGGCGACGAGATGCCAGGTGGTACGTTTCGGCCGACCATCGGCATCGCGGCCCTCCAGTGTCACCACCATGCCGCCGCGGTCGGACCCGAGGAACGGCAGCCGCCGCCTCACCCCCAGCAGCGGGCCGGCGAGCCGTTCGGGGTTGCGCAGCAACCCAATCCTGACGAGCCAGGACAGGCCCCACAGGCCCAGATGGAACGCGCCCACCTCGAGTGCGGCGTAAACCTTAACGTCTTCAAGGCCCGGATAGCGCGCCGGGAAGAGATCGAGGTCGGGCACGTCGCAGAGGCTCATCCAGCGCGCGCCAAGGCCGGGCAGCCTGCGGCGCTCCAGACCCTGCCAGCCGTGGAATCGCTCGCCAGCGGCCTTCCTAGCCGCGGCATAGGGCCTTCCAAGCGTGCCGAGGAAGGATTGCGCCGTGGCCAGGCCCGGCTCGAAGCTGTTGGCCGGCGCAATGACGACGCTAACCCTGCTGAGCGAAGCGAACTGCGGGGCATAGGCGTCGACGACGGCGCTCGAAACCGCCGGCACGGTGCTCGCCCCGCTTACCACCAGCACGCCCCCGCGCCGCGCCTCCGCGTCGAGCGCGGAGATCCCGGTCACGAAGTCCCGCGCATCGGCCAGGTCCACATAGTGCACGCCGGCCGCGATACAGGCCCGAGCCAGCCTGTAGTCCTGGCCCTGATAGGGTCCGGTGGCGTTGATCAACACCGCCGGGCGGATGTCACCGAGCGCCGCGGCGGAAATATCCGCAGCATCGAGACCGATGCCACCGAGCCTGGCACGCGCACGCCCCGCGAGCTGCGCCGCGAAGGCCCGCGCCTTTGCCTCGCTCCGGCCGGCGACGATCACCTCGATATCGGGCACGCGCGCCAGCCGCTCCGCGACCAGCGCGCCGAAAGCACCATAGCCGCCGACAACGAGCACGCGCTTCATCTCCCTCTCCCCGCTTGCGTCATGCCGAAGGCGTGCTCAGCACGACGAGAGGGCTGGGGTGAGGGGCAGCCGCAGGCATCGCGGGTCTTGTGTGCCGCCCTCTACTTGGCCGGCTGCCTGTTGAGAAACTCCAGCACGTGCTTGTTGAAGCTCGCCGGCTCCTCGACGTGCAGCATGTGCGAGACGCCCGGCACCGCCACGAGATCCGAGCCTGCGATCTCGCGATGGATGGCCTCGGCCGCCGCCGGCGGGGTGCCCGGGTCCTCGGCGCCGACGATGACGCGGGTCGGCAGCTTGATGCCCTTCAGCCTGTCGGTGATGTTGAGGGAGCGGATGGCCTGGCACCAGCCGACATAGCCTTCGACCGGCGTCGTCTCCAGGTATTTGGTCATGCGTGCGACGAGCGCCGGATTGCCTTTGCGGGCCGACTCGGCGAGCCAGCGTTGCAGCGCTACCGGCACCTGCGAGCCCATGCCCTTCTCGCGGGCGGCTTTGACGCGCTCGTCCCACAACGGCTGCGCCTCGGCGGGAATGCGGCTGGAGGTGGAGCTCAGGATCAGGCTCGTGAAGCGCTGCGGATGCTCCAGCCCCAGGTGCTGGCCGACCATGCCGCCCATGGAGAGCCCGAGAAAGTGCGCGCGCGCGAGCTTCAGGTGATCCATCAGGCCGATCACGTCGGCGCTGAGGGTGCGGAAATCGTAGGGCGCCTTCGTGGCCTCGCTCTGGCCGTGGCCGCGCGCATCGAAGCGCACCACGCGATAGCGCGGGGTGAGCGCCGCCGTCAGCTCGTCCCAGATCGTGAGATTGGTGGCGAGCGGATGATGCACCACCACCGTGGGCGCCTGCTCCGGCCCGTCGACCTGGTAGTTCATGCGAAAGCCGTTGATGGATGCCTGCATGGGGTTCCTCCTGGCACAGCGATGACAGATTGAACGATGACCGGTTCAGGTCGTGTTGGCCGTCCCGGCCGGCGGACTTGGCGGCTCCTTGCCCTTGCCCGCCGACTTTATGTCCCCGCTCAGCCGGTCGGACAAGGCAAGCAGCACGCTCGAGACCACGAACACGACGTGGATGATGGCGTACCACAAGAGGTCGCGGTCGGACGCCGTCTTCACCGTCATGAATTGCTTCAAGAGCTGGACGGCCGAGATCGCCACGATCGAGCCCAGCAGCTTGATCTTCAGCGCCGTGAAATCGATGGAGCCCATCCACTCGGGCCAGTTGCGGTCCGCCGTGTGGTCGATCTTGGAGACGAAGTTCTCGTAGCCCGAGAAGATCACGATCATGACCAGCGCGCCGGTCAGCGCCAGGTCGACCAGGCTCAGCATGCCCAGGATCGCTTCCTCCTCGCTCATGGCCATCGCCCGCGCCGCCAGCTTGTAGAACTCCTGCACGAACTTGATGAGCAGGATGACGATGCCGAGCGCCAGGCCGACAAAGAACGGCGCCAGCAGCCACCGGCTGGCGGTCAGCAGGCGCTCCAGGAGATTCTCCACGCTGCGGTTGCGTTGGTTCATGGCCGCTCACCTCGCGGAAAGGAGTGCTCGGCAGTGTATGGCATAGCGTTTTCGCATGCGGCAAGACGGGGCCGATCCTTTCACTCGACCCGGAGGCACCCGGCGGCGCGACAGGGCAGGCTAGCGAGCACGGAGCCGGGTCGGTAGCGTCCGCTTCCGGCCTTGCCTCAGACTGTCGCAACCCTGGCCTGTGGCGCTCTTGACCCTGGCTGTGTGAAAACGTCGTGCTTGCTATGATTCTCCTGATGATTCGGCGGGGGAATCGATGAAGCGCTTTGTTGCGGGGGCGGATCGCACGCAGTCCACGCTGTTGCCC
>Ga0247727_10001997_pt1 | contig 47200 bp, 33 predicted proteins | sample WisWelCaveWW1625_FD_202498 | JGI IMG/M metagenome (GOLD analysis project Ga0247727, IMG submission 202498) | Biofilm microbial communities from Wishing Well Cave, Virginia, United States - WW16-25 | ecosystem: Environmental > Aquatic > Deep subsurface > Groundwater > Cave microbial mat | place...
ATCAATCCGCATTTTCTGTTCAACACGCTCAATTCCATTGCGAGCTTGATTCCCGTTGATCCCGCCAAAGCGGAAGAAATGGTGCAGAAACTGGCGCAATTGTTTCGTTTCACGCTGGAGGCGAGCAATCACGAAATGATGAAACTGGCCGACGAGCTGCAAGTGATTCGGGAATATCTTGCCATTGAAAAAATCCGGCTCGGCGAACGGCTGTCGTATGAAATCACGATGGACGAAGCGCTGGCGAATATGCTGATCCCCGGCTTGCTCCTGCAGCCATTGGTTGAAAACAGCATCCGGCACGGCATCGCCCCCACGAAAAGTGGCGGTCACATTGCGCTCGCCTGTCGCGCGAACGGCAAATTCTGCCATATCGAAATCAGCGATACCGGGAAAGGCTTCAACGCTGCCGCGCAGGAACATTTCGGCCTCGGCAGCGTCCGCGAAAGATTGGCGCTGAATTACGGAGAGAATTTTTCGTTTCAAATTAAAATGGAACAGGGGGTGCAAATTTTTTTGCAACTTCCGTTGGAAAATAACACCGTAAGATAATTGCGGCAAAATGTTTTAAAACTATTTTTTACGACAATACTTTTTTCTTGCAAATACGGCTCCGCTTTTGTATCATAAAGTCATGACCAATATTCAAATTGCTGTTAATGAGAATTTGCTGGCTGAAATCAACAACATCAGCAAAACTCAGAATCTGGATTTGATTCAGATTGTCAACGAGGCATTACAAATTTGGCTTAACCGCCGTCATCGCTTGCGTCAAGAAGGGATGCGTTTTGAACAAGAGTGGATTGCCTCGCTCAAAAAGAACCCCGACGATGCCCAGCGAGCTGAAGACTGGCTTGAAGCACAAGCGTGGTCGGAGCCATGGAACGTGGCGAAGTCTGGCAAGCCGATTTGGGCGCGAAGGCGGGTAAACGCCCCGTCGTCATCCTGACGCGCAGCGGGGCCATTCCATATTTGAATAAACTTATCGTTGCCGAGATTACCTCCCACGGCAAAGGTTACTCCACCGAAGTTGATATTGATCAAAAAGCCAATTTGCCCATGCCTTCTTTTGTGCAATTGGATAATATTCAAACCGTCCCCCGGCCGCGTTTTGAAGAACTCATTGGGACTCTCGATGGCGCGACGATGAAACGCATCAGCGAGAAAGTTGTTCATGCGCTTAATTTGGAAGACGCCTTCTCAACGCCTTGAAATATAAAACCCTGCTCATCGACGACGAGCCGCTCGCGCTGGATCGTCTGGAACGCCTGCTGCAGCCGCATCGCGATCTTGTCGACATCATCGGTCGCGCGAGCAACGGCGCGGAAGCGGTTGCAAAAATCGAAACGCAAAAGCCCGATCTGATTTTTCTCGACATTCAAATGCCGGAATTTAACGGCTTCGAAGTGTTGGAGCAATTGACCCACCAGCCGTGGATTATTTTTTCCACCGCGTATGACGAATATGCCCTGAAAGCATTTGCCACCAACTCGATTGATTATCTCCTCAAACCCGTCGATCCCGAGCGCCTAAAAAAAGCGCTGGAAAAATTGCAGCACCTCACGCGCAGCGAGGTGAGCGCGTTTCAAAGCCAATTGCAAAATCTATTGGCGGGCCTCAAGCCAGCAGCCGCGAAACGGATCCAGGTTCGTGCCGGCGATCACATTCGTTTTTTAAATGTCAAAGATATTTTCTTTTTTCAAGCCGAGGACAAATACGTGGAGGCCCACACCTATGAGGAAGTTTTTCTGCTCGACGCAACGTTGAATGACTTGGAAGCCGAATTGCCCGCCGCTGATTTTGTGCGTATTCACCGCTCCACCATCATCAATCTCAATCATCTCGCCGAAGTCGTGCGCGAATTTCCCGGCAGCTACCGCGCCCGCATGAAAGATAAAAAGAAATCCGGGCTTCCAGTAAGCCGCTCGGCAAAAGCGCGGTTCGGATTGAGCTGAATTTTCCCCTTCTCGCCCGTATAAAGCGTTGACTTTTATTTCCCGATTCCGTACATTTTAAGCTGTTCCAAAAATGCTCGCGGGAAAATTATGCCCAGCCGGACAAATTTTTCTCGGCGGGGCGGTTTTGTCGCCGATCAATTTCAACGGAGTGCACATGCAAAAGATTTTAGTCACCGGCGGAGCCGGGTTTATCGGCAGCAATTACATTCGTTATCTGCTGCACAAATATAACGACGTTGCCGTTATCAACCTCGATAAACTGACGTATGCCGGCAATTTGGAGAATCTGCGCGAGTTTGAAAAAGACGCGCGCTATCGTTTCGTCCACGGCGATATTTGCGACGAGCAACTGGTGAATCAGCTAACGGCCGAAGTCGAGGCCGTGGTGAATTTTGCCGCCGAGAGCCACGTCGATCGCTCGATCGGCGCGCCCGATGCGTTCATCCGCACCGACGTGTTCGGCGCGTTTGTTTTGCTCGAAGCCGGCCGCCGGCATAAAATTAAAAAGTTCATTCAGATTTCCACCGACGAAGTTTACGGCAGCACGCTCGCCGGCTCGTTCATAGAAACCGACGCGTTGATGCCGTCCAGCCCCTATTCCGCCTCGAAAGCCGGCGCCGATCGACTCGCTTATTCCTATTTCGTCACCTACGACGTGCCGGTCATCATCACCCGCTGCTCGAATAATTTTGGGCCTTATCAATACCCGGAAAAACTCATTCCGCTGTTCGTCACCAACGCGCTGGAGAACAAAGCCCTGCCGATTTACGGCGACGGCAAAAACGTGCGCGATTGGATTTACGTTGATGACCATTGCGACGCCATCGATTTTATTTTCACGCACGGTAAAAACGGCGAAGTTTACAATGTCGGCGGCGGCAACGAGCGCAACAATCTGGAAATCACCGACATGATTCTCGCCAAATTAAACCAGCCGAAGAGCTTGATGACATATGTGACGGACCGACTCGGGCATGATCGGCGCTATTCACTCGACGCCAGCAAGCTGGCCGCGCTCGGCTGGAAACCCAAACATGAATTTAAGGCGGCGCTCGAATTTACCATCGCCTGGTATGTGGAAAATCGCCCGTGGTGGGAAAAATTAAAAAGCGGCGAATATCTCGAATTTTATAAAAAACATTACAAAATGTGAAACGGTTGGCGCAAATTTTTTGCCGACAATCAATCAACGAAATACTTCTTGCTATGAGTCAAAATCTTGAGGAGAAACTGCTGTGAGTCTGGAAACGAAAATCGAAAATAGAACGGCGAAGGTTGCGGTCATCGGTCTCGGATACGTTGGTTTGCCGCTGGCGGTGGAATATGCGGCGACCGGTTATCAGGTGCTCGGCATTGATTTGAGCAAAGATAAAGTGGTCAAACTCAATCGCGGCGAAAATTATATCGACGACGTTGACGGCAAAAAATTGAAAGAACTGGTGAAGGCCGGCAAACTTTCCGGCGCGACCCATTACGACCGCATCGGCGATTATGACGTCGTTTACATTTGCGTGCCCACGCCGTTCACCGATACGAAAGATCCGGATGTTTCATATATCGAAAGCTCCGCGCAAGGCATTGCCAAAGGCTTGCGGCGCGAGCAGTTGATTATTTTGAAATCGACCACCTATCCGGAGACCACCGAAAAAGTGGTGCAGCCGATTTTGGAAGCGACTGGCTTGAAAGTCGGCAAAGATTTTTATCTCGCCTTCTCGCCGGAACGCATCGATCCAGGCAACAAAAAATTCAACACCGCGACGACGCCGATCGTCGTCGGCGGGGTAACGAAAAAATGCACCAGACTCTCGGCGGCGATTTCGCGCAAAGTCATTGTCGATGTCCGCGAGCTTTCTTCTCCCAAAGCTGCGGAAATGACCAAGTTGCTCGAAAACATTTTCCGCTCGGTGAACATCGCGCTGGTCAATGAATTGGCGCAGCTTTGCGACCGCATGGAAGGCATCGACATTTGGGAAGTGGTGGAAGCCGCGGCGACGAAACCGTTCGGCTTCATGCCGTTCTTCCCCGGCCCGGGCATCGGCGGTCACTGCATTCTCGTTGATCCGTATTATCTGTCGTGGAAAGCGAAAGAGTTTGATTTTCATACCAACTTTATCGAGCTGGCGGCGATGACCAACGAGAACATGCCGTATTACGTTCTGGATTTGATCATTCGTTCGCTCAGCGTGCACGGCGCCGCGATCACCCATTCCAAAATTTTAATGCTCGGCGTCGCGTTCAAAAAGAACGTGGACGACACGCGCAACTCGCCGGCGCTGAAAGTGATGGAGCTGCTCTTCAATCGCGGCGGCCGCTCGTTAATGTACAACGATCCCTACGTGCCGACCCTGCACGTGAACGGCAAAACGTACAAATCCAAACCGCTGAATGCGGCGCTGCTGGAAGCTGCGGACTGCGCCATCATCACCACCGATCACAGCGATTATGATTACGACATGATCGTGAAACATTCAAAGCTGGTGGTGGATACCCGCAACGCCACCAAAACCGTGAAAAACGGGCGCAAAAAAATCGTCCGGCTCGGCTGCGGCACCAACGTCATTCCCGCAGAATTGCGCACGCCGCACGAATAACCCAGTCGACCCGACTGGGGGCTGGGCGGGCCAGAACTCAAAGGGCTTTGCGTGAATGCTTTTTTGCTCTTTTGAGCAGAATTGCGCACACCGCACGAGCAAAACCGCGCCGTGCCGGTAATGCCTCTCGGGTTTACTGACCGGTCGCTCAAAGCGACCGGTCAGTGTGTTCTCCATTTTGCAGATAAATATGGCTCATTCGCAGCTTAATCAAATTACGTCTGCCTTGCCAAACGGGCGTCACGCCTCGCCACTCACCCGCACGGCGCCGGCGGTTTCCATCGCGATCATCAACTGGGACTCACCACAGCTTTTAGAGAATTGCCTCCATTCGATTTTTCCCATTCCCGGCCAGCATGACTTTGAAGTCGTGGTGATAAATTATGCCGCGGTTGAAAATGTTGCCGAAAGTTTGCAGCAACGTTTTCCGTCGGTGCAGTTTATTGCAAATGCGCGGCCACGTGGTATAGCCGCAGCGCGCAATCTGGCGCTCAAAGCGACGACGGGCGATTTCGTTTTGTTGCTCGATGCGAATGCGCAAATCACGCCGAACGCGATTGCCGAGCTAACAGCCTTTGCCGAGAGAACGCCGGAAGCCGGAATCATCGGCGCGAAAATCATTGACCAGAACGGCAAATTGCAGCTCACTTGCCGGCGCTTTCCAACGATTATCGCGCCACTGTTGCGCCGGCTGCAATTTATTCCCTTTGTACGCAACAGCCGGTTGCTGCAAGAGCAACTCATGATCGATTGGGATCACAACTCGACGGCGGAGGTCGATTACGTGTTCGGCGCCTGTCAGCTCATTCGCCGCGAGGTGATCAAGGAAGTCGGGGGGTTGGATGAAAAATATTCTTATGGCCCGGACGACGCCGATTATTGTCTGCGCACGCAGGCGCACGGCTGGAAAGTTTTTTATTATCCCGGCGTCACCGTCGTTTATCACAAGCAAGCCCGTCCCCGCAATTTTCTGCGCGCTCGCCGCTGGAAACGTTTCTGGGCCAATCTCTATTTTTTCCAGAAGCACGGCTATTTGTTCAACGCCCGCAGCCGCGATTACGCCATCATCATGCCGCGCGCCATCGAACGCGCGTTGCTCGGGCTCAGCGATTTCACGGCCATCGTCGGCACTTACTTGATTTGGGTGTGGGTGCGCGGCAAGCTCGAGCTTTTTACCATTACCGAACCGCTGGAATTGTTGAAGAGCGCCGCGCTGATGTTCGCTTTTTGGTTTTTGCTGTTTTTATTCTTCGGTTTATATCGCACGTGGTATGCGCATTCGCGCTTCGACGAGCTGGTGACGTTGGTCAAAACCGTTTTCTTCGGCGTGCTCGCCATTTTTTTGTTCACCGCCGATCTCGAAGATTTTACGGCGCTGCCGCAATTCGGCCGGGTGATGATCGTCACCTACTGGCTGCTGATGACGTTCATGGTGGCCACTGGCCGCATGGTGTTGCGCACCGTGCAGCGCCGCATGTTGGAGTCCGGCATCGGCATGCGCCGCACGTTGATCGTCGGTTGGAACGAGAAAGCGCGCGCGTTGCTGGATAAGGTGAATCGCTTTCCCGCGCTCGGCCATCGCGTCGTCGGGTTCATCGATCTGCGCACGCCGAAAGCGCATCAGAGTTACGGCGACGTACCGGTGCTCGGCAGCATTTACGAAATGAGCCGCATCATACAACACGAGCAGGCGGAGAACGTGCTGATCGCGCTCGATATTTCGCAGCAGCGCGAAATCACCGAAGCGGTCAATCAGTGCGCCGGTTTTGCCGTGACCATCAAAATCATTCCCGATCTCTACAATATTGTCATGGGGCAGGCGCGCACCAACCAGATTTACGGTTTTCCGCTCATCGAAATTTTTCCGGAAATCATGCCGCTGTGGGAGCGTCGTTTCAAGCGGTTGATCGATCTCGCGTTTGCCGCGACGGTTCTCGTTCTCGGCGCGCCGTTCTGGCTGATTTTAGGGTTGATCATCAAACTCGATTCACGCGGCCCGATTTTTTACCGGCAGGAGCGCGTCGGCAAAGACGGCCGAAAATTTTCCATCGTGAAATTTCGCACAATGGTGCAAAACGCCGAGCAGTTGACCGGGCCGAAATGGGCAGATAAAGACGATCCCCGCATCACGCGCGTCGGCCGTTTCATGCGCAAATGGCGATTGGATGAGTTTCCGCAATTTCTCAATGTATTGCGAGGTGAAATGAGCCTGGTGGGTCCGCGTCCGGAGCGGCCGTTTTTTATCGAGAAGTTAAAAAAAGAAGTTCCCTTTTATATGCGCCGCCTAAAAGTCCAGCCCGGCATCACCGGCTGGGCGCAGGTGAAAGGCAGTTACGACAACACCATCGACGACGTCAAACAAAAATTGCAATTCGATTTTTTTTACGTCGAAAACATGTCGCTGACGCTGGATTGCAAAATTTTATTGCACACGGTTTACGTCATGCTGGCGGGAAAGGGGCAGTAGACCGTAACGCGGCTATTGACAGAATAATTTTACGGCAGAATGATTCTGCCCAAGATTTTTATCCGTTGGTCGTTTTTCCATCCGTTGGAGTAATTTTTTAATTTTGCGGACTTGACAAGATTGTGGAGAGCCACCCCATCTTATCGGCAACATCCTATTCAACCGAGGTCCATTGCTTCGAATAACGTAGCGCCGCGGTTGCGCTGGATAATTCTCGATAAATTTTGTCGAGCAAGCCCACGATCGTATCCCAATTATACAAGCGCCGGACCATCGCCATGCCAGCATGGCCGACGCGATGGCGAAATTCCGCGTCTTTCAAAACGTGCACGACGTGTTTGGCAAACGCATGCGGCCGATCGGCGACGAGAATGTCTTTGCCAATCGTCAAATCCAATCCCTCAATTCCTATCGAGGTTGCGACCACCGGCACGCCGAGCGCCAAAGGCTCGAGAATCTTGTTCAACGTGCCGGCGCCAAAACGAATCGGGGACACCGCCACGGCGCTGCTCAAATAGTATTGCTTGATGTCTTCAACGAAGCCGGTGACGATCACGTCGTCGCCGGCCAAGGCGCGAATTTTCGCGGAAGGCGATTGGCCGACGATATAAAATTTGGCCGCGGGGACTTCTTTTTTGATCAGCGGAAAGATTTCGTTGACGAAATAAAAAATGCCGTCGATATTCGGATGATAGGTGAGATTGCCGGTAAACACGATGCGATTCGGTTCATACGCCGTCGCGGCGCCCGAGAAATACGCCAGATCAACGCCGTTGGGAATCAAACGGATATCGGCTTCCGGCGCGGCTTGGCGAAGCTGTTCGCGATCCGGCTCCGAGCATACAAAGCAGGTGTTGAATTGCTCGACCACGCTTTCATACCGGCGGATGCGCATCAATTCGAGCTTCAGCAAAAACTTCAGCAGGGGATTTTTTTCGCGCGCCAGATAGCGTTGCAAATAAAGCGAAACGGCGTCGGTTAAATCCAGCACTTTGGCCGTGTGCCGCAAGGCCGCGGTGTACGGCGCCATGCGAATCAAATGCGTGTGAATGACGTCGAAATGCTGCTGGCTGCAAATCTCCGCCAGCAAGCGGCGCATGCGCCGTGACTTGAAGTAGTGCACTTGCAACGGCAGCGGCGAGAGCAGGCCGATGAGGCATTTCCAATATGATTGCCAGCGCCGCAACGGCACCACGTCGATCGCCGCGCAATAAGGGGAGAGCTGTTGCAAATGCTCCAATTCACTTTTTTTCTCGATGAAAGAAACCAAATGAATGGAATGCCCCGGCGCCAGCCGTTTCAGCAGATTAAAAATTTTTAACTTGTCTCCCCGATACGGCGGATAAGGCAGCCGGGGAGTGATCAAAAGTATTCGCATTGCCGTAATATATTTTCACTGGAGACCGATTAAACGCATGATTAAATAAAACAAATTTTTTCCTCAAGTCCAATATCAAAATTATTTTTGCGGCGCCGCTTGCTTTTGGCGCGCCAGCGCGTCGGCATAAATCCGAAGGTGTTGTTTGGCAACGTTTTCGAAACGATAAACGCTAAGATCGCCATAATGCAACTGGCCGCGCAAGTTTTCTCCAATGCGATCAAGCTCTGCCAGCTTGTCGATTAACGAGGCTGGCGAAGCCAAAGAGAACGAAAACATCTGCGAACCATGCCGTTTGTCCAGCTCGATACTGGTGGCGATGTCGGAACGGATGATTGGCAGGCTGCAACTCATTGCTTCGAGCAGGGGAATGCCGAAGCCTTCATAAAGCGACGGATAAACAAAAGCGCGGGCGCGATGATATAATTGAAACAATTCCTGATCCGAGAGATGTCCAAGTATTTTCACCGAGCCGTCCGCGGGAATTCGGCGTTCGATCTGCTCGTGACCGGGGCCTTTTCTTCCAACGAGCACCAACAAAGTGGATGCAGAAACCGCGCCGGTTTTTCGCGCTTCTTGAAAACAATCCAGCAAAAAATCGACTTTCTTGCGGGTTTCCAGCGTGCCGACATAAAGAAAAAAATTTTTATCGTACAGTTTGAATTTACCGGTTTCCTCTACAACTGGTTTATTCCAAAAAATGTCGCGCAGGCCGTTGAAACAAACTGCAATTTTTTCCGCCGGCGTTTTGGGAAAGAGCGCGAGAATTTCGTCTTTCGTTGCATGCGACGGAACGACGATCGAATCGGCGCGCTGCAAAGCTTTCCTCACCGCCGGTTGAATGTAGCGCCGGTATCGCGGCGACAGCATTTCCGGAAAACGAAACATCGACAGATCATGAATCGTCGCGACCTTCGCGCTGCGCGTCGGTATCGCCGGCGTGTAGTAATTGGTAAAATGGATCACGTCGCTTCTCGACAAACCTCGCCAGGTATTCGCAATAGTCAAGTAAGCGCCGCGTCGCGCCGATTTCGGCAGATGGCGCAAGTAGCGATAATCCGCCAGCCGCGCGTCCGCCAGTTTTGCGAGATGTTGGAATAAACCCAAACATTGATGCCCGATGCCGGTAAGTTCGACGGTCGTGGATAAGCCGTCATCGAGAAGAATTTTCATGGAACTTCATTCCTTTTTGCCGATCGCAAAAATACACCACCCGTAAAGATTCCAAAACGACGAAACCAGATACGCGCGGTCGCCTTTCAGCAACGCCACGATCATGATGAGCGGGTCGAGAAAAAAGCGGAACCAATTGCGCCGCGTTCCCACTTGTTCAACGCGCAGCCCGCAGGTTTGGCTGAGATAAACATACAATCCGTGCTTGCTCCAGGGCTTGACGTGCGTGTGATCGTCAAAAAAATTGAACGGGTAGCCTTGCGCTCTTTTATAACCGAACGAAGGGACAAGCATCGTCGTCCAATTCGGCGTTTCGATATAAATTCTGCCGCCGGGCGCGAGCACGCGTTTGATTTCAGGGCCAAGCGACAGCGGCTTTTCCAAATGCTCGATGACGTGTACAAAAATAATCGCCTCGAAAAAATCATCCGGATAGGGCAAAACCGGGGCGTTCAGATCGAGGGTGTGGTACTGAATGAAATCCGGCACGGCGCTTTTTTCCAGCAGATCGACGCCGTGAAATTCCAGATGGGGCGATAGCGCGCGCAACTCGAGGCAATTTTTGCCGGGGCCGCAGCCTAAATCGAGAATGCGCTTGGCGCTACGCAAGCTGCGAAAAAATTCTCGCCGCGTATCAAAATGCAAAAGAATTTTTTGCGCGGTTTGCAAAAAGTTTTTAATGGGAGTTTTGTGCAATTTTTAGAACCTTCAACTTTTAATGCCTCAGCGAAATGTACTGACCGGTCGCTCAAAGCGACCGGTCAGTGTGTTTGGCTGCGGCCAACGGTTGAAAGAGCGCCGCCACCGACCGCAGATACGCTTTAAGCATCTCGCGCCGCTCCGCAGCCTTCAAGAAGAACACGGCAGGCATGCGGATGATGAGCGCCACGAACCAAATTACTCGGAACAACAGTTGCGTCAACTTCCCGTAATGTTTGCGAAAAAAGCGCACTTTGCTATCGTTGGCATATACAACGGCGCGGGGATTCGTTTTCGGCGCGCTTTGCCCGCCCAGATGGATGATCGAGGTTTGCGGGAAATAATAAATCGTCCAACCTTGTTGCAGCACGCGATAGCACAAATCTTCTTCTTCTGAAAAAAGAAAAAAGCCTTCGTCAAACCTGCCCACTTGTTGCAGCACTTCGCGCCGCGCCAATAAAAAAGCGCCGAGCAATCTTTGCACGCGAAAAGGCTCTGCTTGCGGCTGATGGCGCAAAACCCATTTGCCGTTGACATGATTGAGCGGCGCAAAGCGATCCAGAAAAAGCGCCGTCCAGAAGACGCTCAACAGATTCGGCAAGGGGAAATACGACGGCTGCAACGAGCTATCGCGGTTGAGAATCTTGCAGCCGGCGATTCCAATTTCCGAATGTTGCTCCATAAATGCCAACAGCGGCGTCATCGCATCTTCGATGAACAACGTGTCAGGATTCAACAACAGCAGATATTTGCCGGTTGCTTTTTGCAGGCCCTGGTTATTGGCTTTGGCAAAACCGAGATTCTCAGTGTTGCGCACCAGCAGCACATTCGAAAAACACTGCGCGACCGCTTCAGCGCTGCCGTCGGTCGAAGCGTTATCGATGACGATGATTTCACCGTGGCGCGGCGGGGCCCAGCGATAGATGGAGTCCAGACAATCCAGCAACACGGCGCGAGTGTTGTAACTCACGATGATGATAGAAACGTCGCTCAACAAAATCTCTCGAAAACGTCGGGGTAAAGTTTGGCAAATTTTTCGTGCGGCAGCAGAAAAACCACGCCGTCGACGATGGGATATTTTTTATTGCAGTTCCGGCAGCGAAAACCGGAATCGCTCGCCGCGAGCAAAGACTCAAAGCCGCTCGTGAGACAGGACGGGCAAATGAAGGCTTCGCGCACGTTTGCGGCGGCGCCGGTGTTGCCGCCGGCTTTGCGACAGACGCCGCTGATATTGCCGCCGAATAAATAGCTCAAATGATATTTAACGTCATAGAACGGCGCCAATAAGCTGGCGCGCAAATGATTCTTGAGCGATTCCAGTGTGACCTCTTGATACGCGAAGACGCGCAGCGCTCTTTTCCAGACGCGCAGCGGAATCTCGTCGTTTTCGATGATGCCGTGCTCGGTTTCATTGCAACTGTGCCTGGCAAAAAAGAAATCCAGCATTTTTCGCAACCGGCCGGCGTTTTTATATTCGGCGGAGTAGATTTTTTTGCTCTCATATAAAGCGAGGTGTAAAACGCGCTTGTACGGTTCTTCATCAAAATAAAAATAACCGCCGGGCGCGAGCACGCGATGAATCTCTTTGACGATCGGCGCCGGCTCCGGAAAATGGTGCAGCGTTTCATAGCAGAAGACGAACGGCATGGCGTTGCTCGCGAACGGCAAAAAGTTCGCGTCGCAGCAAACACGCGCCGGCATGTTCTTTTTGTTGAAAGCTTTCTGGTAATAGTCGCAGCTTTTGAGCATGTCAAAGGACAGATCAGCCGCGGCGCCGCGGCCGCCGACGTCGTTTTCCATCATGAGCGCGCGTTGCCCGCGTTCCGCGCCGATTTCGAGATACGGCGAAACGGCAATGCCTTTTTGTTGCAGCGCGGCCATTTGCGCCAGCGTTTTCTGCATACGCTGCTGGAGAATGTCTTCAATGCCTTGGCGATCAAATTCATCATTGAAAAGTCGCGCTCCGTCAACCTGCTGCTGGACGAGCTTTTTACGAAAGGCAATTTCGCCGAGCTGGGATTCGAGCTGTTGTGAAGGCATAGAATTTATTTATTAAAAAGAGCTTCCAGAATAGCCACCTGGCCATCCCAGGAGAGACGTGAGGTTAATTCTTCGCCATTGTGCGCGAGATCATTCCGTAGTTGTGGATTCGTCAGAACCCGTACGAGATTTGAAGCCAGTGCCTCGGGGTTGCGGGGCTCGGAAATCAACGCAGATTCTTCGTGCGCACAAAGATCTTCGACGCCGCCGACGCGTGTACTGACTAAAGCGCATCCACAGGCCATGGCCTCAAACGGCGGCAGATGAAATCCTTCTTTCCAGCTCGAGCATAACCAAATATCGCAGCTTCCATAGATATCGCGCAATCGTTGTTGCTTAGGACGATAGTGAAATTCAGCGTCCTTCGGCGTCTCGAATGAGCGAGGCTCACTGCTGAGGAGCACAAGCTCGATGTTAGGCACTTCTTGTTGCGCGCGTTTAAAGGCGTTTAATCCGTCGGCAAACCCTTTCCACGAATAGGAGTGGTACAGCATGCCAACGCGAAGCCGCCGGTTTGGCGGTCGCTGAGGCGCATGAAAGAGTTGGCGATCAACCGGATTGAACAACGGGCCCTCCACCGCAACCCCGAATTGTTCTTCCCCAAGTTGTTTGAGCCATTTTGCAATCACAATTCTGGTCATGGGAAGTTTCCAGGTCGCGGCCACGCGTTCCTGCTCGCCATGCCAAGTCTCATAATGCTGAATGAAATAAAATTTTTTACCTTTGGAGGGCGGATAGCGGGCCACCCATTCTGCCGTTTGCCAGGCGGTTGCCACAACAATGTCCGCGTCTGGAATATAACCTTCGTCGAGCGTTAACGGCGTCAACAAACCTCCGGCAAAATTATCGAGATGATCTTCTCGAAACCATCGATCGAACGTTGCTTTCATTAAATGCAGGCCGGCCAAAGAAAAGATGGATTTCCTATGATCGGCAGGAGTAGATTGCAGTGGATATAATGTTAAAACAATTGTTACTTCATGGCCGCGTTCAATTAGTCCCCTGGCATAGTTTCGAACAATTCGCACTCCGCCGGACAAACCGGCATGAGGCAGCACAAAAGTTATTTTCATCGCAGCATTATATCCCGACAGTATTCTTTCATGTTATCGCCATTGCAGCATTGAGCGCAGAAAATCTCGATCATAAGTGTCAAAAAACTTTGATTTGTAAAGCACGACAGCATATAATAACAAAAATACGGCGATTACTAAGCCTTGTAAAAGATAATCCTGGTGAAGCCACGGAGCGTGTAATCCGGTCAAAATATAGTTGCCCAGAAAAGCAAGAAGCGCCGGCAAAACAACGATAACTAAACTTTGCGCCAATTTTTCATGCGATCTTGCAAAGATTTTTTTTGAAACCTGTTGAAAGAGAATGATAAAAAAAAGGCTTCCAACAGTGATGGCCGCGGCCATACCCGTTAACACGCCCAAATAGCCGAACCGCAAGCCCAGCGCGTAAACCAAAATGGTATTCAGAGCTGCAATGACAAGCGCATAATACATTTCCAACTCGGGTTTTCCAATGCCGCGCACAAACGTTGTCCCCATGCCGGTAAAAAGATTCACGCCATAGGCCATGGCAAGAATTTGCACGGCGCTGGCCGCCGGCGAGAAATCTTTGCCAAAGAGCAAAGTTATAGCCGGAAACGCAGCGAGAATCGCCACTGCGACGATCGGCACCGAAACCGCCGCCAAATATTTTGTGCCGCGAATGTAAAGCGCTCGCAAACGCTCATATTGCCCAAGCGCATGAAATTCTGAAACTGAAGGTAGCAAAGCCGAGAGCAACAATGTCGGGAACAAGCGAACCACGTTAATCACTTTCATGGCGACGTCAAAAAAAGCAACGGCAGTGAGGCCGGCAAAGGTGACGACAAAGACTTTATTAACATGCTCCGTTAAAAAGCTGGTAGCCGTGCCCACTTGCATTTTGGCGCCATACGAAAAAAGGTCTCGAAGCGCCGCTCGGGTGATATGGCGCGGTTTAATTAGCAGAGCCGGAATGGCTTTGCGGGCGCCAATGATCATGCTGATGGCCAAGATTAAATTGCAGAAAACATGATTGACAATCAAGCCTTTTAATGAAAAACCTGCCGCGAGCGTAATGACAATTCCCAAAGTTTGCAGAATCGACCCCGCCACAATGATTCCGTTAACCATCCCCATTCGTTGGGCACCATACAAAATAGACTGAAATAGGTTAAATACTCCTCCGAAAAGAAATGCGACCAAACTTAGCTTGAGAGCAAAAAGCGCTGGTTCCAGCAAGGGCAAAGGAATTTGAAAGGGGCCCGTCGCCAGCCAGCGGAGCATTGGATATACGCAAACACAAAAGAGCAGCGAGACCGAAAGAGCAAAAAAGGCCCCGGTGCTGACGATCCGATTCACTTCCACAGCGTCGCCGAGAGCTAAATATTGAGAAACATATTTGACGATGGACGCGCTGATGCCAAAATCAAAAATCGCAAAAGCATTGCCGACGACCAGGACAAGCGCCCATACGCCGTACACTTCGGTTCCCAGTTTCGCAATGATAAACGGAACAATAGCGAGGTTCAATCCAATGAGCCACGTTTTTCCGGCGAGGTTAAAGAGCGTGTTTCTCCCAATTTTTTTAGAGGGTGGCGCCATACTCATCCGAAATCAGATCATTTCAGCTTTTTTCTATAAACCGCCGGCAGGTTTGACCGCATCAAATTCATCGGCTTAACCAGCGTCAGCAAATACCAAATATAGAAATTATAAAAATAAAAACATTTAATGTGGCAATACGGTTGAGCATTATTTTAGCAAAAGTAGTTTTCTTGTTAATCCATGCCTATTTGCGGAAACGTTTGGCGAAACCACCGTAACCAGAAGCTTGCACAGATAAATACCGCTTGTCACCGGATTGCCCGAGTTATTTCTGCCATCCCATTTGACTTGATGCTTGCCGACTTGTGTATTTCCTACCAACAGAGTACGTATAAGTTGTCCGTTTGTATTATAAACATCAATAGTAATATGTGCAGCTCGTGGCAGTGAAAATACAATTGTGGTGCTTTGATTAAACGGGTTGGGAAAATTTTGTTCCAATGAGAAAGCTTTCGGCAATTTAGCAGGCATTTGTTGAACGGAGGTGATTGGCACTGTACTCCTGAGAACGCCCGCTTCAGTCGTCCCAGCATAGACATATCCGACAGAATCAATGGTAAGGGAATTGATCGAATAATAACTCAAGGTATTTGCGGGTTCGGTTTGCGTCCAATGCTCACCATTGTCTGTTGAACGAAGTATCCCAATTGATCGTGGAAGAGGGCGCGACGTCATTCTCAAAGTACCTGCAAGGATATCTCCCCTAAAATTAATGGCAAGAGAATGCACAATCCAATTCAATGGAAGTTGCTTCCAATTGGCTCCGTTATCTGTTGAACGAAACACACCACGAACACTACCAGCAAAAATATCTCCTTGTGGATTTATGGCAAACGCGTAAACCGAGTTGTAATAATCGGTAGTCAATTGTACCCACGAGTCACCGTCATTAGTAGAGCGAAATATTCCAATGTTGGCGGTTCCAGCAAAAATTTGCCCGCTTGAATTTATTGCCAAACTCAATACCGTCGTATCCGTCAGATTTTTATTGACTGACACCCAATTCCCACCATTATTAATGGAACGAAAAATCCCGCCTCTTTCTGTTCCAGCATAAATATCCCCATTTACGTTGATTGCTAGACTGTGAATCATGTTATCGGTTAACCCCGTGTTGATTGGACTCCAATGATTACCATTGTCTATCGATAAAAACACTCCTCGGTCTCTTGTCCCTGCAAAAAGATGATCATTCGCACCGATAGCAAGCGATAAAACCCGAGCATTGGCCATGCCATGAACTAAATGAGACCAGTTGCTCCCGCCATCCACGGAACGCGCCACTCCGCCACCTTGGGTACCTGCGAATATCCAATTACTCGAATTGATTGCGAGAGTGTTGATTGAAAGATTTGCCAGCGTTGAATTAGCTTGTTTCCAAACTTCGCCATCATCCATCGACTTGTAGATTCCACCCCGTAAATCTCCAGCAAAAATATGTTCAATAGGGCTTACAGCAAAGCAGGAAACGTTATCGGTCGCCAACCCGGTGTTACTTGCTTCCCAAGTAGTGCCATTATCAGTAGAACGGAGAATACCAATTCTAGGAATGCTCGCCATAACGTGTCCACGAGCATTAACAGCAAGAGACCAAACAAAAGGTAGTGTGGAATCCATGTATACTGGTGTCCAGCTCTCTCCAGCATTAGTGGATCTTAAGATACCGTTACCATTTGTTCCGACAAATATGTGTCCTTGTGAGTTGACGATAAGTGACCAAACTAAAGAATTTGGCAGACCAATCTCGAATAAAGTCCAACTTTGTCCATGATTACTTGAACGAAATACAACTCCACGAGCGCCTGCAAAAATATTACCGTCCAGGCTGATAGCTATGGACCAGATTCCACCATTTGAAGTGGCATCCAGGATTCTAATCCAATTTACGCCACCATTTGTTGAGCGAAACAGACCATTTTCCGCAGTCACAAAAAGATTGCCATTCTGATCAATGGTTAAATGCCGAAGAATTGTGATTGGCAGGTCGCGGCTTATAAGTGTCCAAATTTTACCATAGTCCGTGGAGCGATACACGCCACCGTAGGTTGTTACAAACACATTATCACTTGGGTCCACGGCGATTGATTCAATATTAAAGGAATATGGCAAACCCGTGCTAGAGTTGTTCCATGTCCAACCAGAATCGGTTGAAACAAATACTCCATTTTCGGTTCCGGCAAAAATGCGGCCAGTGGAGGTAATACCAAGCGAAAACACCGAGCCAAAGTAAGGCCCATTCTTACCCTCCCAAAAGACGGTCTGGGAAATAACAAGATTACTTTGGGAAAGAAAAAGAATATTAATGAAAGGCCACAGCAAGAGGCATTTATGCTTTTTCATATACATCAAAGCAGTCGTTAAATTCACTCACGAGTTCTTAACGCATTAAAGTTTTACTCTAAAAACATTGAGCTAATAATCGCTTATTGATTCGATTGAGAAACAGCATCGGAAGTCGTTTCCTCAGGAACAAGACAAGGAAGCCGCGCTCCCAATCCGATGACTGTCCATACCATCACCGAGAATTGACTGCCCTCAAAATTGGGCTCAACCATGGCGTGCAACAAAGCGCCGCAGAATGCACAGAGCACCCCCCAGCTCAAATGTTTGATAAAATCGTTCTTTGCCTGCATTATCGCTTGCGCCACCGCCTGGAGCGTTTTAAACATCAAGATGACAAACAGCATAAGGCCGGCGACGCCGGTTTCGCCGAGCAGCCCGAGTACGAGGTTATGCGCGCTGGAATAATTTGCCGTTTGAAACACGGCATAATATCCCAAATTGCCAAAACCGACACCGGTGAGCGGATGCGCTTGAAAGATCTGCCAGGTTTCCTTCCAAAAATCCAGGCGCGAATAGACGGACGCGCTTCGCTCTAACGTCGAAGTGCGTTCGAGCAAAACGGAAGTCAGTGGATTGAAGAGCGCGATCAGGCCGACAACCAACACCAGGGCAAAAATAGGAAGAAAGGTTTTGAATCGTAGATACCTTGCCAAAACCATGAGCACGGCGATGAAGCATGCAATTAATCCGCCTCGTGATAGGGAGATAATCAGCGCCGTCGTCATCAACGCCAGCGACCCGATCGTCAGCCATTTCACCGCACGGGAAGTTTTTGTGAAAAAAACCGCCAGCGCCAGAGGAATAAGGATGACAGCAAATGCCGCCAGGTAGTTTGACTTTCCCCAGCTCGTCGCAATAAGATTTTTGTAAAGAAAGGCGTTGACAATTCCCACCGTCAAATTGCCGAATTGAAACAGGTTAGAGAGCGCCAGCAGTGAAAGAATGGCGCCCCACAGAAGAAGCGCGACGTATATTTGCCGAACGTCCTTTTCAGTCTGGATAGCCTGATAAACAAGAAGAAAGGCCACCAAGCCGCTAAAGTAGTTGCGTAGCAGCACAATAGCCCGCGAAGAATCGACGGCTAATAGCGCGGTAGCGGCGCCCCAGCAAAGAAAGAAACAGAAATTTATCGCAATGGGGTGCATTTTAATGATGCCATTCCACGACATCGGCCAGCGCACGACCATAACAATAACAACGAGCAGCAGAGCGACATCCAGAAAGAGAAATGAAGGCGCTTTTCCGACGACTTTTACAACTACTAACGGCCCAAGCAGGATGCTGAAAATCAGCGAGAGCGCTGCATACTTCGAGTTCCGATAAAAGACATAAGCAAAAACCAAAAACACCAGTAGGCCGACCAAAGCGATAAGCGGAATGCTGCCGGCCAGAACAAAGGCTGCCAACAGGCTCAATTCAACAACCAAAAGCGGCAGCAATATTTTTAAAATTGACGGCGCCAGCAGTTTTTCAGCGTAAGAGAGATTAATGATTCCGCCTCTTATGGTTTGATTTTACAAAATAGCGGTTACTGAGACTGACGCCGGGCCGAGCAATCATTATGAATTGGCTTTCTCTTTAGCAAATGCGTGCAAGCTCTGCCGGAGCGGCAAAATAATGCCTTGTTGAACTTTCCGGTAACGTTCGGGGTTGGCTTTCAGGCGCAGGAAAGCCTCGCACCACAGCGCAACGATAATGCCCAAGAACAGGCTTGAACCTGCCGCGAAGAGAACGATAATCGAACGCCGCGGTTTGGCTCGTTTCTCCGCCGGCACGGCTTTGTCCAAGACCAGGACAACGGGAATATTCTTCTGTTCCTCAATTTTCGCCTGCTCATAAATCGGCACCAGGAAAGCCAACAGTTTATTTTTAATCTCAAAATCACGATACAATCTGACGTATTCCATTCCCACATCCGGCACATCCCGAAAGGGAACGAACAAGCTCAGCGTTTTTTCCTCCAGCCGCTTTTCACCCCCGTATTTCATTTCCACTAGTTTCTTGTTCATCTCGCTTAATTCCAGGCGCGCGCGCTGAATTTCTGCGGCGTCTTTTTCAAACACTCGTTCCAAGACGCCGAGGCCGATCTCCTTAATGAGAATTTGGGATTTCAACTCCGCGGCGGCGGCGATGGCCGCTTTGATTTGCTCAGGCATCGCATAGACGCCGCGCTTTTCCTGAAAATTCTTTAAAGCGTCTTCAGCGGCGCGCAGATCGTTTTGCGCCTGCCGGTATCGGCGCTCGACAAATTCGCGATGGCTTTTGGCTTCCCGCATGCCAAGCTCGAGGCTGATTTCATTCAGCAGCTTCACAAAATAATTTGCCATGTCGGCGGCGCGCTGCGGCTCCCGATCATATACCGTAATGGTTATGTTTCCCTCCTCGTGAACGGCGAAATCGATTTGTTCCCCTAACGCCGAAATGACGTTCTCAATCGGCGCGCCGGCATCGAGCTCATAAACCTGCCGCAAATTAAATTCTCGGATTACCTTTTCCATCACGGTGCGGCTGTTGAGGATCGCTAAATAATTATATATTTCTTGCGGGGCGCTGGCGACTCGGCCCAGGGCTTTGGAAAAATCCTGGAACACTGTCGAAAAGCCGGCAAGGTCTCCGGCCAACCCGCTTTTTTTCTGCGGGGGAAGCACGGAAACAGTTGAGGCATACCACTTCGGCAAAAGCAAGCTCACCGCGGCCGTAACCACAGTGACAATGAGGCTGTTGATGACGATAAATTTTCGCCATTTGGTGAGGATGACGAGAAGGTCAATAATATCGTTGGCATCATATCGACCATTGGTTCGTTCCAATGGTTTAAAGTCTTTATCCATAAGTCATAACGGCAATCTAAGATAGGCCTATCACACCAAATAAGTTGATCAGATGTCAGCCCTTCATGTCAGCTTTATTTCAGCAAAAGAAGCTTCTTGGTTTCAACGAGGGCGCCCATTTGCAAACGGTAAAAATAAATCGTACTTTTGTAATCTTTAGCGTTCCACTCAACTCGGTGTTTTCCTGCTGCAAGATTTTTTGCCACCAGCGTTGCCATCTCTTCTCCCAACGTGTTGTACACTTTCAAAGTCACATAGCCGGAGCGCGGCAGAGAGAATTGGATTGTCGTGTTGGGGTTGAACGGGTTGGGATAGTTTTGCAAGAGCGTCAACTTGCTTGAGATTTCAGGCCCATCATGTTCCACAACTCGAGTACTTGTCGTTGTCACAAAGCGCCATGGCAGTGACCAAGCACTCTTACCGGCGGCATTCAACGCTCTTACGCGCCAGAAATAAGTAGTGGTAGGCGCAAGCGAAACAAGTGTAAGCGAAGTACAAGTCAATGTGGAATCATCGGCAACGATATTATCAAATAGAGAGTCCGATGCGACGTGCAATTGATAGTTTCGTGTCGTATTGGAATGATTCCATTTCAATAACAGCGGCATCGGTCGCTTGGAGCCGCTCTCCGGAGATAATAGCAACGGTATTGCTGGCGGTTGATTGGGTATCGAGGTGGGCTGGCTTCTAAATAGTCCCTCGCTGAACATGCCTGTCCAAAGAACATCATCAGAGCCGATGGCAAGAGCTTGCATGAAGTAGTTGCCGAAATTGTCAATCAATCCACTATTAACTTTGGTCCAAGAGGGAGAGCCGGTAGAGCGAAAAACCCCGCCACCTGAAGTCCCAAAGAAAACATGCCCAAGTGAATTAATCGCAATTGCTTCACCGGCCCAAAAGGCTCCAGGATTATTCCAATACTGCTGCCAACTATTGCCATTATCCGTTGAGCGAAACACGCCGGTCTCTCCAGAAATTGTTATTCGCGTGGCGGCATAAACAATCCCTTGCGGATCAATTCCAATAGCAGCTATCGAAGCATTGGGAAGACCAGCCAACTCCCAAGTGTTACCATTGTCGATGGAACGGAACACTCCGCCACTAATCGCGCCCGCAAAGATTTTGCCATTTGCTGACAAGGCCAAATCAGAAATGCTGATATTATCTTGGCTGACTAGAATCCATTTATTATCGTTAACGGATGTGCGAAAAATACCTTGCGTGGTACCGGCATATCTGGCGCCATCTACAGCAATGGCAACAGTCGTCACGATATGAGTCGTTAGGCCTATCTGCTTCCAACTGGCGCCATTGTCATTTGATTCAAAAACACCAAAATCAGTGCCTGCGAGCAGTTTTCTTTGGCGGCCGATTTTAAGATCGTGTACGGCAAATACGAGTGGCAGTTCAATTGAACTCCAGGTGCAACCGTAATCTGCCGAACGATAGATCGTTCCACTGTTGATCCCGCCTGCGAAGACATACCCAGCGGAATCCACGGCAATGGCGTCAATACGATTATTGGCAATGCTTGTTTGTCGCCAAAAGGTTGACTGAGAAAACAACGTTCCCGGGACGCAGGAAAGGCCGCAATAGGCCCGGAACAGAAAGAAAGTAATTTTATTCATATTTCATCTCACTTAGACTACATTTTTTTCATTCCATGAACGACTTTCCGATAAAAGGTTCCCCGTTTGATCTCTTCAGTAATGGCAGATACCATTGGATTGCCGTCTTTTTCGCGGTCATAAATTTCTTGCACGAAAACCCAGATGGTACTGAACATCAATGTCACCGCCATGCTGATGAGCACGATGAGGCTGCGTTTGGGCTGGGCCTTGCGCTCCGGCGGCACAGCCTGGTCAAGCACTAACACGGCCGGTGCGTCTTTTTGCTCGTCGATTTTGGCCTGCTCGTAGAGCGGCGTCAAGAACTCCAGCATGCGGTTTTGAATCTCAAAATTACGATAGCGTCGAATATATTCGGCGCCGACTTCAGGAACGTCTTTGAAAGGCACGAACAGGTTGAGCGATTGATCATTGCGCCAATTCTCCGCACCAAATTTCATTTCGCTCATTTTTTTGTTCATTTCGGACAATTCAAGCCGCAACGCCTGTGCGCGCGGGTTCTCGTCGCCGAAACTACGCCGCACAATTCCCAACTCGATCTCTTTGGCATCGGCTTCTGCTTTCAATACACTGGCGGCTTTAATCGCCCCGGCAGTTTGCTCCGGCAGCGCGTAAATGCCGTAACGCTGTTGAAATGCTTTTAGGCTGTCTTCTGCGGTTTTGAGATCGCCTTGGTTTTGCTGATACCGGCGCTCGACAAATTCGCGATTACTGCGCGCCTCTTGTGTTCCGAGCTTGATGCTGATCTCGTTCAGCAGCGCGACGAAATAATTCGCCAGATCAGCGGCGCGTTGGGGATTTTTATCGAGAACCGAGATGACGATATTGCCTTCGACTGCGAAATCAAATGCCGCATTACTCCGGAGTTGCTTCAGCGCTTTCTCCTCCGAACTGTCACTAACGTCGTAAACCGTCACGAGATCAAACTTGCGCACGACGCGTTCCATAGCGGTACGGCTTTGCAGAATCGCCAGGTAACTGTAGGCTTCCTGGCCACCACCCAAACTGCCGCCGATGCCCGGCAAATTTCTTAACCTAGAGGAAAATCCCGAGCCTTCCAACAAACTCAATAAACCGCCAGGGCGTTTGGGCGGCAGCACCGAGGCCGTGGCCATGTACCAGTTCGGCATGAGCAAGCTGAGCGCCGCGGATAAAATGCCGACGCCCAATATCGTTTTAAAAAGAAAACGCCGGCGTTTGACCAAAATGTAAAGGTAGTCAAAAAAATGGCTTTCCGGCAATTGGCCGTTGACCTGTTGCTCCTCCAGCTTGAGTGCTTCTCTCGTCATATTTATCTCCAAAACCGCAGCATTATTTCGTCACCTGCCGATAGAGCAAATACACCGTGGCGATACTCGCCGTCGTTTGAATGGCGTCGCGAAAAGCATTGAAATACGCCGAGGCCGGCCGCCGCACGAGGCGCGACACGAAAATCTGGTCGCCCGGTTCGAGCACGGTCTCGCCCGGCTTTAGCCACGCATTGGTGTCGCGTTTGATGATGCGCACTTTTTGGCGATCGGCTTCCTTGCTGAAGCCGCCGGCTTTTTCGAGATAATAGCGATAATCCACGCCGCCGAGATACGTGACATAACCCGGATTGATCACCTGCCCGGTGACGTTGACGGTCTGGTGCAGCGTCGGCACGAAAATTTCATCGTTTTCCAAAACTTCGAGGTCCGCGGATTTTTCGCGCTGCTGAAACAGCTTGACAAAATCAACCGCCACAAAGCCGCGACGGAGCGCCACTTCATAATCGAAGTATTCGCGGTCGGAGGGTTTGAGGTCCATCAGCCGCGCTTCGAGCAAACGCACGTAATCCGGATTCTTGCGCAGCTCGTCCGGGCTGTTGTATTTGCGAATGAGCCGGGCTTCCGCCATCGAAGCCTCCGGCTTGAAGCCGCCGGCGCGCTCGATGATTTCAGACAGCATGGTGCGCTCATAAAGAATCGCATATTCACCGGGCCGGGCGACAGCACCGTAAACGTAAATCATCCGCTCCTTGCGTTTCTCCCGATCTTCGCGAATGAAGATACGATCATTACGCTGCAAAGGCATGTCCGGCGTGTGGCCGTTCTGGCCCGGCTGCAAATCGACGAAGAGAATTTTCGCCTGCCGGCCGGAGGAAAGAAAGCGCACCACTTCCACGCTATCAAGCTCAGCCAATGCCGTCGGCCCCTGCGCGAGGCGCAATAAAGTGCTCAGGCTGTCGCCCTCGTGAAATTCAAAAACGCCCGGCTGGCGCACGCCGCCGTAAATGCTCACGCTGTTGCCGGCCAGATTTTCCGCGGGGACGAAAACGACATCGCCATCGCGCAGATAGGGATTGCGGCCCGTTTCACCGGCCGCGTAATAGCGCACGAGATCGACATTAAGGGTGTCGCCGGAGGCGCGATACACTTTGATATTGCGCAACGAGATCGGCGTCGGCGGTTTTTCTTCGATCTGAAAAAACTCCGGCGCCTTCTCTGTGTCGGCCCGGCGCTTCAGCGCTTTGGCCTCTGCGTCGAAATCGGCGAGCGCCACGACGCGATCCACTCGATCGACCGGGGAGACCGTGTAAGTTCCGGGCGTCGCCACCGCGCCAACCACTGTAACGCGGAACGTGCGCATAGAATAAAGATGGACGCCGATGTCGCCGGTGTTGTATTTTCGACGCACGGCCTCGCGAACGCTTTTTTTCACCGCGTCAAGCGTATTGCCCGCCACCGGCACTTCGCCGACGCTGGGAATCACCAGCAGGCCCTCCGGTGTCACCGGCCCGGCGTGCGAGAACGTCGAGAGGCCGCCGATCGTGATCGTCAGTACGTCCGAGGGCCCGACGATATAAGTGCGCGGATCGATCGGGCCTTCCATGGCCAAAACAGCGGTGCTGAACAGACGGCCAGGGTCCGTGGCAGATTCGCCGCCGGAACGGGAGACTTGATCGGGGCGGGATTTCTGTCGTTGATAATATCGCTGCAACAAATCCAGCGACTCGGAAGAGTTGTTTTTGAGATAGGGATTCTTTTCGGATTCGCGATCTTCGGGGTTTTGGGCAAACGCTGGCGGAAGCAAACACAAAAAGAGCAGACTTAAACAAACAAAAAACTTCGGCATAATCCTTTAACCGTTATTAAATCGTTGTACCGCGCCGACTTTCATTCAGCATGATGATCATAGCGCAGATTTTAATATAACCAGCACGGCAAAGAATCGCAAGAAAAAATTTTCGCGGCGTGGGAACAAATTCGCCTCGACATCGGTATATATTAACAAAAAGACGGCGGCGCAGCAAGGAAGTTGAGCCGTTGCAGCAAGGAGGCTGAACAGCACGGACGCTGAAAATCGTCAGGGATAGATGATAAGTGGTTGTCTTTTTAGTCGTTTTCCTTCCTCCTCAGAATCCCCAGATTCCGTTTTCGGGTCTGGGGATTTTTTTTGCGCGGCGCACGCTGCGTTTTTCTTGCTTTTCCCGCCAAATTCTCCTATTTTAAAATATGTCCACCGAGAAAGAAAGTCACGCGCTATTGGTGAAGGGCCGGCTGCTGTTTGATTCGTGCTCCCTTGAAAATGAATATGCCTGTGTCATCGGTTATATCAATCACAACCTCGCCCAAGGCGGCTGGCGCGCAGAAGTTATTGCCGCGTTTGTCGATTGGCTGCAGGAGCAGCACAGCATGAATGTTGCGCCACCGCACGCGGCGGCGATTTTGGAACGATTGAAATTCTAAAAGTTTTTCTCGGTGACTTAGGTGAATTTCGACGCAAGAGCTTTTCCGCCGATTGACGCCGAAAACACCGAGTTTCGCCGAATAATGTAATGTCTCCGTCTTGGGCGAAAAACACACTGACCGGTCGCTTTGACCTCGACGAGCTCGGTCGAGTCGAGCGACCGGTCAGTGCATCTGTGACTGAGGAATTACCGAACAATTTTCTGCGACTCATGAACACCTCTTGTCGATGGTAGCGAACCGCAAACGGGCGACACCATTGAAGGCGTGCTCGACTGGGAACGCCGTTATGCGCTGATGCGCACGCACACGGCAATGCACATTCTTTGCGGCGTCATCTGGCGCGACTTCGGCGCGCAAGTCACCGGCGGCAACATGGAACCTTTGAAAGGGCGCCTGGATTTCGAGCTTGAAAATCTCACTGCGGATTTTGCAAAACAAGTCGAAACGAAACTCAATCTCGAAATCGCGGCAGCACGCGATATTCGCGTGCGCATTTTGCCGCGCGAAGAAGCGTTTCAAATTCCGGATTTGATTCGCACCAAAATCAATCTGCTGCCGGCAGACATTCAACACGTGCGCACCGTCGAAATTGTTGGTCTCGATTTGCAGGCGGACGGCGGCACGCACGTCGCCAACACCCGTGAAGTCGGCAGCATCAAAGTTGTCGGACACGAGAGCAAAGGAAAGATTAATAAAAGAATACGAATTGAAGTTGGCCCAACCGCAAAAACTTGAGCCGCCCCGCATTTTCATCAGCCACGCGTGGGAAGACAAAGCGCTCGTGCGCCAAATCGAGAAAGCCCTGGCCGAAGCCGGCGCCGAAGTGTGGGTCGATCATGCCGGCATTCGCGGCGGCGATAATCTGCCCGCACGCATCAGCGACGCGCTCGACTGGTGCAACACGCTGCTGCTCATTTGGTCGAAAGCCGCGGTCGGCTCACGTTGGGTCAAGCTGGAATGGACGAATGCGATTGCCTTGGACAAGCTGGTCATTCCCTGTCCCCTTGAAAAAACCGTGTTGCCGTCGATTTTAGCGAATACCGCCTACATCGACTTTTCCAACCGCGATCGAGGATTGCGGGACTTGCGGCGGGCTTTGCAGTTGGCCCAAACCGGCGGCGAAGATTTGGACTTGGAGTTGGCCGGCGTCATTCATGCGCGGCTGTCACAAACGGCGCCGTCACCGCTTTCCAAGCCGCCGCAGGATGAGGCGAAAGCAACGCTGCCCAAAAGCAAACCTCTTGTTGCCAAACCAACGCCGCCGGTCCGTCCAACCATTATCCAACTGCGCCACACGCCGGTCAATCCGTTGTCAGATGAGACCGTAAAACAGATGTTGCGCGACAAAGATTTTTTTGACAACTACGAGAATAAATCGGGCAAGGGCATTCAACATCAATACGAAAGTGTGGAGCGGCAGGGCGTGAAATTGGTGCTCGATCACGCGACCGGTTTGACGTGGCAACAGGGCGGTTCGGAAAACCGTGTGCCCTTTAATGGTGCGGCATCCCATATCCAACAATTGAACGCGAAGAATTACGGCGGCTACAAGGATTGGCGCTTGCCGACGTTGGAAGAAGCGATGTCGCTCATGGAACCGAAACAGCACGGCGAGTTGTATCTCGATCCGGTTTTTGAGCGCAAACAATGGTGGATTTGGACGGCAGATATTGAGAGCGCGGGGCGGGCGTGGCACGTCTTCTTTGCCAATGGCGTTTGTTCTCACGATGTCTTTGGCGTTGATTTCTACGTCCGTGCTGTGCGTTCGTGACAATCATGGAGCCTTTGGTTCTTTGAGTCATTTGATTATTTTATGATTTGACCATTGGCTTTTCGCGCGCCTGCGCACGGGCCTCGAAAAATTTTTTTGAAATTTGTTTGTAGAAATTTGTTCGTAGTAACGCCTTCAGGCGTTGAGTTTGTAGTGACGCCTTCAGGCGTTCAACTTTTGTCGGAAGCCCGACGCCTAATGAGTTTTGACAATCAAAATCGGTAATATCACGACCACACCCCAAAATGTCATTCGGGAGGAATCCTGTTTCGATCCAGTTTGATGCTCACTTGGAAAAAGATTCCTACGGAATGACTGACGAGGTGAATGGCCACATTACCGAACTTGATCGTCAAACTTCATAAGACGTTACGACGAACTATTTTTGGGAAAGGACGGATTACGTTTTGAAGGACACGCGCTCGCCGCTGTGGCGCTTTCTGGCGTACGTGAAACCGTATCGCTGGCTGGTGGCCGGGGCGTCGATCATGGGAATTTTCAAATTTTGCCTCCCGCTCGTTTTTCCGCTGGCGCTGAAGTTTATCACCGACGACATTCTCGTCGGGCAGATGGAGGCCAATCGCGATGCGACCAGCCGCTTCTTCGCCTGGTGGGCGAATTTTTTGGTGGAAACTTTTCCGTTTCTCGGCGGCGATAAAATTGGATGGCTGAATGCAGTGGCGGTCACGATGTTGGTGATTTATATTCTGCTCGCGATCACGACTTTTTATCGCAGCGATCTCGCCGGCCGCGCCGGACATCGCCTCGTGTTCGATCTGCGCTTTGATTTTTATCTGCACATTCAGCGCATGTCGCATCATTTTTTCTCGACGCAGCGCTCCGGCTCCATCGTCTCGCGCTTCATGAGCGACGTGGCGCTGGCGCAAAACTTCGTCGGCAGCGCGCTCACCAACGTGTGGATGGACAGCGCTTCGCTCATTTTTATCATTTCTATTTTGTTTTATCTCGAAGCGCGCCTCGCGTGGATCGCGCTGGCGGTGATCCCGTGCTACGTCGCGCTGATTCGCTACATGAGCCCGCGCATCAAAAAAGCCAGCCGCGCCTCGCAAGAGAAATTGGAAGAAATCAGCGGCGACCTGCAGGAAAAAATCGGCGGCATCAGCGTCGTCAAAGCGTTCAATCAAGAACGCCGCGAAGCCCGGCATTTTTTTCACGCCAATCACGAGCTGTCGGACATGTTCATTTACAACGTCCATCTCAGCTCATGGAATCAGGCGATCAGTGGATTTCTCACGACGGTGGCGCCGCTGGTGGTGATTTGGATTGCCGCGCTGTTTATTTTACGCGTCGAAATGACGGTCGGCAAGATGATCGCATTTTATAGTTTTCTCGGTTCGCTCTATTTTCCGCTGCAGCGTTTCAGCGAGTTGGGCTTGATCGTCAGCAACTCGCTGGCCGCCATCGAGCGCATCTTCGAATACTTTGATATGGAGCCGCAGATCGTCGAGAAGCCCGGCGCGATTGATTTGCCCCGCCTCGGCGGCCACGTGCGCTTCGAGCACGTAAATTTTGCGTACGAGCAGCAAATGCCCACGCTGGTGGGAATTGACTTTGATATCAAGCCGGGAGAAATGGTGGCGCTCGTCGGCGCGAGCGGCTCGGGCAAATCAACGCTGGTGAGTCTTATCCCGCGTTTCTATGATGTATTTTCCGGCCGCGTGCTCATCGACGGCTACGACGTGCGCGAGGTGACGTTCAAAACTTTGCGCCGGCAAATCGGCCTCGTGTTGCAGGATTCGATTCTGTTTAGCACGACGCTGCGCGAAAATTTGCTTTACGGCCGGCCGAAAGCCACCGATGCCGAATTGCAAATTGCCGCTGAAGCCGCCAACGCGACGGAGTTCATCAAAACTCTGCCGGACGGTTTTGACACGGTGATCGGCGAGCGCGGCATCAAGCTCTCCGGCGGGCAGCGTCAGCGCGTCGCCATCGCGCGCGCGTTTTTGAAAGATCCGCGCATCCTGATTCTCGACGAAGCCACCTCGTCGCTGGATTCGGAATCCGAGCATTTGATTCAGGAAGCGCTGGCGCGTTTAATGCGCGGCCGCACGACGATCATCATCGCGCATCGTCTCTCCACCGTGGTGGAAGCGGATAAAATCGTGGTGTTGCATAACGGCCGCATCGTGGAAATCGGCCGCCACAACGAGCTGCTGCGCCGCGGCGGTCAATATACGTTTTTGGCGCGCCGGCAATTTCGCGATACCGTGCCTCCGCTGCGCGCCGAGGCTGCGTAACACAAGCGGCTTCATTTGTCTATCATTTTCGTTCTCAAAGTAACATGTCATGCTGAAGACTATTTAAAAGCCCGTCTCCGCGAGGCGCCGATCAGCAAATTTCTCGGCCATAGTTTAATCTCGTGCAAAAACGGCCGCGCGACGGTGCGGCTGCCGTATCGCGAAGAATTTCAGCAAAGCTACGGCGTCGTGCGCAACGGCAAAAATTTAATCGTCTGTGAAATGATCGTATATGGCAAGCGCCGCCGCTAGATCGCGCTGGCGACCGGCACGTATGCGCGTTTAGAGCAAAAGTGGGCATAGATTGCAAACGACACCAGGTTGGAAGTTTGTTGTGCTAAAAAATCTTTGCGGTCGTGACTGGAGCAACTTTAAATCAAAAAAATCAACAAAAGATTTTCAGAATTTTTTACTAACTTTTTCGGCCTTATGGCCCTAAATCAGGAAGGGCGCATGCGGACTCACAAACTGGTTTTGTTTAGTGTCTTGTTTGCAGCAGCGTTGCCGGGTTGTGGCGAAAAAAATAAATCGGCCACGCCCCATTTTAAAACGCATTGGACAGTTAAAGTTTTTTTCAAATACGAGTTGTGCAATTTTATCGGCATCCTGACTGGCCGCGAATTATACAACAAATATTACGGCGATTTGCAGAGCGAATGGCGCAGCAAAATGCCGCCGCCCGTGATGCAGGCCGTCAAACAAATCGACGCGATCATCGGGCCGGAGCAGCCGCCGGGGCCGCGGCTGGCTATTCTTTTTAGCGCCACGATGGTCGAGGACAGTTTAAAGGCGATCATCGCCGCGCTCGATGACGATCAAAGCGCCCGGCGCCGTTTGCTGGTCTCGGATTTTGCCAGCGAGAAAAACTGGCAACAATGGCAATTGCTCAAACCGCATTTGCGCACCGTGCTGGCGTTTTTGCAAAAAGAACAATTCGATCGGTATTGGGCCAAAAATCTTTATCCGAAAATAACTGCCCGCCTGCCGCGCTTGCAGCAAGAATTACAATCGTACGACGTTGCCGGCGATATTGACCGGTTTTTATTGGAAGGCGAAACGAGCGATAGTCTCATGGTCATCGCCTCGTGGCTGCTCCAGCCGCACGCGATACGGCTGACGCCGGAATGCTATTTGATCGACGTCAATTATCCGATGCACGTCACCGTCAAAAGCGCGTACCATGAATTACTCCATCCGGCGGGCGAGCAGTTGGTGGATTCGGTTTTTGCCGAATCCTTTGCAACCTTGCGCGCCGATCCGTTTTTGCAACAAACGCTGGCGCAGGCCGAGGTGGCGCTCGGTTATCGCCATTTCATGGTTTATTGCCGCGAGGAAGTCGTTCTCGCCGCGGATTTATTTTTATCGGAGCGCCGGCGCGTGATCTCGCAGCTGATCGGCGCCAACGGCAGTAACGCCGCCGACGCCGGGCGCGCCTATCTCGAGCGCCACGAAGGCGGCGTCCACGTTCTCGCCGCGGTGATTTATTCGTATCTCGAAGCCGGCTTGAAACTCGATCGCATGTCGTACGCCGCATTTTTGAAGGAGCTGTTTGCCAGCGGTCGTTTGCAGGCGGGAAAAATTGAAGCGCGGTATCGGGATTTTATGCAGAATAAAAATCTGGCGGAGCGATAAATAAAACGTAATTCACAATTTTACGTTTTACGAATTACGTTTTCCCCATTCAAAATTTTTTTCACCGCCTCATGCAGATGGCCGTTCGTCGCCAACGCCTTGTCGCTATGAATCGTGGCGTTGCCCTGCCAATCCGTGAAACGGCCGCCAGCCTCTTCCAAAATCGGCAGCAGCGGCCCGTTGTCCCACACCGCCATTTTCGGATCGATCATGATTTCGGCGCGGCCAGTGGCGACGAGAATATGGCCGTAGGCATCGCCCCACGTGCGCTGCAGTTTCGTCGCCCGGCACAAATGCTCCAGTGCCGAGGCATGGCCCATCGCGCTCAGGCGATGAAAATCCGTGGTGAGCAAAACCGCGTCTTCCAATTTTTTAATTTCGGAGACCCGCGCGCGCCGGCCGTTCCAGTAACAGCCGGCATTCTGCACCGCCCAGACGGTTTCCGCCAGCGCCGGAAAACTGGCGACGCCGAGCACGACGCGGCCGCGCATTTCGCACGCCAGCAAGGTGGCGTAAAAAGGAACGCCGCAGATAAACGCCTTCGTGCCGTCGATCGGATCAATATACCACGTTGCGCCGCTTTCAAGCGTCAAAGCCGTTCCGCCCCCCTCTTCGCCAACGACGGCGTCGTCAGGAAAATAGCGCTCAAGCCAGCGGCGAATTTCTTCCTCGGCGCGGCGGTCGGCAATCGTCACCGGCGTTTGATCGCTTTTTAATTCAACCGGCACGCCGGTCTGAAAATATTCGAGCGTAATTTTTCCGGCGCGCCAACAAGCTTCCAACGCGACTTCGAGGCGGGAACGCAGAGCTTCCTTAATATTGAGATCCATATCCTATGAGATTGAAGTTTGGTGGAAAATAAAAATCCCTCCGGAATTTGGCCGTTTTCTCTGCAAACAGAAAACGGCTTTCCGCCTCACGCATCGAGTAATAAACTCAACAATGCGACCTTGGGCCACGCGAGGCGATCAACTCGGAGGGATGGGGGCGGCAATCAACAGGCGACCGGGGCATGCGATGGACGCAAGGCTGCGCCGAGGCTCACACGCGCGGGCATAGACGTTGAAATTGCCGCTGCAATAGCGTTCGACTAACGACGCCTTTTGGCCGCCGCTTTCGACTTTTTGGCGGCGCTCTTCTTGGCCGGCTTGGCTTTCGCTTTGGCTTTCGCCTTGGGTTTGGCTTTGCCTTTGGCTGCCGCTTTCGGCTTTTTCGCGGCTGCTTTTTTGGCCGGAGCTTTTTTCATCGCCGCTTTCGGTTTTTTCGCTTTTTTCGCTGCCGGTTTCCTAACCGCCGGGCTTTTTGCCGGTGCAACCGGCGCTGCGGGTTCCGCCGCCGGCATCATCATGGGTTCCGGTTCTGCATCGTCCACCGCCGAAATCGGCTCCGGGGAATCGAACGACATCTCTTCCATGTCGTCCGCTTCATCCTCATAATCGTCATCGGCGTTGGGCATGTAATCGTAACCTTCCATTTTTTCCTCCACAGGGTTGGAATGTTGCTGATCAATTAATGTCATCACGATCAATTTTACTGCAGCCTTGCACCCATAAAATAAGTTATGAAAATGCGATATGCAAGTTCAATTTTAAAAATATGCTTAAAAATTTAAAAAATTTTCGACCGCGTTATTTAGCGCCGCGCCGTTTTACAATAGATGATAATGCCGCGCACACAGAAACGTGCAACATAACAAACCCAGATTCTCCTTTTCAAGCAATAACGCTATCGCTTATAACGGCAAAAGAGTTTTTATCTCTATGGTGATAATAAATTCACCATTCGTAATTTTAAAATCCCCTTTTATAATATTTTTTGGGTATTAAAATTACACCAAAGTAAATCACATTTGCAACAAAAAAAGCCGTTGTGATTTTCTGCACAACGGCTTTTCTATTTTGTTTAATGCGTCCCGCGTTATGGCTTAAGCTCGAAAGTTATCGTCGCTTCGCCGCCCGCGCCGCGGATTTTTTCAAAGCGCCATAGCTTGAGTTGCGGAACCAGGCAGGCGCTTATGGTTTGATAGTTCAATGGGTCAATCAAAAGGTTGGCTTGCGAAACCTGCCCTTGTGAATCAATAACCAATTTGATCACCAACTGGCCCTGCAAATTCGGCTGTTGCTGCAGTGCGTGCCGGTAGCAACTCAAAATCTCGTGCTGATGCGCTTTGGCAACTCGTTGAACGCTTTCCAGCGGCACGCCGCCAGTCACGAGGATTTGCCCGATAGTAACCCGTAAATTGGACGCCAGCGCATCGTCTTTGGACTTTTTCTCATGGCGTTCGATCTTCAACACTTGCGCTTCGGCGGGAGGAGGAGTCGCCGCAGCGCGGTAAAGTTTTGCTCCGCCTGCTCCGGCCCCGGCAACAGATTGCAGCGCGCCCACCGCGTAATTTGAAACTCCCTCAGGTAACGGCAGCGGCTGTGACACCGTCGTGAGCTGGCCGCCGTCGCGCCGCGCTTTGGAATCAATCGCCACAAACGAGGTATGCGCCGTGAGCAGATTGTATTTCAAACCGAGATTCGTGACTTCTTCTACCAGCTCGTTACTGTTCTGCAGCGTATTGTAATCCAACAGCACGGCAATGCGATGCCGCGCCCAAAGATAGCGCAACGCCGCATTGGCCGCGAGCGGTTTGACTTCGCTCACATTTATATTGGTTGCATAAGACTCGTTGCCAGTTCTGCCGGTGAGCGTAATTTTTCCCTGCGGCGCGCCGCTCCATTTGCCGAAAACAACCACCGGGCGTTCCGCGAGCACATCCGGCACTGCCGGCGGCTCCAACGCCGAGACTTTGAAATCGCCGTAATTCAATTTGATCTGGGTCAGCACCGGCGATTGAATATAGCGCCGAAATTTTTCCGCTTCAAGCTTTGCCTCGTCCGGCTTGGTGATCACAAACGGCTCGCCCATGCCGGCGCGCGCGAGGCCCTCGATGAGATGCCGGTTCACGCTGGAGCCGATGCCGAACGCAAACATGTTGGCTTCGCCGAGTCTTTGGCGAATTAATTCGAACGCTTCTTTTTCGACCGACACGTAACCGTCGGTGACCATCACGACCGTGCGCGAACAACCTTGTGCGCGCGGCAACGATAAGGCATGTTTCAGCGCCGGAATGAGTTCCGTGCCACCGCCGCCTCGTTGTTTGTCGATCACCGCGATGGCCCTTTTAAGATTTTCCGCAGTTGCGGGCAACGATTCGGTTTCCGACAATGCCGACGAGCTGCCGGCAAAAAGCAGCACGTTGAATTTATCCTGCGGCCGCAGACTGCCGATCAAATGGCGCAAAAGTTCCTTGGAAATGTCCAGCGGAAAGCCGTGCATCGAGCCGGAAATATCGACGATGAAAATATACTCGCGCGACGGAATCTGCTCGAGCGTGACGCGCCTGGGCGGCTGCAGCATGAGCAAAAAGAAATTTTCATCCTGCCCTTGATACATCAACATTCCTGAAGCGATCTGCCCGCCGGCGAGACGATAGCGTAAAATATAATCGCGATTGCCTGCGGATTTTTCCGTCGCGTCGAGCTTCACGGTGGCGCACGAGGCGCCGTTATAACTCACGTTGACTTTATGCGACGAACACAGAACTTCCTGAATCGGCAGGCCCGCATTTAAATTCGCCGTGACGTCGAAAGTATAACTCGGCGCATTGCCGGATTTCAAATATGGCTTCTTCACCCATTTCTCCGAAGCCGGCGCCGCGGCTTCAGGCTGAGTGGAATAGCGCGGCCCGACCACGGTGGAATAAACAAATTCATAAACCCCGTCGGTTGGCACGAGCAGCTCGGTGTAGCTCAATTCCACTTTGATTTCATCGCCGGGCAGAAGATTGCCGACATTCATTTGAAAAACGTTCGGACGCTGCTGCTCCAACAACGAAGCGCTTTTGCCTTCGGCAAGCGCTTTCTCATAATCCCGCCGCGCTTCCTCGCGTTTGCCGATTTTGGCGACGATCGTGCGTTCGCCAATCGTCATTTTCATCCCATAAACCGCGGCCCGCGTCGACGCTGGAAAAATATAAATCGCTTCGAGCGGCTTTTTGCCTTCATTTTTATAAACTTGCGTGACTCTGACATCGGCAATGACGCCGGCGATATCAACACTGGTTGAAGTTGATTTTAACGGCAGTTGATCGAGATTCGGATCGTCGCTTTTGACGAAGAAATACGGTGATAGAGTTTTGTCGGCATCTTCGCCGGTTTGCGCGAACGCCATTCCCGCCGCCGCGAGCCAGATGATAAAACTGAAAATTCTTTTCATGGTGATGTCCTCAAGTTTGTGCAGATTTTATTGACCGGTCGCTCGCAGCGACCGGTCAATATACTTTATTTCAACGCCTTGTAAGTTTGATTCGGCTCCGCATATTCCACAAAAGCCTGCTTGCGGCTGCGTTCGATCACTTCTTTGAGCGATTTCGTCGAGGTGATTTTATAAACCCGGACGCTGATCGCCGGAATCTCCTTGATTTGTTGCAACCCCAGCTCGGAGGCCAGCGCTTGGATCTGCGCCGGTTTGGCTTCCGCTTTAAATTTGACGAGAATTACCTTTTCCGTTGTCGAGGCGGATTTGAGTTGCGCCGGTTTTTTATCCTGCGCTATCGCAGCGGCGGCAAAAATGAAGAGGCCGCCGATTAAAAGGACAAATTTGAACCTTTTCATAATATATCTCCGTTTGGTTTTGAATACTGATTTGTTATGACGTCATCTCTAATCATATTACTGGCGAGAGCGAAAATTATTCCCCCAGCAAAAAATTTTTGAATTCATGGCAACGTTTTTCATTCTGGCGTTGTCATAACAAGTGTGCTAAAAATTTAGCAATCCCGCTTTAGCTTTGCATTTCTACTGAAGGAATCGGGATTTGTCTGATATGCTAAAAATTTAGCAACCTTTTAGCAATTCGCCCGTCTCTACTAAGGAGCGTTACTATCCGAAAAGGTCGCGGGAGCCAGTTAAAATTTTTTAATCAGCCATCGTGCTGGAGAACTTATTGCAGGAGTGGTTTTTATGAAACGTCAGCTTCTGTTAGTGGGAATGCTTTTGCTTGTCGGAAACGTCTTTGCGGGCGACCCGCCGGCCGAGAAAAAAATTTATCCTGCCAAACACATCAATCCCCATCCGCCGGTGATTGATGGGCGTTTGGATGATCCGGTGTGGGAGAAAGCGGAATGGGCAACGAATTTCACCCAGCGCGAGCCGAACGACGGCGCGGCGCCGCATCAGCAAACCGCTTTCAAAATCATGTATGATGAAAAAAATCTTTATGTGAGCGTGCGCGCTTACGATAATGAGCCGAATCAAATTGTGCGCCGCGTCACCCGCCGCGATCAATTCGACGGCGACTGGGTGGAAATCAACATCGACAGTTATTTCGATCATCGCACCGGCTTTTCATTTACCATCAACGCCGCCGGCGTCAAAGGCGACGAGGCGATTTCCAACGACGGCGACAATTGGGATACCAACTGGAATCCGGTCTGGTTCGGCGAAGTTTCGATTGACAACGAAGGCTGGGTTGCGGAGATGCGCATTCCTTTAAGCCAGTTGCGCTTCGGCGATAAAGAAGAGCAAACGTGGGGCATTCAAGTGCAACGCCGGCTTTTCCGCAAACAGGAGCGTTCGGTGTGGCAATACATTCCGCAAAACACGCCGGGCTGGGTGAGTTTCTTCGGCGAGCTGCAGGGTTTGAAGGGCATCAAACCCTCGCGCCGCCTCGAATTGTTGCCGTATTCCGTCGGCAGCACGCGGCAATTCAAACAAGAAAAAGGCAACCCTTTTGCGACCGGCGAACTGAACAAACTCTCCGGCGGCCTCGATGCGAAAGTTGGCGTGACGAGCGATTTGACGATGGACGTCACGGTCAATCCGGATTTCGGCCAGGTCGAAGCCGATCCCTCGCAAGTGAATCTCACCGCCTTCGAAACATTTTTTGCCGAGAAGCGCCCATTCTTTATCGAAGGGCAGGATATTTTGGATTATAAACTCGCTGGCGGCGATGGGCCGTTTTCCAACGATCGGTTGTTTTATTCACGCCGCATTGGCCGCTCACCGCACGGCTATCCGGCGCTGAACAACGGCGAATACACGAAAGTGCCGGAGAACTCTTCGATTGCTGCCGCCGCGAAAATAACCGGCAAAACCAAAAGCGGCATTTCGATTGGCATTCTTGACGCGGTTACCGATAAAGAAGAAGCCGAAATTGACAACCTGGGCCTGCGTCGTTTTGAAGTGGTCGAGCCGCGCACGAATTTTTTTGTCAGCCGGGTGCAGAAAGATTTCAACAAGGGCGTGTCGGCGATTGGCGGCATGTTTACCGCAACACATCGCAATCTCGCCGGCTCGCGGTTGAATGAGTTGAATCGCGCGGCGTATTCGGGCGGTATTGATTTTCGGCATCAGTGGCACAATCGCACTTATTACCTTGAAGGCATGTCGGTGTTCAGCAACATTCGCGGCGACAAAGCGGCCATCGAAGCGGCGCAGCTTTCGTCGCGGCGTTATTATCAGCGGCCCGATGCGGATTATTTGAAGTTCGATCCGAATCGCACGTCACTCACCGGACACGGCGGCAACCTCAGTCTCAGTCGCGGCGGCAATCATGCTTTGCGGTTAAATTTTGGCTTGACGTGGCGTTCGCCGGGACTGGAATTGAATGATCTCGGCTTCGTGCGGCAGGCCGATCGCGTGATGCAAAGCGCATGGGCCGGTTATCGCATTACCAAGCCGTTCGCGATTTTCAACCGGCTGAATGTGAATTTGAATCAATGGCGCGGCTGGAATTTCGGCGGCGAGACGGTGTTCAAAGGCGGCAACATCAACGGCGGCGGCCAGCTTAAAAATTACTGGTTCATTTGGGGCGGCCTCGGTCGCGAGGGCGAAGACCTGGCGACGACGGCACTGCGCGGCGGACCGGCGTTGCGTTTGCCGGGCCAGTGGAACCAATGGCTCGATCTCGGCTCGGATGAACGCAAAGCCGTGCGCGTCGGCGCTTTTATGTTCAACAGTTGGAAAGACGAAAGCGAGACGGAGTCTCACGAAATGGGATTCAACGTTTCTTTCCGGCCGCTGAATGCGTTGTCATTGCGCGTCAGCCCGTCGTACAGCACCAATAAGGAAGATTTGCAATATGTTGACACGCGCGCTTATAACACGACGGAGAGCCGTTATATCTTCGGGCGGCTGGATCAAAAAACTTTGGGCATTACCCTGCGCTTCGATTACAGTGTGACGCCGGATCTGTCGTTGCAATATTACGGGCAGCCGTTTGTTTCCGCCGGTAAATATGCGCAATTCAAACGTATTACCGCACCGCGCGCTGATCGCTACGAAGATCGATTCCAAACTTTTGCGAATGAAGTCAAGCTTGACGAGCAGGAGGGCGTGTTCAAGGTTGATGAGAATTTGGACGGCGCGGCAGATTATGCGTTCGCTAATCCGGATTTCAACTTCCGGCAATTTCGTTCAAACTTCGTCATGCGGTGGGAGTATATTCCCGGGTCAACGCTCTTCATTGTCTGGTCGCAGGGACGCACCGGGTTTGAGTCGAATGGGGAGTTCTCATTCCGCAACAATGTCCGCGATTTGTTCAACGTTTTTCCGGAGAATGTTTTTTTGATTAAGCTGAACCGGTGGTTTTCGCTGTAATTTTCCATGCCGCAAACGGCACTCGATTTAACAGACCGGTCACTCGCAGTGACCGGTCTGTTTTTTTTGCCACCTTGAGCCGATGCAGACACAGGTGGGCGTTAGCCAAATCACGCCGCGCAAGTCGAACTTCACTTTTTTTACTTTTCACGCCTCCACTTTCACCACGATCAGTGTCATATCATCCCGCGGTGAGTCGGCGGTGGTTAATTGGTGCAACTGCGAAATAATTTTTTCTCGCAACTCAATAGCTGAGACGTAGCCATTCTCCTGAATAATGGTTTCCACCCACGCCGTTTCCAACTCCTGGCCCTGCGCGTCTTGCGCTTCGGTGAGGCCGTCGGTGTAAAACACGAAAACGTCGCCGCGACCGAACGTTAAATTCATTTCTTCCAATTCATTTTTGAAAATGTGGCCGTTTTCCAAGCCGAGGCCGAGCCCTTTGGGAACGTGTTGGTGGCAGATTTTTTCATCGGCCGAGAAATGAAGCAGCGGCAGATGGCCGGCGCGCACCAGGCTCAACTTGCGCGCCGCAACATCAAAGGCGCCGCACAGCAGCGTAATAAAAGATTGCGCGGTGAAAGATTGATAAGTGATGGCATTCACCTCAATCACCAAATCTTTCAGCGAGCGATGATGCCGCGCGCCGGCCTGCAGCATGCCTTTGAGCTGTGACATGTAGAGCGCCGCCGACGTGCCTTTGCCGGAAACATCGCCGATCACCACGCCGAAACGGCCATCCGTGAAATTCAAATAATCATAATAATCGCCGCCGACTTCCAGCGCCGGAATGGAAACCCCGGTGACCTCGAGGCCGAGAATCTCGGGATCGGCCTGCGGCAGCAAGCTGAGCTGAATGCGCCGCGCGACTTCCAGCTCTTTTTTAAAACGATCCTGCTCGCGCAGTTTCTCGGTCAGCAGCGCGTTTTCAAAAGAAATATTGATTTGGTCGCCCAGCGTCGCCAGCAGCTCCAGGTCTTCGTTGTAATACGGCTCGTTGCCGGCTTTGCTGCCCAGCGTCAGCAGGCCGGTCAAATTTTTTTTCGACAAAATGGGGAGCACCAATTCGGCTTGCAGCTTTTCCAACTGGCTGTTTTCTGCGGCGGAAATTTCGCCGGCCTCTTCTTCCAACGAAGAGAGGTCGACGAGTTGTTGGCGTGCTTGCAGCAATTGAATAATCTTATCGGCCGGTTTAAATTCCGGCAGGTCGAGCAGCGCCGCCTCCGAGCTGATTCGCACCCGCCATTGCGGTTTATCCTCCTCGTGCATGAAGAGCGCCACCGGTCGAATTTGCAATTTTTCGACGAGAAAGTTTTTGAGCGCTTCGACCAAAGTTTCAAAATCGATGACGTTCACGAGCTGATGGCCGAAATTTCGCACGGCTTCGCGCTGCAGAAAGCGCGTGGAATAAAACCGTCGATCCAAAAAATTTTGCACGCGATTTTTCAGCGGATTGAACAGCGCGGCAATCAACAACGTGGCGACGATCGTCACGATTTGGTTTTGCAAGCCGGTCAAGCGCAACAACAGTTGGCCGACGCCAAGCACGACGAGAAAATAAACGGCAATGACGATGCCCGAGACAATGGCATACGACGCGCCGCGCTTGACGATCACTTCGATATCCATGAAGCGATGTTTGACGATCACGTAGGCGAGCGTCACCGGCCAGAGAATCAACAACAACAGCGTGAATTCCGTGTAGGGCAAAGTTCTGCCGGTAAAAAGCAACGGCAGAAAATAGACGACCAGCGGAATGGACAGGGTCAGCGTCGCGCCGTGCGCCATGATTTGCGCCTGCTTTTTAACGTATGCATTCGGCGCCCGTTTGATCGAATGCGCCAGCACGAACATGGCGACGTTGAAGTTGGCCGTCAGCCAGACGCCCCAGCCATAATTGAGAATTTTGCCGGCCCCGGCGAAACCGTTGATTCTGGCATAAACGAAAGGCAAAAATAAAATGAGCGGCAGGTAAATCAGAACGAGACCAAGCCGGCGATGTCTTAGAAAGGTTTTGTTTTCAACCGGAAAAACCAAATAAAAATGCAATAACAGCCCGATCGCCAGCGGCCACGCCGGCACCGGGATCAACGAACTCCACCAGGTGAGTTGCTTGAAAAAGGCTTCGCACAACTCCAGGCCGTTATGCATGGCCAGCGCCCAGAACAGCAGCATCAGATAAAAAATCTGCGCGGTGCGATCCTGAATCTTTTTTAAGAAGACAAAAGTGCCGAGCAGGCAGAGAGAGTAAGAGAAGATCACGCCCGAGAACAGCTTAAGGAAAATGGTTTGGTGGTTGTCGGGGGTGGCGCTGTGGTTGACGACGGCAAAATAAATTTCGAAGGACGTGCTGACGATGATGAATAAAAACACGACCAGCCCCAGCAAGAGGAGCAGTGAGATTTTCCAGATGTTGAAGGTTTGCGGCATAAAGTAGCTCAGATTAGATGACTTCCGTGGAGTTTCCCGCGGATTGAAAAACCCCGCCGATAAAGCAAAATCCGCGGGCTTCTTCAATCGGTGGGGAAATTTGACCTGTCATCCGGTGGTCGCGATTTATCCGTTGGGCAATTTTTTCAGCCTGTTTGGTTACAGCTTTGTTGTGAAATTTGCTATGGATTCTTATTGATCTTAATTCCCTGGCGAATACGATGATCGAGATACGCCTGCAAAACCCGCCCGCACAGCGGCAGCAGCGCAAAAACTTTCGGCGCATAAAACAAGCGCGCGACCAGGCGGTTGCGCCGCAGGATTTTGCCGAGCTTCGCTGCGAGAATGTTGTGACGATAATTCGCAAACGCAAAATCATTTTTCTCTAACGCGGATAAAATCGTCGCCGCGGCCACCGGGCCGTAAGCCAGCGCCATCGTAATTCCTTCGCCCAACCACGGCTCCACGCCGGCGGCGTCGCCCACCAGCAACACGCGCGGCTTGCTGTAAACATCTCGCGGATGAAACCACCGCTCCGGATGGCCCATTAAATCCACCGAAATGTTCCAGCCGCGTTCGTCGAGATGGCGCTGCAAAATTTCCGGCAAGTTGGCGCGCGACTCCTCCGCGGCGATGCGGCTATCGAACACGCCGATGTTCAAATGCGGCATGCCATCGCACAAGCACGGGAAATCCCAAATGTAACCTTGCAGCCCGTTTTTGATCTCGCGAAAATCAATGACCGCGCGCTGCTGCAAAAATTCCTGCGCGAGGCCATTGGTGGCCGGCGTTAAAATTTCAATCAACCTCGACACGCGTGACGAGTTCTCCTGAAAAAACGCGCGCCGCACCAAACTCTTCGCGCCGTCCGCGCCGACCACGATCTTTGCTAAAAAAATTTCGCTTTCGGTTTCGACGCGAATGCCGTCGTGTTCTTCGCTTAAATTTTGCACCGGCGTCTTTTCCAGCAGGCGCACGCCTTTTTCGCGCAAGCTTTTTGCCAATGCCGCGTCAAATTCATGGCGGCGAATCGTGCGCAGCATGCCCGGCTTGTGAAATGCCAAAGGTTGGTCATTTAAATAAAGCTGAACGTTATCCACCGCCAACGATGGCACCTTCGCTTCCAACTCCAACTCGCGCAGTAGCGCATCCGCCCACGGCGTGAGGCCGCCGCCGCACAGTTTGTGGCGCGGATGTTCGGCCTTCTCCAAAATCACGAGATGAGCGCGCAAGTTTGGATTTAATTTTATCAGCGCCGCCGCCGTGGCAATGCCGGAAGGCCCGGCGCCGATGATGCAGACGTCGATTTTTTCCATACAATAATTATCGGAGTGCAAGCTTCAGCTTGCACCAGCGCAAACTAAAGTTTGCACTCCGCTTCGCGCCAGCGCGGATTTAATTTGACCAGCGCCGCCGCGGGAGCAATGCCCGACGGCCCGGCGCTGATGGTGCAGATGTCGATTTTTTGCATATAGTGATTATCGGAGTGCAAGCTTCAGCTTGCCTCCGCGCAAACTGAAGTTTGCACTCCGTTGTCAATTCCCCCGAAGGGGAAAAATATTATAGCCGAGGGCAAAATAGAAGTTCTATTATTTGATAACGCTGGTATGTTAGCAAAAATTGGCGAGAAAGTCAAATGGAAGAAGATAAAATGACACAGGCTGCTCGTTCGAACCATCCTACTAAAGCAGCCTGCCGGTTTGTGTGTTTGAGCTTACCCCGCCGCAGCGGAGGTTCGCTACCCGAAGAAGAACCGCATGTCATGCCCGAACGCCAGTCCTCGCTTTCGTAAAAGCGGGGCATCAGGTTCGGACCGCGCCGAACATTTTGATGGGGCATGATTGGGCGCACACAACGCGAAAACCGACATTGTTGTTCCTGTTGTCGGGATTGTTGTTGTTGCGAGACGCGCACCGCAGAGCGCGCGCATCAGTTAGGCTCTCCTCCGCCTGGCCAGCGGCCAAGTTCTTTAAAAAAATTTTCGACCCGCTTCGCGGGTTTAGCAAAAGCAAAAGCTCAGATTTTCAGAGTTTCAGATGGACAGAGTTTCAGAGTGCCAAAAAATTATGACTGGGCGCACACAACGCGAAAACCGACAACGTTGTCCCTGACGCCGGGATTGCTGTAGTCGCGAGACGCGCACCGCAGAGCGCGCGCATCTTCACTGCTGGCCCACGATTCGCCGCGAAGCGCACGATTATCCTCACCATAGGCCCCCTCGCCATACAAATTCTCCATCCATTCCCAAACATTGCCGGCCATGTCCATCAAACCCTCAGGCGTCGCGCCGGCGGGGTATGCGCCAACCGGTGTGGTGTGGCCGACCTTAACGCCGTAATTCGCACGCGTCTCGTCCAGCTCTTCGTTGCCCCACGGGTATTCACGTTTCCCACCGCTCGCCGCCCATTCCCATTCTTCTTCTTTCGGTAATCTATAAATCAAACTTCGGCTCTGCGCTCTGCTCTCTGCGCTTTGCAAAGCCGTCAGCCAATGGCAATAGGCCTGCGCCGCAAACCACGTCACACCCACCACGGGCTGATCGTCGCCGTTGAAGCGTTTGTCGTCATCATATCTTGAGCGCAGTTTATCGGCCCAACTTTTAAAGTCTCGTTTTAAATACGAAACAAACGCCGAATCGGATTTTACTTGCGCCAGCAAATTTCGCGGAAATTTCTCCGGCGGCAACACCGCCAAGACTTCACGCATATTTTCTTTGCCGGCGAGATAATCGATGAACCGGCGATACAGCTTATTGGTCACCGGATATTTGGCAAAATACCGCGGCGGCACGGCGATTTCTTTTTTCGTGACGGAGTATTTGTATTTGCCGTCTTTAATGAGAATATATTCCGCATTCAGCTCGTGCGCATTAAACAAACGTTTCGGCAGCTCGCGGGCTTTGCCGTCGATCTGCACGCGCAGCATTTCGACTTTCCCGGCCGGCGTAGCTTCGCCCAAACGCGCCAAAATCGAACGCGCGTGGCCGGCAATCTGGTCATCCGCGTCGTCGAGAGCGTTGTGCAGCGCGGCTTTGGCTTCGTCCGTGGCAATCCGTTCCAACGCCAGCAGCGCCGAATACTTTGCGTCGAAGCGACGCAAGCGTTTGAGGCCGTCGATAAACGGCGCCGCGTCTTTGCGCAGCGTTTCGTCGATGCAGTGCAGCATAAAATCCACCCGCGCACCGTCGCGCCACTTCGCGCGCAGCAGCTCCGCCATAAAATCGCTGAAGATCGGCGGATTGGTGAGACCCATCGCCAACAGCGTCGGCTCACGCCACCAGGCGTGGTCGAAATTTTTCACCAAAATATCCTGCCGCCGGCCGTTGCGAATTTCCTCGGCGGTGAGATATTCCTGAAAACTCAAATGATGAAAAAAATAAACGTCGCCCTCGCCTTTGAAAATGCCGCTGCGCTCCTGCCAGCTTTGCAGCAAATCTTCCGGCGCCACTTCGCGTTGAATTTGCGGCAGCAGCGGCTGCATAAAGGCCAGCAACTCCGGCTTGCTCACTTCGCGGCGGTTTTCCTCGGAGTGCATCCACAACGCAATCGGCTGCAAGAGCTGGCGAGCCTGCGCCGCGGAGAGCAGCACCTCGAGGCCCTTGGCTTTGTCCCAGCGCTCCAATAGTACGTCGGTGCATTCTTTGTACAGCTCGACGCGGCGATCCGGCAGCGCGCCGCGGTCGCGATTGACCAGCGCGATGATCTGCAGCATCAAAGGGTTCACTGCGAGCTCGCGCAGCGCCGGCGCGGCTTCGAGGCGGCGGTACAAATTTTCTGCGGCCATTTGCGCTTGTTGGCGCCAATGCGGCGTGTCCGCGTTCAAATGCGTCTCCACGCCGGTCAGCCAATTTTCGAGAAACTGTTTGGCGTCAAAACCTTTGCGCGGCATCGGGCGCGTGCAGCAATAAAATAAAACGTGCGGCCGGCGATACTTTTCCCACGCGCGCTGCGCCAGCGTAAATTCCTGTGCCGTGCCGGAGTCGAAGGTCAGTCCGGTTATCGAATCAACGCTGCCGGTCGGCGAGCCGAACCGCTGCCACATCATGCCGACAAAAATATCCCATGTTTCCACCGGCAGTTGCTCCAGCAGAATTTCTTCCGGCAAACCCATCGCCGGCACCACGTGCTGGCGCCAATCCAAAGGTTGCACGACGATGCCCTGCTTGCGCGTGGGGCTTTGCGGCAAATTAAATTCGTCAATCACGCGGATGAGCCGCTCGCGCTCCGGCGTCATGTCGCTCGGCGAGGCGATGAAAATACGAATTTCGGTTAAAGTGGAAGACATGGTGTGCATCGGTTGGGTGAGGTGAGTAGGACTTGGTCACACAGATTTTACAAGTTTAGGAAATTTCCCCGGCCAAGCCCGACTCGCTCATTTCGCTCATGGAATTTCAAATCCGGCTTGCTGTTGAGGATAATCTGAAATCATACGCAATTCGGTGAGGCCGTCTTCATAACCAACAATCAGCGGCGCTGAATCATCGTCGAGAAGATAAGTTTTGGCCTGCATCGGCGGCGAGGTGGTTTGCGGATCATGAAAACTCATGATCACGTTCGCAAGCAGGCCGCGGACGCTGCCTTGCCCAATGCCGAGCAAATCGACTTTGCGTGGGTAAAGAATCTGTGAGGAGAGTTGTTGATGAATCTTTTGCGGGATGATCGTTATCGGATTGCCGGTATCGACGATCGCCTCGTAAGGGGCCGTCCAACCGCCGACAGTCTTGAAGCGGACATTGACAAACATGCGAACGAGGCGCACCTTCAAACCTGCAGAAAGCAACGCCAAATCATAATTCGTTTGAAACGTCAACGCTATATTTGTAGACACGGATACCCCTTTCAATACGTTTAATGACGGGACTATCCAAACCATGTGACTCAACACCAACCAACACTTGGCCTAATTCGCCATGATGAGCCACAACTTTCTTTTCAAAAATCGCTATCCATTCATCGGGATATTTTTCGGTTAGCACCTGAATGTTTTTTACGCCCCAGTCGCTATCTTCCCAATAGCGCTCGGGCGGTCTTGGCGGCGGTGAAATATTTTGTATTTGCATTTCGCTCTCCAATTTTTGTCTGCTTCAATATAAAAAGGGAAGCGCAATATTGCAATACTTTTTTGAAAATTGAATGAGTGAAGTCCGACTGGCGCTCAAAGATTTTCTAATTTAACAACATCTCCGAGCGCAAGTCGGACTTCGCTTCGCTCTGATCACGGAAACAGCGGCGGATGCTTCTGGTGAAAATCCGTTGCGTCTTGAAAAATTTTCGCCACCGCCAACGTCGTGGCTTCGTCGTACAAACGCCCGACGAAGCTGATGCTGATCGGGCTGCCCTTTTGGTCGAATCCGTTCGGCACGACGACGCACGGGTGGCCGGTGAGATTGGTGAGCAAAAGATTGCTGCCGCCGAACGACGGCGTCACGTACACGTCAACGGTTTGCATCAATTTTTCCATTGCTTGAATGACGAGATAGCGCACGCGATTCGCCTGAATGTATTCCACCGCTGGAATAAAGCGCGCGGCGCGGAAGGCGTTCGGCCACGCGTTTTTAATTTGCCGCACGAGCAAATCATCTTTGCCCGATCGCGTCAGCTCATCAAACGCCGCGGCCGCTTCGGCGCTCAAGATAAATGAAAGATCGTTGATCGGATAATCCGGCAATTCAATCGGAATCAGAGTCGCACCCGCCGCGCGCAGCTTCGCGAGCACGGCGTCGTTTTGGGTTTTAAAAGTTGTGTCTTTCTCAAACGCGCTTTGGTAATAGCCGATCCGCAGATTGCTCAATTTGGCATTTGCATTATAATTAAAAGGAAGATCGACGATGGTTTGATCGATACCATCCGGCCCGATGATCGCGTTGAACACCAGCGCGCAATCTTCCACGGTGCGGCAGATCGGCCCGATTTTATCCATCGACCAACTGAACGCCATCGCACCGGCGCGGCTGACGCGACCGAAGGTCGGGCGCAATCCGGTGACGCCGCAGCGCGTCGACGG
>Ga0247727_10001998_pt1 | contig 47187 bp, 46 predicted proteins | sample WisWelCaveWW1625_FD_202498 | JGI IMG/M metagenome (GOLD analysis project Ga0247727, IMG submission 202498) | Biofilm microbial communities from Wishing Well Cave, Virginia, United States - WW16-25 | ecosystem: Environmental > Aquatic > Deep subsurface > Groundwater > Cave microbial mat | place...
AATTGGAATGCTCAATTTTAAACAAAAAAAAAAAAAAGAGCGCTCGCGGTATATGGGAGGGTGCCCTGTGCACAGGCATGGCGTTGAACAGAATATAGAAAGTTATGGCTGCTCAGAATGGGTAAAGCAGATGACTAATGTTGGCGGAGTTCTAGGTTTTTTAGCAGGGCTAACACAAAAAGATTATGGTTTTTTCTATTGCAACAGGGATAATGAAGGGCATATTGCTGAGAATAGGGCAAGAGGCGCAAGGTATGCACTAGAAGAGTTTTATGGGCAGGGAACGCTTGCAGCAATAACTAATATAATAGAAGGTTCTTGGCAGGGATTTACAAACAGCATAAAAAATTTTCCTGAAGCTCTTAGTTTGGCTTATGATATTAATTTGAATTATTCCTCTGGAAAAATATCAAGAAGAGATTTTCTAAAATTAGGGAGTTGTTCTCTGGCTAGTTTAGCGTTTGTTCCGCTTTTAATGCCGTCAAATGATCCATGCTTTAATAATAATTCTTCGGCACCAGAGGCATCACCTATTCCTTTTTACATTCCGGGAGGTCCTGAAGATACAGACAAACAACTGCCAACTGAGACACCGTTTCCACCTACTGCAATTCCAAGTGCAACAGCCTTTCCAACACTTCCTCCTCCAACAACCCTGCCAACAGAAACCGCTATTCCGGATTATACAGGATTAATAATAAACGCGGAAGTAAACGGCAAAATATACCCTATAGTCCAGCAGCCAGCAAACAGGGGAGGGTATATCTCTTCTGAGCTTGGGGAATTGACACAATTCAGAATGGCGGCTAATTATGGCAACATCGGTTTGCTTGCGCATAATTATGTTTATGAACAGCCCTTTACAGGACTTGATTTTTTTTATTTTCAGAAGGGAGACAAGGTTAATATTTATTATGAGAATGGAAGCATAGAAAGATTTGTTATAACAGAAAAATTAGAATATCAGGCTCTGCAGCCAAAAAGCCCTTTTAGCCAGTTCCGCAGCCTTGAGGATGACACTATTCTTACTGTCGAGCAAATGTTCAAACGCGTATATATGGGTGATCGTCATGTGACATTCCAGACATGCATCCTTGAAAATGGCGAGGTATCCTGGGGAAGATTATTTGTAATTGCAACACCTTATAATGGAAATATACAATAAATACTTTTTATTTCAGCCTTATAGCCTCTAGATTCCTCGGCGCAAGAGTTTCCATCTTGAACATCTTATGTAATGAACTTGCTAAATCAAGGCACCTTGAATTCTCTCCGTGGTTCATGATTACTTTCTTTGGCCTTGGAGATAAGTGCGTCACGAAATTGATTAGTTCTCTCCTGTCAGAATGATCTGAAATCTCAAGCTTGTGGACGTCCATTTTAATTTGCAGTATCTCTTGTTTCTGTCCGTGCCTGAAAGTTATTTCTCTTTCACCGTTCTGAATTCTTCTTCCTAAAGAACCTTCGCCCTGGTAAGAAGAAAAGATAAGGCTGTTATTTGCATTGCCTGCAAGGTTTTTCAGGTATTCTACTGATGGCCCTCCCTGCAGCATTCCGCTTGTCGCAAGTATTATGCATGAGCCTTCTTCTTCAAGAAGTTGCTGCCTTTCTTTCTGCGATGCGACTTCCTTGAATATATCAGAGAGGAAGGGATTGTTGTCTTTGTGGAATATCTGTTTTCTTATTGCGCTGTTCAAATATTCAGGATATGCAGTATGGATTGCAGTTATGTCCCAGACCATCCCATCTACAAAGACTTTCACTTTATCCATCCTCTGTGTCCTTACAAGCTCTTCAATCATGATCATAATATCCTGCGCCCTTCCTAATCCTAATACAGGGATCAAAACTTTCCCTTTTCTTGCCAAAGTTGCTGTGATAACTTCTCTGAGATAATCATAAGCTTCCTGCTTTCCAGGCAATATATTGTCTTTCCCTCCGTATGTAGCTTCAATCATCAATGTTTCAAGCCTTGGAAATTGTGTTGCAGCAGGAGATAACATTACGCTCTTTCCGTATTTCATATCTCCAGTATAGAGAAGATTATGGAGCCCGTTTCCTACATGGAGATGTACCATTGCACTCCCTAATACGTGACCGGCATTGTAGAATGTAAGCCTGACATCAGGAGTAATATCTGTGACTTCCTCATAATCCAGGCATATCGTATGCTTCACCATCTCTTTTATCTCTTCACTTGTATAAAGAGGCTCTCTTCCTTCAGATCTCATTATCTTTACGGCATCTAGAGCTAATAGTGACATTATGTCTCTTGTCGGTTCAGTACAGTAAACAGGTCCTTTAAACCCATATTTGAAAAGATAAGGGACAAATCCGCTGTGGTCAATATGTGAGTGGCTCACGATTACAGCATCAAGCTCATTGATATTAAACTCAGGAGCTTCAAGCATAGGATATGCATTTGCTTCATCTGCAACATCGATACCGCAGTCTAAAATTATCCTTGATTCAGGGGTCTGCAAAAAAATACAGCTTCTTCCGACCTGTCTTCCTGCTCCTAAATATGTCAATCTTACCCATTCGTCTTTTTTTGCTCTCTGCCAACCGTTATATATCCTCTGGCCGACTTTATTCAAAAATTTCCTCCTGTAATCTGAATTCTGATATAAAACAGCCCTTATGTTTTCAATAAGCTGGCTCTTTATCGCCGGCATCCTCTTTATTGTCGGTACCCATAATGTCTTTTCTCTTATGAGTTTTAGGTTTTCTCCCTGTTTTCCTATTGCGACCCCTGGTTTTTCAGCTTCAATAACTACAATTGACCTTTGCGGATCAAAAATTATCTGGTCGATGTTTGCGTCTTCAGGGATTGCTTTTCTTATCTCTTTTTCAGCTTTTTCCCTGTCCATTGTGATAGAGGGGTCAGGCCTTAATTCAACTCTTTTTTTAATCTTGTTGACAATCTCCCTTATTATCCCGCTATTGTCCATGAAGAAATCTTTATCCTTTGTGTAAAGGACTATATTTGCTCCTTCGAATACGGCATCAGATATCTTGCCTTTTGGTAAGTCATTAAGAATCTCATCTAATATTTCAGTCATTTAGAACACTCCTTATCTCATAGTTTATTTGTTTTTTTAAGATCATTTAACAACAAAAATTGAAAAAATATTTTTTATCTGGAGGCAGTCACAGGAAGTTCTTTTGTGAAAACTTTCTTTACGCCGTCCTTGTTTATGACAAACACGTCAAACCCGTCTCCTGAAGCAGAATCTCTCTGCAAGGCTGAATTTATGCCTTTGACAGCAAGGTCAATTGCAGCTTCCTGGCCCATGTCTTTCTTGTACTGCGCATCAAACACTCCGAATGCAAATGTGCCTCCTGAGCCTGAGCATACAAAATCATCTACATCGCTTATCGATCCGTCAGGGTATATATCATACAGGTGGAATCCTTCGCTGTCATAGCCGCCGAACAAAAAATGGACAATAGCCGGCATCATGGACATCCTCCTGATACTATTATATACTATGCCTGCTGTAAGGTTAGCAGCCTCTTTTACAGAGTTATCCCTTCCGCTCCTTAATTTCCTTAATACAAGTTCAGCTCTTATCAATTTTACAATAAGCTGAATATCAGAGACGCTTCCTGCAGTTGTGAGTGCCATCTTGTCATCGACAGGCACTACCTTGTCTACGTTCTTACCCGCAATGAAATTTCCAGCTGTTGCTCTCTTGTCAGCAGCCAAAACAATGCAGTCCTTTGCGACCAATCCTACTGTTGTTGTACCAGTTTTCAATATTTCATTTTCCATATCAAACATCCACCCTAGAAATCTTATATTTCCTGAAAAGGAAGGGAATATATAAAGGTTTTGGAATACAAGCGTTCAACATTAATTTATTTTATATTTACTATTTAAGCGAAAAATAAGCATGGTTCTGTGCAGCTATTTGATGCGCTAAATAATCAGGTTTTGCTTGATACCATTGGTTTATAAAAGCGTGCTTGCCTCCATTTTTGGCAATCGAATCTTTTAGATAGCCTGTCAAGAATACTTCTCCTGATTTTACCTGATCTAAAAAATATTGCATATGATTTAAATCACCTTTAAGATGAAAATAAAGGTTATCAGAAAGTTCAAGAAATAAATGAATATTATTTATTTTTCTTTCTCTGATTTTTCCAAAATCATTATCTCTCATCAATTGCATACTTTTATGCCCAGTTAACAAAATAGCTGTTTGCGTAAATAATTCAGCTAATTTATATTCTATATTCTGAATCTCGTCAATATCTGGCATTTTTAATATCAAATAACAAACTATATTTAAAGGTATATTGATAAAAAACAAACTCTTAAAAAATCCAATACGTTTTTATCTTTATCATGAATCTCCACATCATCATGCACGAATCCTTCGAAGCTCCTGCTGCAATTCTCACATGGGCAAAGAAGAACAATCACAACGTAACTTTCACTCGTTGTTATGAAAGAGATAATTTTCCTGCTAATACAGATAACTTTGACTTCCTCATCGTCATGGGCGGCCCTCAATCACCAGCCACAACATTAAAACAATGCTCGCACTTTGACGCAAAAAAAGAGATTGCTTTCATAAAAAAAGCAATAGATAACGGAAAACTTGCACTAGGTGCGTGTCTTGGTGCACAGATGATAGGAGAAGCCTTAGGAGGAAAGTTTGAGCATAGCCCGAATAAAGAAATTGGTGTCTTTGAATTGACATTGACATACGCAGGAAAAAGCGATGAAATATTCTCAAAATTCCCAAATATATTCCCAGTCGCTCACTGGCACGGAGATATGCCAGGATTAACAAAAACATCAGAAATATTAGCGACTAGCATTGGATGTCCGAGACAGATTGTAAGATACACTCCAAAAGTATATGGCTTCCAGTGCCATTTTGAATTTACAAAAGAATCAGTAGAAGGGATGATACAAAACAGCCAGGAAGAATTAAAGCAACTGAAAGGTGGAAAATATATCCAATCAGAAAACGTATTAAGAAATAGCGATTATAGTTCAATGAACAAATTATTGTTTATGTTCCTGGATGAGTTTACAAAATAACCCTACTATCTTCCCAACCCAAACCATCCACCTTATAAACATCCCCCACTTCCAACTGAATAACTGGTTCTAAACAACTGTTTACTGGTAGATTATTAGTTTTTATTTGGGATGGAAAACATGAAAAAAAGCAGTGAAGAAATTAAATCAAAGGATATTAATTTCATTTTGGAGAATTGGGATATGCTTAACATCAAGGATATAATGAAATTATATGCTAAGGCAGGCGTCTTCTGATAAGATATTAAAAATATTAATTAGGTGAATTAAAATGTCGATGGGAGATTATTACGGTAGGATGGACTATGAGTGTCCGGATCCTGATGAGAGGAACATGCTGGCAGAGCTTGTAAAGATGCTAGAAAACATTGAATACAGGATAGAGGATGCAATCCTGAGGCTGGTAAAGAAGATGAAGTCCTAGGTATGCTGCTACAAAATAACTTCTATCCCATCTTTTTCTGCAGTTATTGTCCCGTCAAACAATTGCGGATAAAAAAACGAAAACACTTTCAAAATAAGGCCTCTCGGTACGTCACTATAATGCCCCAGGTCAAAAAGATATTGCATGTATTGGTCGCCTGATCTGTTGTACTGCTGGAACTTGGAATCATCCACCCCATTAAAATCAAGTGCATCAACACCCAACTTATCACACAATTCTTTGTTAAATGAAGGTGTTGTACTCACCCATCTATCATTGAGATAAAAATCCACTCCTGCATGAGGCGCAAGAATGTTTGTGCCTATCAAATCAAAAAATCTACCTGCAGCGATATGATTTTCAACTATGTAAAAATGCAGCCTTGTAGGGATATATGCAGCCCTTCCCAGGGCAGCAAGCTTTATGGCTTTAGTGATGCAATACCCCTTTCCTCTCTCTAAATTTTTTTCACCTAAAAGATAACTTGCTCTCATATGCTCAATCGAGAAATCAAGAAAATAAGGATCATAGCGGAAATTGTCCCTGACAGCATAATATAATTCTACTGCCTTTTCAATATTCGACATCCCGATTAATCTATCAGGAGGAATTATCTTATGTAGATATTCCAGAACTTCTTTTGAACCACTGTCTATAAAATAAGTAGGTTCTAAATAGGGTCTAAAATTTTGAGATAGTGCCATCTAAGAAGCAAATGAGCAACTATATATAAAAATATTAGAATAAAACTGATTCAACACATTTTTCTCCAAAACACGGTAACTTTCATTTTTACGTATTTATTACTATCAAATAACGAAAATAGCAAACCTTTATATAGCTAAGCACCTTATCTATTGTTAACTGGTTCTTAGCGAGAAATAACTGAGCAGTAAAGTGTTACAACAGATGTGAGGTGGTAGTGATGGCAGGAATTAGGGGTTACCTTGATTATCTATTAAACTTAAGGATTTTCTACAGCAATGCACTAGAACGCAAAACAGTTGCATATAGGGAATGGAATGCTTGACGAAGTGCGAGCTATGTCCTACATAGCATCAGCTGATAATTGATTACTTGATTTTAAATTCAATCATGCCAGATACGTATTCCGAAAACACTAATACTTGAAGCATACTGGTTTCCCGCCGGTTACCGGCACAGGAAACAGTACTTCAGGCAGGGATACACTAATATATTTATAGAATATAGTGGAGGGAAAAATGGAAAAACACAGTGAAGAGACAAAATCAAAAAACATTGATTTCCTTTTGGAAAACTGGGATATGCTAAACATGAAAGAGATAAATAAATTGTATGCGAATGGCGGTGTCTTCTAGCAAATTATTTTTTTGTTATTAATTATAACGAATCAATTCTGGTGAAAAATGTCAAGCGGAGATTACTATGGGAGAGTGGACTATACAAATACTAGCATCAGGCCTGATGAGAAGAACATGTTTGAATCTATAATCGAGCTTCTGAGCGCAATATTAAATGATATAAGAGAACTGGTAAAATAAATAATTAAACATCAACAAGAGCAGTTTTATTTTTAGATATCTCTGATGCTTTTTTTTTAAGCCCATCAATGATAAGCATATCATCTATTTCAATCAGTTTCTTTATTTTCTCATTAGCTGTATTTAGTTTAAAGAGCTTGGCCTTGCCTATTGTCCTTGTCGGAAATATGATCTTGCTTTTTATCAGGTCTTTCCATATGCTGTACAAAGCAATCCTTCCAATTGAAACATTATCAGCCATGTCTGATATGCAGAAATCAAAATCTCTCTGTTCCAATAGATAATCCCATACTCTGGTTCTCGGTGAATCTCCTACAAATTCAATGAATATGGATTTTTCTTTCATGTTATAAAAAAATCAGAAGTCGTATTTAAATTTTATTTTTTGAGGCAATATATCAAAATAAAAAAACACTTTCTTTTTCCGGCTCCATATGAACATTGCTTAAAGAAAAGGGTTGCATAAGTTTTATATATCTAAAAACAGATACCCCCGCTATGATAGAACTCACATATTGCCCTAAATGGTTCTACGGCAGAGACATCATAATAGATATAGTGAGCATGGTAGTCCTTCTTCTGATAGTAATATTTTCCGTATCCTCATACAGGATAGGAAAAAACAAGAAATACCAGTGGCTCTCTTTTGCTTTTTCCTTATTATTTCTATCCTTCCTTTTCAAGATACTCATGAATTTCACAGTCTACAACCACATAATTGAAACAACAAGGATAGGTTATGCAGTCTTCACATACGAAAGAATCATCTCAGCCGATAATCTTTATTTCATAGGCCATCTCCTCTACAGGATACTTACAATCCTAGGGCTATATGCATTATATGCAGTATATACAAAGCCGAATGGGCCTACATTCGCCCTCACTTCAATCCTTGTGGCTGTTGCAATCTTTTTCTCAAACTCATACAACTATGTCTTCTATTCACTGTGTTTTGTGATACTTGCTATGATAGCAACTTTTTACATAAAGAACAATTACAATAAAAGGAACCCGAAAACAAAACTCTTGGCAGCAAGTTTCGTGATAATATGCCTGAGCCAGTTAGTTGCAATCTTCATCAACATGAACAGGGATTTATATGTGGTTTCTGAACTTATGCAATTGTTAGGCTATCTGGGCCTGCTTCTTACTTATGTCATGGTGCTGAGGGATGGAAAGAAAAAGATCAAGGATTGACATAATAGCAGACATGCTTCTCTCAATCCAGAATAAAGGCGGCAAGATAAAGCCTACACACCTCATGTACAAATCCAACATGTCCCACAGTCAGATGAAGTCCTATCTTGAAGAACTCATAGGGAAAAATTTTGTAAGTAAGGTCAACACGAATAATTATGAATACCTTATGCTAACAGACGCAGGAAGCAAATTCTTAGAGAGGCTTAAAGAGATGAAAGAGTTCGAGAAGACTTTCGGGCTGTGAATTATTAGCATTTTCTATAATAACTATTTAATCATACTAAAAAACTAATAAATAATATTCATCCCTTTATGCCTCCAAATCGCATTTAACAAATGGAATTGGCGACTTTTCGTATATTTTGGCATATTTTTTCACGAATCTGTTCCATGTAGCTACCATATAATTCCGGAGGGGGAAAATACTTGCATTTAGTCTTTTTCCGGATTCGTCAATTTAATTCCTAAACATTTTTAATTTCTACAGCAACCTTTATATACGAAATATTGTTTCATGATTTCAATGTCAAAGCTTAATTCTCACGGGCATGAGAAGCGCGAGCAGCATAAGGAGTCATCTAAGTCCGGTTCTTTTCTCTCTAGGCTCAAAGATTTTTATATAAAAGATTACAAGAAGCTTTTCTTGATTATAATTGGCCTTACCTTATTATCAATAGTTTCCATAATCTATACATATTCCCAGGTAGGAGACTTTACAAGACGGGATGTATCATTAAAAGGAGGAGTTTCTTTGACGATAACAACCCCTTACAGCGACATAAACACTCTGGAATCTTTCCTTATTGAAAAATTTCCGGAAAGCTCGATTATTCTTAGGACTCTAAGTTCAGGAAGCCAGGTAAAAGGTATCATCATAGAAGCATCTGATGTGCAGGACAAAGAGCTTATGGACGCAGTGCAGGAAAAAATAGGGAAAATTGACAAGGAAAATTATAGCGTTGAAATCATGGGTTCTTCTCTTGGAGAGAGTTTTTTCAAAGAGATGTTTATAGCTCTTGCTCTTGCATTCCTTTTCATGGGGCTTGTATTCCATTTCTATTTCAGGAATTTCTATGTCACATTTGCGGCATTATTGTCAGCGTTCCTGGATATTTTCATAACTCTTGGAGTGATGAATTTTTTCGGGATAAGGCTGTCAGCAGGAGGAATTGCAGCATACCTTATGCTTATTGGCTATTCAGTCGATACAAGCATTCTTTTATCAACTAAACTCATCAAGGAAAAAAAAGATGATTCTGATAAAGCTCTTTTCGGCGCTATGAAAACCGGCCTTACAATGTCAGCAGCAGGCCTTGCTGCAACAACAATATCTTTCTTTTTAGCAAACAACATAATACTTAAGCAGATAATGCTGATATTAATCGTCGGGCTCTTGATAGACATACTTACGACATGGATAGGAAACGTGACGCTTTTGAAAGTATACCTTGAGAAATCAAACAAAAAAAACAGGCCTTAAAATGTCAAAACTAAACAAGCTTCTAACAAACACGAGGATTTGGATATATATTATATTCTTTGTACTTACAATGCTTGCAATTAACCCAAACCCCTTTAACAAAGGTGTTGCCATAAGGACAGTCACATTGAATAATTCAGCATATCTTGCAGGCATGCAGTCTCCAAGCCCAAGCGATGCTCCTATGAACAGGGAAAGGATTATTGAGATTAACGGTCAATCTGTAGCTAATATGGATGATTATGAAACTATTATATCAGGCCTCTTGGATAATTCTTCTTTATTTATAAAAACTGAAAAATCAAAACTTGGATTAATAACAGAAAGCAAGACATATACTATTTTGCTCAGCAGCAAAGATAACCTTGGGTTAAAAGTGTATGATGCGCCAAAGAGCAATATCCTTTTAGGGTTAGACCTTCAGGGCGGGACAAGAGTAGTATTGCAGCCTGAGACAAAACTGGCCCCTGAAGACGTAGATATACTTGTCAAGAACATGCAGGAGAGGCTTAATATTTTTGGTTTGAGCGACACAGTTATAAGAGTTGCAAATGATCTTGCAAACAACCAGTTCATAGTTGTGGAGATTGCAGGTGCAAATGAAGAGGAAGTAAAAGAATTGCTTTCAAAACAAGGTAAATTTGTCGCAAAAATCGGGAATGAGTCAGTATTTGTCGGCGGGAAAGACATAACTTATGTGTGCAGGACTGCGCAATGCTCTGGCCTTGATCCTCAGTATGGTTGCCAGCAAACTAGTGACGGCAGCTATGCCTGCAGGTTCATGTTCTCAATCACGCTTACAACAGGAGCATCTGAAAAACAGGCAGAAGTGACAAGAGGACTTGATGTTGTCTATGAAGGAATGGGAGAAGGCTACTTATCACAAAGCCTTGACTTATATCTTGACGACAGCCTTGTTGACTCACTCAGAATCGGATCATCACTGAGAGGAAATCCGGTGACAGACATCTCGATATCAGGATCAGGCGCAGGAAGGTCAAGGCAGGAAGCTGCAACAGCAACACTTGAAAGCATGAAAAAGCTTCAGACTGTCCTAATCACAGGAAGCCTGCCTGTAAAACTTACAATAATAAAGACAGATGCTCTCTCGCCATCACTAGGGAAAGAATTTTTAAGAAATGCAATCCTGATAGCCCTATTGTCTGAGATTGCAGTCACTGCTATAGTTATTTTGAGATACAAGAAAATAAAAGTTGCAATGCCGATAATCACAGTAATAACGTCAGAGATACTCTTAATCCTAGGAATTTCCGCCCTTTTCAAGCAGAACATAGATATTGCAGGCATTGCCGGAATAGTAGTTGCCATCGGGACAGGTGTCGATGACCAGATTGTCATAACTGATGAACTGTTGCATCACGGAAAAAAAGAAAAAGACGAAGAGAGCTATCTCACTTATTCACAAAGGACGAAAAAAGCGTTTTTTATCGTTATGGCAGCTTTCTTTGCGACAGTTGCGTCCATGATACCATTACTCTTTGCAGGCGCAGGACTCTTGAAAGGATTCGCGATAACAACAATAATAGGAGTTACAAACGGAGTTCTGATTACAAGACCAGCATTTGCGCAGATGATGGAGATACTGTTAGAAGATGATGAGGAATAAAAGAATTTATTGATTTAGATTTTTTCTTCTGATTTTTTTGCATAAAACATAGTGTATTGATGAATCTTCGGGCGGATTACAACTTTTTTGATGGCAGACGCACAACTCTCATTGTGCTACCAGACACCCCGAAGGGGGATTCCCCCGTCTGGCCTGCATCAAAGTTGCAGCACAATTAGAGAATGCTGTTAAATCTTTTTACCACTAGATACTTACCAACACTAAAACATAGAAACAATTAAAAACCCATAACATATTAATTTTGATATATAGAGGTGTCAAAATGAAAGAAAGCACAAAAAAGTTTTTTTTATTGGGATTAGGAATAGCAGCAGCAGGAGTTGCCGCAGGTCTTGCCTATAAGAACAGGAAAAAAGTCAAGAAAGCCGTTGAAGAACTTGTAAAAAAAGGAAAGATTCTGAAAGAGGAAGCGACAGGATTTTCAAAAGACTTGGTTGATGAAATCAAGAAATTTGAGAAAAAGAGATCCAAAACTAAAAAAGCCAAGAAATAATTATTTATTTTCTTTTTTCCCCAATTTTTCTAATATGTCGTCAAGAGTATGGATTGTTGAATCTTTGAACCTATGCTCTCTTGCGCAGCATGAGCATGTCACACTGATATAAGTTGTGAACCAGTGCGGGTCGACCTTCCATTTATCTTCTTTGCCGAACGGGTCAAGGCAATACATGCAATTAGACAGTATTCCGTTATTGTTTCCTATTGCCTCATGGAAGATATGATCGCGCATCTATCTTTTCACTTCTTTTTTTATCCAGTCATCATAATCTTTACTTACTTTATCAACTTTCCATGAATATATTGCAGGAATCTCATATGAGTGCATCGATGACACTTCTTTTTCTATTTTATTGAAATTAGAATCAGTTGTCTTTCCGAGAAGCACAAACTCAATGTTCTCCTCTATCTCTCCTTCAAACCAGTACATGCTCTCAATCGGAAAAATATTCGCGCATGCAATAAGCCTTTTTTTCAGAAGATGGCTTGCTATTTTTTTAGCTTCGCCTGAATTCCTTGTCGTAATATAGACAATCCTCATATTACAAAGAGAAAAAATCCTGTTTAAATATTTTGCGAAATCTAGAAATATTTTTCAGAATAGTTTATACAGTCGCATTAATGATCAAAACCCTGATATCTTCATAAGTGAGGTTGCCGGCAAATTTTTTTCCTGCAATAAATAAAACCGGGCCGGATTTAATCCCTCTTTTTTTCCCTTTTTCAAAGTCGCTTTTAACATAATTCTCTTTGATGCTTTTATCAAGGCAATCATTGAATTTAAGAATGTCAAGGCTAAGGTCAGAGGCATACCTCTTCAGGTCATCAACACCTAAAAGCGCCTGGTTTGCATAGAGCTTGTCATGATATTCCCAGAACCTTCCTTGGTCTTTTGCGCATTCTGCAGCTTCTGCTGTTTTTTTGCTTGCTGCATTTATCGGGAAATGCCTGTAAATAAAAGTAATGTTATTTGAATATTCATTCCTTATTTTCCTCAATTCATAAAATACCTTTTTGCATTCAACGCAATCAAATTCAGAGAATTCTTCTACCAGAATGCCCTTAACATGAAGACTATCATTAATTTCTGATTTAGCTTTTTCAAGCTGGGTTATAGCATTCTCAATATGTTTCTGTGCTTCTTGAGGGAGATTCTCTTGCCTTATGCTTTGCAGCTTTCTTATAGCATAGTCTATATCTTTTGGCATTAACATGTTTACAATAATAGACAAAAATAAAAACAGGACAAGATAGAAGGAAACACTCTTCCAGACATTTATCTTATTTTTTCTTTTATTTTTTTTAGGCATAAATACTTGCTAGAAAAACTTATGAGAAATATAAATTTAAGTCTTTATTGATAATAATTTTCTACAGAAACTTTTCTTATCTTTTTCTAGAAGTCTTCTTTGCAGTTTTTTTAGTTGCCTTCACTTTCAATGCAGGTTTTTTTGCTTGTTTCTTTGCAATCATCACTTTTTTCGCATGTTTTGCAGTTTTTTTAGTTGCCTTCACTTTCAATGCAGGTTTTTTTGCCTCTTTTTTAGGCACTTCCTTTTTCTTGTTCTTGCAGTCTTCGCAATACAATGAGCCTGCATATCTTGGATAGAAGATGTTCCCGCAAATCATGCACTTCTTCCTTACTTTGTAAAGTTTTGCCATTCTTTTCTGTTTAATGTTGGGAAAAACATCTATTTTAAAAACTTAATGTATGATGACATGGTTACAATATAAACATTTATAATTTCTTTTGAATGGTATCATCACCCTATCGTCTTTAAATTCGAAAGGTTTATATAGCAGGCAGCAGCCTTATAAACTAAAGGGGCGGTGGCAAACATGTATTATGCAGGTGTTGTTTATTTTTCATATTCCAAAATGCCTCTTTTTTATACCTTAGAAATGCTTTTTTTATATGGATCTAAATAGGGTGTTATTTTAAATGAAAGCAAATGCAAAAAGCCAAGCGCAATCATTTTTGGCAATATTTGCTGCAGCTCTTTTTTTAGTTGCAATATTTTCTCAGAGTGCCTCTAGTTTGAAATGCCCGGGTGGTTGGGAACCATGTTCCAGCCGTCCTACTGTTTGTTGTGAAGTAGGTTGCTGGGCCACTTGTGTCTGTGCTAATGGCGATACTTTTTGCGCTAATCCAGGAGGCGGAGGCTGCATTGAACAATGTCAAGGTGGTGGTGGCGGAGGCGGAGGCGGAGGCTGCACGCCTGTAACCCCATGTTCGAATCTCGAATGCGGATCAGACAGCTGCGGGACTGGATGCACAAACCAATGCACAAGTGACCCTTTTTACAATAACGTATGCACGGGAAACAGATGCCAATACTATCCTGCAGCTTTGAATGCTTCTATATCCAGTAATAACCTATGCGTCAATAATAGCGCTGCATCAAGGACAATAATAGTTTCAGGAAGAAGCAGTTATTGCGGAAATATTAATGCCACAGCCTCTTGGGGAGACAAACAAACCTTTACAGGGACTAATGCTTTTGATTATACTTTCACTTTTCTAATCCCGCAGACGGAAATAGCAAGATACATCCAGACAAAAGAGCCTGCTACAATACTTGTCGCAGGCGACAGGAATAATGCCAAGAGCACAAGAGATGAGCCTAATTATGAATGCAGCCAAATGCTAACAGTATCTTATACCTTTGACAATTTTTATTATTGCCCGTCATATGGAGAAAACATAAACAGCGATTTCGATCATTATGATGGAACACAATATTATGTGCAGAGAGATTCAACAAATTATTACGATTGGGATGAATGCCTGTCAGATGATCTTCTTGATACATGCATTTCTGAACCAACAAACTGTCTCGACAAATCCTTAATCAGCTATCCGATAAATACAACTCTTGACCCTGACACAGACCAGGAATATGAAGTATGCAAATCTCTAAATGGAATCCAGGGAGGCTGGCTGGATGCAGATTCAGATAGCGAGATATGCGGGCTTGTAAACGGGCGTTTTAACAGGACAACAACATGGTTCACTTGCGCAAAATCAAGCCAGTGTACTTATGGCAAAAACGATTTTTTTAATGCAAAAACAAACGGCCTGTGCTGCGGAGATGACTTAGGTGAAATATCACTTGAGACAAGCCTAGTTGATAGCTCAAACAACCCTTTCTATATGACCGGGACTTTTACTTCATGCTGCAGAACTCAGGACAGCTGTGTTGACAAAGAAGGGATATGCAGGCAAGAAGGTTATTCCAGATGCCTTGATGAAGGTTTAAAAGGTAGATGTACTTTAGGAGTCTGGCATGTGTCAAATGACACTACATGTGAAAAATCTTGCACAACATGCAATGTAAACAAAGCAGGGGCAAGTAAAGATGTAATAGATATAACAGATCTCACAGCCATCCAGAACAATTACGGTTCTAATGATAGTGACTACGACATAAACAAAGACGCAATTGTTGATCAAGCAGATTATGATGAGTGTCTGATTTACTTAAACACTCCATGCAGCGCGTGTACAGACGGCATTTTCCAACCAACAGAAGAATGCAATACAAACTCAGGAAATGTGGTATTTCATGATAATCTTGCCCCGGTTTTTAGATGCCAGACCAACCAAACAATCTTGAGGGACAATAGTACGTGCCTGCCGAACTGCAACAGCAAGTACTTTGGAGCCCAGTGCTTAAAAGGTCAGTGCGGCGCATCTTGCGGCTCTGATTCAGACTGCTCAACAAATGCTCTTAACCTGGACTTTAAGTGCAATACTGAAACATGCCAGTGCGAAATAGTAGGATGCCCGGTCGGCAGTGCATTATGCATGGATGGAACATGCAGCCAAAATTGTTCAGTTACAGATTCAGGGACAAAGGGATGTTTAAATCAAAACGGGGCTTGCGATCAGGGTGAAGGTTGCGCATGTGCTGATTGCCTGAATAAAAGAGATTCATGTGTTTTTGGGTCTGTATGTGGCCCAAACAAACTATGTTCTTGTCCTCTTGGAACAGCACTTTGCCTTGACGGGACATGCAGTTTTGACTGTGCACAGACTGATACAGGCACACATGGCTGCATTATAGAAAATACAATATGCGAACCAGGAGAAGGCTGTTCATGCAGTGATTGCAGCGGGAAGCAGGACAGCTGCATCCTTGGAGGCCAATGCAATTACGTTACAGAACAATGCGAGTCACAATGCATAAAGACCCAGGATGTTGAAACAATTACTGATGATGAAAAAGATAATGATTGCGATGGGCTAGTTGATGAGCCTGAATTTTGGCCGGGATACGGGCTATATGCTTGGGAGGCGGGATGCACATATTTCATGTGTATATATGGAGACGATTCAATCACACATAATACAACAGGCACATTATCTGTGTCAGGCATTTATAAAATATACAGCCTGAAACAATCTGGTTGGGAATCAGAAGATTCATTGCTTGCAAACACAGAAGGAAAACAGGTCACATTCATATCAAAACTTTATAATGACCTTGATTGTATAATGTATAAGTCAGAAACTAATGTAAAATATGACGTTACACTGGACGGATCAAAGAACAAATCCAGGGTTTATTTAACACAATTCCGAAGCCATCCTTTTGAAATACCTTTCTTTTTTGCAAGCCCTGAATGCAGTTTAACATGCAATTCACCGGGAGCATGCGCCAGCCCGTCGCTTTTATTCACATATGAAGGCTGCAGCTCAGACAAGTGCATGCTTGACTGCGGCGGATACTGGATTAACGCGTCTTCAGCGTTTGATCTGCTATGGCCTAGCAGCAATCTAGGTGATTATTGCGCGGCATGCACGCAAAACACGACATGTTCAATTTACACAAATAAAGAATCCTGCAGTTTTGACCCATGCAAAGGTTCTCTTACATCAAACGGATGCAAATGGGATGATTCAACAACTAAATGCACTGATAATTTTGAATACTGCATGCCCGGCACAACGCTTTGCAAAGACGGAACATGCCAGAAAGATTGCATAGACGCAAAATCGAATTACTCTTCTTGCATAGGAAATCCTGACGGGAAATGTGTTGTAGGAGAAGGATGCACATGCAGTGATTGTTTAGGCAAACAGGATACCTGCATAGCAGGCGCAGTATGCGGAAAAGATAAATTATGCGGTTGCCCTTTAAATACAACGCTATGCAATGATAAGACCTGTGATACTACATGTGCAAATCACGGAAGAAAAACCGGCTGCATCGGAGGAGTAATGAATAACCGCTGTGAATTTGGAGAAGGCTGTGCATGTGAAGACTGTAAGTTAAAACAAGATAGCTGCATCGAAGGGCTTTCGTGTAATATTATTGAAAAGGTATGTCTTAAGTTTACTTCATATTCATGTAAAAAAGGAACGGCATTATGTGGAGACCTAACCTGTGATGATACGTGCGAAGAAAATGGTGGAAAACTAGGGTGTAATGGCCTGCATGATGGCAAATGCGATGACTTTGAAGGCTGTTTGTGCGAAGATTGCTATAATAAACAGGACAGTTGCGAATCAGGATTAACCTGCAACCCTGATGATAAACTCTGTGATGATAATCTTCCGGTAGTTTTTTCTTGTATTGATATAGACAATGACGGATATTCTAATATCGAATTCACATGTCAGAGCGGGACAGACTGCAATGATGGAAATTCAGCAATCCATCCTGGAGCCTTGGAGGCATGCAACAACGGAATAGATGACGACTGCAATCGACGAATTGATGACAATTGCCCAAATATCACGGCAGCATATACATTGGACATAAATATTGACTCACTGCAAAAAGTGAGAGTGTTCGATACTTTCAATTTAAAAGTAAAAGTGACAAATAAATACAACAAGGCATTTGAGAACATAAAAATCATACTTGAAACTCCGGATAAGATTACAGAAAAATCCAATTCAATTATTATCCCTTCAATAGCACCACAAGAAACAAAGGAAGTTTTATTTGAGCTTACAATCCAGGACTACAAAAAAGAATCAGCAATCCTTAAATTAAAAGCCCAGGTTGCAGACGCTGAAATATCATCTAGAGACATTCCTGTCGGAATTGAAATACCAGAATTTGCAATCTTTGGGATGCCGGAGTCAGTGCAGGATGATGGAAACAATATATGCGTGGATCTTTACTATGTGATAAACAGGAAAGAAGAGGGCAATTATGATATTGAGCTTGATATAAAAGACCCAAGCGCGTTTTTTGGAAAAAGCGTTTTTGTAGATTATATGTCAGGCATTGAATCAACCGGAGACATCCAGATAGAACCAATGATTTCAAACTCCTACTGCCTGCCGTCTGGCAAGGAATATGAAATAGGAGGATACTTGTATAAAGAAGGAGCATTTGGAATAGTTGGTTATGTTGATGAGACCAGAAATAGCTTAACATAGATAACTTTATTTGACTTAGTTACTGATGAAAATTAATAGGTGGGTTATTGATGAAACTTTTAAAATTGGTGTTTTTTTTGCTTATTATAATTTCTCCTATCTTTTTTATCAGAATTAGTGAGGCAGAGTGTGATGGTAATTGCATTTATTGTGGTGGTATGAGAGGTGGTGGTGTAAGGTGTGAATATTTTTGCGCCTGTTGTAGGGATCCTTTATGTGCATGTCAAGGCATAGGATGTGAAGAGGGAGGAGGTGGTGGTGGATGTACACCAAATCCAGCATGTTCAAGTTTGGAGTGTGGTACGGATTCTTGCGGAACAGCTTGTACAGATACTTGCGGAATTTTTAAGAACAGCTGTATACTTAACAGTTGTACATATCACAACGCTATTGTAACCGCAACCACAAACAACTTATGTGTAAACGAAACAGCTGCGTCTAGGACAACAACAGTTTCAGGGAGAAGCAGTTATTGCGGCAATATCAATGCGACAACATCGTGGGGAGACAAACAAACCTTTGCTGGAAATGATGTATTCGATTTTACTTTTGCATTCAATGTTCCGGCAGCAGAGATAGCAAGATACACCCAGACAAAAGAACCTGCGACAATTCTGGTGTCAGGAGACAGAAACAATGTAAAAGACAGCAAAGATGAGATCACATATCCGTGCGATATCACGCTGAATGTAACTTATACGTTTGACAACTTCTATTACTGCCCCACATTTGGAGAAAACATAAACAGGGATTTTGACCATTATAATGACACGCTATATTATGTGCAGAGAGATACAACAAATTATTATGATTGGGATGAGTGCCTTTCAGACGATCTTCTTGACACATGCATTCCTGAACCAACAAACTGTGTTGACAAATCCTTAATCAGCCATCCGATAAATACAACTCTTGACCCTGACTCGGACCAGGAATATGAAGTATGCAAATCACTAAACGGGATCCAGGGAGGCTGGCTGGATGCAGATTCAGGCAGCGAGGCATGCGGGCTTGTAAACGGGCGTTTTAACAGGACAACAGCATGGTTCACCTGTGGAAAATCAAGCCAATGCACATTTGGGGAAAACGATTTTTTTAATGTAAAAACAAACGGCCTTTGTTGCGGAGATGACGCTCAGGAAAACCTGCTAGCAACAGGCTTAGTAGATAGCTCAAATAATCCCTTCTATATGACGGGGACTTTTACATCATGTTGCAGAGCACAGGACAGCTGTGTTGACAAAGAAGGTATATGCAGACAGGAAGGATATTCTCAATGCCTTGATGAAGGTTTAAGAGGTCAGTGCACATCAGGAGTTTGGCATGTATCAAATGATGCTGTATGCGAAAAATCTTGCACAGTATGCAATTTAAATAAGGAGCTTAGCCCTGATAGTATAGCAATAGATGACTTGTCAGCCATTGCGAACAATTACGGTTCAAGCGACCCTGACTATGACATTAACAGAGATACTTTTGTAGATCGTGCAGACTATGACGCTTGCTTGGTTTACTTAAACACTCCTTGCAGCGCGTGCACAGACGGCATTTTTCAGTCAACAGAAGAATGCAATATTAACTTAGGGAATATTATATTTAATGATAACCTTGCGCCTTCATTTAGATGCCAAGGGAATCAGGTTATTTTGAGAGACAATTCTACTTGCCTGCCGAACTGCAACAGCAAGTATAAGGGAGCACAATGCCTAGAAGGCGAGTGCGGCGCATCATGCGGGTCTGATTCAGACTGCACATCAGATATCCTTAACCAGGACTTTAAGTGCAATACAGAAACATGCCAATGCGAAAGAATCGGTTGCCCAGTTGGCACAGCATTATGTATGGATGGGACATGCAGCCAAAATTGTTCAGTGACTGACACTGAAGCACTTGGATGTTTAAATCAAAACGGGGTTTGTGATCAGGGTGAAGGATGTGCCTGTGCGGATTGCTTGAATAGAAGAGATTCATGTGCTTTTGGAAGTGTCTGCGGGACAAATGGTATTTGTTCTTGCCCTTTAGGCACAGCACTTTGCCTTGACGGGACTTGCAGTTTTGATTGCTCACAAACAGGTATTGGGGTGCAAGGTTGCATAATACATAATACAATTTGTGAACCGGGAGAAGGATGTGCATGCAGTGACTGCAACGGCAAACAGGATAGCTGCATTCTTGGAGGCCAGTGCAATTACCTCACAGATCAATGTGAGATCCAATGTATAAAGACTGAAGAAATTGAAGTTACTATTGACGATGAAAAAGACAATGATTGCGATGGCCTTGTAGATGAGCCTGAATTTTGGCCGGAATATGGTGTATATATCTGGGAAGCTGCCTGTACCAATTATATGTGCATATATGGTGACGATTCAATCACACATAACACAACAGGAACATTATCTGTGACAGGCATTTATAAAATATACAGCCTGAAACAATCTGGTTGGGAACCAGAGGATGCATTGCTTGCAAACTTAGATGGCAAGCAGGTAACATTCACATCAAAGCTTTATAATGACCTGGATTGCCTGATGTATAGGTCAGAGACTCTTGTGAAATTTGACATTGCTTTAGATGGAGAAAAAGATGCAACCAAGGTTTATCTGACGCAGACGAGAAACACTCCTGTTGCAATTCCTTTTTATTTTGCAAGCCCGGATTGCAGTTTAACGTGCAATTCTCCAGGACAATGCGCTAACCCGTCACTTTTATTTACATATGAAGGCTGCAGTTCAGGCAGGTGCATCCTTGACTGTGGCGGATACTGGATAAACACGTCTTCAGCGTATGATTTGCTCTGGCCTAACAGCAATTTAGGTGATTATTGCGCAGCATGCACGCAAAATTCGACATGCTCAATTTACACAAATAAAGAATCCTGCAACTTTGACCCATGCCAAGGATCTCTTACCACAAATGGATGCAAATGGGACGATTCAACAAATAAATGCACTGATAATTTTGAATACTGTATACCTGGGACAACGCTTTGTAAAGATGGGACATGCAGCAGGGACTGTAGACAAAAAGGTTCGGATTATTCTTCCTGCATAGGAAATCATGACGGACTATGTGTTGTGGGAGAAGGTTGCACCTGTTTAGATTGTGTTGGAAAGCAAGACACTTGCAAACAAGGCGCAATTTGCGGAAGCGACAAGCGATGCGGTTGTCCCGCTAATACTACTTTGTGTAATGATAAGACATGCGATACGACATGCAGTTCTCATGGCGGGAAAACAGGTTGCAATGGCGGAACACAAAATGGAGTTTGCGAATTTGGTGAAGGCTGTGATTGTAAAGATTGTGCAGGTGCACAAGACAGTTGCGTGTATGGTGTTGTTTGTTATTATGAGATGAAGTTATGTGCACAATTTGTTTCTTCAGAGTGCCCTGTTGATACAACTTTATGTAATGATGGTATTTGCGACAAAACATGTCTACTTCATAGTGGCAAGAGAGCTTGTGAAAATAATAAAGAAAATGGTAAGTGCGATGCTGGAGAAGGCTGCGCCTGCCCAGACTGCTATAACCAAAAAGATAGCTGCCAGCAAGGCCTGCTATGTGATAAAGAAGAGCAATTATGCAAAGCCACAGCTCTTGAAATCTTGACTTGCACAGACAACGATTTTGACACATATTTCAATAAGGCAGGTAATTGCATAACTGGCACAGACTGCAATGATGGAAATTTTGCAATTCATCCAGGAGCCTTGGAGGAATGCAATAACGGAATAGATGACGACTGCAACGGGAGAATAGATGAGAATTGCCCGAATATCACAACCGCATATACATTGGACATTAATATTGATTCACTGCAAAAAGTGAGAGTGTTCGATACTTTCAATTTAAAGGTAAAGGTGACAAATAAATACAACAAGGCATTTGATAACATAAAAATCATACTTGAAACTCCTGACAAGATTATAGGAAAATCAAATTCAATTATAATCCCTTCAATAGCTGCGCAGGAAACAAAGGAAATTTTATTTGAGCTTACGATCCAGGACTACAAAAAAGAATCTGCAATTGTTAAATTAAAAGCCCAGGTAGCAGATGCTGAAATATCCTCGAGGGACATTCCAGTAGGGATTGAAATACCAGAGTTTGCCATCCTCGGGATGCCAGGGTCGGTGCAGGATAATGGAAACAATATTTGTGTGGATCTTTACTATGTGATAAACAGGAAAGAAGAGGGCAATTATGATATTGAGCTTGATATAAAAGACCCAAGCGCGTTTTTTGGAAAAAGCGTTTTTGTAGATTATATGTCAGGCATCGAATCAACCGGAGACATCCAGATAGAACCAATGATTTCAAACTCCTATTGCCTACCGTCTGGCAAGGAATATGAAATAGGAGGATACTTGTACAAAGAAGGCGCATTTGGAATTGTTAACTATGTTGAGGAGACCAGAAATAGCTTAAATTTAAATACATGAAATTAAATATACTAGTTAATTTATAAAAAAAGGTGGAAAAATGATTGTATTTGGTGTTAATCTTCCTTTGCCGGAAATGTTTTTGTTTTTAGTTGCCCTGTTTTTGATATTCCTTATAATGATCCTATTCCAGCTCCAAAGACTGCAGAGAATGTCCCGCGAAGAAAGAAAAGAACTTGAAGATTTAGAAAGACTTGCCCAGGATGAAAAGAACGATTTAGAGCAGATCAAAAGCCATGAGAAGATGGAATCTATTGATCTGAGCAAATTCGAAAAAGAGATTGCTGACCTTGAAGAAAACACAGAAACCCTGTATCTGAAAAAGCTTGCACCTGACCTCTACAAAGTCCAGAACTATGTCCTCTGGGCGCTACAGAAAGGCATGTCGCCTGAAGCAATAAGGCAGGATTTAATGTCAAAAGAATGGAAAGATGAGAAGCTTATTGACATGGTCCTTGACGATATTCTGAGATATAAAGGATATTTTGTCCGCAACAAAGTTCGTGTCCCTGAGCTTAAGACAATGGAAATAAAAGAATTGCCCAGGATGAAAGAAGAGCCGAAAAAAGAAATTGTAGTTACGAATGTCGTAGAAAAGCCTATAATACTTGCTCCAAAAATAGAGCCTGTCAAAGAAGTCAAGCCGCCTAAATTCAAGCCAGCGAAAAAAACAAAACAAAAGAAAGATAAGCTGCCAAAGCTTCCTGTAAAAGAGCCCAAAGCCAAAAAGAAATCAAAGAAGAATCTCTCAAAAAATGACTTTAAGGATGTGGAAAAGGAGCTTGCAAATCTTGAAAAAGACCTGACAAAACAGGGAAAGAGCAAAATCAAGGAAGCAAAGAAAGAGACAAAAAAGCTTGATAAGAAAAAAGAAAAAAAAACTGTTAATGCATCAACAAAAACAGCTAAGAAAGACAAGCCAAGCAAACAAAAAAAACCTACAGACAAAAAGCCTAAACCTAAAAAAGAGAGTAAAGCTGATAAAAAAGACTCCAAAAAAGATGGAGATGAAAAAACAACAGTAGTTTTGCAGGCTGACAAGGGCGTAGATGTCCATGTGAAATATAAGTGATTAAATTATTTTTTCTAATTTTTTCTCATTAGACCATTATTTTAGAAAGAGATTCTGCAAAGCTCAATATCAGGAATATATTGAATGCGAAATGCGTTGCAAAATAGACAGCTATCTTGTCAAGAGAGCTTCCGAGCAGGTTGTATGATATGACTGAGTATATCTCAAAAATAATAGTCAGGACAATAGCGCTTATCAAAAAAGAAAAAGGCATGAATTTCGCAGCAATTGCTATTATGCTGAGGCCTACTAAAGAAACAATTGAAGTATAAGACAACTTCTGCCCGAAATTGTCAGCTATTATTAATCCGAGCCATGCATTGAGAAGGGAGAAAAAAAGGTTCTTGTAGACAAGCGATATCATTATTGTCGTGAAAAAAACAAGATCAATCCCGACAGAAGTCTTAAAGAGCCTGTGGTAAAATTTTGATGCGCCGCCGGCTGCAATAAATATTGCCAGAAAAAACAAGGCCTTAAGATACCTTGAATATGTTATTCCGAAAATGACGAGTATTAAAAAAATGACAATAAGCTTTTTCCTGTCTTTTATTACAGGGAAAACTTTCTTTAAATAATCACTTAATGCTTTCATTTTTATTGTCCTATATCAATTATAAAGCTTTTTTTTTAAATATGTTTTTGACCTGCAGTTCAGACATTATCATCGCCACAACTATCAATAACCCTCCTAATGCTTTTTCTAATATAAATGCTTCTCCTCCATATGACCATGCGAATATCGCCGCAAAGACAGGCACCATTGTGAAGATGAGCCCGACTTTTATAGGGGTTGTGTGTTTCTGGGCCACAAGCTGGATGACAAAAGCAGAGACTGTGGGAAACAATGTTAGAAATATTATTGTAATGAAGGTTCTTGAACTATTAATCATAATAGGAGCTTCCATGAAAAAAGCAAGGATGAAACTCAAAAACCCGACAGTGAAAAACTGCTGGAAACTAAGGACATAAGGATCAATGTCTCGGTTTACAAACTTGTCTGCCAAGAGAATGTGGATAGAATAGGACAGCGCAGCTGATAGCGTAAGGAGATCCCCTAAATTAAAGTCTTTTAGCCCTCCAGTAAGAAGCCATAATCCGAAAACAGCGAATATTATGCTTATTATCTTCTGGATCCCGGGAACTATCCTGAAAAACAAGAGTGAGAAAACAGGCAAAAACAAAATAAAAAGACTTGTTATAAACCCTGAATTTGAGGCTGTAGTATAGTTTAATCCGATTGTCTGGGGAATATATAAAAGCCAGAGAAGGATGCCAAGGATAAATCCATATTTAAAGTTGCTAAATGCTTTTTTCTTCATGAAAAATAATATCGCAAGCATAATTATTGCAGCAAAGATAAATCTGTAGCCTACAAGAGTTATTGCGTTTATGTCTCTCAGGCTGTCTTTTACAATAAAAAAAGTAGATCCCCAGATAGCTGCTGCGTAGAAGAGGCCTAAATCAGAAAGCATTGTTTTGGCTTTTTCTTTCATTTAGAGGATAGGAGTTTAGGAGAGATTAAATAGTTTATCAGTATTATTTGGATAACATTTATCTATAAAAGGGATTTTAGATTTGACAAAAAAGAAAAAAAGGAAATATGAATTCAGAGAATGTATAGTATATCTTGATGAAGAATCAGACACTCCCCAATTCTTTTTCGGCTCAAGCCCAGGCACGTTAGCTAAAAAACCAAGAGGGAAAATGAAACAATATCTGTTTTCAGATATAGCCAGGCTTTTCATCCCCAAAGGCCAGACAAAGACGCTTGCAGAGATGACACGGCAGGAATATGACTTCTGGAAAGCAAATGACACTTACAGAGTTTCAGCATCTAAAAAATTTGCAGAGTGGTATAGTGAAAGAAGGGATATTTAATATCTTATGTAAGACTTACTTCAATTACCTATAATAATTATTAACCATTGTATCCAAATTGTTTTGCTTTAATCTATTAGAAACATTTATTGCACCATTGACCAATTGATTTTTTACAGCGTAAAATTTCTGCATTGCTGGCTGGAAATACATTTGATTATAGAATTTTAACGTGTCACCACCTAAATCGTGCATTCTTTCAAAAGGTCTTTTCATTGCACTTTGTGCATATGCTGTAATATAATTGAACACAGCGTACATATCTGCAGGGCTGCTATTCCCAGGGACATTTCCTAAAGGCTTATAATAAGTCATATTACTCATGATTAAAAAAACTAATATATAAACCTTTCTATTCTTTACTACTCCAAAATAACAAACTTCTAGCTTAAATTCCTCCAAACTTTTAAATATACTGACTTCTTTGTTTTCCTTATGGTTTTACATAAATCCATTGTTGTCGTGGTCGCATAATTTTTCATAGGCTTTTTCTTCTTAATTTAATTTTGTCCGGAAGATAACAGGAAGAGAAAGCTTTTTAATTAATCATGATAAATAAATAAAAAGGTGCAAAATATGGAACTACCAAAAGACTACGATTCAAAAACATCAGAAAAAAAATGGCAGGAATACTGGGAAAAAGAAGAAATTTACAGGTTTGATAAGGATGATACAAAAAGAGAATTATACACTATAGATACTCCGCCTCCTACAGTTTCAGGTCAGATGCACCTAGGGCATTCATTCTCATACAGTCAGCAGGATTTTGTCGCCCGTTATCAAAGGATGAGAGGAAAAAACGTTTTTTATCCGTATGGCACAGACGATAATGGTCTTGCTACTGAGAGGCTTATCGAGAAGATGAAAAATGTTCGGTCTGTAAAGATGAAAAGGTCTGAATTCATAAAGCTCTGCCTTGACACATTGGATGAGATAAGGCCTGCATTTGTCCAGGATTGGAAAAATATCGGCATGAGCTGCGATTTCTCACTATTTTATTCAACGATAAATGATCATTGCAGGAAAATTTCACAGAAGTCTTTTCTAGATTTATATAAAGCAGGCAGAGAATACAGAAAAGAGGCTCCTATGATGATATGTCCGCTCTGCAGGACAGCGATTGCGCAGGTAGAGATGGAAGATAAAGAACTTGAATCTTATCTATGTTATATAAGGGTAAAAGCCGAAACAGGAGAAGAGCTTGTATTTGCGACGACAAGGCCTGAATTATTTCCTGCGTGTGTCGGAATCAGTGTCCATCCTGACGATAAGAGATACAAACACTTAATCGGAAAACAGATAAAATTACCATTGATCAACAGGAGTGTCCCTCTTACTGCAGATATCGCAACAGACATGGAATATGGCTCAGGTGTGGTTTATTACTGCACATACGGAGGAGTTGATTGCATAGAGTGGCTCGAGAGGCATAAAGAAGTTGAGCCTATACATATAATGGGGCTAGACGGCATTTACAATGAGAAAGCCGGCAAATACAAAGGGATGAATAGCCATGATGCAAGACTGGCAGTAATAGAAGACCTTGAAAAAGCCAGCGCAATAGTAAAACTCGAAAAAATAAAACATAATGTGAACGTACACGAAAGATGCGGAACAGAAATAGAATATGTGGCTACAAAACAATGGTTCATAAGATACCTTGACTTAAAAGACGATTTCCTGAAAGCCGGAAGCGAACTGACATGGTATCCTCCTTTCATGAAGAACAGGCTTGATAACTGGATAAAAGGGCTTAAGTGGGACTGGTGCATATCAAGGCAGAGACATTTCGGTGTCTGTTTCCCTGTATGGTATTGCAAGAATTGCGACCATGAGATTTTAGCAGATGAAAACAGTCTGCCAGTTGATCCTATGGAAGATGCAAGTCCTGTAAGGCACTGCCCGAAATGCAAAGGCCAGGAATTTATCGGAGAAAAAGATGTCCTTGATACATGGGCTACTTCTTCACTAACGCCATTACTTGCAGGAGAACTTATCAAAGGCAGCCTGAATTATGAACATATTTATCCTATGGATTTAAGGCCGCAGGCGCATGACATCATAACTTTCTGGCTTTTCAATACACTTGTAAAAAACCAATTGCACTTTCAAAAAAACCCTTGGAAAAGCGTAATGATCTCAGGATGGGCGCTTGACCCTCACGGAAAAAAGATGTCAAAATCAAAAGGAAATGTCATTGCTCCGCAGGAGATGATAGAGAAATACTCCGCAGATGCACTCAGGTTCTGGGCAGCAGGGTCAAAACTCGGGGACGATCTTCCTTTTCAGGAAAAGGACCTTGTGACAGGAAAAAAGATGGCGACAAAGATGTGGAACGCATCAAAATTCGCGATAATGCATCTTGAGAATTTCAAATATGACACTTATGAGCTTGAGACGATGGACAAGTGGCTTTTGACAAAGCTGCAGAAAGTGATAAAAAACTGCACAGAGAGCATGGACGCATATGAATATTCAAAAGCAAAACAGGAGCTTGAATTATTTTTCTGGAATGTATTTTGCGACAATTATCTTGAAATTGTCAAGGACAGGCTATATAACCCCGATAAATACATCACAACAAAAAAACTATCAGCACAGCTTGCATTATACGAATCAACACTCAATATATTAAAGCTTGCAGCGCCGATAATGCCGTATATCACAGAAGAAATATACCATCTTTATTTCTCTTCTAAAGAGAAAAAAAAGAGCATCCATGTTTCTGCCTGGCCACAGTACAATTCCAGTCTCCTGGATGAAGAGGCAGAAAACGCAGGAGATTATCTTGTCAGGATATTATCTGCTGTCAGGAAATTCAAGTCAGAGAAAGGAATGTCATTGAAGCAAGAATTAAAAAGCGTTGTGATAGAATGCTCTCCTCCTGTAAGGGAATTGATTGAGAAGGTATATGATGACCTGAAGGCCGTGACATTAGCAAAGGATATTGAATTTGAAACTGCTGACCCGGATATTGACACAGAAATCAGGATACAAATATCACTTTAAATTTTCTTTTTTATCCATCTGCTCTTCTTGATTATCCTGCACATCCTCTTTTTTGCTATTGATTTTTTTCTGCATATATATAATAATAATACCTATAAGAGGAGCTAAAAGGAACGGTAAGTATATTTTTGGGTCAGTAAGGTTCTTAGTTTGGCTTGATGAATAGACAAAGTCTTTGATATCAGACATGCAATCGTCTGAAATAGAGCCTTCAACCTCATAGCTTAGTTCTATCTTGTCTTTCACATCTGCAAAATGCCAGGCGATGATGGGGTCATTCTGCAATATATTGTAATTCTTCCCGTTGAAATATATATTGTCAGCTTTTTCTGCAAGGCATTTAGGGATGTTCTGCAGATAAACAAAATTTGAAATCGGTTTTTTGGTATTAATAGTTATCCTGCACTTTGTGAAAGTTTTCCCGTCCCTTACAAATTCTTTTGTCTCAATTAGCAAAAGCTTTTTCAGATCTTCAGAATTTTTTATTTCCTCTTTTGTCAGGTTGCTGATATATGAAACATCAACGAGGCTGCTTATCTCATTTTCTGGCAGTGTTCTTAATTGTTTATCAAAAAGCTCTTCTGCATTACTTATTTCCTCGCAGGTTTCCTGGTCCGGATTTTTTTCAAACGGGCAGTTGTCTATATCTCCGCAAACTCTGTCTTCATCAATATCATTATTCCTGTCACTCGGGCAAAGGTCGCATGTATCGCCAATAATATCTTTGTCAACATTGGATTGTGTCGGATTATAAATAAGCGGGCAATTATCGATATCTGAGCATATTCCATCATGATCTAAATCATTATTCTTATCATTAGAGCATGCATCGCATTTGTCCCCTATCTCGTCTTTGTCCTTGTCAGGCTGCTCAGGGTCATATATCTCAGGGCAGTCGTCTTTTGTATCAATAAATCCGTCTTTATCCGTGTCTTCAACGCACACTGAACTAAAATCACATGCATCTCCGATATTATTTGCGTCGCAGTCTTTTTGGCCTGAATTAAATTTATATTTGCAATTGTCAGTTTCACCGCATATAAGGTCTTTGTCTTTGTCATTTTCAGGATCGAATTTGCATCTGTCGCAAATGTCTCCTATATAATCCCTGTCAAAATCAAATTGGTTCTGATTTATTATTGTCGGGCAGTTATCCATATCCCCGCAAATGCCGTCTCCGTCAAAATCATTTAATGCATCATTTTTGCAATAATCGCAGTCATCTCCGATTCCGTCTCCGTCTTTATCAAGCTGGCCTCTATTTTCAGTGGACTCGCAATTATCTTGCGAATCAGGAATACTATCTTTATCAGGGTCTACTGTACAGGTTGATTTGAGGTCGCAGGCATCCCCAATGCCGTTATTGTCACAGTCGCTTTGGCTGGGGTTGAACTTGTTTTTGCAGTTGTCTAAATTAGTGCACACCCTATCTTTATCAATATCATTTTCATTGTCTTTTTCGCACAAATCACATGAATCACCGATTACATCATTATCAAAATCCCCCTGGTCAAAATTCACAACAGTTTCGCAATTGTCAACATCTCCGCAAACACCGTCTTTATCAATATCATTGAGCATATCTTTTACGCAAGTATCACAAGCATCTCCAATACTATCCTTATCAAAATCTTCCTGGTAAGGGTTATAGTAATCAACACAGTTGTCTAAGAGGTCCAGGCTGCTGTCTTTGTCAGAATCAATTGTGCATGTAGAGTTCCTATCGCAAGCATCTCCGATATTATCTTTATCGCAATCTGTCTGGCTGGGGTTGTTATTTTCCGGGCAATTGTCAAGGTTACTGCATAAATTATCTGAATCAAAATCATTAAGGGCGTCTTTTATGCAAAAATCGCATGCATCTCCCAGCCCATCTAAATCTGTATCCTGCTGGCTTGGGTTAATAATTCCCGGGCAATTGTCAATCTCTCCGCAAACATTGTCTTTATCAATATCATTAAAGCTGTCATGAGAGCAATAGTCGCAATCATCTCCGATTCCGTCTCCGTCACTGTCTTTTTGGTCACTGTTTAAAACTGCAGCGCAATTGTCAAAGTTATCTTTTATCCCGTCATTATCAGAATCAGGGATACAAACTGAATTTGTGTCGCATATATCCCCTGCCATGTCATTATCGCAGTCTTTTTGATCAGGATTGTACCTTAAAGGGCAGTTATCAGAATTTGCGCATATGTTATCATCATCAATATCGTTTTCAATATCAGATATGCAGGTATCACAAGCATCCCCTATTCCATCTTTGTCGGTATCTGCCTGGTTGGAATTAAAAATGTTTAGGCAATTGTCAATCTCTCCGCATACACTATCTCTATCTATATCATTATTCCTGTCACTCGGGCAAAGATCGCATGAGTTTCCTATGCTGTCTCTGTCAGAGTCTTCTTGCGTGGGATTATTTGCATCAGGGCAATTATCTATCTGTATGCATAAATTATCTCTGTCAGCATCATTAAGCAAAAGACATGCATCTCTTCTATCAATTGAGCAGGCTTTTACACCCTGGCAAGAATTGATGTTGCAGCTTGTCTTTAATGTGTAATCTCCGGCATTATTGCTGTTCTCGTCAGTCTGGCCGTCGCAATCATCATCAATGCCATTGCATATCTCGTCTCCTGGATAAATACTATTTGAGCATGATCCCCATCTACCGCTTTCACAGGTTTGCGTCCCTTTTTCACATGCGCCGATGTCTGATCCGCAATTTTTCACTTCTCCGTTTGTGCATGCGCATCCCTCATCTGTCGTGCCGTCGCAATCATTATCAAGATTGTCGCAATAATTATTATTTTCAGCACTCACATAGTTTGCACCATATGAACTGCAGTCCTGCCATCCGTTATTTCCTGAACATATTTTTTTTGCTCCGCTGCACACTCCCTCCTGTCTTGAGCAAAGAGGAGCTTGCAAATTGTCATCTATAATCCCGTTATTATCGTTATCATTACCATCACATACTTCTTCTTCATTTTCTTGTGGAACTTCACTTGTTGAAGACAAACATCTAGGAGATGAATCAACAAAAGTCTGCTCGCAGGAATCCTTTACGCAATAATTGTTCTGGCATGACGCCTTCGGGTCTTTCGGATAGACAAATAATCTGCCTGGATGCGAAGGGTCGCATTTATCAGGAGAGCAGGCCACTACTGTGTTACTGCATACTTCTTGAGAGCAGGTTTGGCTAGGATTATTATTGTCAGGAGAGCATGAAACAGGAAGTGGGTTGCAATTCTCAATAACACAGCTAACCTGCTTGAAACCATTGACGCATTCTTCAGTATAGGTGCAATCCGTGGCAGGATTGCAAGTTGTGCTAGTGCCTCCATCATCGGGTTCATTACCAGGATTTACGTCTATTGCAGAGTTGCAGACTTTTGACAATTCATCAGAATTACTCCCATCTCCTAAAATTGCAGAGCCTTCAGATCCGTCTCCCAGGCAACACCTAGGATCTATTTTTTTCCCATCTAAATAGCAATCACCGTTATTTATATTGCTTCTATCAAGAATAACACCGTCGGGGCAGTCTGACATAGATACTTTTTCATATGAATCACAAAGAGTAGGTTGTTCCTCTGCTTGCCCAAAATAGCTATATTGCAATAATATCACTGAAAAAAGAATTAAAACAAGAAAAAGGCGCTCTTTTATTTTCATTTTAATTTTATTCATAAATCTAGGTTTTTATATTTTTTCATACGCTAAGTATATCCCTGTTTGTTGACATGCAGATATACTGGCGTGTTCAAAATAACTTTACAACATATATAATACCACAAGTGAAACACTTATAGTTTTTGACATAGCAAAAGAAAAACTTTATTAATAATACCTTCAATTTTTAACATTAATGAAAAAATCTCAGATTTCTACTTTTTTTATCATAGGAATAATATTGATGATTGCATTTTTTATATTCTATTTCATTCAAAACAATAATAACTTCTACAGGAATGAAATAAAGCAATCTTTTCATTTTACAGATGTCAGATCAGATATTAACACTTATGTTAACCAATGTATAAAAGACTCTGCCACCGACGCTATTCAGGAGACAGGAATAAGAGAAGAAACCAAAGGGAATTATATTGTCCTTGTGAAATTCAAGATACTTTCCTGTATAAATCCTCTCATTTCAGCACTCAGAGAACAGGCATATAAAGTAACTGATGCAGATATTGCGGTAAATGTTATATTTAACCCAGAGACAATCGTAGTCAACATATATTATCCATTATTGATAGAAAAAGATGGGCAAAAAATAAGCTTTAAGGAATTTGACTATACTTTTGATAGATCCAATAATGTAAGGATTCCAGGCGGCATAACAGATAAGGAAATTACATTAGTGTCGGCCAATGGAAAGGCGGTTCTAAAAATTCCAAAAGGTGTCAAAATAACCGACAAAACTGGGAAACCTGCGGAAAATATAGGAATAAGAGTCGAAGACCTGCATTTTGACGGCCTCGATAATAATGTGGTTTTGGGCCAGCTCGTATACGATGACTTTCCAGACGGCATAAGGTTTTCCGGGCCAGTTGAATTTTCAGTTGAATTCAGAGAAAAAGATATCCCTCCAGGCTATACAAAAGAGAACATAAGGCTTGCATGGTGGAATAAAGAAAAAGGAATATGGTATGCAGTTGAAACAACATTTAAGGAAAATAGGGCAATAGCACAAATAACTCATCTTTCAAAATGGGCTCCTGCGTTAGGAAGAATGTACGGCTCTTCAGCCAATAATGTAGATACTCCTGCTTCTTTTGGCACAGCTACTGGCATGGCAATAAAAGATACAGATTTTCAAGGAATTGGCGGTGTGCAGGGAGTTGCAGAGGCAAAAATCAATACACTTTCCCATATAGAGACTCTTTTTACACACAGGTATTCTCCTTACGGTTTGGTTCTTCCTCCTGGTATGGCGGGTGCAGTTAATTCCAAAACACCAGCTAAGTTAAAATTATGGATAGTATCAGGTATAATGGATGATAATCCAAAAGGAATAGCATCATTAGCTGATCCCAAAACACAATCTCAGCTCGTTGACTGCAGAAATATAATGGAGACAAGAGGAGCAACAGGAGACTATGTTACTTATCCTATTGTCACATACGGGTATTTCCCTGATTTTGAATTGGATAATACGGATTATACAACAGATGAAAATACTCAAAAGGCGCCCGATAGGAATTTAGTGAATGTTAATGATGCAAAGTGGTATTCTGATGATAAATTTGTTAAATGTGAAGAAGCCGGAATACATGATGCTGTTACTCATTTTGTTAATGGTAATAAAAATGAACCATACTTTGAAATTCGCAGTTGTGCGAAATGGAAATGCAGCGCTACAAAAGAATGTCCATCTCCTATTAATGGATTAGATCCAAAAGCCTGCATGGGCGGAAGAAGCTACTGTAATGTTATTAACGACGGCAATAGACAATTATTGTGCATTCCTTATGAAGGACCAAAAAGACCGCTATATACAGGTTCTGAACAGGCAGTAGGTGATTTACCTTGTTGCCCTGAATCTATAAGTGGAGTGCCGCTGGAGTTATTCGGTTATCATAGGTTTATGTGTGCAGGAGGCACAGCAAGGCCTAGAGCTCCAGGAGCAACAGATGAGACAGGGGTTTCTGGGTTATTGATGTTTGAACCTAATGGAAATGGCCTTATAGCAGCAACTATGGCTACATTTAATGGTGAAGAAACTGATCAGCCTCTTATTACAGTTACAACAACAAGATCTCCTGAAATCATGGATATAAGCAATGGAAATAATAGAAAAGATGCACACAATTTTTGCAGAATAACTCCATTTGCAGATGGCAGCCTATTTAAAGAAGTCACTTTATCAGAAGATGCAGAAAATATTGTATGGGAAAGGCTAAATCCCCTTGGTCAAATTAATGCATTAGCCGGAAAAACACCGGCATTTGGCATTTATGGCGCTGACTTAATTAAGTTCAAAAAAATAGTTGATATGTCAGCGGTTTGTGATATCTCGTGGGAATACTGGGGAAGCAATCCTGTAAATAATCATGTAAAAAGCGGTACAGAAGAGGCATGCCAAAGCGGAAAACTATCTTATGGGAGTAATGGACAACCTGATTATTCTGAATATTGCTCATTTATGAAAGACAGGCTTGAAGCACACCTTAATTGCGAAGAAGAAAAAAAGGCTTCTTCTAAACTAGATTGCTCAGATAAAGAAGATTGTGAAAAATTGAAGGAAAAATCTTTAGGGAAATATTGGGCAGGTTTAGATTGCTCTAACAAAAATCAATGTGAAAAACAAAAGACAAAATCTTCTGAATTGGATTGCTCTGGGATAGGGATTCCACAAGATGAATATGGTTCAAAAACAAAGGAGTTAGGATGTTCTTAAACTAAAAAATTATGTGAGAAACTTCTTTATACTCTCTCTTTACATGCCATAGTTGTATAGGTTTTCTTTTTTTGAAACAATACAGCATGAAAGAAAATATTTTTCTGATATAAATGATTTAAACTAAAAAAAATTAATAATTATTTTTTGTTCTTATCTATATCCCTATATACCCTATCCAAAGCACAGAAAACACAGATATGACAATGATAAGCATGAGGGCTAAAACTTTAGGATGGAACAATGTTGCTCCGAAATTCTGGGCATAGCTGCCTGAGCCAACGTCGCCAGTCCCTGTTGCCGGAATCAAATCAGTATTCGTTGTCTCATTGCTAAGGTAAGGCCCGACATTCTGTCCGACCCTTTGCCCCAGGTTTACGACTATTATAATAATTCCTATGACTAAGACATAGGTGCTCATGTTACTCATGATGCTTGGAGACATCGGCGCTCCAATACTTGAAGAAACTAACGTGATAAACATTAAAGCAATCATCATTACAATAAACCAGGGCACAGAATCCTTTACTACCTGTATTGCATCCTGTGAGAAAATAAAAATAAGAGCTATTGTTGCTGCGAGGAGCGCATTAACTCCTTTGTTGTCGCCAAAAGGCGCCTTGAAAGTCAATATTGCATAAGATGCTGCAAATACAAAAAGTATAACAAATATATTAGAGAAATAATTCACTAATGACAGGTCTAAAAATGATGCCATTTTTGTTAGCTTTTGCCTCCCCCTCCGAGGACTCCTCCGAACATCTTATTAAGTGTATCGTTGACAGATTGTCTTTTTTCTTCCGGCCTCTCTTCAGCTGTTATGAACCAAATTATTATTCCAAAGACCAAAATAGAGACCAGCAGGCCTCTTGTCTGCTCGTCAATTATCCAACTCATCCATGCAGGCGGATTATTCAAAACTCCTGCTGCAACAAGGAATGTATAAGCAACAGAGATGATTGAAAAAAGCACAACGAGACCGGCAAGCGGAGTTCCTGCGACATTTACATCTTTTCCAAATACTCCGATTAATAACAATACCATCATGCTTGCAACCATTAATACAGACACGTTCGGAAGCGCATTATTTATGATCGGCACAATGTCTGGTTCCCTGTGCAAAACATGCGGAATAATAGATGCCATTGCAAGGACAAAAGCAATAACTTTGTTATATGGCCTCTTTGAATCGCCAAGAATATTAGATTTCTGCAGCACTGCAAATGCTATTGTGAATATCAACAGGAAAGGGAGCATCACGTCTAAGAGCCCCAGCCCTTCTAATTGTAAAATTGCGCTTTCAAATAATGACATTTTTCCACCTCAATGCTTATGTTCATCCTTATCATCGTTATCATTTCCGTTCCCTTTCGGGGTGCCTGTGATATAGCCCATCAGGAGTACTACAATTATTGTTAAGATCAGCGCGCCCATTGCGCCGGTATCAAAATTCCTTACAATAAATCCCCATGCATAAAACAGCCAGGGGACACCTTCTTTTGTCTTTATTGCATGAAGGAAGATAAGTATAATACCTACAAACGCAAGCCATGTGAATATGCTCTTAAAAGGCTTGCCGATAGACAATTCATCTTTTCCGGTATGGAAAACTCCTACTAGCATTAAGAAGCATACGCCAAGAAGCATAAGTATAGTCATATTAGCTACTGCTTCATTGACAGCAGCAACAAGCCTTGAACTTGCCACGACAAGAAACGAGGTTACAAAGGCGAACATGCTGTTTAAGTTCTTCTTGGAATATTCATGATCGCCGATTTTTTCTGTTCCGAAAACCTTGGATTTCTCAAGGATAGCATAGACAAGAGTGAATATCAAAAGAAAAGGCAATAAGACTTCATAGACTCCAAGTCTATCTAGGAAATCTATCCCTGTAGCAAAAGGAGATGTGAAATCAGATGCCATATTAGTATAGATTAATATAACTCGTGCTTTTTAAACTTTTCTTTATTTAGGTTTTGAAATTAGTCAATGGAGAAGGATATTTTGCCATAATCTCTTCAATTTCAGCCCGTTTCTCTTTTGCCATTTGAATAAAAGACATGGCTAATGCCGGTTCAAAAGCAGTTTCGGACATTTTATTTATTTCTTCTAGGGCCTGATCAATTGAAATTGCTTTATGATAAGGCCTGTCTGTTGTTATGGCATCAAATACGTCGCTTATTGTTACAAGCCTTGCCATGTATGGAATATTTTCGCCGGCCAATTTATCAGGGTAACCTGTTCCATCCCACTTTTCATGATGATATCTGGCCATTTCTGCTGCATCAAATAGACTTATGGCAGTAAGGGTATCATACCCATAAATTGTGTGATTTTGCATCACAGCCCATTCCTCATCATTGAGCGGCCCTGGTTTGTTCAATATATTATCAGGGACTCCCAATTTGCCGATATCATGGAGATTTACACCGTACCGGATTAATTCCAAATCGTATTCCGACATTTTTAAGTATTCTGCATGCAGGGCAGCATATTCTGCAACTCTTTTGCAATGCTGCCCTGTATAGTGGTCATGTTCTGCAATTCTATCTAATTCTTTATCTAATAGGAAATTTTGATTTTTCAAACCGAAAACAATAATTCCGATTAATTTAGCGATACTTGACATGGCCATTTTGTCAGCATTTTCGCTCTTTTTCATATATAATGTCCCGATAAGCATCTCTTCTTCTGAAGTATTAGGAATAGAATTAGGGAGGTAAACAGGTATAAAGTAATGTCCGTCTCTTTCAACAACTAGATTCTCCAGACCATTCCTACGAACAGGAAAATCATCCAATGTGATTCCTCGTTCTCCCAGTATTAAGCCACTTTCAGGATGATGAAAGCCGCAATTCTCTCCATTTGTATTTAGAAAATCAACTATTGTTTTGATATAACTAAGAGGCGTCTTATTGATTAAAGCACTATCAAAACTGTAATCCAATAATGCAAAGATAAGAGTCATTCAGGATGGCATACAGCCACTATTTAAATATATTACTGAAAAGTAGCAAAAAATTAATTAAAAATAAAACATTTTGAGGGAAAAAAACAAGGTTAATGCAATAAATGCTTCCAATAACTTTTATAAATCGCCTTTTTTTACTTATTTGTCATGATAGACAGAAAGATATTCTCAAAATTAAGAAAGGAATTGGAAGAAAAAGACGCCCTCAGGGAAAAAGTGATTGTGAATTCAAGGCCGATACTGAAAGATTCCAAGCAGGCGATATATGCGCTCCACAAAAATTCCATGACAGAAGCAAAAAAAAGCCTTGACTCTGCGAAAAAAGGGATTATTGAACTCAAAAAATTATCAAAAGCAGACATTGATGAAGGTATTTTCAATTCAGCCCTGCAGGAATATGCAGAAGCTGCCACATATTATTATTATGTAGCTGAAAACAGGTTGATAAGTAACGAAGAACTCAGTATCGATGCAGAGAATTATCTCCTTGGAATCTGTGACCTTACAGGCGAACTTGCAAGAAGGGCTGTTTTTAGTGTTGTTGAGGAAAAATACTCAGAAGTGAAAAAGATACAGGAATTTGTAGAGATTATCCATAACGAGTTCATGGAATTTGAACTTAGGAACGGTGAGATAAGGAAAAAATCAGATTCCATAAAATGGAACACGAAAAAGATCGAAGAAATCCTGTATGACCTTAAGATAAGGGGGAAGATATGATGGAGTTTAGAGAAGCATTAGAAAAACTTGAATCATCAGAGGCATTCAAAAGATGGCATCAGGAAAACAAGGAGAGTTACCTCTCCCATGCTTTCATAATGGTAGATGATTCTGTGAAAGAAGAGTGGCAGATAGGATATGCCAGTCCAAAAGATGAAAAAATAACTACATTTGACGTGTCAGAGAAAATTCTGAAGAACCCAGAATCAGAGGCTTTTAAAGATGAAAAAAAGATACTCCCTCTTCATGTTAAAAAAGTTAAACTGACGCTGAAAGACGCGCTTCTTGAAGCTGACAAACTGCAGAAAGAAAAATATTCTGCCCATTCTGCATTCAAAAAAATAGTCATCCTTCAAAACCTGGAACTAGGCCAGGTATGGAACATCACTTATGTGACAAACACCTTCAAGACTCTCAACATGAAATTCGATGCTGAGACTGGAAAAGTATTGAAACATGAACTGATTGATTTCTTCAGGGTTGATAAGTGAGTTTAAGAAGTGGGCACATCAATAGTTAAGCATTCCTGCTTTCTTTCATCTCTATCGAAATTCGGAGGCCCATTAAAATTATCTTTAGCCAGACTACCTTCTCTGTTATTTAAAATAAAGGCAATCAAGAAACTCCTTATTTTGTAATTTATCTAGTTCTTGTATAAATGGATTCTCTTCTGCAAGCGGAGCGCAACATTCCCTTTTTTCTGAATCAATTGCCGTTCTGCATTTTTCAACAAAACACTTAGCGATATCTTCTTTTGCAATTTTTCCATTTAGATCCAAATTCGGGCCAAGGTAACTTAAATCTTTCTGATCTAAAATTTGAGGGTCAAGAAAATCATCGCAGTTTATTGGATAATAATATTCTTTATACTTATCAAAACCCATTTTAATAGCGTCATCAATTAGTTTGGCTGATACGGGATCAAATTCAATTCTCCCTCCACTTTCAGACATTAGCGACCTCTCATTTGGGTTTACTCCTGAATAGACATTATCAAACATATTAATGTTTATAGAATAACATCCAATTTTTTGATTTAGGATTGATTCAAAATAGTGAAACTTATCAAAATTCCATATAGGGCACGGACTATCCCCATATGGCACATATGACTTATCTTCATAGTAATAATTATTAGAAAGCTTAAGATAAAGAGAACTGGGATCCCAGATATCAGAATGCCCAATCAGGAAAAGATGCCCAATTTCATGCATGGCAATTTCAGTAACTTTGTTATTATAATTAATGCAGCACTTTAAATTCGATGGACAACACGAGGGCCATCCTTGTGGTCCAGACGACTTAGCAAGTAAAGGATTAGCAAGCCCTAAATTCTTGTCATTTATCCCTCTGTGAACTAAATTAAATATCAGCCTGTTTTCTGATTTGCAGCCAGCTTTCTCAGAAATTTTTTCTGAAATTCCATTATCATGTAGACAGGCAGTTAAGTCAATCTCTCCTTCTGTAACAACATCTGATTTTTGAGTGTCCCATATATAACTAACTGAAAATTTTTCTGAGTTTGATTCCAAGGAAAAGGGAACCTCCTCAGATAATTTATCAGCAATCTTCTTTGACCAGTAATAAAATATATTTTGCTGCCCTTCCTTAAACCCGCAGGGAATGATAACGATGTTTGCATTTTCACCGTTTCCAGCTATATTATTGCATGTTTGCTCCTGTATAAAGTCATTTACCTGGCAACCATAGTCATCAATTTTAACATCATTGTACATCATATTGATTAGGCTTTGAATGCAATCCCCCGGGCAATTATCTGCTGAATCGACAATGCCGTCGCAGTCATTATCCTTAATAAATCCATTACAATATTCAAGATTTTCTATAGTTCTGGCTTTGCACCCTATATTTAAACATCTTAAGTCGTTGCACACACCTTCATACTCGGGATTTTGTATTAGTTTTGGTGTTACGCCTATCGGTAGGGTTTCAGGATCCTCACATACAGAATCTCCAAGATTGCATTTATTCCCGCAATCTTTTTGTTCGTCGTTGCATACCGGTGCATATTCCAGAACCGGGAGACACATCCCATCATGGCAATATTTATCTGGATAACATTCCACTTTTTCAAAAGCATATCCAGACACGGAACAGTAAAACTTAATCGGGGAACCAGAATAACAGAAGTCCTTATAGCTAAACGGTTCTCCATCAAAAATTCCGTAAACACTGCCTATATTGTCAAGGCTAATTTCCTCTTTTGTTGTACCATGGCACTTAAAATCCAAATTAAATTGCTCGTCTTTAATATACCTGCCATTACCGCAGGTAAAGCCCTCTGGCCTTTGTGCATTCCAATAGCTAACCTCGTTATTGAAACAAAAATATTCGCGAAGGTTTCCATCCAGATAGCAAATGTCTTGGTAATTATTTAATTCTTCATCAGAAAGAATTGTTCCATCTAACTTAATTCTTGTTATTTCCCCTTTAATATATGGATTTCCACTCTTATCCTCTAAGACAGACTCAACACATTCGAATTTGTTATTTTTTTCATCTGAAGGAATGCATTTATCGTTTACGCATTCATACCCATCTTCACAAGAAATCAAATCTCTTAAAAGCATATTTTCATCGCAATAGAACTCATAGAGCTTTCCAAACGAGCAAAAATCTCCCTTCTCGGAATAAACTGTATCATCTCCTGGAAATTTGTATTCATAATCACCATTTCTTTTGGAATCGTACCTTGAATCAATAAAGGTCTGGCCTGAAGAGTCTAGTGTTGGCAATTCTTTGCAATAATCTGATAATTCTGCTTTAACGCACCGGTTTACATAGCACACATAGTCATCAGGGCATGTTTTTTTATCGTCATATATATATGATCCATGATGATTGAATCCGCATCTTTTTTCATATAATGTTTTATGCAATGGGTCAGAATTATCGCAATAATCATATTCCCAATATGGTCCTTTGTTTTCATCATAAATGTCAGCTCCGCTTCCGTAATAAATCGAATCTTCCCCGTACTGATTGTTATAGTCATAACATTCCAAGGAAAGGCCGATTTCCAATGTGAATAAAATAATCGCTAAATAAAATATGGCTAATTTCTTCATCCTGCACAGAACCCCATTACTTTAACATCTTTTAGCGCGAAATTTATCCTGAACGCATCCTTTTTATCTCTCATTATAGGCTCATAATCAATAATTGATATTACTGTAATATGTTCATCTTTTGTCGCTACAATGTCAATAGAATATATGTTTGTCTTGCCATTAGTCCTTAAGTTATTGCAATTAAGGGTTATGTCATAATATGACGGCTGCGCTGCTAATACTTCACTCAATATCTTCTTTGCAATTTCGAAATCTTTTTTTATATTATAGTTGAATCTTGATGATGCCTCTGGGATTGTGAATTCATTGCCTAAATAATCAAGTTCCAATACACCATTCAATTTTACTTCAAAATGATCGTCAAAAAACGCTGCTTTTATCAGCAAATCACCTTGTTCATTTTTAATTTTCAGCGAATTATTGTAAACCTCTGAAAAGCATTTGATTATTTTCTCAGACAGGATAGCTGACAACCTGTTTTCTATGTCATTTATTTCTGGGCTTTTGTCTGCATTTCCTAAATTCCATATTGCGACAAAATTATCTGCAATCTTGACAGAATTTCCGACATTTAATTCATCCTGGAAAAAGCCACCTAACCTGGCAACATTGCGTGATAGTTCATGATAGGAGATAGTATCAATGCAGGAAGCAAGAGTCTGCCTTAGCTGCTGGGACTGGATTTCTAAATCAGCCAGCCTTTTTGAGCTAGAATAATCCATGGTGGTTTTTGTAAAAACAAACCAGATTGCAGCTAGGAAAACAATACCTACAAGGATAAATAGTGTTACTTGTCCTTTGCCCACAAACAATTACTTTACTTAAGAATATAAATAATTAATTATTAACAAATAAGATTTCACCAATAAATCTCCTTTTAAAAATACATCCAATCTAAAACATATATACTAAATTTTCAATGATTTTATAAACCCAAAAAAATATTAAAAATTCATTTTGTTTTTGGGGTTTATATAAAAAAGAACGATGCAAAATGGTAGAAGTAGCAATAGTAAAAATGGATCCGTCGTTGACAACGCCTCACTACGCACATGAGGGTGATGCAGGAATTGATTTAAGGTCCAGCGTAGAATACTTATTAATTCCAAATGAAACTTACGCAGTCCCTACAGGGATAAAGATGTCTATTCCGGCAGGGTTTGTCGGGCTAGTGTGGGATAAGAGCGGATATGCTGCAAAAAATTCTATAAAAACAATGGCAGGCGTTATTGACTCAGGGTACAGAGGCGAGATAAAAGTCGTCATGGTAAATCTGGGAAAAGATAATTTCAGCATCACAAAAGACATGAAGATTGCACAGATACTAATCCAGCCTGTAGTAAGAGCTAAATTAGTAGAGAAAGAATCTCTTGACGAAACAATAAGAGGAGAAGGCGGCTTTGGAAGCACAGGAAAGCATTGACATATCACAGTAAAAAAGAGGCAACAAAATGAAAAAAACAGAGATACCATCTAATAAGACAACAGTGAGCTATAAGGCAATGATGTCGAGCAAGAAACTTGACAGCTTCATAGAAGAGAAGGAAGATGAAGATTAATTCTATATTCTTATTTTCTTATTATATTTGCATAGTATCTCAAGAATTTCAAGTTCCTTACATATCTGAAAGCGAATCTTAATGTGCTAAGCGGCCCGTTTATATTCCAGGAGTCAAAGAAGAGCTGGGCCGGCGACATCTCATCATAGATATTGCGATTGTAGTCATTTGATCCTATCTTATTTTCAAAAACATTGCTGCCATAGATTGAACAGAGATCATCTCTGACTTCCTTGATGTGGATTTCAGGATAGGGAATTTTCAATTCTTTCAATAGCTCTATGATTTTCAACAATCTTTTAATCCTTATTTCGTAGGTGTTTTTCATATCAGAAGTGTTCCATTTAAGATATTCGTTATCCGGAATAATCTCATAATCTTTTTTTTCTAAATTTATGTTGCTGTTGCCATAGATGTAGACTGGGTTGAGGTTTGCAACCCTTTCTATCAGCTTATAATGTTTCCTGAAATTGATGCAATTCTCCTTGAATTGTTCCTCTGTCTCTCCAGGAAAACCTACCAGAAGATTTGCTCCTGCCCTGATCCTTGCATCGAAAGTGTTTTTTAAGACAGGATAAATATGCTCATACCTGAACGGCTTATTCATCAGTTTCAGGACACCTGGCGAAAAACTTTCAATTCCATATTCAAGATAATAGCAGCCTGCCTTCTTCATCTTTATATAGAGATTTCTAGTTACGCCTATATTAATCAGTGCAGTGCTCCACCAAAGGATATTTAGCCTGTTTTTTATTACAAGGTCGCAGAACTTCTCAAGCTCTGTGACATTTCCGTTTATTATCAGGTCATTAAACCTGAACCTGCGTATTTTGTTTTTTATATAGTGGTAACTGACCTCTTCAAAAATAGAAACAGCTTTCCTTGCTGCATACGGCCTTCTTTTCCAGTCAGTGCAGAAATTGCATTTGCCATAGCAGCCCCTGCTTCCTGACAAAGGAAGCTCTCTTTTTAGATAAGATGATAGATTGAATTCTTCATAAGTCGGCCACGGGAGAGAATCTAAATCTAAATTATTTGTGAGAGCAGAATTTACGGTTTTATTGTTTTTATTTTCGCTTTTATTTATCTTCTTGACGAGCGTAACAAGCTTTGCTTCAGCTTCTCCAATTATCAAATAATCCACGCATTCTCTAAGCTCTTTTGGAATTACATGGTCAGTAATAGGGCCGCCGGCGCAGATTATTGAATTTTTATTTGCTTTCCTGATCTTTTCAATCATCCGGATAGAGAAAGCGATATTTGCAACATTTATGGAAAAGCAGATTATCTTGAATGGAAATAATTCCTTTAAGAATCCCTGAATGGAAGCCTCATTTTCGTCTATTGTGCTTTGTATTGCCAAGTCATCTTCCCAGCAATATAGTGAAGTCATATCCCACTTAAATTTGTTTTTGGATTTGTGATATAGCTCAATATTGAGGTCAAAAACCTTAGAGGTTATTCCTGAAGATTTCAAGTAAGCGCACAGATACCCGATGCCAAGCGATGGCATATTTATATCCCACGGAGGGCAAATTACAATAGCAACTTTTTCAATATCTCCCACAGAATTCCTGTAATTGAGTTTAGCTTATAAACATTTTTCAAATCAAATTATAAGACCTTCTTGAATCATATTTCTAAGAATTGGGCATTACTTAGGCGCAATTTTTTATATACATTCTCAATTACCCTTGATTATGCCTGAAACAATGGACATGATTGAAGCTGATATCGATATATTCCATAAGGCCAGGAAAAAATTCGACAAATGCAGCCATGCGGAAAATTCACCGCATTACATAGGATACTGCAAGCTTTTCCATTACACTTTTGACAAGTCAATGGATTTTCTTGCGTATTGCGGATGCTGCAGGGCAAACAGGGACGAGCCAACTATTAGTTTTCCTGCAAGAAAGAATTGACTTTTTCTTTTATCCTGGAAAAAACTGTTTCTTTTGTTCCGATGCCATCAATATTTTGCCAGGTTTTTTTGAATTCATCAAGCTTTGATATATCTTCATACCCTTTCAATATTTTCTTGAAAAAATTTGTATCTTCTTTTTCGAACTTGTCTCCTGATTTATCAAAAGTCCTTTTAAGTCCTATTTCTGGCGCAAGCTCTATATATAATATAATATCAGGCTTTATCTCACCTATTGCTTCTTTGTTTATATCAAGCACTTTTTTTATCCCAAGGCTTCTAGCATATCCCTGGTAAGCAAGGCTTGAAATATAACTCCTGTCAGATATCACAATCCCTTTTTTTTCAAGAACTGGTCTTACAACATTCCTCAATGACTGCGCCCTTGCTGCTGCGTAGAGATAAGCTTCACAGACTTCTTCCATCTTGTCATTAAAAACAGTGCCCTGCACAATTTTTCTTATGGATTCTGAAATCTCATCTCCGCCGGGCTCTCTTGTCAGAATAACTTTTTTCCCCGGGTATTTTTGTCTCATGAATTCAAAAAGCAGCTTTGCCTGGGTTGATTTACCTGTGCCGACAATTCCCTCTATAATAATATATACTCCTCTCATAAGAATAAGAAACTGCCTAAAATTATATAAATATATAGTAAATGCATAAAATACATTTACTAATAAGCAAAGATACAAAAAAGAAATATCTTTGCTATATTGAAACTTCACAAAAAGCAGATGGCGGCCGTTGTGTAATGGTAGCATGGGGGACTGTGGCGCAAGTAGCGCGGATATCCCCAGACGTGAGAGGCATTATGCCCACGAATTCGATTCTCGCCGGCCGCCCTTTCTTAATTATGCGCTTGAGCGAAGCGAAACGTATTTGTTTTCCCTCAAGGCTTTTCTTAAAAGGCTTGTTCGGTTCTCGCCGGCCGCCCTTTCTTAATTATGCGCTTGAGCGAAGCGAAACGTATTTGTTTTCCCTCAAGGCTTTTCTTAAAAGGCTTGTTCGGTTCCCGCCGGCCGCCCTTTTTTTTAAATGTGTTTTGAGCCAGGCGAAAAACTAAGGACAAAGTCCTTGATCCCGATGCAACCTGATAAGGTTGCTTTGGTTCTCGCCGGTCGCCCTTTTTTTATTCATTTCGCGGAAAACTTTTTATATAAAGGAGATATAATTGTCTAATTAGTTTTTTTTGCGAAAATGAAGCCCACAAAGCATTCAAAAAACAAGAATACACAAAAGCCAAAAAAATATGTGTACCTTCTATTCAAGCTTCTTGTATTTATCATATTATTCAAGATAGTGTCTATATACAAAGCATTTATCATTGTGCTCATATTTGAGGTGTTTGATTTTTTTAAGACAGTATTAAAGCAGACCATACCATATTCACCTATAGACTTTGAATTTATTTTCGGGATCACTGTCTCTTATTATTATAACCCCTTATTTGGCGTTCTAATATTTTTTTTGAGCGTCATCAATAGGACTCTTCTATCATGCATTGAAATAAGGCATATAACAAAATCTTTAAGGCATGTTCCTCTTTATTTCCTTATAACTTTATTTAGAGGCATAAATTTTTTTTGGGCAGCAATGATTATGCTTGTCTTGAACTATGTCCTAAAATACCTATTTAATTTTATAAAAGGAGACTTCTCTTTAAGCAAAACTTCTTTTAACGTGATTAATTTTTTAATGTCTACAATCAGCTTTTACCTGATTTATTCAATATATTATTATTTCCCTTTCCTTGCTTAAATTTGGGACTGTCCTAATTAGTATAGCTTAATCTTGTATGTAAAAACATTCCCCACGTCCATCTTTTGTTTGAAATATTTTCAATCATTGCTGGTGTAAGTAAATGCTCATGTCTTTTGTGGATAAAATT
>Ga0247727_10001999_pt1 | contig 47179 bp, 32 predicted proteins | sample WisWelCaveWW1625_FD_202498 | JGI IMG/M metagenome (GOLD analysis project Ga0247727, IMG submission 202498) | Biofilm microbial communities from Wishing Well Cave, Virginia, United States - WW16-25 | ecosystem: Environmental > Aquatic > Deep subsurface > Groundwater > Cave microbial mat | place...
CGCAGGATCTCCAGGGCGGCATCGGCGAAGCGGATTCGGTCGGGATGCCCGCGGGGCAGCGCCTGGGCCTGATCCAGCAGCGATTGCGCGCGTCCCGCGTAGGGCAGGGCGACCTGCGGCCCGCTAGCAACTGCCCAGCGGAAAAAAGTTTCGTCGCAGCGCCAGTGCGGCAGGATCGCCGCGCTGCGTGCAGCCGCGCCCAGCGCGAGGATGGCGCCGACGATGATCGCGCAGCGCGCGGCCGCGCGCGAGACGCGCGACGCTCGTGTGATGCACGCAGATGCGACGAGCGCGGATCCAGCCAGCGGCAGATGGAGGAAGCGATCCGCCAGGGGTGGTCGCGCGAGATCGCCAACGAGCACCGAAGGCAAGATGCCGGCCGTCGCCAGCAGGAGGCCCAGGACCGCCGGCCCGGGCGCGTGCGCTGCGGAGGAGTGGCGGAGAAGGAGGATCAGGCTCAGCAGGCACGCGCTGGGCAGGATGAGCAGGAGCCAGGCGCGAGGATCCGAAGGCGCGGCGGGAGCGGGCGGATCGGCGAAAGGCCGGCCCGCTCCAGGGGCGATGATCCGGAGTTGCTGAAGGCTCATCCAGCCGCCGAGATCGAGCATGCTCGGATGAGAGGAGAGCCCCGAGACGGTGGGCGCCGGGACCGAGACGCGGACGGCAGCCGGCCATCCGAGTGCTCCGACGCGCAGCACCAGGGCGGCAAGGGACGCGAGGAATAACGCGAGGAAGACACGACGCGAGCGCGCGCCGAGCACCTCGGCGAGCCCCAGGACGACAGCACCCGCGACCGCGGATTCCTTCGCCAGCAAACCCGCGAGGAGCCAGGTTCCCATCGCGGCCGGCCTGCGGCGCAGCCATGCGTGCAAAGCGGCCAGAACCCCTGCCGTGGACATCAGTTCGGTCAGGCAGGTGCTCCAGGCGAAGGTCTCGACCTGTGCGGGATGCAGCGCGAAGAGCATGCCGCCGAGCGCCGCGCCCCACGGCGTCGCGCCCGCTCGGCGCGCGATGCGCACGACCAAAACGGCGCAAGCGAGGTGGATGGCCAGCGAGGCGAGATGGAACACCCACGCACGGCCTCCGCCCAGCAGCCAGAGCGCGGTGAAGGCCGTGATTCCGAGCGGGCGGTGATAAGGCAGTGCGGCCGAGTGGCCCGCGGAATTCCAGTACGGCTCGCAGAATCCTTTCAGCAAACCGCTCGGCGTGTGGATCGTCGGATTGTCCACGAGGAAATCGCGGTCGTCGAACACGAAGCCGTGTCCGAGGACCGGCGCGGCGACGCAGAGCGCCACGACGAGCAGCAGCGATACCCCGGCCAACTCGCCCTTTCCCGCAGGGGTCCGCGGCGAATCGAACACCACGCCATCCGGCTGCACGCATTCAGCCTTGCAACCGGCGTACCGCGCGGCGGGTGGCTTCGCTGCGTGCCGCTTGCGCGATTCCGCACGCTTCCGCCTAAGCCTTCCGCTATTCTTCCGGTCCGCGATGGCCCTTACCTTCGACGCAACCGGACTCTTCGGCGACGGCAAGGACGCGCGCCTGACTCGCGCCGAGTTCGCCGCCGCGCTGCCGCGCGCCGCAGTCGTGCGCGACCGGCATCTTGCCAACCTCCCGGCCTGGCGCACGCTGCACGCGCGCCGGGAGCATCTCGATGCCAGCCTGCGGCGCGCCGAGGAAGTCAAGCAGAGGCACGCGCCGGAGGTGTTCGTGGTGCTCGGCATCGGCGGCTCCGCGCTCGGTAGCGAGGCCCTCGCGGCGGCGCTGGCGCCGGTCTATCAGGAGTGGCGGCCGAGTCCCGGCCAGCCGCGCCTGTTCGTGCTCGACAACGTGGACCCGGACTGGCTCGGCGAGTTCTTCGACGCAATCCCTGCGGACCGGATGCACGTCAACGTGATCTCGAAGTCCGGCGGCACGCTCGAGACCAGCGCGCAGTTCCTGCTCGCCTGGGAGCGCGTGCGGCGCGCCGTGAGCAGCGACGCCGAGGCGCGCGAGCGCTTCACGATCACCACCGACCCCGCGGGCGGGCACTACCGCGCGCTGTGCGAGCGGCAGGGCTTCGCGACGCTGCCGGTCCCGGCGGGGGTCGGCGGCCGCTTCTCGGTGCTTTCGCCGGTCGGCCTGTTCACCGCGGCGATGGGGGGCATGGACTGCGCGTCGCTGCTCGAGGGCGCCGCGAAGACCGACGCGCGCCTGCGCGCCGCCACGCCCGACGCGGACCCGGCGCTGGCCTACGCGCTCGCGCACGTGCTCTATCTTGAGCGCGGGAAACCCGGCCACGTCCACTTCGTGTACAGCCATAAGGCGCGGCTGCTCGCCGACTGGTACCAGCAGTTATGGGCGGAGTCCCTGGGCAAGAAGCGCGACGAGCAGGGACGCAAGGTGCACGTGGGACCGACGCCGCTCAAGGCGATCGGGCCGACCGACCAGCACAGCCAGATCCAACTCTTCGTCGAGGGGCCGGACGACAAGGTCTACACCTTCCTGAAACTGGACAAGTTCGGGCGCGAACTCGCGGTGCCCGAGCCCTTCGCGGACTCGCCCGCCTTCGCGCCGCTGCCGGGCCGCTCCTTCCAGGAACTGATGCAGGCCGAGCGTGAAGGCACCGAGATCGCGCTGGAGCAGGCCGGCCGCCCGGTGTGCCGCATCGAGTTGTGCAAACTCGACGCCTTCCATCTCGGCGCCTACTTCCTGTTCTTCGAGGTCGCGACCGCGCTCGCCGGTCACATGCTGGGCATTGATCCTTACGATCAGCCCGGCGTCGAGGCCGGCAAGAAGAACGCACTGGCGCTGATGAACGCGCCGGGCTTCGAGGCGCACGCGCTGGCGCTGCGCGGCGCGATCGCGCGCCGCCAGGTCGTGCGTCTGACCTGTTAACTGCCGGCGGCTTCGTCCCAGAGCGTGCGGAGCGCAAGCGTTTCCAGGAACGCGGCGCGCGCCTCGTCTTGCCGCTCGCGGCGCACCTTCTCGCGGAACTCCGCGCCCTGCGGGCCCGGCTGCTCCGCGTGGACGAGGATCAGCGCGAGTCCGCCGCCGACCTGCACCGGATCGCCGACGGTTCCGATCGGCGCGGCGAATGCGGCCGCAGAAAGCAGCGGATCCACTCCGGGCTCGATGCAATGCACGAAACCGACGCGCCCCCCCCTGCGGCGCGAAGCCTCGTGCTCGGAGTAGAGTCCGGCGAGCCGGTGGAAGTCGTCCGGCGAGGCCATTTCCGACTTCCAGCGCCGCAGTTCGGCCGCGGCCTCCTGCGGGTCGAGGTCGAGTTCGGACTCCTTGACCGGCTTGGCGTAGAGGAGCAGCCAGGACACCTCGCGGCGCGGACCGTGCCGGTCTTTCAGTTCGGCGGCCTGCGCTGCGGTCAGCCCGTCAAACCACGCGTCGGGCCACTGCGCGCGCGCGGTGAGCCGCAGCCAGCCTGCCACGCGAATTTCGGCACCCGCGAGCACCGCCTCGACGGAGGAACCGCGCGCCGCGAGCAGGCCTTCGTAGGTCGCGCCCTGGTAGTTCGGATTCTCGGCGACGCGGCGGCGGCGCCACTCGACCTCCTCAACCAGCACGGCGTCGTCCAGCGCGAGCCCCTGCGCCGCGCCCCACGCCGGCAGCGCGCGCTCCAGCGCGTTCTGGTGCGCAAATTCGCGCAACTGCTGCGCCGGCAGCGTGCGCAGCAGGGTTCCGCCGACTTCCGCGTGCGTGACCCGGTAAGGTCCGGATGCGAGCGCCAGATCCGGCTCCGGCTCCGCTGCCGCGAAAATTATTGCGATGCGCTCCGCCGTCCAGGCCTTGAGTTGCTCGGCGCCGACGGGAGTGCCGTCCGCGAGACCGAGATCGGCGCGAGCCAGTTTCTCGTGCAGCAGCGAGTCCGCCAGCAGGCTGCGGAACTCGGCCTCGCTCATGCCTTTCGCTTTCAGTTCGGCCGCGAGGTCAAAGCCCGCCGCCGCGACCGCTGCGCGCGCCTCCTCGAGGCGTGCAACGACCTCCGCCGCAGCGACTGCGACGCCGCGCAGCGCGGCTTCCGTCTCGACGAGCCGGATCTGCAGCAGGTGGGTCAACGCCTCGCTGACGGACTCATGCCGATTGCCGAGCGAGTCGGACAGCCAGGTCGCGAAATCGGCCGCGGTCAGCGAGCCGCCCCTCCACTCGGCGACCGTTCCCGGCGCGAGCGGCGCGGCCTGCTGCGGAGTGGGGAAGAGAAACGCCGCGGCGGCGAACCAGGACGCAAGCATCGCCGGATTCTAGCCCCCCCTCCAGGAGAGCCGGTCAGGCGGCGCGCCGTTCGAGGATCACTTTGCCGGCGGTCCAACGCGCGGTGACCACGCTGCCGCGCGGGATTTCGCCCTCGAGCACCGCGCGCGACAGCGGCTCTTCCACCAGCCGCGCCAGCGTGCGGCGCAGTTCGCGCGCACCGTACTCCGCGTCGTAGCCCTGTTCGGCCACGGCCGCCGCGAGGCGCGCCGTCCAGCGCAGTTCGATGCCGGCGCGCAGCATGCGCCGGGCGAGTTTCTCCAACTGCAGTTCCGCGATCCGCGCACAGTGCGCATGCTCCAGCGAGCGGAAGGTCAGCACGCCGTCGAGCCGGTTGAGCAGTTCCGGCCTGAAGGAGCGCTTCAGCGCCTCCTGGGTGACTGCGTCGAAGTCGGCGCTCGCCAGGGTCGTGCCGCGGCCGAAGCCGACGCGGTTGGCCGCTTCGGCGTAGTCGGCGGTGCCGACGTTGCTGGTGAGAAGCACAACCGTGTGCCGGAAGTTGACCGTGTTGCCTTTCGAGTCGGTGAGCCGGCCCTCGTCGAGGATCTGCAGCAGCATGTTGTGTAGTTTCTCGTGGCCCTTCTCGACCTCGTCGAACAGCACCACCGCGCACGCATCCTTCATCAGGGCTTCGGTCAGTTGTCCGCCCTCGTTGTGGCCGACGTATCCCGGCGGCGCGCCGATCAGTTTCGCGGTCTCGTGCGGCAGCGCGAATTCGCTGCAATCAATGCGCACCAGCGGGTTCTCCGGATAGAGATTGCGCTGCAGCGCCTTGGCGAGTTCGGTCTTGCCGGTGCCGGTGCGGCCCACCAGCAGGAAGGTCGCGATCGGCCGGTCGGCATCGTTCAGCCCGGCGGCGGCCTTGCGCACCGCGCGCGCCAGCGCCGCGACCGACTCGTCCTGCCCGATGATCTCGGTGCGCAGTTTCTGCTCCAGCACGCGCGCCCGCTTCGCGAGGTTCTCCGCGCGCGCCTCCTCGGTCGCCGCACCGGCCGCATCGGCCGGCAGCGCCACCGAGTGGATCTCCAGCGCAGGATTGACGTCCACGCAGATCTGGTACAGCAGGTCTTCGGCGGCGATCGTGTCCTCCGGGTAGATCGCGCGGATCTTCGGCAGCACCTCATCCTCGATCCCGATCACGCAGGTGCGCACGACCAGTCGCCGGTACTCGCGGCGGCTGGGCGGCCCGTCGCAGGCTTGCAGCGCGGCCGCCGACTCCTCCGGACTCACGACCCGGACGCGGATGAACCCGTCAATCAGGTCGAAGTACTTGTAGACGATGCCTTTGCCGGAGGCCATGCGAGGGGAAGACGCGGTACGCGCCGGGATTTCATCGGCAGCCGGGAAGTCCTTGCTTGAGCCTCTCGGCGGTTACGATGCGCAAATGGCCGGGGCGCCGCCGATTTCGGCCCAGGATCAGCAGTTCCTAGCCCAACTGGTCCACGCCGGCTGGCTGGGCCGAGAGGGCGCGCAACGCGTGATGGAGAGCGTCGGCCAGGCTCCCTTCGCCGACCTGCTGCGGCAGGCGGGCGGCTGGGATGCCCAGAACCTCGAGTGGCTGCGGCGCACGCGCGGCATGACGGCGCCGGAGATCCCGGGCTACGTGATCGGTGAAAAGTTGGGCTCCGGCGGCACCGCCGACGTTTGGGCAGCCCAGCGCGAGAAGGATTTTGCGCGCGTCGCGCTGAAGATCCAGAAGCCGGCGCTGTCCCGCGATCCGACGGCCACTCGGCGCTTCCTCGCCGAGGCGAAAATCCTGCAGCGGATCCAGCATCCCGGGATCGTGCGCGGCACGCGCGCGTTTCGCTTCCTCGGCCTGTGCGTGCTCGAGATGGAGCGCGTGCCCGGCAGCACGCTCGAGGAGATGCTCACGAACGGTGCGGCGTTCGGCGAGCGCGAAGCGCTCGCGATCGTGCTGCAGGTTGCGCGCGCGCTCGAAGGCCTGCGCGCGGCCGGCATGGTGCATCGCGACCTCAAACCGGGCAACATCATGCTCGCGCGCGACGGCCAGGTGCGCCTGATTGATCTCGGCTTCGCCGGCAAGGAAGCGGACGACACGGACACCGCCGGCACGACGCTCGGCACTCCCGCGTACCTCGCCCCCGAGCAGGCACGCGGCGCGGGCGACCTCGACGCGCGCGCCGACATCTACTCGCTCGGCGCCACCTTGTATCACTTGGTGATAGGCCGCCTGCCCTTCGACGCCACGGACGACCAGGAAATGCTGCGCAAGCAGGTGCTCGCCGGACTCGACGGCGGCGCGCTGAAGGGCGGACGTGTCTCGCCCGCTCTGCATTACTTCATCGAGAAGATGATGGCGAAGGATCGCGACGTCCGCTACCCGACTCCCGCTGCGCTCGCGGAAGACATCGAGGCGCATCTGGCGCGTTGACCGCCGCGCCGCCGCAGCGAAAGGAGGCCGGCTGATGCGCGCCGTTCTGCTGCTCACGATCGTGCTGGGCATCGGCGCCCTCTTCTGGCTCCTGCGCAGCCCCGCTCCGGAGCCTCCGGCCGCCGTTCTGCCGGCCACGACTTTGCTGCGAGAGGAGGTGACCGGTGCGCCGGAGAACGCAGCGTCGTCGGGCGCGCCGGCGACCGCGCCGGATCCCGCACGCGCGGAGGCGATCCGCCTCAACGAACAGGCGCTGGAACTCCTCGACGCCGGCGATCCGGCCGCCGCCGAGCCGCTGCTCGTCGCGGCGCTGCTCCGCGCGCCGGACGACGCGGTGCTGGCGAAGAATCTCTCGCGCACGCGCGTGCGACTGGGGCGCCAAGCGCAGGAATCGGGCCGCGCCGATGAAGCCCTCGGCTGGTTTCGCTCCGCTGCCCTCGCGCATGACGACGACGGCGCGCCGGCCGAATGGGAGGCGAGCCTTCTGTTGCGCCGCGGCGATCGCTCTGCCGCGAAGGAGTTCGCGCTCGCGGCGCTGGAGCGTTTCCCGCGCTCCGCGGCGCTGTCGCGGCTGTGCGGCGAGATCGCCTTCCTCGAAGGCGACCTGGAGGGCGCCGTGGCGGCCTACGAGGCCGCCCTGCAGCATCAGGACGAGCCCGCACCGCGCGCGCGCCTCGCGCAGTTGCAGGAGGAGCAGCGCGCCTTCGCGCATTTCCTCACCGACGCCACCGCGCACTGCGACAGCCGCTATGACCCCGACGATTCGGCGATCTCCGCGCGCGCCCCCGAACTTCACGCGGCACTGGAAGAGGCCTGGCAAGATGTAGTCGGCGCGCTCGGCGTGACGCCGCCGGGACGGATCCTGGTGTTGTGGCTCTCGCCGGAGCGCTATCGCGGCGCCGCGCCCGAATGGTCGGGCGGCTTGTACGACGGCCGCGTGCGCGTGCTCTTGCATGCCGAGACGGGCGTGGACGCGGCGCTGCGTGCGACCTTGCGCCACGAACTCACGCACGCGGTCCTGCACAGCCTGGGTGCGGTGCTGCCGACCTGGTTGCACGAAGGTCTGGCGCAGCGGCGCGAAGGCCGCGATCCCGAGCGCGCGCGCCGGCGGCTGCGCTCGCTGGGGGTCACGCTGGAGGCGGCCGCGCTCGATGTGGACTGGACCGCCTGGACCGACAAGCAGCGCCTCGAGCAGGCGTACGGGCTGGCGCTCTCGCTGGTGGCGTGGCTCGAGGAGCGTCATGGAGCGAGCGCGGTGGCAAGCCTGCTGCTCGCTGCGCGCGGCGGTGATTTCGCGGGCGCCTGGACGCGGATCTTCGCGCGCCCCTTCGCCGAGATGGAGGCGGAGCACCGCGCCTGGTTGATCGCGGGCGGTTGACCGGCGCCGTGTCACCGGAGGGCGCCCGGATCGTGGTGTCCGGCATGGTTCGCACCGCGCCCGCGGCACCGCGCTCGTTCCCGCTCTCGGCCGCGCCGCCCGCCGCGGCGCCCGAGTGCGAGTTGCTGCGCATTCTCGCCCCCGAAGCCGCCGGGCGTCTGCCGGCGCTTGCGGCCTGGAGCAGCCTGGAGAGCGCGGACCTGGAGTTCCGCTTCGGCATCACCCACGAGGATGCCGAGCGTCTGGGAGCGGCGCTGGAACTGGGCCGGCGTGCAGTGATCGCGAGCCAGGTGTTGCCCGAGCCGCTGCGCGGCGGCGCGGAGGTGTTCGCGCTGCTGCATCCGCGCCTGGCCGCCTTGCCGACCGAGACCTTCCATGCGCTCTACGTGGATGCGAAGGGCCGGCTCGTACACGAGCGGCCGGTGTCCATCGGAACGCTGACCAGCGCGCTGGTTCATCCGCGCGAGGTGTTCGCGCCCGCGGTCGCCTTGCGCGCGGCGGCGGTGATCGTCGCCCACAACCACCCGTCCGGAGACCCGGAGCCTTCGGCCGAGGACCGCGCGACCACGCGCCGCCTGCAGCGCGCCGGCCGGCTGATCGGCATCGAACTGCTCGACCACGTGGTGATCGCGCGCGCCGGCTACGTGTCCTTTCTCGAGCGCGGGTGGTTGACCGGTCAGTAGGCGCTGCGCGCCAGGAAGTCATGTTGACAAATCGCGGCGGCGACCGGGCCCGCGGCTTCGATCCGCAGGATCGTCGGCAACAGGCCGGCCTTGGCGATGCCGGAGACGCCGAGCCACTGCTCTTCGGCAGCCGAGAATCCCCCTTCCGGCCCGATCAGCAGCAGCACCTCGCGCGGCGCACGCAGGTCGAGTTCGTGCTGCAGCGGCCAGCCTCCCGGAACCAGCGCGATCGGATGCGCGAGCGGAGCCTCGCGCAGGATCTGATGCAACGGCACCGGCGCCGGATCGAGGATCGGGAGGGTTGGGCGCGCGCACTGCTGGCAGGTCTCGCGCATCAGCCGCTCCCAGCGCTCGCGCCGCGCGTCGGAAAAATCCTCGCGGCCGGTGACGCTGCGCTCGCAGGCCAGCGGAACGATGCGTTCGACTCCCGCCTCGGCAGCACGCGCGACGAGGTCGTCGGCGCGCGCGGCCTTCGGCCAGGCCGTCGCCAGCGTCACCGGCAGAAGCGGCATGCGCGGCGGTTCGGCCAGCCCTTGCAACAGCAGGCGCCGCTCCCCGGCGACGGTCGCGCGAAGTGCGCCGCCGCGTGGCAAAAGCAGCAGCAGCGCCTCGCCGGGACCGAGGCGCAGGGCGCGCAGGTGCTGGCCGAGATCGGCCGGAGGCAGCCAGTCCCCATGCAGGCTGGGCGGCTCTTCCCGGAGGAAGAAGAATCGCATGCGTGCGGAAGGTTACTGGATGCGAGCTTCCAGATAAGGAGAGAAGGGTTCTGCCGGTTTGCCGCTCACCTAGGGCAGGCCTAGACTGCCCGAACATCCGGCGGCGCGATCAGCGTTCCGGAATCTTCCTCGCCTGCATGGTGCGCATCGAGATCCTGGCCGGGCCTGACGCGGGCCGCGTCGTCGAATTGAAGCCCGGCACATGGCGTGTCGGACGCCAGAAGGACAACGAGGTCGTGCTGCCGGTGGAGTCCGTGTCCGGGCGGCACCTGCAACTGACGGTCGCCGAGGACGGAACCGTGCGCTTCCAGGACCTTGGTTCCACCAACGGAACCTTCTCTGGCGGGGTGCAAGTGAAGGAAGGGGAGTGGTTCGAGGGCACGGAACTGCGGCTCGGGGCCTGTCCGCTGAAACTGCTCGGCGCCGGTCAGGCAAGCCTGCTTGAGGAGGCGCGCGCCGATGACGGTTCGGCGTCCGCGCGCGCCGCGGCTCTCTCGGGGCCACGCCGCTCGCCGCGCCGGCTGGTGCTGGGCGGCGTGCTGCTTCTAGCCGCCGCAGGTGGGGGAGTCTGGTTTCTGCTGCGCGGATCTGACGCGAAGAATGCCGGTCAAGCCGCGCCGGGCGGAACCGGCGCCGCTGCCGCGACCTCCGAGCCGGACGATCTGCTCGACGGACTCGGCGCCTTCGAGGACGCCGAGGCTTGGCAGCCGGGCGAAGGCCTCACGTTGCACGACGGCATGCTGCACGCCGCGAACACGCGCGCGCGCGCGACGCTCTTGCGCACCTTCGCGGTGGAGGGAGGCGGCTTGCGCCTGACCGCTCGCGTGGACGGTCCGCGCGCCCAAGCCTGGGTCACCTTCGGCGCGGACGAGGAACACAGCGCGCCCTGGGCCGCCTGGAGCAGCGCGGATCTCGGCGGCGGCGCCGTGGAACTCGCGTTGCCGGCGGGCGCGCGCTGGTTCCAGATCGCGCTGGCAGTGGAAGGGAGCGGCAGTGTGCGTGCGCTGCGCGCCGAGAGCATCGAGCGCTCCGTCGCCGGCGCGGCAACGCCTGTCGGACACCTGTACCTGGAAGGTGGAAATCTGCTGCTGCTGGCCGACGATCAGCCGCGCTTATCGGCCGCGGCGCGCGCCGGCACCTGGACGCGCGAGGAGTCCGGATGCGCGTTGGTGTCCGGCGAATCGCTCACTCTTGCCTTCGGGCCCGACTTGACGACCGAGGGCGGTGTGATGCTGGCCGACGGCGGCCCGGTGGGAATCGCCGCCGGCGTGCGCGTCGAGCAGAGCCCCGGCCTGCTGCTGGGTGCGGATCCACGCCGCCTGCTCGCGGTCTGCGAAGTGCCGGCCACCTGGACTGCGTCCGAAGGCGGACTGCGCGGCGATCTGCACGGCACGCTGCGCCTGACCTGGGATCTGACCGCGGCGCTCACGGAAGCCGCACGCCTCGTGCGCGAGATCGCCGCCGCGACGCGCGATCAGAACGACGCGCGCATCCTCGCCGCCGCCGCGCGGTTGCTGCGCGAGGTTCCGCTCGACGAGGAGAAGTCGCTCGCCGCGCTGCAGGCGCAGCGGGATGCGCTCGAGCGCGGCCGCGCCCGGCTCGCAGACCTGCAGGGCGCCGTGAGCAGCGCGCTCTTCGTCGGAGCGGTCGAGGCGATGCCGGCGCTCGCGGAGCGCGCCGAGGATCTAGCCGCCGATTTCCGCGGCTCGCCGCTCGCCGAGGAAGCCGCCACGCTCGCGTCCGACCTGCGCGCCTCCATCGCGGCCGAGCGCGCCACCCAACGCGACGCCGAGGCAGCCTGGAACGCGCGTCTCCAAGCCGCGCTGCTGGGTGCCTACCCGGTGCTCGCCGGCTGGGTCGCGAGCGAGGATCAGCGCGACGCACGGAGTGACCGCTGATGGCGCGCGGCGCCGGACTGGATCTGGGGCGCACGGCCGCGCGGCTGGCGGTCGTCGAGACCGGCCGCGGCGGTCCGCGACTGCTGCGCTACTGCGCCGCCGATGTCGGGGCCGGCGAGACCGCGGCGGAAGCCGCCGCGGCGGACTTGAGCGGTGTCGCGCGCAAGGCGGGACGCGTGCGAGTCGGTCAGGGCGGCGCGGATCTGATGCTGCGCTATCTCCCGGTGCCGCAGGTCGAGGACTGGCGCCTGGTTCGACTGATGGAATTCGAGGCGCGCGAAATCGCCTCGCGTTCGGGCGCCGAACTGGCCTCGTCCTACAACCTGCTGCCGGTGCCGAAGGAACTTGACGAGGACGACACGATGCTGCTCGGCCTCGTGCGCGAGGATCTGCTGACCGGCCTGGCGGAGCGACTCGCGCCCATCGCCGTCGAGTCCTTCTCGCCCAACGCGATCGCGCTGTACAACGCCTGGCTCGTCCTCGGCGACCACCAGCCCAAGACGACCCTGATCGCGCACTTCGGCGCAGGCACGGTGGACCTCGCGCTGGTGCGCGGCACGGACCTGTATTTCGCGCGTTCTCTGACCACGCCGCTGGAGAAGCGCGACGCAACGCTGGCCGCGAAATTGGGAACGGATGCCGCGCGCGCGCGCGCGCTCGCCCACAAGCATCTTGACTTGAAGGCGGCCCTCGGCGAGCGCCTGAACGTGGACGCGGAGCGGGTCACGCGACCGGTGCTGATGCTCTACGAGGCTCTGCCGACGCTTCTCTCCGGCGCCGTCACCTTGTGCAAGGCGCAGGCGCGCCTGCGCGAACTGACGCTCGAACGCGTCCTGCTCACGGGCGGGAGTTCGCTCGCGCGGGGCTTCCCGGAAATGCTCGGCGATCGCCTGCGGGTGCCGGTGGAGTTGTGGAATCCCTCTTCCCAGGTTGACAGTTCCGCGCTGCCGGCCGAAGACGCACAGCGCCTCGAGCGCGACGGGCCGGCGGCGACGGTCGCGCTCGGGCTCGGTCTTTCGGCGGCGGATCCGGACCTCTACGCCCTCGAGATCCTCACCGCCGGCGCGCGCCGCAAGCGCAATTTCGCGGAGCGGGGCATCTGGAGCGTGGTGGCCGGCGTCGCGGCCGCGGTATTCCTGGGTCTCGCTTGGTGGCGCCACGGAGCGCTCGCCGAAGAAGGCGAGTCCGCCGCGCGCCGCGCCCGCGCCCAGTTCAGCGCCGTGTCGAGCGCCAACGCCCGCACTGCGGAATTGCTGGCGAAGATCGCGAGCGAGGAGCAACTCGGGCGCGAACTCGCGACCCGCGCGGCGATCGGCGCCAGCGCGCGCCGCTTCCTGGAGTTCTTCGAAGGCGAACTTCCCGAGAACCTTTGGCTCGAGTCCTGGGCCGTGAGTCTGGAGAGCGGCAAGGACTGGGGACGCCTTGCCGGCGAGGAAGTGCCGGTCGTCAAAGCGGCAGGTCGCGCCGAGGACGATGCGAGCGTCGCGAGCCAGCAGTTCTCGGCGTTCGCCGGCAAGATGCAAGCGGTGGCCGGCGGCGCCGAGTCCATCCGGCCGGTCACGGACGCGCGGAGCAAGGAGTTCGAGTGGTCGCTGAAGGCGGTGCTGCTGGCCAGCGCCGACGCCGCGCCGCTGGAAGGGGGGGCGCAGCCGTGAACCTCGACGCGCTCTGGCAGAGAAACCGCAAGTTCGTCCTCGGCACGCTGGGCGGAGTGATCGCCTTCTTCGTGCTGCTGTGGATCCTGACCACGGGCCGCGTCGGCCGCCAGGAAGCCGCGACGCGCGCGATCGGCAAGGCCGCCACCGACCTGCGCACCGCGATGTACACGGACGAACAGGAGCGCGCGGCGCAGCAGCGGCTCGCGACGCTGCGCGAGCGCAACGCCGGGCACGCGGCGCGGGCGCTGCCGCCGCTGCGCCCGGCGTTCGGCATCCCGGCGGGCAAGGCCCCGGCCCAGCACTACATCGAACTGACCGGCGCGCTGCGCCTGGACCTGGTCGGCTGGGCGCTGCGCAACAACTGCGAAGTGGATCCCAGCCTCGGCCTGCCGCCGGTGTCGCCGACGCAGCGTCAGCAGGTCGAGCGCGTGCTGCGCGGGCTCGACGTCGTCGAGCGCGTGGTGCGCATCGCAGTGACCTCGGGCGCGCGCTCGGTCGAGAAGATCGCGATCGCCGACCGCGGCCGCCGCGCGGTCGGCGGCCGCGCCGCGCAACTGGACTTGACACCCGTCCAGTTGGAGATCGTCTTCGTCGGCAAGAGCCCGACGCCGTTCCTGCGCGCGATCCTCGCCGAACCCGAGGCCGGCCGGCCGCTGGGCCTCGCGGGTCTCGAGGTCTCGCCGCCGAGCCCGCGCAACCAGGAGCGGCGAATCCTGCTTGAGTTCGCGGTCGGCGGCCTGCCGCCCGCCGCGGAGGCAGTGCAGGGATGAACCGTGAGCGCATCGTGTTCGTCGCGGTGCTGGCGCTGCTCGGGCTGCTCGGCTGGCGCCTCTTCGCCAAGGAGGCTCCGCGCTTCTCCGGGCGCGCCGTGGTCGCCAAGGATCTGCCGGAGTCGAGGATTCCGCCCGCGGATCCGGTGGTCACGCTGGCCTCCGCCGGAGTCCGTCGCGATTCCTTCGAGCGGCCCAGCGCCGACCAGCCGCTGCCGCTGCTGACGCTGCCCATGCCGCCGCTCGCCGACCTGCCGTCCTTGATGCCCCCCCCCTGGCCGGACGCGGGCGCCGCGACTTGGAGCGATCACCTCTACGCCCGGCCCGCGCGGCTGCTGGGATCGGCCGGCGATCTGGTGGACACCGGCGACCCCGCGGAGGGCCTCGCCGCTGCGCCCGCCGATCCCGCCGCGACCCAGACCGATTTCAGCGCCCAGTACGACTCCATACATCTGGGTTCCTTGAGCATCATCTGGGGCCGGATCCTGAACGAGAACCGCTTCGCGCTCAAGGTCGGCGACACGCTCCACTTTCAGCAGGTTGACCCGCGCACCGGCAAGAATCTCTACAGGGATCAGGACTACACGGCGGACCTCTATCAGAACTTCTCCTTCGCGCGCACCCTCGCGAATCAGATCGAGAAGGACACCGCTGCGTGGCGCGTCCAGATCGGCCCTGCGCGCGCCGACGACCTGCGGGCCTTCCTGCGGCAACTGCAGGGCTATGGCCTGCTCGAGCCCGTCGCTTTTCAGCGCGCGGAAGAACTCGCCACGCGGCTGGTGCAGGCGGCGCCGGACGACGTGGCCAACTGGATGGCACTCGGCGAGATCTGGGAGCGCACCTTCGCGCTGGATCGCGCCTTCGCGCTCTACGCGAGCCTCGGCGGAGCGGAACTCCCGGGCGCGGCGGCGGCGCTGCCCGCCGGCCTGCCGCAGTCTGCGGGACGCTTCCGCGAGCATCCCGCCCCGCGCGTGCGCATGGCCGCGGTGCTGCTGCTGCTCGGCCGTGCGGATCTCGCCGAAGCGCAACTGCGCGCGGCGCTCGCGCTCGATCCGCGCGACACCGACGCGGCGATCGAACTCGGTCTACTCGAGTTGACGACCGGTCGCGCCCCCGAGGCCGTCGCGCGGCTCCTCGCGGCGCGCCGCCACTCGAGCGGTGCATCGCGCCTGCTCGCTTCACTGCGCGCCAGCGTGGCACTCGGGCGCGCGCAACTCGCGACGCGCGCGTGGGCAGATGCCGCGAAGACCTTCGAGGACGCGGTCGCGGGCGCCCCGCCCGAGGATCCGATGGCGGTGGATGCGCAGTGCGGCCGCATCGCCGCGGCCTATCTCGCGGGCGATTTCGGCACCGCCGAGGAGGCCGCGCAGGAGTCCGTCAGCCGGCTCGGCGCGAACCCGCGCCTGCTCTATCTACGCGGCATCACCGCTGCGGCGCACGGCGGCGCGGCCGGCGAAGTGTTGCGCGACCTGCGCGCGGCGGCCACCGCATCGCCGCTCGACGCCGCGCCGGCGCTGGCGGCGAGAGCCTTCTGGCTCGACCAGATCGGGGAATCCGCGGAAGCCGGCGATTCGCTCCGGCAGGCCCTCGCGCTCGACCCTTCGCTGTCCTACGCGCGCTGGCTGGCTGCGCAGTGGGCGCTGCGCGACGGCGACCTCGACGCGGCCGCAGCGGGCTTCGAAGGCCTCATGCGCGAGTCGCCGGACTGTGCCGCGGCGCTGGCCGGACTCGGCTGGCTGCTGATGACGAGCGGCGATCCTGTGCGCGCGGAGGTCGCTCTACGCAGCGCGGCCCAACGCGCGCCGGAGCACGCGCGCCAGGGCGGTCCCGAGTCCGGAGTCTGGGCCGACCTTGCCCTGCGCCGCGGTTTCAACTTTCTCGCGCTCGGCCAGACCGCCGCCGCCCGCGCCGCGTTCGAAGCCGCGCTGGATCTGGAGCCGGATCTCGCCGCGGCGCGCAACGGCGTGGCGGCCGCGTTGTACGCCCAGGGCGATCTTGCCGCCGCGGATGCCGAATTCAGCCTGCTGCAGGACGCACTGCGCGATGCGCCGGACGACCCGCAGCATCAGTATGCCAAACTGTGGCAGGCGCGCATCGGAGTGCATGACAAGTTGCGCCGCTGGCGCGACGGCTTCGACGGCCGCAGGCTCCGCCACGGCTGGGACACGCAGTCCCAGGCGCGCCTCGGCGTGGAGCCCCGGCTGGAGGGAGGGGCGCTGGCGATCCGAGGGGTGCACCGCGAGAAGGGCGAGACGCGCGCCTTCCTCGAAAGGCCCGCGATGGCCTTCCGCTCCGCGGCGATGGACATCGCCGCGGCGGCGGAGCACCGCGGCGATGCCGGCGCTTATCTCGCGCTGCAAAACCGCGGTCGCGAATCGTGGATCTTCAAGCTTTACCGCGATCGCGACGGCATGCTGCACTGGACCACGACGCGCGCCGGCAAGCAGGTGTACCAGCGAATCGGCGTGGTCGTGAAGGCAGGCGATCCATTCCGGGTCGAGTTCCGCCTCGATCGCGAGCCCACCCAGCCGGTGCTGCAAGTCTGGGTGGACGGCGTCAACGTTTTCGCGGAGCAGGTGTCGAACCTGCGCAACCCGACCGGGATGGCTGCGGTGGGGATCTTCGTCGAGACCGCCAATGCGCTGGCGGTGGACGCGTCGTTGGATAACCTGGAACTGGTGTACGCCGCGCAATGAGACCCGCCCGCCGCTCCGGCTTCACGCTGCTCGAGTTGATGGTCGTGCTGGTCATCATCTCGATGCTGGCGGCGGCCTTCCTGGTGGTCGGCGCAGACGTCTTCTCCGCTTCGCTGGAGACCAAGTGCCATGCGCGGCTGCAGCAACTCGCGGTGATGATCGAGGCGTTCCGCACCGCCGAAGGCGGCTATCCCGACGACCGGCTGCCGATCGGGCTCGCGACGAACTCCCAGAACGCCGGTTCCGAGGCGTTATACATTGCCTTCTTCAGTCCGAAGTACCTGGGCGAATTGCCGAACCAGGATTGGCTTGTGAACACGGACGGCGATCAGACCACGCGCACGCAGACGCGGCTCGGCTCGCGCGACCTGTGGGAGATCGGCGACGTCTGGGGCAATCCGATCGCCTACTTCGAGAGCCTGCACTACGCGGACACCCTCCCGCTGATCTTCGTCGCCGGCCCCGAGGAGCAGGATCCCGAAGAACAGACGGTCGCGGCCCGGCGGGATGAGCGCACCGTCGGCTACGAGGAGCCGGGCAAGTTCCAACTGATCTCGGCGGGCGAAGACGGCCTCTTCGGCACCGCGGACGACCTTACTCACTACGACGAGTGACCGCGACCCATGCCTGATCCCGCGTCCCGTTTTCCGCGCGCGACCGGCTTCACCCTGATGGAGATGATGGTGGTGATGATTCTGCTCGGCGTCATCGCCGGGCTTGGATTCGCCGGCTTCGATCGGATGGATCCCGGCTCCCGCGGGCTGCAGATCGCGCTCGAGAATTTCATCGAAGGCAGCCGCGGGCGCGCCCGCGCGAGCGGCCAGGACGTGCGCGTCGTCGTGCTGCCGCCGCCGACGCAGAAGGATGGCGCGCGGCTGGCCCGCTACGTGTTCCGCGCCGCGCTGGAGGCCGGCTTCGAGCCCGCCTTCGCCGCTGGGGAGCGGATTCTAGCGGAGGGGGGGGCGCGACTCGGCGCGCCGGGACGCTGCGGCGCGGGCCTGGATCTGCTGGATGGCGGAACGGCGGCCTGGGAAGGCAGCGGCGGCCGGCCCGAGGTCGGACACGGCTTCGCCCTCGAGATGGACCTCCTGCATGCCGGTGGCGATGGCGGACGCGTCTGCGAGTGGTTAGGGCTGATCGAGATCGGCGGGCGGCGCGGCGCCGGACTGCTGGTGCGCCTGCGCGCCGGCGAGGCTGAATTCATGAGTTGGGTCCAACTCGAGGTGCCGCCGCACTTCCTGCGCTCGGGCCGGTGGCAGCACCTGCGCGTCGCGGCAGCCGACGGGCAGGCCCGCGTGTGGGTGGACGGCGAACTCGCCGCGCAGGACGCGATCGGCCCCGAGGTCGGCACTCCGACCGGCTCCTTGCGCTTCGGTGCGGTGGACAACGGCTTCCGCGGCAAGGTGGACGAGGTGCTGTTCTGGTCGCGCGTGCGCGAGGACGGGCCCGAAGTGCCGGCGGAGATGCAGGTGGTGCTGGTCGGCGCGCCGGTGCTGCATTTCGACCGCGACGGACTGCTCGACGCGGCGGCGCATCCGGACGGCGTGCGCGTGGCGATCCTCGAGGGTCCGGACGAAATCGGCGCCTTCACGGTCGGCCGCTTCACGCAGGAGGCTCCGCGATGAGGCGCCATGACCGCGGCAGCGCGCTAGTGATGGTGCTTCTCGCGCTGGGCCTGCTCTTCTCGCTGGGCGTGCCGTATCTGCTCGCCACGCGCCTGCGGCAGGAGTCCTCCGCGGAAGCCTTCGGGCGCTCGCAGGCGCGCGTCGCCGCCTCCTCTGCAGTCGCCGCCGTTGCGGCCGCGCAGGAGACGGGCCACCTTGCGGTGGACGCGACTCCCCTGTGGGACTCCGCCTCCGAGTGGGACGGCAGCGCGCTCGGCATCCTGCCGCAGGCGCTCGGCGGCGGATGGGAGGAGTCCACCGAGTCCTGGGGCGCGGAGATCGAATCGTTGCAGGCGCGCCTGCCGCTCGGCACCGCGCCGCCGCTGCTGCTCCAGAACCTGCTGCATCCCTGCTTCCTGTCACGCGACATGACGTATCGCGACAGCGAGGTCCACGTCACCGCCACCGAAGGCTTCCCCGAGAGCGGGCTGCTGATGCTCGGCGGCCGCTGGCTGGAGTACTCCGGGAAGGCAGGCAACATGTTCACCGGCGTGGTGGCGGATCTCAATCCGCCGGAGAACCTCGACGAAAAACGCTTCCTCGCGGGCCGTCTCGCGCTCGACCCGCGCGTGTGGTCGCTGGCGCTCGCTCGATTGCAGACTGGACAGCACCGCGCTCCGGAGTTCGCCGCCGACGTGGTGGACTTCAGCCTCGACGGTGCGCCTGGGAGCCTGCTGCCCGAGGCCGAGCGGCGGCGGCTCACCGAGCGCGCGGCGTTGCGCAGCGGCGGCTTCGGCAGCCCGGACTGGATGCCCGGCACCTGGCTGATCGAGCGCATCAACCCGGATCAGCCGGACCAGATGGTGGTGGCGGGGGAGGACCAGATCAATCCCGGCACGGTGGTTCGGATCGAACCCGAAGTCGGGCCTTTCCTGGACAGCGTCGTGCTCGCGTCGCGCGGATCGCGGCTGCTGCTCGCGCAGCCCCTTCCGCTCGACTTGACGGTCTTCACGACGCGCGTGACGCCGCTGCGCCGCGAGCCGGTGGACGTCAACGCCTGCGCACCCGAGATCCTGGTCGCACTCGCGCTTGGCGTGTCCTTCGCCGGCCAGCCTCCCGTCTCCGCGGACCGCCCGGTCAGCGGCAGTTTCGGCGAAGAGTGGGTGGCGCCGCACGAGGCACGCGCATTCGCCGCGCGCGTGCTGGTCGCGCGCCCTCTGCGCGGTCCGGACGACCTCTGGGATCGCGTGCTCGCGCCGCTGGCCACCGAGGGGGCGCTGACCGATCTCGACGCCTGGGCCCTCTGGCTCAACTCGGTGGATCCCTGCAACGGCCAGTTGCGCCAGAGCACCACTTCTTTCGCCTACCGCAGCGGCGATCGCTACGCGGCGCGCGTGCAGGCGATCGTGCATTCGCGGCTTGGTCGCACGCTTGCGCGGCGCGCCGAGGAAGTCGAGATCGCGGTCGCGCCGGACGGCCCGCTGACCGCGCTGATCGTGGATCAACTGCTGCTCGACGACTATGGTCGCTGGGGCCGCGGCCTGCATCGTGTCACCTCGCTGCCGAATCACCTCGGCCGCACCGGCCGCGGCTTCACCAGCAACATCAACGGACCGACGCTGCGGCTCGGCACGCTCTCCGGGCCCGGCCGCGTGCTGCCGGAGCAGGATCCGGTGAACTTCGCGCTGATTCCGGAGCCGGTGTTCGAACCGGACTCCTGGGGGCCGAACACGCAGGGCCGCATCGAGCATTTTGACTTCGAACTCTCGCCGCTCGGCCTCCAGACCGCAGAGCGCGGCCCCTTGGCGCAGAGCCTGTCGCTGTGGGGCGTTCCTCTGGTGAACGGTTTCAGCCTCACGGAGCCGCTGTGCGCCGAGGGCTGGTTCGAGCCGCGCGCCGCGCTCGCCGACGCCGTGCTGCTGGACGTCGCCGGCGTCGAGACGCGGCGCAACCGTGTCTACGCCGGCTTCGAGCGCGGCGAACTGCTGCTGCGCGCCTATGACGCTGCGGGCGACGATCCCTTCGACCCGGACGGGACGGAGCAGGCCTGGACCGTGCGCGTGGATCCGGCCGAGTACCCGCTGGCCGGGCGGCCTTTCCACCTGAACGTCGCGCTGCGAGGCGTAGGCCCTGGCGGGGTGCAGTTCGCGGTGGACGGCGTGCCGCGCGGCGAGGTGGATGGCCAGGACTGGCTGACCAACGCGCCAGGCGGCTATGCGCCGGGCGACCTCGGCGGCCAACTGCTGGTCGAGAACACCGCGGGCTTCCCCGCGTACGGCGCGCTGCTGGTCGGCGACGAGGTCGTCGAGTATTCGTCCAAGACCGACACCTCGTTCACGCTGGCGCGCACCGGCGGGGCGGGCGCTGCGACCTACCTCGGCGGCCGCTCGGTCCGCGAGGAATCGGACACGCTCGCGCTCGCGCGCGACACCGACCATCCGAGCGGCGCGGGCGTGCAGATCTACGGCTACAGCGCGCCGCTCGCCGGAGACATTCCGCCCGGCGGCGGCACGCTCTCGGGCGACGTGGGCCCGTGGTCGCTTGCGGTCTCGCCGACCGGCTTTGAGGACATCAGCGTGGCGCTGCCGGACGGCAGTCCTCTCTTCGTCGGCCGCGGCATCACCCCCGCATGGACCGGCGTGCTCGATCTCGCGCCCTTCCTCCCCGAGGATCCTTACTACGCCGAAGCATTCCAATCGGACGGCGGTTACCTGGTGATCTGGCAACCCGGCTTTCTCGACTGGGGCGGGACCGGCGTGCTGCGCGCGGTGGATGGCTCGCGCCTCGGCGGCCTCGAAGTGGTGCGCTTTTCGCAGCGCTCCGGCACGCAGGTCACCATCACCGAGCGCAACGTGCTGACGCCGCTGTACGCGCAGACCCTCGACCAGAGCGTCTATGACGCGGCCGGCAATTCCTTCGTGATGGAGTGGAACGAGGATCTCTACACCGTGCGCGGGCCGCTCGCCCTCGACCCGCTCTACCGAGTGCACCTGATGCCGATCTCGGTCAAGGGCCGCGGCGTCAGCGCCTTCGCCTACCTGCCCGGCACCCCGGAGTTCTCCGGCTTCGCGCAGATCAGCCGCGCCGGGGATTCCTCGACCACCGAGTGGCTGCGCTACGACAGCATCCTCAACGACTGTTTCCTGCGCGACGACTGGGAGGCGATCAACGCGGCGATCGGCACCTACTACTTCCAGGAGGACGGCATCCTGCCGCCGGGCCCGGGCGGCGGAGGGGGGGGGGGAGGCGGCGGCGGCACCGGCGGCGGTCCGCGCATGCTGGGCAACGACTGGTGGTGGCTGCCGGGCTGCGGATTCCTGCAGCCGCCTCCCGGCGTCGTGAACTCCGCACCAGGGAGCGTCCGGCAGCCGGGCGCCGCAGCGGATCCGCAGCAGGAGCCGGACGAATACTTGTTCCGGCCGACGATCGGCGATCCGGTTCAGGATCGCGCCGACGAATTGAACGACGTGCTCGAGCGGCTCGACTTTCGCGGCACGATGGGCACCTTCGATCACGCGCAAACCTCCGGCGCGCTGCTGATCCCAGTCACCACGACGCTGCGCGGCGATCACCCGGCGAGTGGCTTCGTCGGCCGCAAGGATCGCGTCGCGGTGATGCAGCCGCAGTCGGGCGACGTTGCGCCGAACTGGTTCACGGTCGAGTGGGCGCAGGCGCCGTACCCGCGGGCCCGCGTGCGCAGCGGCGTCACCTACTTCGCCTTCGATGCGCATCCGGGCATTCCCTACCTCGCCACCGCCTTCGAATCGCTGGACGCCGAGGAAGCGGCCGACGACCTGCGCAACTTCGCGCGCCTCGTCAAGTTCCCGAGCGGCGAGCGCCCGCTCAACCTCGAATCCGTGACCTGGGGCTCCGACGTCGCGCAGTCGGCGCGCTTCGACGGCTGGGTGGACGAGGTCTCGGTGCATACGCTGCCGGGCAACGGAACCGTCCTGGGGCCGCTCGGCCGCGCGAGTTACGCGCTGTCCCAGCAACTCGCCGACAGCGAGGAGTCCACGCTCTATTTGAGTCCCAATTTCACCTTCGTGGACGGCTACATCTCCTACGCTCCGACCCAAGGCTTTTTCCTGCAGCAGTGGCCGGCCTCCGGAATGATCGAGGTGGATGGCGAGCGCATCGCCTACTCCGACGTCTCCGCCAGCGACGGCCGCATCACCCTCGCGCCGAACGGTCGCGGCCTGCACGGCACCGAGCGGCGCGCGCATGCTGCGGGCGCGCGCGCCTTCGCGGCCGACGGGCGCTTCGCGACGATGCTGCAGGGCGAGATTGCGCCGGGCGAGAACGTGCTGCCGGTGGACAATCCCGCGCCCTTCGCGCCCGGCGGACTGCTGCTGGTGGATCAAGAATTGATCCATGCTCCGTTGCGCGGTGTCCCCGGCGGCGTGCTGGCGATGCCGCGGCAGCGCCCCGAGCCGGGCTCCAGCGACGTCGGCGACGCGGTGCTGCGCGGCCGCTTCGGCACGACTCCGCAGCCGCACGCCGCCGGCACGCTGGTCTATTCCTTTCCGGCGCGCTGGATGGACGGCTACGAGCCGCGCTGCGCCGATCCGGTGTTGACCTGGTTCGAGGTCGGCTTCGAGGCGCCCGAGGCGAACTGGCGCGGGCTCGCGTGGGAGGAGGAATCCGCGGACGGCACGCAGCGCGTGCGCGCGCTCGCGCGCGCCGGCACCGCGCGCTGGGAGGACGACCCGCGCACGACGCCTGGGCTCGTCGAATTGCAGGACGGCCAGACCGCGCAAGGCGGCTTCCTGCCGCTCGGCCTGCGCGACGACCGGCTGGAGATCCGCTTCTTCTTCGACTGGGAGCCCGGTTCCTTCGACCCGCAGACCTTCCGCGCGACCGGCTGGACGCAGGCGCCGCGGGTGCGCCGGATCCTCCTCGACTACCTCGCCGAGACGCGCGTCGAGAGCAGCGCGGAGGTGCGCGAGTGATGCGCCCGTTGGCGCGCATCCGCCGCGGCCGGCGCGGCATGACGCTGGCCGAGGTCCTGGTGGCGCTGCTGCTCTTCGGCATCCTCGCGGCCTTCGTGGTCGGGGTTGTCAACTCGGTGCTGAACCTGTGGCAGGCGGGGGAGCGTCGCGGCCGCGGAGACCTCGTGTTCGCCGCCGCCACCGAGCGCCTGCGCGCCGACGTCGGCGCCGCTCACCTCGGACCGCGCGGCTGGCTGACCCTCGACACCTGGCTCGCCGTGCCGGAGGAGGACGGTCGGCCGGCGTGGCGCCTGCCGCGCCTGCGCTTCCTCGCGGACGGCGCGATCGCGCCGGAAGCGGACCCGCGCGGCCGCGCTTCGGTCGAGGTCGCCTGGATCGTGGTGCCCGAGCCCGCTCCGGGCACGCGTCTGTGCCGGCTGCTGCGCCTGGTGCAACCGGAATCCGCGCCGCGCTCCTTCCGCGAGGAAGGGTGGATCACCGCCGCGGCCCGCTCGGGCGCCGGGCTGGTCGTGATGGACGGCCTCTCGCACCTCGAGTTTTTCGCCGTCGGGAACGACGCGGACGATCCGCTCGCCGTGCTGCAAGTCGCGAGTTACGCGCCCTTCGGCTTCCCGCGCGCGATCGGCATGCACGTCGAGCGCGTCAGCAGCGGCGCCCGCCGCCGCCCGGTGACCCTCGATGCCGACCTCGGCGACGCTCCGGAGCCCTTCGCGCTGCGCGGCCCCCCCCCTTTCGCGATGCCGGAGGTCATGCTGATCGAGCGCGAGTTCGTGCGCCTGGCCGGCACCTGGCCGCGCTTCCAGGCCAGCGAGCGCGGGCTGCGCGGCTCGCAGCCCGCGGAACACCGGCGCGGCACGCCGGTGTGGCTGCCCGAGCGCGCCACCTGCACCGCGCCGCTGCCGGCGCTGGGACGGAGGCTGCCGTGAGCCGCCGCTCCGGCATGACATTGATCGAGGTGCTGATCGCCATGGCGATCTTCGTGTTCGGGATCAGCGCCATACTCGGCCTGTTCCAGTTGGGAGGAGGCCTCGAGATGCGCGCGCGGGTGGAGGCGGAGATCGCCCCGTCGCTCGAGCCGCTGGTCGCTCGGCTGCGCGCCGAAACCTGGCGGCAGGACGCGCAAGGGGCCTGGTTGCCGCCGGTCGAGCGCCGCGGCGAACCGGTGCCCGGCGCGCCGGATTACCGCTATGACCTGGTGGTGTATCCTGCGTCAGTGGACCGCCCGGACATGGTTCGCGCGCAAGTGCGAATCTGGCGCCTGGCTCCCGACCGCGTGCTGACCCAGGCTTCCTTCCTGCTCCCGCGCAGGATTCCCGTCGAACGCCGCACCACGACTCGCCCATGAACGTTGCCCTGCTGCTCTGGACCCTCTGCGTTGCACCCGCCGCGCCGCAAGCCGACTTGCCGGCCGGCGCGACGGCCGACGAGATCGTGCGCCTGCGCGACGGTCGGATGCTGGTCGGCGCGATCGAAGAGCACGACCTCGACGGCTTCCTGCTGGTGCTCGCGCGCACCGGCGGCCGCCTGCGCCTCGGTTGGAGCGACCTGTTCCCTGGCGAGGCGGAACGGCTGCGCTCGGCGCTCGGCTACGCCAACCAGACGGCGGTTCCCACGACCACCGCGCACCGCATCCTGCTGCGCAACGGACGCGAGATCGTCGGGCGCATCACGCGGCAGGATTCGCGCGGGATCGAGGTGCGGACGCTCGAGTCCACGCTGCTCGTGCCCGCTGATATGGTGGCGGCACCGCCGGAGGAGATCCTCGTCGCCGCGACCGCGGTGCTGACGCCCGAGCAGTTCTACCTCGAACGCGTGTCCACGGTGGCCCCGGGCGACGCCTACGCGAATTTCCTGTTCGCGCAGGAACTGGCGCAGATCTTTGCGCTGGACCGCGCCAAGGAGCACTTCACGCTCGCCGGCACGCTGGCCGCCGCGCAGGGCGACGCCCCGCTGCTGACCCGCGTGACGGGCGCGCTGCAGCAACTCGAGGAAACGATCGTCAACCGCGCGGAAGCCCTCGCGCTCGAGCAGATCCGGCGCGCAATGTACCGCGAGCGCTTCGAGGAGGCCGAAGCGCTACTCGATGCCTTCGCGACGCAATTCCCGTCGCCGAAGTTGCGCGTCGCCTACAGCAAGGCGAAGGCCGCCTTCGTGGGCGAGCGCAACCAGGCGATCACGCGCTACTTGGCGCGCACCTGGTTCGACCGCGTGGTCGCGCAAGTCAAGCGCAGAGCCCTGGACCGCGAGGCGACCATGGACCAGTTGCTGGCCTGGGTCGAGGGCGAACTGCCGCTCGCGGTGCGCGCGTCGCTGGTCGAAGAACTCAAGACTATGAACGATGAACTCGATCCGTTCGCGCTCGATCCGCTGTGGCGCGAGCGCGCCAGCCAGGGCGCAGTCCGGCATCGCGCCAGTTTCGGCGAGGGCACCTGGATCCTGGGCGAAGAAAGGGCCCGCGCCGGCATGGAGGATCCGGCAGCCAAAGAGGCGGAGGATGGCAAGACCGCCGCGCAGAGGGAGATGGACGAGCGCATGCAGCGCTACCTGGCGAACCTCGAGGCGCAGCGGCGCACGGCCGCGGGCGCGGAGAACGAAGGCGAGGCCACGCCCGACGACTGGTGGCTCCAGGCCTCGGTCACGGAGCGGTTCCAGTTCCTGCTCGCCTACTACGCGGAATACTCCGGCGACTACCAGATGACCGTGGTGGAATTCACCGCATGCTCCACTTGCGCGGGCAGCGGCGTGCTGGAGTCGGTGGAAATCAGTGCGCAGGGCGCCCAGCACCGGCGCCAACGCTGCCCGACTTGTCACGGTGTCGGCGTGCGCCGCGCCTTGAATTTCCGCTGATCCCGCGCGCCGCCCTTGCGCTGCTGCTGACGGCCGCCTGCGGCACGCCGCCCGCGGCGGACCCGCGCGGGGAGTCGCGCGCGTTGCTGCCCGAGATTCGCGTCGGCGGAACGCGGCTGGACGCGCGCGCCTTCGCGGCGGAGGCCGCCTTCGTGTATCCGGAGGAATCGCGCGAGATCGTGCGCAGCCTGCTGCGCGCGGAGATCACCACGCACGAGGCAGAACGCCTCGGCCTGCAGCCCGACCCGGCGCGCATCCAGCAGGAAATGGCGCGCTTCGAGTCCGATCTCGCCGCCGAACTCGGGCCCGGCGCCGACTTCGACGCGTGGTCCCGCCGCCGCTACGGCCGGCGCTGGGAGGAAGCGCGGCAGGTGCTGGTCGCGCACCTCGCACGCAACCAACTGTGGCAGATCTGCGTACGGGCCGAGGCTCACCTGCAGCCGCGTGCGCGCCTGCACTGGCTCGTGACGCCGAACGCGGACGAGGCGGAGACCTGGGCGCGCCAATTGCGCGGCGGGATGGATCCGCGCTCACTCGCGCCGGCCTCGCGGCTTCCCGGCCGCGAGGCGGACGGCTCCTTCGCGCCGTGCGCCGCGCGGCTGCCGGCTCCGCACGCCGCGGCGCTCGCCGGGCTGCCCGTCGGCGCGGTGGTCGGACCGCTGCAGTTCGAGGGCGACCGGGCCTGGTGGGTGGGGCGGATCGCGGAGACTTTCCTCGCGTCCGCGCAGCCGCCGCCGGTCGCGGTGCTGCTCGCCGAACTCGACGCGCATCCGCTCGAAGCCCTGGAAATCCGCGCGTGGTTCGAGGCCATGCTCGGCCGATATACTGCGACCGACGGAGCGCCCTCGATCGCGGCGCCGCTGCCGGCCTTTGTCCCCGACTCCGCAAACACCGCGCCCTGAACCCGCCGATGCGGGCCCTTCTCTGGAGCGTCTGCGCCTGCTCTTCGCGCTGCTCTTCTCCTCGCCGGAGCCGGTGAGTTACGAGCGCATCCGCGAAGTTCTGTACCCCGCGGCCGCGGAAGGCGATGCCGGGCAGGAGCGTTTCAGCCCGGCCGAGCACCTGGAGGCTCTGGAGCGCTGGATCGGCGAGCGGAATCTGCCGCTGATCGTGCGCCCGATCGGCAAGGCTTGGCGTCTGCTGACCAGCGAAGAGGTCGCCGGCCCGCTCGAGAGCGTGCGCAAGAAGACCGAGCAGGAGCGCCTCGGTCACGCCGGGCTCGAGGTGCTCGCGCTGGTCGCCTACCGCCAGCCGGTGCTGAAGGCCGACATTGACGCGATCCGCGGAGTCAAGTCGGGACCCCACTTGCGTCACCTGCTCGATCTGCGCCTGGTGCGAATCGTCGGGCGCGCGGCGGTTCCGGGTCGTCCGTTCCTGTACGGGACGACGCGCGAATTCCTCGACCGCTTCGGCCTGGAGAGCCTTTCCGACCTGCCCGAAGCCGGCCGTCTGACCGCGCCCGCGGAGCAGGTCGCCGAAGCCCTTGGGTCGCAGGAAATTCCCGCCGAAGCCGCCGCCGAACTGGGCGAGTCCGTGGCGGAATGAGTATTTCATCGTCCGGCTAGGTTCGGATACACTTTCCGGCTCCATTCGGTCCATGAGCAAAGCCTCGAAGCAGAAGGCCGCGGCCGCCCGTACGGCCACTCCCGCCGACGACGCGCCGATCCGCCGCGACACCATGTCGCGCGGGCGTCGTTGGACCCTGATCGTGGTCGCGATCTTCTGTCTTTTGATCTTCTCGGTCACGGGTCCGATGGCGGATGCCTTCTTCCGGTGGTTCGCGCCAGGCGGCGTCAACGTTTACGCGACCCTCAACCTGCCGAGCGGCCCCGCCGAGATCTCCGTCGAGGACTACCAGTCCGCCCTCGGCATGCTGCAATTCGAGGCGAGCATGAACAATGCGCGTTCAGACCAGGAATTCGAGCAGGTGCTCGTCACCGCCACCTTGATGCGGCTCGCGGACGAGTTCCAGGTCCAGATCTCCGACCAGGAGTTGCGCGAATGGCTGCTGCCCTTAGCCCAGCGTTCCGCGGAGGACTACGAGTTCTTCTACCGCCGACTCGGCTTCCAGCGCGCCCTCGATTTCGAGAGCATGCTGGCGCGCTGGCTGCGCATCCAGCGGGTGCAGGAACTGCTCGGCGCCTCGGTCGTCGTCTCCGACACGGAGGTGATGAAGGCGTGGCAGAGTCTCTACCAGGAGATGAACTACGGTTACGCGCTGTGGCACCCGTCCGAGTTCGCCGACGCCGCCGCCGAACTGACGCCCACCGACGAAGAACTGCAGGCCTTTTTTGACGAGGGATTGACGCCGGTGCAGAAGTCCGGCCTCGAGCGCGAGCAGGCCGTCGCCTTCGATCTGCTCGCGGTGGACACGGCTGCGCTGGCGCAACCGCAGGTTCAGGCCCTGCTCGGCAGCGACGCGCAGCCCTCGCAGGCCGCGCTCGACGGTTTTTACAACCGCTACTCGTTGAGCCTCTACCGGAGACCCGCGCTGGCGGCGGGCGAAACGCGGCCCGAAGGCCAGGGCGAAGTGCTCCCGATCGCGGAACTCGGCGACCGCCTGCTGCGCGACTACCAGTTGCACGCCGCGATGATCCAGGCCGGCCTCTCGCTGCCGGGAGTGACCGATGCCGCGGACTTCGCGGCGCAGAACGGCCTGCGGCTGGAAGCCTTCGCGGAGACGGTGAGCCTGTCCGAACTCGAGAAATTGCCGGTCTACGGCTCCTTCCAACTGCGCAATCTCTTCTCCGGCGAGGCCGGCGTCTGGATGCAGAGCCCGGTGCTGCTGCCGGACGGCGTCGCTTATCTCGCGCGCCCGACGAAGATCCAGCAGCGCGAGATGCCGCCGCTCGCCGAGGTGCGGGACCTGGTGATCGGGCACTGGCGCGAGCAAGAGCAGACGCGTCTCGCGCGCGAGGCCGCGGAGGCCTTCGTGGCCGGTCTGCCGAAGCAGGAAGGCTGGGTCGAGGGCGATCCGGTGACGATCGCGAGCGAAGGCTTCTCCCAGGCCCTTGGCGCCGAACGGCGCGCCGAGATCCGCGTGGATTGGATCGCCCGCATCGTCCGGCCCGCCGCCGATCCGCTGTGGGGCAGCGAGGAGACCGCGCAACGCCGCGCTCGCTCGCTGCTCGGCACGCGCTTGAAGGATCTGGTGGACGGTCAGGTGATCGGGACGGAGGATTTCGGCAGCGACGGGATCGCCGTGCTGCACCTGGGCGGGCGCCGCGACGCCGACGCCGCGAAAATCTGGCCGAACGAACTCGACCGGGCGCGTGCCGACGCGCAGCGTCAGGCGCAGATGAACTTCCAAGCCGAGCAGATCTCCTTCGCCGGATTCGCGAAGTCCTACGGCCTGACCAGGGTGCTGCCGGAATCGGTCAATTAGACAAATCCCCGCCGGCCGCGGCGGCGGTGAGATCGTCGGGCCAGCGCGGGAAGATTCGCAGCGTCAACTCGGCGAGCAGCGCGTCGTCGAGGGCTTCGCGGCGCGCCGTGCGCTCGAGCAGAGCCCGGTGCGCGCCGGCGAAGAGCGCGCCGCGGCGCAGAGCGGCGCGCGCTCCGTCCGCGTCCTCGCGGGCTAGCGCGGCGCGCGCGGCGGCCAGTTCCGCCGACAGCAGGTAGGACCCCGCGTGCGGATGCAGTGCCGTGCGGCGCGCCTCGCCTTCGGCACGATGCGCCGTCGCAACGGCATCCAGCCAGCCGAGGCGTGCAGCGCGCACGGCGGGGTGGCGGCCGGCGAGGCGCTCGGCGCGGGCGAGCAGTTCGAGGCCGCGGGTGCGATCGCCGTCGGGCGCGCTCATCTCGACTTGCACCAGGCCGGTCAACGCGCCGAGGGCGGTCGGCTGGTGCGCGAGCGCGTGCCCGAAGCAGCGGCGCGCGTACTCCCATTCCTGGACCGCGAGGTAGCCGAGGCCGCGCAATTCCCAGCCGCGCGCGTCCCAGGGACGCGCGAGCGTCGCGCGCTGCAGCGCGGCCGCCGGGTCGGGCTCGCCGGCGCGCAGCGCCGCGGCGACCGCGTTCTCGCCGACGATGTGGCCGCGCGCAGGAATCACCGCCGCGAGGGCTCCGGCGACGATCAGCAGTCCGCCGGCGCGGCTGCGCGAGGGCTGCGCGGCGCTCAGCAGGTTTGCCGGCGCGCGCGCCGCCGAGCCGCACAACAGCGCGAACAAGGCGAGAGCCGGCGGGTTGTCGAGCAGGGGCGAGCGCACCACCGCATGCACCGCGAAGGCCAGCAGCGGAGCCTGGAACCAGGGGGGGGCTGGCTTCGCGATCAGCAGGATCGCCGCAAACAGCAGCGCGCCGCCCAGCCAGCCGCACTCCAGGATCACCTGCATCAGGTCGTTGTGCAGGCTCTTTGGCGCGCGATAGACGCGTGCCTGCCAATCGTTGGTGGAGAGGCGCGCCTCCTCGGGCGAGCGCCATTCCGGGTAGTCCGCTTCGAAGCGCCCGAGGCCGATGCCGATCGGCTCACGCGGAACGCGGTCGGCGGCGGCGAGATACAACTCGGCGCGGATCTGCAGGCTCGGCGGCAGCGCGCTCTCCGGCGGCGGGGCGGAGGCGGGCGCGGCGAGCGCCGCACGCAGCGCCTCGCCCGCGAGGAAGCAGACGGCGAGCAGGCCGGCGCCCGGCCGCGCCTCGGGCCTGCGCCAGGCGGCGAGGCCGAGGCCGGCGGCGAGCGAGATGCGTCCCGCGAGCACGCCGAACACGCCGGCGTGCAAAGCGCAGATTCCCGCGGCCGCCCAGGCCAGCGGGTGCCGGCGCGGTCCGGGCAGCAGGGCCGCCGCCGCGACGAGCAACGGCGTCAGGATTTCGCCGCCGTGATTGGTGCCGCCGTATGGAGCCACCGGCGGCGCCTCCGGCCACGGTTTCCAGCCGAGCGGATCGAAGCCGGTCCAGGTCGCCAGCGCAATAGCGCTTGCCGCCGCGCAGCCGGCCAGCAGCCAGCGCACCAGACGCTCCACTTCGATGAGGCCCGACGCGGCCACGCCGGCAAGGGCCCACGCGGAGAGCAAGGCCGCCCGGTCGGCGAGCCCGGCCTGCGATTCAGCCCACGGCACGAAGAGCAGCGGCAATAAACCCAGGCCGAGCCCGGCGTAGAACACGAAGGTGCCGGGCACCGGGGCGGGCAGACGGCGCGCGAGCAGCGCGAGCAGCAACACCGCCGCCAGCCCGGCGAGGGCGAGCACCCCCGTGTCGAGTCGCGCGTCGTCGAGCGCGCCGGGATTCCACACCGCGAGCGGGGCCACGACGCCCGCGACCGCCGCGGCGAGCACGAGCGTGGCGCTGCGCGGCGCGACGGCAGCCTTCAAGCCTGGGCGGCCTGCCGGCCCTGCGGTTCGAGCAGCGCGTCCACGAAACTGCCCGGGTCGAAGACCTCGAGGTCCTCAAGGCCCTCGCCGACGCCGATGAAGAGCACCGGCAGGCCGAGTTCGCGGCCGACCGAGAGCGTGGCGCCGCCTTTGGCGGTCCCGTCGAGTTTTGTCAGCACCACTCCGGAGACGGGCACGGCCTCGCGGAACTTCCGCGCCTGCTGGATGGCGTTCTGGCCGGTGGTGCCGTCGAGGATCAGCACAGTGTGGTGCGGCGCTCCGGGCACGACGCGCGCCAGCACGCGGCCGATCTTCTCGAGTTCCTGCATCAGGTTCTTCTGCGTGTGCAGGCGGCCGGCGGTGTCCACCACGAGATAGTCAGCGCCTTGCGCGCGCGCAGCCTGCGCCGCGTCGTGGGCGACCGCGGCAGGGTCGGAGCCGGGCGGGCCCTGGAACAGCGTCACGCCGGCGCGAGTGCACCACACGGCGAGTTGCTCGACCGCAGCGGCGCGGAAGGTGTCGCATGCGGCGACCGTTACGCTGCGGCCGCGGCCGCGCAGCCAATGCACCAGTTTGGCGATCGAAGTGGTCTTGCCGCTGCCGTTGACGCCGACCACGAGGATCACCGTCGGGCCCGCCGGCGCGGGCGGCAGCGGTTCGCCCTCCGGACCGCGCACCAGCGCGGCGAGGCGGCCGCGCAGCCACGCGCCAATCTCGCGCGGGTGCGCGATGCGGCCGGAGGCGAGGCCTTGCTCCGCCTCCTTCAGCAATTCTCCGGCGAGCGGGCCGACGTCGGCCGCGTAGAGCAATTCCTCAAGGGCCTCGAGCGTTTCGGGGGCGCCGGAGTCCCCGGTGACGCGCCGCCACGCGTGCGCGATGCGGTTGCGCGTGCGCGCGAGGCTCTCGCGGAGGCGGCCGAACGCCACGGCGGGTCAGGGACGCGGCCGGCGCGGCCCGGGGCGGGGGATCGGCGCCGGCGCGACCGCCGCGGCAGCGCTGCCGCCGGGTGCATGCGCCGGATCGGTCTCGTCGGCAGGACGGCGGCGCACCGCGCGGACCTCGGCCTCGCCAGGGGGGGGCGGCGGGGCGCCAGCGGAGGTTGCGCGCCCGCGCTCGACCAGGACCCAGGTGCGGTCGAGAATGCCGTTGACGAATGCGCCGCTCTGCGCGGTGGAGTAGCGCTTGGCGATGTCAATCGCCTCGTTGATCACCACCTTGTAGGGCACGTCCGGCTTGTGCAGCAATTCGAAGGTCGCGAGACGCAGCACGTTGCGATCCACGGCCGCCATGCGCGCGAGACGCCAGTTTTCGGCAATCGCCTCGATCCACGCGTCAATCTCCGGCCGGTGCTCATGCACGCCAAGGCAGATCTCCTTGGCGTAGGCGGCGACCTCCTCGCGGCCCTTGGGGTCGGGACCTCCCTTCGTGTGGTGATCCATAAAGACCTCCAACTCCTCCAAGGCGGCGGCGCCGCGCAACTCGAGCGCGTAGAGGAACTGCAGCGCGAGTTCGCGCGCGCGCGTGCGGCGGCGGACCGGGGAGGGGGCGCTCAAGCGTTCTCCTCCGCGCGCACGCGGCCGAGCAGCGCCGCCATCGCCAGCGCGGTCTGCGCGCATTCCCAGCCCTTGTTCGACTCGGGCGCGGTCTTGCCGGCGGCGCCCGCAGACTCGGCCGCATCCGGAGCGCTGCCTCGCAGTGCGCCCCGGCTGGCGCGGCGGCGGGCCTGCGCGAGGTCGTCGGTGGTCAGCACGCCGAGGATCACCGGGATTCCGGTGCGCAGTCCCGCGTCCATGAGGCCGCGGCAGCACTCGCCGGCGACGTAGTCGAAGTGCGTCGTCTCGCCGCGGATCACGCAGCCGAGCGCGATCACCGCCGCGTAGCGGCGCGTCGCGGCGATCTCCTGGCACGCAACCGGCAGTTCGAAGGCGCCGGGAACGCGCTCCACACGCACCGCGCCGCGCGGCACGCCCGCCGCCGCGAGACCGGCGAGGCTGCCTTCGAGCAGCGCGTCCACGATGTCGGCGTGGAACTGCGTGGCGACGACCGCGAAATGGGCGTCGGCAACCGTGCCGGAGTTCTCAAGGAGCCTGGGCATCGCGGAGCCTAGGATTCTAACGGCCCGCGCCGCGCCGGGAAGATCAGAGCGGCGTGGCGCTGCCGGGCGCGGGCCGGCCGCCGAACCAATGTCCCAGCCAGCCGCCCAGGCTGCGCAGCAGCGAGTAGAGCAACGGCACCGACCAGAGCGTGAAGAAGGTCGAGACCGAGACCCCGGCGCACACGCCGATGGACAAACCCTTGAAGGAGAAACTGTCGCCGGAGGGCTCGCTGAAGGCGACAGGCAGCAGGCCGCAGACCGTGGTGAGCGCGGTGATCACGACCGGGCGCAGGCGGTCGGAGACCGCCCGCAGGATCGCCTGATCGCGCTGCGTACCGGCGCGCTCGTACTGAAGGATCCGGTCAACCAGCACGATGCCGTTGTTCACCACCACGCCGGAAAGCACCGCCAGCGCCATGATCTCGAGCACGCCGATCGGCGTGTCGGTGAGTTTGTAGGCCCAGCAGGCGCCGACGATGCCGAAGGGCACGGTGAGGATCGCGCACAGCGGCAGGATCAGCGAATCGAAGAGCACGCCCATCAGCAGGAAGACCAGCGCGAGCGCGAGCATCAGGCCGCGCATCAACTCGGCGTTCTGACGCTGGAATTCCTCCCAGCCGCCGTCCTGCGACCAGCGGTAACCCTCGGGCAGTTCGATGTCCTGCAGCAGGCGCTCGACGGCCTGATAGTTGCGGCGGATGTCGGAACTGCCGGTGCGCAGGCCGAGCGAGTCGCTGATGCGGCCGTCGCGCCGCACGATCACGCTGGTGGAACGCGTGTTCGAGAAATCCGCGAAGGTGGAGAGCGGGATCATCCCGGTCGTAGTTCCGACCATCATCTCGGTGAGAGTGGCACGGTCGGGATTGCCGGACTCGTCGTACTCGACGATGATCGGGATGTCGGAGCGGGGCGTCTGGAAGCGCGAGATCATGAAGCCGCGCATGTTCCACTCGATGTTGCCGAGCACCGCCTGGCTGGTCAATCCGAGGCGATGCATCGCATCGCGGTTCAGTTGCACCGTGACCTCGCGCGCGAGGTCGTCCTCCTTGCTGACCTCCTCGAACGCAGGATCCTGCAGCGCGGCGCCGCGCACCTGCGCGAGGATGCGCGCCACCTCGGTGCTGTCCGGTCCCTCGATCCGCACCCGGGTCCAGCGGTTGTCCTGGCTGGCGCGACGGTCGAACTGGCGCCCGAAACGGTAGGTGATCGTGGAGCGCTTCGGCAGATGGTTTTCGAGCCACAGCAGCATCTCCTCCTGCCGGTCGGGATGCATCGGCTTGTCCGGCCAGAACATCATCTCTCCGCCCTGGTCCTGGAAGCCCAGGCCGACGGTCATGTCGGGATACAGCCCGCGAAACTCTTCACCATTCAACACTTCCTCGATCAGCAGGACCTCCTGGTGGGCAAGATCGAGGTCCTGGTTCACGCGCAGTTCGAAGTCGGCGCCGATTTCGCCGCCGCCGAAGCCGCCGGCCTGCTCGCTGAAGCCGTTGTTGGCGCAAGCGACCGGCATCGAGGCCAGGACCAGCAGGCCGACGCAGGCGGCGGCGAAGCGATGCCGGAGCGACCAGGCGAGCGAGTGGTGCAGCGCGCGGCCGAAGAAACCGGGCAGGTGGCCGCCGGACGCCGCGGCGGGCGCGCGGGCTCCGCGATGCTGGAGATGGCGCGCCGCCGCCGGCACCATCACGATCGCGATCACCAGCGAAGCGATCAGCGCCACGCACAGCGGGCCGCCGATCGCGAGGCTCGACACGCGCGAGTTGCGGTCCTCGGTCAGAAACATGAAGGGCAGGAAGACCGCGATCGTGGTCGCGGTCGAGGTGACGATCGCGAGCATCACCTCGGCCGGCCCTTCCGTGACCGAACGCAGCGAGTCGTCGCCCTGCTCGCGGCGCTTGAAGATCGCTTCCGCGACGACCACCGCGCAGTCCACCAGCATGCCGACGCTGATCGTGATGCCCATCATCGTCAGCAGGTTGAGCGAGTCGCCGGTGAAGTAGAGCCAGGCCAGCGTGATGAGCACCGAGAAGGGGATGCTCAAGGTGATCAGCAGCGTGTAGGAGATCCGGCGCAGGAAGAGCCACAGGATCGTCACCGCGATCGCACCGCCGAGCAGCGTGTCGCGCACCAGGTCCCCGATCGCGGTGCCGATCATCTCGCCCTGGTTGAAATAGGTCTCGTATTCGATCCCGGCGAGCCGCGGGTCCCGGGGCAGATCCTCCTCGATCACGCGCTTCAGTTCGGCGCACAGCGCGAAGGTGTTCGCGGAGGTTTCCTTCTGAATCGCCATCGAAAGAGTGAAACTGCCGTCCACGCGGAAGAAGAACTGCGGCGCGCTGCGCACCTGCACCACGCGGCCGATGTCCTTCAGCAGCAGGCCCGGCCGCACCGGGAACTCCTCGATCTCCTGCAGCGAATCGAAGCGCCCATCCACGCGCACCAGGAAGCGCGATCCGGCGTCCTCGAGGTCGCCGGCGGGGCCGGAGAGGTTGTCGCCCTGCAGACGCGTCACCAGGTCGCCGACGTCCACGCGGTTGGCGATCACGCGCTCCTCGTCCAGCCAGATGCGCACGCTCGCCGGCTCGACGCCCCAGGTCTCGACCTGCGCAACGCCGTCCACCGCATCAATCCGCGGCACGAGCACGTCGCTGACCAGATCCTGCGCAACCTCGCGATCCATGCCGGGCGGCACGACCACCGCGGTCCACATCACGGGCATCGCGCTCGGATCCCAGCGGAAAATCTGCAGGCGATCCACTTCCGGCGGCAGCGCCGCGCGCGCGCGCTCCAGGCGGTCGGCGACCTCGGCGTAGGCGAGGTCCATGTCCACCGTTCCCGGGAACTGAATGTTCACCTCGGCGCGGCCCGCCGACGCAATCGAGAGGATCTCCTCGACGCCCTGCACCGAGCGCACCTCGCGCTCGATCGACTTGAGGACCCGCTCCTCGATTTCCGACGGCAGCGCGCCTTCCCACGACGCCTCGACGTAGATCCCCGTGTCGGCGAAGCCGCGCGGAATCATTTCGATCGGGATCCGCCGCGCGGCGATCCACGACATGCCGACCAGCGCCAGCGTCAACATCAGCACCGCCACCGGCCGCTCGACCAGCCAGCGGAAGAAGCGGACCGTGCCGGGATTCGGGGCGGGCTCAGACACCGGCCGCCGCCTGCGCCGGAGCGCGGTGCGCCTGCTGGTCGAGTCCGGCGAGCGCGAGCAGCCGGTAGCCGACCGGGATCACCAGCAGGGTCAGAAGCGTGCTCGAGACCAGGCCCGCGATCACCACGACCGCCATCGGCGCGCGCAGTTCCATGCCTTCCGAGGCGCCGAACCAGCCGGTCATCGGCAGCGTGCCGAGCACGGCGGTGGCGGTGGTCATCAGGATCGGGCGCAGGCGCGCGCGCCCGCCTTCGATCAGCGCCGCGTTCAGTTCCATGCCGTGCGCGCGGTTGTAGTTGACGCGGTCCACCAGCACGATCGCGTTGTTGACGACGATGCCGGCGAGGACCACGAGGCCGAGCAGCACCACGACCGAGATCGGCGTCGCGGAGGCGGCCAGCGCGAAGGCGGCGCCGATGCCCGCCATCGGGACGGTGAACATGATCAGCAGCGGCTGCAGCAGCGACTCGAACTGCGCCGCCATCACCGCGTAGATCAGGCAGACCGCCATCAACAGCGCGAAGGTCAGCGAGCGCAGCGAGGCGCGCATCTCGGTGGTCTGGCCGGCGAGAGCGACGCTGATGCCAGCCGGCAGCGGCGTCTCGTCCAGGCGCTTCTGGACCTCCGCGGCTGTCTTGCCGAGGTCGAAGCCGGAGAGCGAGGCGCTCAAGGTGGCGCTGCGCCGCCCGCCGATGTGGCGGATGTCGCTCGGGCCGTCGCGCACCTCGAACTGGGCGACCGCACCGAGCGGCAACGGGCGCGCGGAGTCCGGGTTGACCGGCAGGTCGCGCAACTGGTCCACGCGCGCCAGATGCTCGAGGTCGGCGCGCACGCGGATGTCCACGCGCTCGTCGCGGCCGGGGAAGGTGGAGGAGACCTCGCCCTCGACCGCGAGCCGCAGGCGATTGCTCACTTCCGCCACGGTGAGCCCGTGCAGCGCAAGTTGCTCGCGATCCAGCGTGATGCGCACCTCCGGGTTGCCGCGGCGCAGCGAACTGCGCAGGTCCACGATGCCCGGGAGGTCCTGCAGCCGCTCCTGCACCGTGCGCGCGGCGGCGCGGATGTCGTCAAGGTTCTCGCCGACCACCTCGACTTCGAGCGGCGCCTCGATCGCGAGCAGCGTCGGCCGGCGCAGTTCGTAGCGCATCAGCGCCGCATCGCGCTCGAGCAGTGCGCGCACGCGCCCCTCGGCCGCGAGTTCGAGCGCGCGCGGATCGCCGCCGGCCTGCGCGGCGAACCGCATCAGGATCTGCGCGGTGTGCGGACCGGACTCCTTGTTGGTGATCGTCTCGCGGTCGGTGCCCGAGGAAACCGCCGTTTCGGCGACGCCGGGAATCTTGCGCAGTTCCGCCTCGAGGCGGGTCGCGTTGCGGTCGGTCTCCGCGAGCGGCATGCCGGCCGGGAAATACAGTTCGGCGACCAGTTGGCCCTGCAGCACCTCGGGCAGCAGTTCGCGTCCAAGACCGCTCGCGGACTCCCAGGCCAGCCACGAGAGCAGTGCGGAGATTCCGAACACCAGCACCGGTGCGCGCAAGGCGCCGCGCAGCACCGCCGGATAGACGCGGTTGGACAGGAGGCGCATGCCGCGCTGAAAGAGCCACGTCGGGATGAAGAAGATCAGGCGGGCGACGAGGCCGAGGAGGCCGACGAGGCCGAACGACAGGGCGGTCAGAATGCCGATGGCGTCGCTCAAGATCCGCATCAGCACGATCACCAGCGGCTGCAGGCCGAGCACGACCAGCGGCAGCATCAGCGCCAGGCCGCCCCAGCCTTCCCAGGCCATGCGCTCGACGATCGCATCGGGCACCGGATCGCGGTTTTCCGGCACCGTCTCGGGCGCTCCGGGCGGACGCGGCGGGTTCCATTCGTCGTCCAGGCCGGGCGCGTGGAGGACCGTCATCCACAAGCCGGCAGCGGCGAGCGCGCAGGAGATGAGCAGCAGCGGCACCAGCCAGCGCGCGCGCATGCCGAAGCCGGCCTCGCGGAACAGCGGCAGCCTGCGGCGGAAGTGCGGCGCAAGACCCGCAATGCGCGCGCGGATGCGCGCCGGCAGGCCCTGGCCCTCGCCGTGGTCGTGGCGCAGGCGCGCAGCGAGGCCCGGAACGAAGAACAGGGCGATCAGCAAGGCGATCGTCTGCGAGGCCACCACCGTCAGCGCCTGGTCGCCGAAGGTCTGGCCCGCGATGCCCTCGACGAACACGATCGGCGCGAACACCGCAACGGACGAGATCGAACTCGCCGCGACGGCTCCGCCGACCTCGCGCACGCCGCGCAGGGCGGCCTTGAGGGGGGGGTCGCCGTCCTCGCGGCACTTCGTGATGCTCTCGAGCACGACGATCGCGTTGTCAAGGAGCATGCCGATGCCCAGCGCGAGTCCGCCCAGCGACATGATGTTGAGCGACACGCCCGCGGCGTACATTGCGCCGAAGGTGGCGACGATCGAGACGGGCACCGCGATGCCGATCACGAGCGTCGAGGTGAAGGAGCCGAGGAAGAAGAAGCAGACCGCGATCGCCAGGATGCCGCCGACGAGCGCGGCGTCGTTCACCTCGGAGATCGCATCCTTCACGAAGCCGGACTGGTCCGAGATCAGCGTGAGATGGAGGTCGCCGGGCAGGCGCGCGGCGATCCAGTCCGGCCGGCGCGGCGGAGGCTCGTGCGACTCCCCGGCGTCGCCGCTTTCCTGGTCCTTCGCGGCGCTTTCTGCGGCTTCGGCCTGCGCCTGCGCGGAGGACTCGGGCGTGCCGCCCGGGCCCCACAGGCGCTCGCGCACCGCCGCGGCCACCGCCACGAGATTCGCGCCCGCCTCGCGGTACACCGCCACTTCCACCGCCTCGGCGCCGCCGACGCGCAGCATCAGGTCGCGGTCGCGGTGCCAGCGGCGCACCTCCGCGAGATCGCGCAATTTCAGCAGGCGGCCGTCGCGCGTCGTGATCGGCAGTTCCTCGATCTCCGCGAGCGTGCGGAACTCGTTCAGCGTGCGCACCACGTACTCGAAGGAGCCATCCTCGAGCGTGCCGCCAGGCACGTTGAGGTTCTCCTCCTGCAACCGCTGGCGGATCGTCTCGGCGGTCAGACGGAAAGCCGCGAGCCGCTGCGGGTCCACCAGCACCTGCACCTCGTCCACCAGGCCGCCCTTGACGCGCACCGCGGCGACGCCGGGCAGGCCTTCGAGCCGACGCTCGATCTCGAATTCCGCGATGTCGCGCAGGCGCACGAGGTCGGTGTCGCCGGAGACCGCGAGGCGCAGCACCGGATCGAGGCCCGGGTCGTAGCGCAGGATCAGCGGCTTCTCGACGCCGGCCGGCAGGAACACGCGATCGAGCCGCTCGCGCACGTCCTGCACCACAAAGGGCAGGTTGGAGCCCCAGTCGAACTCGAGCAGCACCTCGCTGACCTCGGCGCGCGAGGAGGAGCGCACGCGCACGAGGCCGCCGATCGTGGACAGCACGTCCTCGAGGCGCTCGGTGACGCGCTCCTCGACGTCCTCCGGCGCCGCGCCGCTGTAGACCGTTCTGACGGTCAGCGACGGATACTGCAGCGGCGGCAGCAGGTCCACCTTCAACTTGCCGAGCGCCACCAGCCCGAACACCACCGCAGCGATGACGACCATGCTCATCGCCACCGGTCGGTGCACCCCGAGCGCGTAAAGCCCGCCGCCGCCCTCGGGCTTCTCTCCGCTCATTCGCCGGCGACTTCGACCGGATCGCCGTCGGCCAGACGGTCGGCGCCGACCACGATCAGCAGATCCCCGTCCTGCAGCGCAGGGCCCAGGGCCTCGAGGTGCTGCGCGTCCTCGAATCCGGGCTCGATCTCGACGCGGCGCGCCGCGCCTTCACGAACCACGAACACGTGCGCGCCTCCGCCTTCGTGCAGCAGCGCTTCCTTGGGCACGAGGATCGCGCCCTCGCGGCGCTCGAGGATCACCACGAGCCGCATCAGGATGCCGGCCGGCAGCACGCGCCCGTCCGGCTCCAGCGCGGCGACCACCTTGACGGTGCCGGTCGCGGCGTCCACGATCGGTGAGACGCGCTCGATCAGGCCGCGGATCTGCACGCCGGGCAGCGCTTCGCTGGTCGCGACCAGCCGCTGCCCCTCATGCAGCAGCGCCAGTTCGCGCTGCGGCCGGTAGAACACAACTTTCGGCTGCGAGAGATCGGTGATCTGGAAGGCGCGCTGGCCGATCACCGCCATGTCTCCCAGCGAAATGTCGCGCGCGGTCACCGTGCCGGCAATCGGCGAGCGCAGCGTGCAGCGCGCTTCGTCCCATTTGGCGCGGTCGTGCGCGACTTGCGCCGTCTCGTGCGCGGTCTTCGCGACGTCCCACACCTGCCGGCTCGTCTCGACGGCCTGCTCCGCGATCAGCCGCCCGGAATTGCCGCCCTCTTCCCAGAGGCGCAGATTGCGCTGGTAGTCGCGCTCGGCCTGCTCCATCTGGCCGCGCGTCTCGTTGAGACGCACGACCGTTTCCTTGAGCGCCAATTGCACCTGGTCCGCGCGCAACTCGGCCAGCGGCTGACCGGAGGCGACTTGTTGCCCTTCCTCGACCAGCACGCGTGCCACCGGTTCGGCGCGCTCGCTGACGACGTCCACCACGTCGAGCGACTCGACGTTGGCGGTGGCTTCCAGCCGGCGCTCGATCGGCCCGCGCGCGAGCGACCGGACGCGCACCAGCACCGGCTCCTTCGGCGGTTTCGCGCCGGCTTCCGTGGTCGCGGGCGCCGCAGCGGTCGAGCCCTCGGACGCCTGCTGATGCTCCACGGCGGCGCCGTCGAAGGAGCAGGCGGGTGCGACCGCGCAGGTAGCGAGGAGTGCGATCAGGCAGGCAGGACGAGGCATGGAGGGGGGGCGACGCAGCGAAGGGTGCTCTTATTATGATCGCCCTTCGACCCGACTGGACTCACGATGGTTGCTGAACTCTGCGACCGGGAACACAAGGGCAGGGCTCTTCTCGCCTACGCGGAGGCCCGGGCTCTGTTGGCCTCGGAACTGCGGCCGCTCGGGCGCGCGCCGGAGGCCGTGCCGTTGACGTCCGCCGCCGGCCGCATCCTCGCCACGGCGATTGCGCTCGACCGCGACGAGCCTCCGGTTCCGCGCTCGGCGATGGACGGTTTCGCGTTGCGCAGCGCGGACGGCCGCGCGCCGCGCCGCCTCGTGGGAAGCATCTTCGCGGGCACCGCCGAAGCGCCGGAGATCGGGCCGGGCGAGGCCGTCGCGGTGATGACCGGCGGCACGGTGCCGCCCGGCGCCGACGCAGTGATTCCGGTCGAGCGCACGCATCTCCACGGCGCGACGCTGGAGGTGCTCGACGCGCCGGTCGCGCGCCAGCACATGCGCCAGGCGGGGGAGATGGGGCGCGCGGGCCGCGTAGTGCTGGCCGCGGGCGTGCGGCTGGGCGCGGGTGAACTCGGGATTGCCGCAGCCAGCGGAGCCGATCCGCTGTGCGTGCGGGCGCGGCCGCGCGTCGCGGTGCTCGCGACCGGCGATGAGATCGTCCCGTGGACTGCGCTTCCGCGCCCGCATCAGGTACGCGACTCGAACCGCATCGCCGCCGTCGCACGCTGCACTGCGCTCGGCGCCGAGGTCGTGCGTCACGGTCACGCACCGGACGCGCCGGACGCGCTGCACGCGGCGCTCGCAGTCGCGCTCGCGGACTGCGACGTGGCGATCACGATCGGCGGCGTCTCGATGGGCCAGAAGGATTTTCTCCCCGGAGTCCTCGCGACGCTCGGGGTGCGCGAGGTGTTGCACGGGGTCGGGATCCAGCCCGGCAAGCCGGTGTGGATCGGCCGCCGCGGCGACGCCTGGGTGCTGGGCCTGCCCGGCAATCCGGTTTCTTCCTTCGTGATCCTTGAACTCTTCGGACGGCCGCTGCTCGACGCGCTGCACGGCGCGCCACCCGCGCCAGACCCCTATGCGCTGTGCCCGGGCGTCGCAGCGGCGGCCGCGCGCAGCCGCGCGCGCGAACTGTGGCTGCCGGCGCAGATCCGGCGCCGCGTCGCGGGTGCGCCGGAAATCGCCGCGCTGCCGTGGACCGGCTCCGGCGACTGGACCTGCCTGGCTGGCGCCGACGCGCTGCTGCACCTGCCGCCGGACACCCAGGTTGCGCCCGGCGACCCGATTCGATATCTCCCGCTGTAGAACCGCGTGCGCACGCTGCTCCTTGCCCTCGCGTCGGCACTGCTGCGCGGGCTGGCCCAGCCGGGCTGGCTGGGATGGCCCTTATTGCTGCTCGCCGCGCCGCTGCGCATCCTGTCCTGGCACCGGCCTCCGGCGCGGCGTGCCTGGGCCGCCGACCTCGCCCACGGCTTCGCCTTCTGGTGCCTCGCATTCTCCTTTCTCGGCGCGATCCATCCGGCCGTCGTGCCCGGCGCTGCACTTCTGATGAGCCCGATGGCCTGGATCGAGGGCGCGCTGGCCCGGCGGCTGCAGCGCTGGATGCCGCTGCCCGCCGCGGGCGCGCTCGCGCTGGCCGCCGCCGGCTGGCTGCAGGCGGAATGGTTCCTGATCGGGGCCGGTGGCGTGCCGTGGGCTTCGTGGGCCTGGCCGCTCGCGGACTCGCCGCTGCTGCCGCTCGCCTCCTCGCTCGGCGAGAGCGGGCTGGTTGCGCTGGTCGCGGCGCTGGGGGGGGGGATCGCGGCGCTGGCGCTGCGCCGGCCTCGCGACCCCGTCCTGCTCGCGGCGCCGTTGCTGCTCGGCGCCGGGCTGCTCGCCGTCGCCCCGCTGCCGCCGCCGACCGGCACGCTGCGCTGCCTCGCGGTGCAGGGATGCATCCGCGTCGCAGACAAAGTGCGCGCGAATCTGAACCCCGCTGCGATGTACCGCAAGCAGAAGGAACTGACGCACGCCGCCTTCGAGGCCGGCGAGAGACCGCGCCTGGTGCTGTGGGCCGAGACGATGTGGCCCTTCCCGGTGGTGGAGCCGGGTCAGCGCGAGGGCCTCTATCGTCACTGGTTTCCGGAGTCCGGTTATGACACTTGGCCGATCGCGAAACTCGGCACCTACCAGACCAGTCTGGCGGCCGACCTCCTCGCGCCGGCGCCGCCGGATTGCATGTTCGCCACCGGCGTGCACCTGTTCCGTGCGATCCCGGAGACCGCAGCGGCGACCGCACTCTCGCCGCGCACCTCCGAGACCGTTGTTTTCGGCCCAGGTGGGGGACTCCTCGGTCACCTCGCGAAGTCGGAACTGGTGCCCTTCGGCGAACGCCTGCCGCTGTGGGGCAAGTTCCCCTTCGCGCGGCAGGCCGCCGACCTGATTCAGGTCAGCGCGGGCCTCCGTCCCGATTTCCTGCAGCCGGGCGACGTCGGCCCGCTGCGCGTCGCGGGCTTGCCTGCCCTCGGCTTCGCCACCTGTTGGGAGAACGTTTTCGCGCGGGTGTTTCGCCGCCAGGCGGATCGCGGCGCCGAAGCCTTCGTGGTGCTCTCCAACGAAGACTGGTACGGGGACCGCAGCCGCGAGATGGCGCAGATGCTGGCCGCCACGCGGCTGCGCGCCGTGGAAACGCGGCGGCCTATCCTGCGAGTCACCAACACCGGAACCACGGCCCTGATCGGGGCCGATGGGGCCGCCACTCTCGGGCCCGAGGCCGGCACCCCCTCTACCTGGGGCGTGGATCTGCCGCTCGTGCCGCCGGAGACCCGCACTGCCTACCTGCAATGGGGCCGCTGGCTGCTGCCGGCCCTGGCCGCTCTGGCCGCGGTTCTTGCGGTTGCCCCTCGGCGGCGTTCCGTGGGGACAGTTCCCATTGACCACCCCGGGGGGGCTGGCTAGAGTTTTCCGATCGCCGGGCGTAAACCCTGCAAACCCCGGCGCATAGACGTCAATCCCGCCGCCCGGCGCTCCTCCTTCGACGCTCCCATGAGTACCATCGGTAAGTTCTTCGTCGTCCTCAACTTGGCCCTGGCCGCCCTCTTCGTGGGTGTCTCGGCCTCCCTGATCGGCTCCGGCGAGTCCTGGCGCAAGACGGCGGAGGATTCGGACACCCGACACGCCTCTGCCTTGGCGGACAAGGACAAGGCGCTCGCCGCCTCGACCTCGGAGCGCGACCAGTCCCGTCAGGAAGGTTCCCGCCTGCTGACCGAGAACAACGGCCTCAAGGCGGACAACAAGGCGCTCAACGAGAGCCTGGACACCGAGTCCCAGCAGAACAGCGAGTTGACCGAGAAACTGACGGGCATCGAATCCAAGTTGGGCGACCTGGAGTCCACCAACCGCGATCAGGCCAGCCAACTCGAGAACCTGCGCCGCACGGCCAATCAACTGCGCGATGAGCGTGATGCGGCGCAGGACGCAGGCGCTGCAGCGCAGAGCGCCGCGACGCAGGCCCAGGAAAAGGAAAAACTGGCGAACGGCAAGGCACAGGACCTGCAGCAGCAACTGATGCAAACGGTCGCGCGCGCGGAGAAAGCGGAGCAGCAGCGCGACGCCGTGGTGGCGGTCACCAAGGTAGATCCGAACCGGCTCGGCCTACAGCCCCCGCTGGAAGGCACGGTGCTCTCGGTGGATCACGCCGGCAGCAACACCTACATTGTGGTGGACCTCGGCAGCAAGGATCAGGTCCTCAAGGGCTATACCTTCGACGTGTTCAACGGCTCGACCTTCAAGGGCCAGATCAGGATCGAAACGGTGATGCAAACCAAGTCTGGAGCCTCGGTGACTTTGGCCGGCTCGGCTCCGATCGCCGCGGGCGACCGCATCGCGACCAGAATCTGATCCGGAGCACCGCAATGGCCACCCGCCGTCCGCCGCCGTCCAAGCCCGCCAAGGGCAAGGCCGGATCCGCCATGGAGAAGCAGGTCAAGGAGCCGAGGGAGATCAAGCCGGGTCCGCCGGTCGAATCCGTCGTGGCGCTCGTGACCGGTCTGCTGCTCGTCGTCGCGTTCTTCCTGGTGGACTACACCAAGGGCCGCGATTACGGCACCGGATTGTTCTTCAAAGGCAAGTACGAGGCCTCGAACTAACGCGCGCCGCGGGTTTGCTGCGACGGTCGGCTCTCCGCGGAGGGTCGGCCGTGAGGGTCGCGTCCGGGGCTGAATGACCTTGCCAGCGTCCCATGAGCACCGTTCCTATACTTCCGGCCTAGGCATGGCCGCCCCTGCGACCTCCCGACCTCCGATGGACTGGCTCCTCGCGCGCTTCTCGCTGTCCGAGGATCTGGGCATTGATCTGGGCACCGCGAACACCCTGGTCGCCTCGCGCGAGCGCGGAATCCTGCTCAACGAGCCGTCTGTGGTGGCCGTGTACAAGGGCACCAACGACGTGATCCTGGACGGCATGGGGGTGGGCGTCGAGGCCTACCGCATGCTCGGCAAGACGCCGGCCAACATCGAGGCGGTGCGCCCGCTGAAGGGGGGGGTGATCGCGGACTTCGAGATCACCGAGAAGTTGCTGCGCTACTTTCTCCGCAAGGCGCATGTCGGGGGCTCCTGGGTGCGCCCGCGCGTCGTCGTCGGAGTGCCGAGCGGAATCACCACGGTGGAGCGGCGCGCGGTGATCAATAGCGCCGAGCGGGCAGGCGCGCGCAAGGTCTACCTGGTGGAGCAGCCGATGGCGGGCTCGCTGGGCGTCGGCCTGCCGATCACCGAGGCCCAGGGCTCGATGATCGTGGACATCGGCGGCGGCACCACGCAGGTGGCGGTGCTCGCGCTGGGCGGCGCGGTGGCGGTGAAGTCGGTCAAGATCGCCGGCGACAGCCTGGACGAGGCGATCGTGGACTACGTGCGCAAGACGCACAACCTGCAAATCGGCCCGCTGACCGCGGAGCATCTGAAGAAGACGATCGGCTCGGCCTGGCCGCTGCAGAACGAGAAGACGCTTGAGGTCGCCGGCCGCGACACGCTGAACCTGATGCCGCGCAAGGCGGTGATCACCAGTTCGGAGATCCGCGAAGCGCTCGACGACCCGATGCGCGGGATCCTGCGCGTAATCCTGGATTGCGTCGAGCAGGCGCCGCCGGAGATCGGCAGCGACCTGCTGGAGCAGGGCATCGTCGTGGTCGGCGGCGGCGCGCTGTTGCCGGGTGTGGACCAGTTCATCACAAAGCACACGGGGCTGCCGACTCGCATTGACAGCGACCCGCTGACTGCGGTGGTGCGCGGCACGGCCCGTTTCCTCGAGGACCTGGACCTTTACTCGCCCTTCCTCTCCGAGGGCGAGGATCAGGCGTAGTGCTGCTGATTCCCGGCGCGGAGCGCGAGCGCCGCGCCCTGCTGCTGGGCGCCTCCTTGACGCTCGGCGCCGGCCTCGCGTGGTGGCCGGTCGCGAACCTGGAGCGCGCGCTCGCGCGCGCACTGGATCCGGCGCTCAACCCGGTGGCCGCCGCGGCGGGCTGGGTGGCCGGATGGGTCGCGGGTGCGGCGCAAGGCGCGCCGGAGTCCCCCCCCCTCCACTCGCTCGAAGGCGTCGAGCGCGCGGCCGCGCGGCCGCCGGCCGCCGCCGGCCTGGCGTGGTTCGAGGTGCCGGTGCTGCGCGTCGAGGCCGGCGGGACCGAACTCGTGCTGGCCGCCGGGCGCGCTCACGGGCTGGCGCCGGGCCAGGTGGTCGCGTACGGGCTGGCCTACATTGGCCGGCTCGCGGAGGTCGGCGAGCGCACCGCGCTCGTGGTGCGTCCGCAGGTGGCCGACGAGCGCACCGGTGTCACGTTGCCGGACGCTGGCGCGACGCGCCGCGAGGCGATTCTGCTCGGGCGCGGCGCGCGCCGACCCCCGGTGCTGAACTGGATCGCCGACGGAGGCGAGCCGGAGCCGGGGCAGAGCGTGCTGTTCCGTGGCCGGAGCACCG
>Ga0247727_10002000_pt1 | contig 47166 bp, 40 predicted proteins | sample WisWelCaveWW1625_FD_202498 | JGI IMG/M metagenome (GOLD analysis project Ga0247727, IMG submission 202498) | Biofilm microbial communities from Wishing Well Cave, Virginia, United States - WW16-25 | ecosystem: Environmental > Aquatic > Deep subsurface > Groundwater > Cave microbial mat | place...
ACAAAAAACCAAAACCCAGCCTTTTCCCTTGTCCCGACTGTCTCAAGAAGCGGCAACAAGCTCTTACCAACAAAAAACCAAAACCCAGCCTTTTCCCTTGTCCCGACTGTCTCAAGAAGCGGTATTAAGCGCTTAGAAACAAAAAACCACAAACCAATCCCTAACCTATCTTTTGTTAGTTGGTGAAGAAGGTTTTGATTTTGTCGAAGAAGGTGCGCTTGCGGGGTGAGTTGCGCTCGCTGTCGAGTTCGGCAAAAGCTTGGAGAATCTCTTTTTGTTTGTCGTTTAGGTCGACGGGTGTTTCGACGATGATGCGGACGAGCAGATCGCCGCGGCCTTTGCCATGCACATTGGGCGCGCCTTCGCTTTTGACGCGCAGCATTTTTCCGTGTTGTGCGCCTTCGGGGATGGTGATGCGGCAGGTTTCGCCAAGGGGTGTAGGGAGATCTTTCTTGCTGCCGAGCGCAGCTTCTGCGAAGCTGACGGGCAGTTCGATGAGAATATCATCTCCATCTCTTTGGAAAACGGGATGGTTGTCGACGGAGATAAAGACGTAAAGATCGCCGGTGGGTCCGCCACCTTCGCCTGCGTCGCCATAGCCTGACATGCGCAGACGCATGCCGTTGTCCACGCCGGGAGGGATTTTGATGTGGACGTTTTGTTTTTGCTTTGCGCGTCCTGCACCATTACAGGAAATGCAGGGGTCAGCGATGATTTTGCCGCTCCCGTTGCACTGAGGGCAGGGAGAGCTCATGCTGAAAAATCCGCGTGTCTGATGGACTTGTCCGGCGCCTTTGCAGCGGGAGCATCTTTTGATGGCAGCTTCAGTCGATGCGCCAGAACCGTGGCATCTTTCGCAGGAGACGTAGTTGGTGAGAACTACTTCTTTTTCAACGCCTCGCATCGCTTCTTCAAAAGCGATGGTGAGGTTCATCTTCTTACTGGCGCCTTGGCGAGCGCCGGTCTCTGGCCCCTCTCCGTCAAAACCAAAGAGCGAGTCGAAGATCGATTCTCCACCACTGCCTCCTCCTCCGCCACCGCCACCGCCGAATGCGTTCATGAAAGTGCGCAGCGCCTCTTCCATGGAGGAAAAGCCGCCATGTGGACCGCCACCCATGCCAGCTCCGCGCAGGGCATCAGCGCCGTATTGATCGTAGATTTGGCGTTTTTTCTCGTCGCTTAAGATTTCGTAAGCTTCTGAGATCTCTTTGAACTTTTTCTCAGCTTGGGGATCTTCAGAATTGCGGTCAGGATGGTACTTAAGCGCGCTCTTGCGATATGCTTTTTTGATCTCATCTTGGGTGGCACTTCGGGACAGGCCGAGGACTTCGTAATAATCGCTCATAAGACTCAGAGTTAATTAATAATGAGACTTAAATTTAACAGGCCGGGGACTTTTTTTCAAGGAGGGATTAGCACCCGTTTGGGGCGAGTGCTAACCTTGTCAAGAATGAGAGTACTTGGCTTTGATCTTTTTGTATTTTTGAGCTGCTTTTGACTTAGCACGGCTTTTGACGGAGGGCTTGTCGTAGAAGCGATGTGCTTTTGCAGCTTTCATGATCCCTTCTTTATCAAGCTTTTTCTTAAGAGCTCTTAGGGCTTTATCAAGCGGTTCTCCTGGACGAACTTTCACACTTGGCATGGATTTCCTTTGTTGCGTTCAAATAAAAAAATACCCTCTAGACGACTTTCTAGGAGTGTGTTTCTCATGTTTGTGAGGCAAATCTTAGAGAATAGGGGGATATTTTTCAAATAGATCTTAAGCGGGATGGTGTAAGTAGATCAGGTGGCCCTCTTTTTCGAAGGGGAAAACGGGGCTTTGCTGCAAGGCTAATAGGAGGGGATGCAGGTTGGGCGAAAAGCTGTAAATTTGTCTGGGGAAGGGTATGGGTAGCTCGCGGGTAGCGATGTAATCGACGTCGGCGAGGGATTGTAGGGTTTGGGTCGGGGACATCAGTTCTGCTGTCTCTTGGATGAGGGTGTCTTGGATCTGCGTGCCTTTGAGCACGAAAATCTCACCGCTTTTTGCCGGCATGAGCGCCGCAAAGCGCCCTGTTTGTGTGGGGAGGAAGGCCAGCAGGGAACAAAACCCTCTTAGAGGGATCTCGCGTCCAAACGCCAAGCTTTTAGCTACAGTGACGCCAACGCGGGTTCCGGTGTAGGAGCCGGGGCCCATGCCCGCGGAGATCTGCTGGATAGCTGATAGGTGCATGCCGGTATCGGTAAGTAATTTTTTGATTGTTGGCACGAGCTGCTGCGAGAGCTGGTTTTGGTGAGCGAAAATGGCTGACGCGAGGATTTTGGAGCTTTCGGTCAGAGCTAGGATGCAATGGTCTGAGCTTGTATCGATGATTAAACTGATCATGGTCTGTCCAGAGTACCAGATTGGGGAAAAAGAGAAAACCTCTTCCCTGTGGCTCTTAGGGTGGTTGCGGATATATGATGGACGTGTTAGATTCGCATACTTTTAATTATGAATGTCTAGCAAAATCTCTTCCCTTTCTGCCCAGGTCCGTTTTGCGTTGCAAATGGCGCAGAGAAACAGATAAAAGAAAGAAAAAGAGCCTTCAGGAGTTAAAGCGGCATGTTCGAAGATCATTCAGTTGAAGAAGCATTGGAAGATGTTCAAGAGTCTTTGCGTTCTGAAGCTCAAGGGAACAAAGAGTCAATGGATGCGCCCAATGAGGTGTTCGTTGTGCCTTTGACGCGTCGTCCGTTTTTTCCTGGGATGGCAGCGCCGATTGTGGTGGAGCCTGGGACGTTTTACGAAGTGCTCAAGATGGTGGCCAAATCGGACCACAAATGCATGGGGCTTTTCTTAACGAAGCGCGAGGATGTGAACGTCTATAAAGTGGGTTTTCATGACCTGCACGAGGTGGGGGTCTTGGCGCGGATTTTGCGCATCATCCCTATGGAGCAAGGTGGCGCGCAAGTCGTGCTCAACATGGAGAAGCGCATTTCGATTGCGCGGCCGATTAAGAACGCCAAGTATTTGAAGGCAGAGGTGAGCTATCATGAAGATCTGATCGGCAAACTCTCCAAAGAACTGAAAGCTTATTCAATTAGCATCATCACGACGATTAAAGAGCTCCTCAAACTCAACCCGCTTTTTAAAGAGGAGTTGCAGATCTTCCTGGGGCACTCAGATTTTACTGAGCCGGGTAAGTTAGCAGACTTTGCTGTGGCGCTCACGACAGCGACGCGCGATGAGTTGCAGGATGTGCTTGAGACGTTCGATTTGCAGGGGCGTATCGATAAAGCGCTTGTGCTTTTGAAAAAAGAGCTAGACCTGTCCAAGCTGCAAAACAGCATCAATCAAAAGATCGAGGCGACCATCTCTAAGACGCAGCGCGAGTTCTTTTTGCGCGAGCAGCTCAAAACGATCAAGAAAGAGCTGGGCTTGGAGAAGGATGACAAAACGTGTGACATTGAAAAGTTTGAAGGGCGGCTGAAAAAACGCAAAGTGCCTAGCGATGTGATGCAGGTGATCACGGATGAGCTGGAAAAGCTCAACGTTTTAGAGGTGCAGTCGGCTGAGTATGCGGTGTGCCGTAACTACCTGGACTGGCTCACGATTGTGCCTTGGGGTATGTTTAGCGGTGGTCCAGAAGGGCATGAGAAGCTCGATTTAAAGTACGCCAAGAAGGTGCTGGAAGAGGATCACTACGGCCTGAACGATATCAAAGAGCGCATTTTAGAGTTCATTGCTGTGGGCAAGTTGTCAGGTGGGGTCAAGGGGAGCATCATTTGCTTAGTGGGCCCTCCAGGCGTGGGTAAGACGAGCATTGGCAAGAGCATTGCACGTGCGCTGAATCGCCAGTTTTACCGCTTTTCTGTCGGTGGTATGCGCGATGAAGCTGAGATCAAAGGGCACAGGCGCACCTACATCGGTGCAATGCCTGGAAAGATGATCCAAGCGCTCAAGTTGACGCAGGTGATGAATCCGGTGATCATGCTCGACGAGGTGGATAAGATGAGCTCTAGCTACCATGGAGATCCAGCCTCTGCGCTTCTGGAGGTGCTCGACCCCGAGCAAAACAAGGATTTTCTCGATCATTATTTGGATGTGCGCTGCGATCTCTCCCATATTCTGTTTATTGTAACGGCTAACGTGCTCGATACAATTCCAGAGCCGCTCAAAGACCGCATGGATATCTTGCGCCTCTCAGGGTATATTTTGGAGGAGAAGGTGCAGATCGCGCAGAAGTATCTCATTCCTAGAAATCGCAAAAACATGGGACTCAAAGCTTCCGATGTGCAGCTCGATAAGCCGGCTGTCTCCCAGATCATCAACGGCTATGCGCGTGAAGCGGGTGTGCGCAGCTTGGAGAATTACATCAAGAAGATCTTCCGCAAAATCGCGGTGGAAGTGGTGAATGCCAACACGCGCAAAAAGAAGTTTAAAAAAGTGGCGATCAATAAGGCGGGTCTCTCGAAGTACTTAGGCAAGCCGATTTTCACAACGGACCGGTTTTATGAAAAAACTCCTATCGGTGTGTCGATGGGGCTAGCTTGGACGGCGATGGGTGGTGCGACGCTTTATGTCGAAGCGACCAAAGTCTCTGCGGAGAAGACGGATATGAAGCTGACAGGGCAAGCTGGCGATGTGATGAAGGAGTCCTCGCAAATTGCGTGGACCTATTTGCACAGCCGAGTGAAGAGATACGCGCCGGGATTGCCGTTTTTTGAGAAGAGTCAAGTCCACCTGCATATTCCAGAAGGGGCGACGCCAAAAGATGGTCCATCAGCTGGCATCACGATGACGACAGCGCTGCTCTCACTCCTGCGCGATCAGCCGGTGTTGCAGAATTTGGGAATGACAGGAGAGCTGACACTCACTGGGATGGTGCTACCGATCGGTGGTGTGAAAGAGAAGCTGATCGCGGCCAAGCGCTCAGGTGCGAAGGTGCTCATTTTTCCAAAAGATAACCAGCGCGATTACGACGAGCTTCCACCCCACTTGAAGAAAGGGTTGCGTGTGCATTTTGTGAAACATTTCGACGAGGTTTTCGATGTCGCTTTCCCTAAAAAGTAAGACATTTGCTGAGGCCATTCAGCCTAAAGTTATCGAGCCGTCGCAGCTAGAAGAGCGCATCGCGGCTCTGCGCGCAGAGGGTAAATCGATTGCGACGCTCAACGGTTCGTTTGATCTGCTCCACGCGGGCCATCTCGAGATGATCCACCAAGCATCGCAGCAGGCGGATGTGCTGATTGTCGCGCTCAACACAGATGCTTCGATCAAGCAGTACAAGAGCCCCTTGCGCCCGATCATTGCTCTGCAGTACCGCTTGCAGATGATGGCGGCACTGGCCATGGTGGATTATGTCACGTGGTTTGACGAAACTGATCCCAGGGCCTTGCTAAAGCGGATCAAGCCCGATGTGCACGTGAATGGGGCTGAATACGGTGAAAAATGCATCGAAGCCGATGTTGTGAAGGCGGGTGGTGGTAGGCTCCACATCGTTTCCCTGGTTCCTGGTTTATCCACCTCTGCCGTGATTAAGAAGATTGTAGAAATATGCGTCTGATTGGATCATTTGACACAGAAAAAGAAGCGTATGACTTCTACTCCTTTTTGCTGAAAGAGGGGATCCAGAACATTTACGATGCGCACATAGATCCGCAAAGCGGCAAAAAGCAGTACCACCTCTGGGTGTACGATGAAGATGATCTGGATGCGGCAATTGAGTGGCTAAAACGCTACAAAGTTAATCCTAACGATCCCCAGTTCGAGAGCGCCGCGCTGCCCCTTTCCGCTACGCCGCCGCCGCCTGATTACGCTGAAATATCGGCTCGTGAAGAGGCCAAGTGGCAATCTGTCCCTAACATACGCGTCAAACCTCCGCGTCTTGCCATCACGTTCACGCATTTTCTGATTGCCATCTGTATCTTTTTGTTTCTGTGGAATGATCTGCAAGAGGCGCAGATGTTCCGAGATGATGGTCCCCTCTCCGTTCAAATGGTGCCTACTCCGCTCGACAGAGCTCTATTATTTGACGATCCAGCATCGACCAAGTACCTCGTACAGATGCTGCAAGAGTTTGTGTTGAAAGATGTGAAAGATGAAAAGGATTTACCCGCTGGTGCAAAAACGCTGATCGAGCAGGCCGATCATGTGCCTGTCTGGAAAGGGCTGTACGCCTACATTGTGACAGCTCGCAAAGAGGGCTCTGCGACTGTGAAGCAGATCAAGCTTGTTGAAAAGATCCGCGAAGGGGAGCTCTGGAGGCTCTTTACCCCGTGTTTAATGCATCGCGATTTTTTGCACATTCTTTTCAATATGATCTGGATCTGGATCCTCAGCAAGCAGATCGAAGAGCGGATTAAGCTCTGGAAACTAGCTAGCATGATTGTGATCATTGGCGTCGTCTCGAACATTGCCCAATATCTGATGAGCGGCCCCTATTTTCTGGGCATCTCAGGTGTGGTGGTGGGCATGGCAGGATTCATTTGGATGCGGCAAAAACTGGCTCCTTGGGAGGGGTATCCCTTGAATCGCGCGACGTTGCTCTTTCTGCTCCTTTTTGTCGTTTCGATGTTTGCACTCGAGCTCTTCTCTTTTGCTCTGCAGCTCTTTTCCTCGGTGAAATTCACCCCGGTCATCGCTAACACAGCCCATGTGGTTGGAGGGCTCTGCGGCCTTGTGCTCGGGAGGATCTCCTTCTTTAAGCGGAGGCTGCCATGAGCGTGCGCGATCTGACTATTCTCGGCTGCTCGAGCCAGCAACCAACAAGACGGCGCAATCACGGCGCCTACCTCGTGCGCTGGAATGAGGAAGGGCTGCTCTTCGACCCAGGGGAAGGTACGCAACGGCAGTTCATCTTTGCCAACGTGGCGCCCCCATGTGTGACGCGCATCTTTGTCAGCCATTTTCACGGAGACCACTGCTTGGGACTCGGCTCGATGCTGATGCGTCTCAATTTGGACAAAGTGGCCCACCCGATCCACTGCTACTATCCTGCCAGTGGCAAAGTCTACTTTGACCGTTTGCGTTACGGTGCGGTCTATCATGAGAACATCGAGGTGATTGAGCATCCCGTGACGCAAGAGGGTCTTGTGCACGTCGATGAGCATTTTCAGATCGAAGCCCGCTTTCTCAAGCACGGCATCGATAATCTTGGTTGGCGTATCACAGAGCGCGACACCCGAAAATTTGAAAAAGCCAAGCTGGCTGCTGCTGGTGTCAAAGGCCCCTTGGTGCGCGTACTTGAGCAAAAGGGGGAGCTGACGATCGACGGCAAGATCGTCCGCTTAGAGGATGTCAGCTGGATGCGCAAAGGGGATGCACTGGCGGTAGCGATCGACACCTTGCCCTGTCCCGCTATCTTGGAGCTTGCACAGGGCGCCAAACTCTTTCTTTGTGAGAGCACCTACCTTGAAGAGCATCGCCAGCTAGCTGAAAAACACTTTCACCTCACAGCCAAACAAGCGGCTGAGCTCGCCAAGCAGGCTGGTGTGGAAAAGCTCATCCTGACCCACTTTTCTGCGCGCTATCAAGATGCAGATGAGTTTCTCAAGGAAGCACAGCCCATTTTCCCAAACACCCATGTGGCGGAAGATTTGCGGGTCTTCCCGTTCTAAGCCTATACGGATGATATCAACGCAAAGACGCCAAGTCGCGAAGATGCGGAGAAAATTGAAAATGTATTGGCAGCAATTTGCAAAAATCTTTGCGTCTTTGCGTTAAACCTTCGTAACTGCTGAGTTTCGAAAGAAGTCCATTAAGTCTGAGTGAGGTCTTTGACGATGAGGTTGAGCTCTTGGATGAGCATCCGCGTCGATTCAGGGTAGGCGAACATCGTTCTGAGCAGTTTGCTAAGGTCAGAGTTTGCGCCAGCCTGAGGATCGTAGCTCATAGCAGCTCCAAAGAGGGAAACGGGTGTTTCAGCTCCTGCGATCTGCAGCGGCTCGCTCAGGATATTGGTGAGGATTTCAGCTGAATCTTGGAGATTTTCTCTTAACATGGTGGCCTACTTTTGAGGGACAGCTTGAATGAGTTGTTGGATATTAGCTACACCTTGGGCCATTCTCTCCAGGTAATCACCATCAGCACTCAGCGTAGAATCAGCCATGAGCTGTTCTAATTGCTCGGAGAAAGCGGCTGCGGCTGCTCGAACATGCCGTGCTAAAACGGGGACGTTCTCGTGTGCTGCTCCAGGTGAAGTTCCAGAAGTTGGTGATGGTTGGCTGAGCGGTGAAATCGACTCTGCCATTATTGCCCCTCACGTCCACGTGTGACGGGCTTTTTGCTGCGTTTTCTACGCTTTTTGGCTTTTTCGGGTGCGGTGATGAAAGAAGTCGTTGTGGGCCAACCAGCTAGAGGAGGAATATTGCTCATGCTAATCCTTAAGGTTCGTGCGTTAACCTCAATCTATGATGCGGGGGTTAATTTGTCAAATTTGGTGGCGTCTAAGAGTATGTCTACGAAACCGGTTAATTGCTTTTTGCGCCTTTTTCTTTAGGATTGGACCCTATTCCTTGGCCTAGTTAATTTAACTATGTCCAGCGGAATAGGCTCCAATCCTAAAGAAAAATCCATCAAAAATCAAAATAACCGATTTTCGTAGACACACTCTAAGAGACTGTTAACTGATTTCGTTAATTGCTTTTCGCGCCTTTTTTCACATATTTGGATTCAATTCCTTGGCCTAGTTAATCAACTATGTCCTTTGGAATTGAATCAAAATCTGTGGAAAAACCCATCAAAAATCAAAATAACCAAATCCGTTAACAGTCTCTAAGAAACTGCGCCTTCAAGCCCGAGTCCTGTTGGAACTTGCCGCGCAGGACGGTGGTCTCAGTGCAAGAGGAGGAGTTCTCGATGCCGCGCAGCGAGACGCAGAAGTGCTCTGCTTCGAGCATCACGGCGACATCTTCGATGCCAAGCACGATGCTGAGAGCATCGGCAATTTGGGCGGTGAGGCGCTCCTGCAGCTGGGGACGGCGGCAGAAGTAGTCGACGATTCGGTGGATTTTGGAAAGGCCGATGATCTTATCTTGGGGAAGATAGGCGACGCGGGCGTGGCCGATGAAGGGGACAAAGTGGTGCTCGCACATGCTTTTGATAGGGATGTCGCGCACTAGGATCATCCCTTCTGCTGGGGTGATGAACTGGTTATCTTGGTATTGCATCTCTGGAAATTGTGCGGGGTCAAGGCCACTGAAGAGCTCATCGATGTACATTTCAGCCACGCGCTCTGGGGTGCCTGCGAGCGAAGGGTTGGAAAGGTCGAGATCCAGGGCTTCGAGGATTTTAGCAAAGTGATGTGCGATCGTATCGATTTTTTCTTTGCGACTCGCAAGAGGAGCATCGGGCACTGTGGGCGTAGGGTGAGAAGTGATGGCAGCTTCGATGTCTTCTTTAATCATTTCTGTATCCTTGTTAAGGAGTGTTGGATTGCAGCGGCCGCAACGGCGTAAGCGGATGCGACGTTGAGTGAATTCTTATATCCTAAGAGGGGGATCTGTACAAACTGATCGGCTATGGCCATGGTAGCGTCGGAGAGTCCATATTCTTCATTGCCGAGCATCAGGGTGAAACTCTCTGGAAAATTGTAGTCCATGACTGAAGGGGCGTCTTCTTTGGTCTCGAGAGCGATGCAAGGCCTTGGTAGCGCTGTGAGCGCGACCTCTTTGAAACAGGGAACCTTGTCATAGGAGCACATCGAGGTTTTTTGCACTTTGGGATTATCGATGTAGGGGGTGTAGCCGCCAAAGTAGACGGAGCCGAGGCGGAACGCTTCGGTCGTGCGCAAGATGCTGCCGACGTTGTGCGCTGAGCGTAAGTTGTCGAGGTAAATTGCGATGGGACGAAAGGGGGCGTTGGTGGGCCTGTCAGGGCGGTGGATGGAACCTAATAAATTGTGCTCTTTCCAGGTGATCTGCGCAAACCACAGGTGGTGATGGTACCTGTCTGAGAGGGCTTTGGTGTGGGTTTCATCCAGAGGTTCGAGTTCGAGCAGGCGTTCCATTCTGCGGTATTTTGCAAGGCAGGCAGTGGAGGCCAATGTATGAAACTCTCGCAGCGTTTCAGCTGCGCGTTGATGACGAGATCGCAAGGAGAGTTTGGAAAATTCTGCTTCGATCATTTCTTTGTGGCAGCGAAATATTCGTCGAGCGGTCCATCAAACAAGCGCAGCCCTTTCTCTTCAAATGAGAGGATCTTCGTGGCAGAATTTCCAATCAAATCGCGGTCATGGCTGGCGACGAGCACGGTGCCTTTAAAGTCCTGAAGCGCCCACGAGAGAGCTGAGACCGCTTCGAGGTCGAGGTGGTTGTTCGGTTCATCGAGGATGAGCACGTTGTAATTGCATAGCATCATGCCGCCAAGGATCAAACGGGCAGTTTCACCTCCTGAGAGGTGGGAGATGGGTTTGAAGGCATCGTCGCCGGCAAAGAGCATTTTGCCAAGGATACTGCGCACATCTTGATCGTAGACTCCTTCTCGGCGCCTTTTAAGCCACTCAAATGCTGTTGTGGAGCTTTTTTTGTCGATCACTTCAGAGTGGTTCTGCGGGAAATAACCGACTTGCACTTGGTGGCCGAGTTCGATACGGCCGCTATCTAGTGTCAGCACTCCCGCTAAGAGTTTCAGCAGGGTGCTCTTTCCCCGTCCGTTATTGCCGATCACGCCAATTTTATCGCCGCGCGATACTTCGAGTGAGAAGCGATTGATGACCGACTTTTCATCGTAGGCTTTGCAGATCTCTTGGGCTTTAAAAACCGATTGTCCCGATGGCTTTTCAGGAGGATAGAATCGGATGTAGGGGCGCTGGATGTTGGATTTTTTGAGTTCTTGCGGCTCTAGACGCTCGATCTCTTTGATGCGCGATTGCACTTGACTCGCGCGCGTTCCAGCTCCGAAACGCGAGACGAACTCGCGTAGCTGCGCGACCTTCTTCTCTTTGGATTTGTTTTCATCTTCTGTGCGACCGCGCACAGAGGTCTTGGTGACCAGCATCTGATCGTAATTGCCGGGGTAGATGATAACCGTTTCATAATCGATATCGGCGATATGCGTGGTGACGGCGTTGAGGAAGTGGCGGTCATGGCTCACGACGATGAGGGCGCCTGTGTAGTTGTGCAGGAATTGCTCAAGCCACCCAATCGACTCGAGGTCGAGGTGGTTGGTCGGTTCGTCGAGTAGTAGAGCTTCTGGGTTGCCAAATAGCGCTTGGCAGAGCAGCACGCGAAACTGTCTGTCGGTGGGGATAGCGTGCATCTTTTGGTGGTAGTATTCCGCTTCGATCCCCATGCCGTGGAGCAGGAGTTCTGCGTCTGACTCAGCGCTATAGCCATCCTCTTCGTTGATGACCTCTTCTAGCTCGCCCAGGCGTATGCCGACCTCGTCGGTCATCTCCTCTTCGTAGAGGCGATCGCGTTCTGTGAAAGTATCCCAGAGACGCGTGTTGCCCATGATCACGACATCGAGCACTTTGTTGTCGCGGAATTGTTCGATATTTTGCTTGAGGAAGCCGACTTTTTTGGGTAGAGAGACAGAGCCACTGGTGGATTCTTCTGTCCCCATGACGATTTTGAGCAGTGTCGATTTACCGCTGCCGTTAGGCCCAGTTAAGCCATAGCGGCATCCCGTGTTGAATGTCATCGTCACGTTTTCAAAAAGCAAACGTGATCCGACCTTTTTAGAAATCTCGCGTAATGTAATCATATTAAATGAGTGTTAAACTTCGCTCCATCTTAACATACAAAGGGCTAGGTGACAAGTGCAGATCCTCTCATTTGCTGAAGCGACGCAAAAATATTTACATTTGTTGCGGGTCGTGAAAGACGCGTCCCCGCATACGCTGCGCAATTACGCTTTGGATCTGGCTGCTTTTAAGACTTTTTTCGAAGAAGAGATCCTCAAGTCTAAAGAGCCCTTTAGCCCAGAGCGCATCGACAAGCGCGCCGTACGCGCGTATCTCACAGCGCTCAACATGAAAGGCGCCAAGAAAAAGACCATTTTGCGCCGCCTCTCTGCCCTGCGCTCCTTCTTTAAATTCCTGCTCAAGGAGAAAATCCTCTCCTACAATCCCCTCGACGAGGTTGAGAGCCCCAAGCTGGAAAAACGGCTGCCCCCGTCGCTCTCCTATGCGCAGGTCGAACATTTGCTCTCGCAGCCCGATACGGCCAGTTATCTGGGCCTTCGCGACCGCACCATCATGGAACTACTCTATAGCAGTGGCTTGCGCATCAGCGAGCTGGCGGGCCTCTCCCGCGCCGATTTTGATGCAGCTAGCCGTTTGCTGCGCCTCCTGGGTAAGGGCAAGAAACAAAGGGTCGTCCCTTTAACGGCCACAGCGGCAGAGTGGCTTGAGAAGTACCTAGATCACCCTGAGCGGCAGATGGATAGCGCGGAGCACAAAGCGCAAATCGATCCTGACGCTATTTTTCTGAATAAGTGGGGAGGGCGCATCACCGTGCGCTCGATTGATCGGCGGTTTGAGGAGTACTACAAGGCCAGCGGTCTTGTGGGCAAGATCACCCCCCATACCATTCGCCATACGATTGCTACCCACTGGTTGGAAAAGGGGATGGACCTCAAGACGATCCAACTGCTGCTGGGACATAGTTCGCTTGCGACCACGACGATCTACACCCATGTGTCGACTCGCTTAAAACGGGAAGTCTATGAAAAAGCACATCCTCTTGCGAACCAAGAGGATAATATTAACGAGGGCGGTAATCAGGTGACAAATGGCGCTAGCGAGGTAAAGCCAGATCGAAGCGCCCCGGGATCCCCAAAGACACACCGTCTTTGGGGGTGGGGCAGCGGTTCGAGCGAGGAAGAACATTCTTGAACACGAAGGATTCCGAGCGAGAATCGATATGGCAAAACCGCAGCAAGCCATTTGTCACCTGATTACCAGCCCTGTTAATAACCCACCTTTCCCCCTATCTTGCCCAAGAGATTGAGTGAGGAGTACAAGATACAAGCTTTGCAAGCTGCCGCAGGTCTTCAGACCTGGGGAAGGAGCAAAGAGCAGTAGATTGTGCTCCGCAGCCAGCCTATTGGACAATGACATGCATATCCATAAAAACAGCACGGAGTTTACAGCGAAATGTATATTGGTTCCTTACTGCTCCTTTATTCGTGTGCTGCGACAGGTGATCTGCGGCGCTTTGCTCCTTCCCCGGGCGGATGCCCGCGGTACGTCGCAAATCTTGCACTTCACCTAATCTCGCTACACGCCTAAGGTAGGATAGGGGGAAAGGTGGGTTAATAAGTAAAAAAGTATCGGGAAAGCGATAAGCCGGATTCTGTCGTTGAGCAATCATTCCTCTGGGAGCCCTGTCGCCAGAGCCCTCATGCGACTTCTCATCCTTCAGGCCACTGCGGAGCACAGTCTTCTGGCCCAAAGCTGTCTTGCTTCAGATAGGGTTTATAACGCCCTACATCTCTGTAGGTGCGACCCGCTCTTGAAGCGGGCATTTTCAGCCTGTCCATCTTTCGATGGCGGTATGTTTTCTGTTACACTTTCCGTAGCCTTGCGGCCCCCAGTCTTTCACTGGTATCCTCTCCTGCGAAGTCCAGACTTTCCTCCCCTGCTCAGCGCAAGGGCGATTGCTTGCTTTCCCGAAAAAAATGCTCTATGCGTTAGCCAGGCGGCGTCTGCGACGGCGCGATACACCAGCGCCTTCAGCGGCGGCTTCACTCTCTTGCCAGAAGTGGATGCGCGAGCAATGCTCGCAAAACACCAGGTTTTCCCCTTTGCGCACGAGGTTCTCGTGTTGCGCTGTCAGAACGATATGGCAACCGCTGCAAGTGCGGTTTTCGATAGGAACGACAACACGGTCTTTCTTGTTGCGCAAGAGGCGCTCGTAAATCGCAAGAATCTCAGATTCAGCACCTTTAGCCATGGCATCGCGTTGTGCCTTCAGGTTTGAGCCCTCTTCATTGATCATTTTGATGCTGGACTCGATCTCCCTTTCTAACGCTATGCTGCTGGCTTCAGAGGTCTTAAGGCTCTCTTTGATCTTCTCTAGGAGCTCTTCTTCATTCGCGCGCTTGTCGACGAGGTCGGAGACCTTTTGCTCGAGAGAGATACGCTCGCGCTCCGCTTGGGTCATCTCTTGTGTCAAAGCGTTGAACTCATCCGCTTTTTTGATACTGCTCTGCATGTGTTCGAGCTTCTTGGATTTGGCGTTCACTTCTTGAATCTTGAGCTCAAGCGCTTGGACGCTCTTCCCAAGCTCTTCAATCTCAGACTGTTTGTCGGTGAGCTGTAGCTTAAGCTCTTTGCGCAAATCTTCGATTTGCTCGAGCTCTTTGAGTCTTTCCCGCTTGATCCGCATCAGACGGATCATCTTCATGTCGAGTTCTTGAATGTCTAAAATATCTCGAAGATCTTCAAGCATTTGGGCGCCTTGGATAGAATTTGTTGTGAGGATAGATTATCGATATTTAGCAATATAGCTCAAGCGGAAAATAGACGGGTCTCAAAAAATAAATTGACAGTCCTCGGTTTTTTCGTAAAAATGGAGGTAAGAGTCTCTTAGAGGGGGTTGACTATGGCCAAGGCTAGTTCTAAAAAAGCATCGCAAGCGACAAAAGCTCCCAAACGCAGGGCAGTCGTCAAGGCGGAGCCGAAGCGCAAAGCCAAGGAGAGAACCCGGATTCTGATCAAATACGACGTGGGCATGAATAATAAAATTTACATTCGCGGCCACGGCGGGGGCTTAAGCTGGGATCGCGGAGTCCTTTTAGAGAATGTCTCCCCAGATGAGTGGATTTGGGAATCGGATGCCCCCTTCGCCGACTGCGAATTCAAAGTCCTGGTCAACGATCAGATGTTTGAGATGGGGGAGAACCACCATATCGCTAACGGCACTCTGCTCCAATACACCCCCAAGTTCACCGGCTAGATAATAACCCAACTTGCGTTAATACATCGCCCTTTTCCTTTCGCCTGAATTCCCCTTTTTGTTAGAACGTTAGGACATATCCGCTTACGTTTGGGGGTCCCGATGTCTTATCTCGAAAAGTATTTCCACCGCGTCGCTGAAAAAGAGCGTACACGCGCTGCAATCGCTTACATGGCCGCTTTAGATCACATCCACGGCGAATTTCCACTCATTGCTCAGAAAATTGTGCAGGAGCTAAAAGATCAGCGCAGCCATCTTAAACTCATCGCTTCTGAAAATTACTGTTCGCTAGCTGTGCAGCTGGCGATGGGCAATCTGCTCACCGACAAGTACTCAGAAGGATATCCCTACCATCGGTTTTATGCAGGCTGCGAAAACGTCGATGCCATTGAAGCGGCCTGCGTAGAAGAGGCTAAGCTGCTCTTCGGCTGCGATCACGCTTATGTGCAGCCCCATTCAGGCGCAGATGCGAATCTAGTGGCGTTTTGGTCGATCTTGGTGCACCGCATACAGAACAAAGAAGTGGAGCGACTGGGGAAGAAAAGCATCGATGAGTTAACGCCAGAAGAATATGAACGCGTGCGCCAACTCCTCGTGAATCAAAAAGTCATGGGGCTTTCGCTGGGTTCCGGCGGGCATTTGACGCACGGCTATCGCCACAACGTTTCAGCTAAGATCATGCAGGCGGTCTCTTACGACGTGGATCGCGTTTCTGGGCTGATCGATTACGCCAAGTTGCAAGAGCTGGTGAAGCAGGAAAAGCCTGCTATTTTGATCGCCGGCTACTCCGCCTATCCGCGCCTGATCAGTTTTGCAAAAATGCGCGAGATTGCCGATAGCGTGGGAGCAACCTTGATGGTTGACATGGCTCACTTCGCCGGACTCGTGGCCGGCAAGGTGATGCAAGGAGAGTTCAATCCAGTGCCCTATGCGCATGTTGTCACTTCCACCACGCATAAGACTCTGCGCGGTCCGCGCGGTGGTCTGGTTTTGTGCAAAGAGGAGTATCGCGCGGTGGTCGATAAAGGGTGTCCGATCATTTTAGGCGGCCCCCTACCCCATGTGATGGCGGCTAAAGCGATCGCCTTTAAAGAGGCAAGAACACCTGCTTACGAGGCATATGCTCATCAGATTGTGCGCAATGCCAGGGCCCTGGCTGAAAGCCTCTGTCAAGAGGGTGTAAAAGTGACCACAGGCGGTACGGATAACCACTTGCTCGTGATGGATGTTGCGGCAAGTTTTAAACTGACGGGTAGACAGGCAGAGCTCGCTTTGCGCGAGGCCAAAATGACAGTGAATCGCAACAGCGTGCCGTTTGATCCTGAAGGGCCTTGGTACACATCGGGAGTACGCATTGGCACACCAGCGCTCACTACACTCGGAATGAAAGAGGCAGAGCTGAAGCAAGTGGGCAAGCAGATCGCCACACTTCTGCGCGCGACACGTGCTGCGCCTAGCGAAAAACCCAGTGAGAAAAGCCGCGCCAAAGTCGAGATCGACCCCAAGGTGCTAGATTCTGTGCAGAAAGGCGTGGCGGAGCTTCTCCATGCATTCCCGCTTTACCCAGAACTTGTGATTGACTAGCACGGGGTAAATGGAGTAAGAATTAGAGTTTAATAGCCTGAAATAAGGAGAGTATTATGGCACCGAAAAGCCAAGAGCCGCCCTCAACGCGTAAAGAGCTAGGAGTACATTTGCTCGATGATAAGATCGATGAAGTGTTGCTCAATTCAAGACGGATTTTTCTTTGCGGCGGTGTCGATAGCGAATGCGCCAAAGAGATCATCCGCAAGCTGTGGTATCTCGAGCTGACCGATCCAGGCAAGCCGATCCTCTTTGTCATCAACTCTCCCGGTGGTTCTACCGACGCAGGCTTTGCGATCTGGGATCAAGTCAAGATGCTCACCTCGCCGATCACAACGCTCGTGACAGGTCTGGCTGCATCGATGGGCTCCGTGCTCAGTCTGTGCGCTCCAGCCGGCCGCCGTTTTGCGACGCCCAGTTCGCGCATCATGATCCACCAGCCCCTCATCGGCTCAGTTGTACGGGGACAAGCTACCGATCTGGAAATTCACGCTAAGGAGATCCTGCGTACGCGTCAATCTCTCGTAGAAATCTACATGGCAGCGACAGGCAAAGATGCTAAAACCATTGATCAAGCCATTGAGCGCGATACTTGGATGAACGCCAAAGAAGCCAAAGAGTTTGGATTGATCGACAAACTCGTCACTTCCTACAAAGAGCTTGCATAGCTGCGTCGCCCTGAACTAGTGCTCTGTCATCAAAATTTTTATAAGTTGGGCTGATGTGAAAGCTCCCGCGGTTGGACGATCGTAAAGCGCGCAGTATTAACTCAATACAGCCAGCTTTACGATCGTCCAACCCCGGGGCTTTGACACAGTCGAACTTGCAAAAATTTTGATGACAGAGCACTAGGGCGACCTCTTATTACCCCGAGCCCCAAATAGGTGACAACCTGCTTGCTGTGGCTTCGCCATATCGATTCTCGCTTGGAATCCTTCGTATTCAAGAATGCTATTCCTCGCGAGAATCAATCTGGCTTTGCCTCGCAGCGCATTTTGTCACCTATTTGGGGCTCGGGGTAATAAGCACAGTCGCTTGCACATAAGTCAAGAAAAAAGAAGATTGAAATGATCGATTCTTCCGGTTATTCTACTCGGGTTGACATCAATTTTTACATATTTATGGTTGAATCAATCCCATTGAATGGAGGCATCGCATGTTTATCGGCATTCCAAAAGAAGTTAAAGATCAAGAATTCCGCGTTGGTGCACCTCCTGAAGTGGTGAGAGCGCTTGTGGCAGCTGGCCACAAGGTGCTCGATGCGGATTTGGTGATCGGTGCTGTGCTGGTGCCAGGAAAGATGGCGCCAAGACTTGTCACGCGCGACATGGTGAAAAGTATGCAAAAGGGGAGCGTGATTGTCGATGTGGCGATCGATCAAGGCGGCTGCTGTGAGACCTCGCGCCCCACTTCCCACTCGCAACCGACGTATGTCGTCGATGGCGTTGTGCACTATTGCGTGACGAATATGCCGGGTGCATGTGCGCGCACTTCGACACAAGCGCTGACGAATGCGACATTCCCTTATGCATTAAAAATTGCCAATGAAGGGTATAAGAAAGCGTTGAAAGACGATCCTGGGTTCATGCTAGGTTTAAACGTTTGTTTGGGTCACGTGAGCAATCAGCACGTAGCGCATGATCTCGGTTATGAATATGTTCCTCCAGACAAATTGTTCTAGTTTATGAGTGATTGATGGATTACGTTCCTTTCTCGAAGAAGGACCTCACTGCAGGAGAAGCCTTGGTTCAGCAAGGCCGAGTGCGGCAGGTGCTTTTTTCAGAGGGAACGTATCAAGTCGAAGTGCTCGAGCAGAAAAAGCGGGAGCCTTTCTGGCCCTTTGTGCAAATCGATGATACAGGACACGTCCTCGATTGTTTCTGTAGCTGCAAAGAGGCTGAAAAGCACAAATCCTGTCCCCACCTAGGTGCGGCCTACGCGCGGATTTTTAACGACACCCCTTTTCCCCTACATGTCAGATTTCGCGACTCGCTTTGGAATCTGCTCTGTCAAATAGCGAGTCGGTGCCATGGCTACGATTCCACAGGATTAAAAAGCAAGGAAGGGGAATACAAGGCCTTCTCAACAACGGGTAAGCTCCTCTTTCGGGTCAAAGGACAGAGTGCCAGGGGTAAGAAGAAACTCGAAGAGATCCTCTTTCATCGCGCTGTAGAAACGGAGGAAACCTCGTTAAAATTTTCCAATCTGCCGCCAGAGGAAATCGCGCTTTGGAAACAAGGCAAACCTAGCCACGCGCTCAAGTTCGAGCTCTCCTTTTGGTCTGATTTGGCCAAATGGTGGATGAGTTTGCAAGAGGAGCGGGAAGAGTACACGCTCTCCTTCGACACGGAGCCAAACCAGCTGCCCCACTGGGTTCAGGTGAAATTCGCCTCAGTTTCTTTTGGGTTTTATGTAGCAGAGGCTAATTGGCCCTACGTGATTCCCGTGCTTGGCATGGTCGAATCGCCGCTACCCGTATTTGAATTTCATCAACAGAAGATCGAAGCGATCCGCTATGATGAAGCCTTAACTGCTTTCTTCATTGAAAGCTCTCCTTTAAAAGAGCAGCGCTCTCTTCCTGAAGATACCGCTCAAGGGATTCATGTAGGGGATTGGCTCTATTTCCCCGAGCGCGGGTTTTTCCCGGCGCGCATCGACCCACTGCTCAATCAAAAACAGATCTCGAAAGAAAAAATCTGTTCGTTTTTGCAAAAGCACCCTTATCTCGTCCAGAAATACCTCGTCAATGCCAAGATTCATCTCAGCAGTGTTAAAGCGCAGTACGATATCTTTTTCGATGCCGAATTCAATCTGCATGTCATCTGCTATGTGTATGAAAAAGGGGACCTGCAGCAGGAAGGCGCGGCGTTTTTTGGCTCCTGGGTGTACCTGCCTAATAAAGGGTTCTACTATCTAGAAAATCTGCTCTTCGATGGAGTCGAGAAGCTCATCGTGCGCCAGCAAATTGGTGATTTCATCAATCGCCATCGCGCTTGGTTAAATACGTTTGAAGGGTTTCAAACCCATGTCTACACCATCGAATCGAAGCTGCGCTATGAAGTGACGCCTGAAGAGAATTTGCGTTTCGATGTCTCGTTTGAACTCACGGAGATTGGGCAAGAGTTTATCGACTTTGGCGAGTGGGTCTATTTGAAGGGGCGTGGTTTTTTTGCTAAACGCGGCCGGGGCGCTTCACGCATCCATGCGGGGTTAAGTATTGAGCCGTTTGACGTCTCCTCGTTCATTCACTCCCATCAAGAAGAATTAGAATCCCTCAAAGGCTTTTTCAGCACGCGCTCTCCAATGTATCAAGCCAAGGTCGATTTGATGCTCGATGCCGAAAAGCGCATTGTGGTGCGTCCCCACTTCATTTTCCATCCCACTTATACTGAAGGGCAAGTGAAAATCTTTGGCGACTACACCTATGCTAAAGGTGAGGGGTTTTGTGAAATCCCCTTCGAAAAACGCCTGCCTGAGGAATTCGTTAGAGAGCGGCGCATCTCTGTCGCAGAAGAGCCCTATTTTGTTCTGCAGCAGATCGATCTCTTAGGCCCCTTCATCACCTCTCTCCCCGTCGAGCTCACTAAGCCCAAATCGCTCTCGCTGCGCGTGCGGCGCCTGAGGCAAAGTCCACGCGCAAAAGCGCCAGAATGGCTCATCGAAGCTGCACTCGAGTCGGAGCTGGGATCTGTCGAGCTCTATGAAATTTGGCGAGCGGTGGCCGAGAACAAACGCTATCTCTTTACGCCAGCAGGACTCATCCTACTCAAGCAACCCCGCTTCCACTGGCTCAAGAACCTCCCTAAGCGCAAATGGCTCAGCGATGGCAAAAAACTCAAACTCACCACACTCGAATGGCTGCGCCTCAGCGTCTTCGAGGAGATCCGTTTGCCCGAAGGGCGCGGCAAAGAAGAGATCGAGACGCGCCGCTTGCTCGATCAATTGCAAAGTTTCCAACCTGAGCAAACCATTGTACTCACCGGCTTAAAAAGCGATCTGCGCGCCTATCAAGAGATCGGGGTCAAGTGGCTCTGGTTTCTCTATCTACACGGCCTGTCAGGGCTGCTTTGTGATGAAATGGGCCTTGGAAAGACCCACCAGGCGATGGGGCTGATCTCCGCTGTAAAAAATGCCACGGATAGCAAAGCCAAATTTCTCGTCGTATGCCCCACATCGGTGATCTATCACTGGGAAGAGCTTCTCAAGCGCTTTTTACCACACGTCAAAGTCTCGGTTTTCTACGGCATTGCGCGCAAGCTCCCAGATGCATCAGAAGGGGTTGAGATTCTACTCACTTCCTACGGCGTGCTGCGCAGCGAGCGCAAAGAGCTCGCTCGCGTCGAATTCGACGTCGCCATTTTCGATGAGATCCAAAGCGCCAAAAACGCCCATTCCCTCACGCACAAGTCGCTCAAGAAGATCCAATCCAAGGTGCGCATCGGCCTCACCGGCACCCCCATTGAAAATCGCTTGCTCGAGCTCAAAGCGCTCTTCGATCTCGTACTCCCCACGTACTTCCCGCAGGAAGCGCAATTCAAAGAGTTCTTCGTCAACCCGATTGAAAAACATCAAGATGCTGAGAAAAAAGTCCTCTTGAACCGCCTGATCAAGCCCTTCATTCTACGCCGCAAAAAAACCGAAGTACTTCTAGAGCTGCCTGAAAAGATCGAAGAGATCTCCTACTGCGATCTCTCCGATGAGCAGCACGAGATGTACCGCAAAGTTTTCCACGAGCATCGCGACCCGCTCATCCAAGATCTCTCCTCGGAAGGCAAGCCCGTTCCCTACATGCACGTTTTCTCGCTGCTCTCCACCCTGAAACAAATCTGCGATCATCCCTGCATGATCACCAAGAAATTCGATGATTTTCAAAAGCACAAATCCGGCAAATGGGATCTGTTTGTCGCACTGCTACAAGAGATACGCGACAGCGGACAGAAGCTGGTTGTCTTTTCCCAGTACCTCGACATGCTTGATATGATCGAGAGCTATCTCAAAGAGCACAAGATCGGCTACGCCGGCATCCGTGGCAGCACGCGCAACCGCAAAGAGCAACTCGAAAAATTCCGCGATGATCCACAGTGCGAAGTGTTCGTTGCTTCGCTGCAAGCCGTCGGCGTTGGCGTCGACCTCGTCTCCGCATCTGTTGTCATCCACTACGACCGCTGGTGGAATCCCGCACGCGAAAACCAAGCCACCGACCGCGTGCACCGCATTGGACAGAACCGCGGCGTTCAAGTCTTCAAAATGGTCACCAAAGGCACTATCGAAGAGCACATCCACAACCTCATCGAGCGCAAAAACGCCCTCATGGAAGGCATCATCGGCTTTGACGAGCAGGATCGCATCAAAGGGCTCAACCGCGACGAGCTCCTCCAGCTCCTCCACCTCATCAACCGCGACCTCGAAAACGAAGAACGCGAATAAGCAACAGGCTTTTGGTTTTTTTGACTATTCTTTTGTTGGTAAGCGCTTGAGACCGCTTCTTTAGATAGTCGGGACAAGGGGGAGGGTTGGGTTTTAGTTTTCTGTTTTCCTAAAAGCTCATGACCGCTTCCATTGACATGTCAGGACAAGGGGGAGGGTTGGGTTTTAGTTTTCTGTTTTCCTAAAAGCTCATGACCGCTTCCATTGACATGTCGGGACAAGGGGGAGGGTTGGGTTTTAGTTTTCTGTTTTCCTAAAAGCTCATGACCGCTTCCATTGACATGTCGGGACAAGTGCTTTGCCTTGTCCCCGCTGCCCTTAGTTGAGCCTCATTTCGCTTTGCCAAATCGCGTGCTCGTCGGGGGGCCGTGCGTAGCACTAACCCCCCGCGCCCCACCCCTGTAGGCCTTTCAGAAGGCTCACACTTTTTAACTAAACACTCCGTAAACGCCTTCTAAAATGCCTATCGGGTGTGGGCTCTCCTGCGCTTCGATTTTGCTGTGCGACCTGAGGCCGCGGGCTGCCATGAGCACAGCTATCGCTGTGTCGCATGGCAGAGCCAGTTTAGGGTGCAGCCCCAATCCTACGGTTGGGGCAAGATCATAGCGTATACTTCCTGTCAAAGAACGCTATTCGACTTGGGCTTCAAAGCTCTATGTTTGCTCGGAAAAATTGGGGCCCCAACCGCAGGATTGGGGCTGCACCCTAAACTGGCTCTGCGACATGACGCGAGAAGGGGCCCCGCACGAGACGAAGTCCGCGGGGAGGTGAGCGCACGAGCAGCCCGCGGCCTCAGATCGCAATGCAAAATCGCTGCCGCAGGAGAGCCCACACCCGATAGGCTTTTCAGAAGGAGCTAGTACATGAGTGCTTATTTGATGGGTATGCGACTAATGAAAGGCCTACAGGGGTGGGGCGCGGGGGGTTAGTGCTGCGCACGGCCCCCCGACGAGCACGCGATTTGGCAAAGCGAAATGAGGCTCAAGGGGCCAGCTGGGACAAGGCAAAGCACTTGTCCCGACATGTCAATGGAAGCGGCAGCGAGCTCTTAGAAGCAAAAAAACCCCGCCCTAACCTTTCCCCTTGTCCTGACTGTCGATGGAAGCGGTCATGAGCTTTCAGAAACGAAAAAATAAAAAACTAAAAATCAAAGCCAACCCTCTCCCTTGTCCCGACATGTCAATGGAAGCGGCAGCGAGCTCTTAGAAGCAAAAAAACCCCGCCCTAACCTTTCCCCTTGTCCTGACTGTCGATGGAAGCGGTCATGAGCTTTCAGAAACGAAAAAATAAAAAACTAAAAATCAAAGCCAACCCTCTCCCTTGTCCCGACATGTCAATGGCAGCGGCAGCGAGCTCTTAGAGGCAAAAAAACCCGCCCTAACCTTTCCCCTTGTCCTGACTGTCGATGGAAGCGGTCATGAGCTTTCAGAAACGAAAAAATAAAAAACTAAAAATCAAAGCCAACCCTCTCCCTTGTCCTGACTGTCGATGGAAGCGGCAACGAGTTCTCACAAACAAAAAGAAAAACCAATCATCCCAACTTTAGTAGGTGAAGTCGGACCAGTCGGCAGCGCAGAAGCGCTTGTCTTGGTGGAGCTGATCGATGGATTGCATCTCGTGGGGCGCGAGGGTGAAGTCGAAGATGGCAAAGTTGGCGGCGAGATGATCGGGCGTGGAAGCTTTGGGGATGGCGGGGACGTTGTGCTGGATGAGCCAGCGCAAAAGCACTTGAGCGGGGGTCTTGATGTGGTGCTGTGCGATGGAGGTGAGTACAGGGTCTTGCAAAAGCGCGCCTTTGCCGAAGGGGCGATAGGCGATGAGGGTGATGTGGTGCTTCTGGCAGAAGATGAGAAGTTCGTGTTGGTAGAGGTAGGGATGGAACTCGACTTGGTTGGCGGTGATGGGAATGCCTGCGTGGAGAGCGTCCTGGAGGTGGTGGATGGTGAAGTTGCTGACGCCGATGGCGCGGACATGCTTGGTTTCTAGCAGTGTGGCGAGGGCTCTTAAGATTTGCTGGAGCGGGCGTGTGCGGTCGGGCCAGTGTAGGAGGTAAAGGTCGAGATACTCAGTTTTGAGCTCTTTCAGCGCGTGGTGGCAGGCTTCTTGGATGCTCTTGGAGATGGCGTTGTCATCGATTTCATCATTGCTGAGCTTGGTGGTAAGAAATAATTTTTCACGCGGGAAATGGCGGATGGCTTGGCCGATCTCTTGGTGGTTGGCATAGACGTGAGCTGTGTCGATATGGCGGTAGCCGATCTCAAGGGCGTGCTTGACAATGTTGATGCAAGCGTCCCCTTGGAGTTTATAAGTGCCCAATCCTAGCAGAGGAATTTCAAGGTGTTTCATTTGGTTTTTCAATTTAGACTCATTCTGTTCCTTTTAATCTAAGATTAGTGTAATATTTATGCAAAAAAATGTTTATGCACAAACTTTTAAAATTAGCCGTTGTCGGACGGCCTAACGTAGGCAAGTCTGCTCTTTTCAATGCGATCTGTCGCAGACGGGTCGCCATTGTCGATGAAGCGGAAGGGGTTACGCGCGATCGCCTTTACCAAGACGCGGAAGCCTTTGGCCGCCGTTTTGAAGTGATCGATACCGGCGGAATCAATCCTCAGTCTGATGTGCCTTTCCAAGAGGAGATTCGCCGTCAGACGGAGATCGCTTTGGAAGAGGCCGATGCTATTGTGATGGTCGTGGATGTCACAGTGGGTGTAACGGCGTTGGATGAATATGTCGCTAGGCTGCTGCACCGCACGGGCAAGCCAGTCGTGCTGGCTGTCAATAAAGTCGATGATCGCGCCAAAATCGATCAAATCTACCCGTTCTATGCACTCGGCATCGCCAAGATCGTGCCGGTGTCTGCTACGCAAACTTTTCAAATTGCCGAATTGATCGAGGGGGCTTTCGATGGAGTTCCCATCGAAGAGAATGTAGCTGAGAGATCCCCAGCCATCCATGTAGCCATTGTCGGGCGTCCTAACGTGGGCAAATCAACGCTGGTGAATTATTTGTTAGATGAAGAGCGCTGTGTGGTCAGTCCGATTGCTGGGACGACGCGTGATAGCATTGACATCCCCTTCAGTGTGGATGGAACTGATTTCGTTTTGATTGACACTGCTGGAATTCGCCGTAAAAAGGCGGAGCGCGATGTGATTGATAAATTTGCCGCTGTGCGTACTGAGCGCGCGATCGAGCGCGCGGACGTATGCGTGCTGATCATCGACGCTGAGCGGGGTATGACGGTACAAGAGAAGCGGATTGCGAGCGATATTGAGGAAAAGGGCAAGGCGTGCGTGGTGCTTTTCAACAAGTGGGATCTGATCAAAGGATTCCGCATGGAGCACTGTAAAAAGAGCTTTGAAATCGATGTGCCATTTTTAATGCATTGCCCTAGCTTATTTATTTCGGCGATGCTCGGTAGAAATCTGGACCGCATCTTCCCACTGATCAAAAAGGCTGATGAAGAGCAGCGGCGCCGTGTGACTACGGGTCAGCTGAATAAGTTCTTAGAGAAGACGATCCAAAAGTATCACCCACCGATGATCAAAGGCAAGCGCCTGAGGATCTACTACATGGCCCAGATCGATGTCAAACCGCCGCGCTTTGTGCTGTTTGTCAATGATCCTAGCCTGATGGTGGATACTTATAAAAAATATCTGATGAATTGCTTCCGCGAAGAGTATGGCTTCACTGGCGCTCCGCTGGTTTTCCACCTCAAGCCGCGCCATCAACGCGAGGATCGCGGACCTACAGACAAGTCCAAAGAGCAGCCGCAGCACGAGCATGCGCCTGAAGAGGAGCCGCTTGATCAGGAGACCTGGGCCCTCGAAGAGGATCTCTTAAGCCAAGAGCTGTCCAACCTCGATTCTTCCTATTTTACCTAAGATACTGCAGTCTTAATACCCTTATTGTTAAGCTATTGTATTTTATACCTTGCAATCTTGCAGTAGCATCTCTAAATTGCAAGGTACATGCAGTATTTGTCTGATTTCATTAGGTAAAAAGCATTAGCTTCAATTGCTTCTAAGGTACGGGATCGTACTTGTAGAGCTTGCCATTCTCTTCAATGGTGCGATAGCACCACTTATCCCCATTTTCACGCATGAGTCGATCACAGCCCAGGATAAAGCCTTTCCAGAAGCCGTGCTTTTGCATGGCTTGCATCATGTAAGCTGAGGAGCTGGGGCGGAAATGGCTACGGGGGCCATCGACTGGAGAGATCACATTTTGGTGGAAGCGGATCACTTGCTCAGCGCCTTGGACGAGCAGGGAGCGGTCGGCAGGAGATGCGCCTTGCTGGCGTTGGTAGAGGTCAGCATCTTTTCCCCACGGTTCAAAATAGCCGGGCTGAGCCATCAGGCTTAAGGGAAGAAGCAGGAGGATGAGTAGCTTAAAATGCATATTTTAACATCAACACGGGGAAGAGTCCCTCTTTGTTCATCATGGGAGTTGCTAGCTGCTCGTAGAGGCGTTCGTTGTAGTACTTTGCTTCGAGGCCGGCCCCATAGATGCCGCCAAAGTACCAACCCGCTTCAAAGGTGGTGAAGATCACGCCAGCGGGGATGTTGCCATCGCAGAAGAAGTAGACGGAAGTGCCGATGAAGAGTCCGTTGAGCAAGAAGGCGGTGATGGCGGATTGTTTTTGGCCGAGGTAGAGATAGCCTGCGCCGGGCATCAGGGCATTGAGCGCTTGGGCTCTACCAATTGATTTTTTACGCTTATTGTAATCTTCTAGGAATTGATCGAGGTAGGGCTTGCTCGGAGGAGTTGCTGCCATGGTTTCAATTGTGGAAAAATCAGCTTCCACGAGGGCGGTAGAGAGGTCGAGCTTCTGGGCCTCTTCGGGGAAGTATTGCGCGATGAGCTCTAAGGTTTGATGAGCTTGCTTGTACTCTTTGGCTTGCATGTAGGAGTCGTACAGGATGATGAACAGGTCATGCAGGGGTGGAAATGCTGGTGTAGCATTGCGCAGTTTCCCATGCTCAAAGGTGTAGACGGCATCTTGCCATTTACGCGCCATGTAGTAAGAGAACATGATCTCGTATTGGATCTCAAGCTGGCGCTCTTTGTATTCGGGAGGGAGGAGAAATTCTGCGCGCTTAAAGGCTGTAATGGCTTGGTAGAGGTCGAGCTGGCGCGCAAAGCCGTATCCGACGCGTACTTCCTTGCCCCAGTCTTGGTACTTTTCTTCTGATGAGAGCGGCGGGAAGGGGGTCGGTAGAGAGAGGATATAGCGGTCTTGGACAGCGTAGCTTAAAGTGGGCTCAATGCGATCGGGTACGCGCTGACATGCTGCTGGCAGCAGAAGTGTGAGAAACAGATAGGCTCTAAAACGTCTAAAAATCGTCATTCGGAATTATCCCCGGCCACCATTATCTCGACTTTGCAACTTTTTGGGCCGAATGCCTCTGCATGTTTGCTCTCCGAGGCGTTTATTTAAACAGGGAGGGGTTAAAAACCCCTCCCTGTTTAAATAAATCGACTAGTTCGGCCATCAGCCGAACGTCCGAGAGCAAAGAGGCAAGGCAGTCGGCCCAAAAAGTTGCAAAGTCGAGATTATGGGGGAAGGGGAATAGAGATTCAAGCACGGTCTCTAAGAGAGCGTTAACGAAATCCGTTAACAGTCTCTTACTCGTTCTCAGGGGTCTTGACGAGATCGATGGCCTCGTCAAACTCTTCTTTGAGGACGGGTAGACGGGCTTGATCTTTATACATCCACTCCTGGTGTTCGGTGATCTCCTTCCACTCATCGTAGGAATTGATGATCTGTGGGCGGATGAAGATGACGATGTTGTCTTTAGAGGCGTTGCGGTCATCTTCGCTAAACAGCGCGCCTATCACAGGAAGTCCCCCAAGGCATGGGATTTGCGTGCGGAAGTGGGTTTTGCTGTCCTGGATCGAGCCGCTCAGGATGAGGAATTTATTATTCGGGACATGCACATTGGTTTCCATGTGCGTATGCGAGGTCTGAATACCGGTCACTTGTTGCGTGTTGACCGTATTGCTAGTAGCGTTGACGACTTGTGAAATATCTTGCACGATGTCGAGGGTGACGACGTCGTTATCACCTAGGATAGGCGTGATCGTCAAGCTGACGCCGACATCGCGGTATTCGATGTTGGCTGTTTGCACTGTGCTGGTGGCAACGTTGGTGACAAGTGCGCCAGTGTAAGGGATATTCGACCCAACAAAGAGTGTCGATTGCTTATTGTCTTGCGTGATGATTTTCTGGTTGATCACGATGGTAGAATCGTTATCCGTTTGCAGAGCATTGACGAGGGAACCGAGCGAGATAAAGGACTTCCCTTTGTTCATGATGATGTCGCCAATCACACCGAGGTCAAAGCCCGTGGAGAAGGGGATCGATAAATTAGTCGGTGTCGTCAAAGCATTGATCTGTTGCAAGTTGGGATTACCAGCTTGCGCAAGGTTGGGCAAACCTGAAGCGCCCGAGTTTTGAGTCGTCGTTAATGGGAAGTTTCCAGTCTGTAAGACCGTTTTGTTCATGTACTTGACTTGTGAGCCCCATTGCAGACCAAAATTCTGAGCATTGAAGAGGGTCGTATTGATCACGAGTACTTCAATGAAAACCTGTCTTAAAGGAACATCGAGGTTTTGAATCAACTCTTTCAGCTTAACGAGAACTTCTTGCGGCCCTGTGCCGATCAAGGAATTGGTGACTTGGATCCATTGCAACGAGTCGATCGCGCCGGCAAGCGAGGCATTAGCATCTGTGCCCTTCGATAAGCTCAGCGAGACTTGTTTGAGCGCATTTTGAATATCTTCGCCAGCATGGTATTGCAATTTGTAGACGAGGAAACTTGTATTGTCGATCGATTCAATTGACGGGGTCGCGCCCTCTTTTGTAGGCAGATCAAACTTTTGGAGCAGTCCTGTGACAGTATCGATCGAAGCTTGATCGCCCGAGACGAGTAGAGATGAGGTCTTGGGAATCCACTTCAGATTGTTGATCGTATCAAAGAGGCCAGGATCGGAGACACCCGATGTGACTAGATTCTGCTCAAAATCGCAGAGGATCGAGATGAGCTCTTCACCGCTGAGGTATTTAGGGTTGTAGAGCACAAAAGTTACGGGTCCACGCGGTGCTGAAGGGCCTCCCGTAGAGAGTGAAGGGATGTCGAATTTTTGGGCTAGCGTTTCGAGGCGTTGCAATGCGTCAGGCGTGCCAGTGAACAGGATTGAATTAGTCTCTTTGATCCAACGCATCGTGTCAATGGCATGCAGTAAATGCTCATCTGCGACGTTGCTCGCTTTCAAATCTTGCCCAAAACCTTTCAAAGAGGCCATGAGCTGATCTGCCGAGACGTACTGCAGTTTATAGATCAAGAAGGAGAGATTGCCGATCTGTTGGATGCCGACTGCACTTGTGCTGACATCGATGGTGGAGAGCAGGGTCTTCACTTTATCGATCGTTTCCGGAGAACCTGTGAAAAGAATCGAACTAGAAGCTTCGACATAGCGAGAGGTTTTGAGGGATTGGATCAACAGGGGATCGTTTAAGCCCGACTGCTGCAGCTCACTAGCTAGATCGACAAGTGCGCCTTGCACCTCATTACCAGGCAAATAAACCGGCTTGTAGATAAAAAATGAAGAGGCAGAGGGGATCATACCACCCATGTCGAATTCAGGAATGAGCACTTTCAGCTGCTCGATGGCATCGCTTGTGCCCGTGATGAGCAGAGAATTATTCGAACGCACCCATTCGATGTTCTTGACAGCGTTGATCAGGTTCTGATTGAGGACGGTATCTGTTGAGAGTTTCGAGGTGAGGTCTTGCAGCTCAGCGATCACAATATCGCCTTGGGCATTTTGCAACTTGTATAGGTAGAAACCTCTGCTAGATGCAGTTTTTTGGACATTATCGATCGATTCTACAATCGATTTCACACGCTCTAAAGATTGAGGATCACCTGTAAAAATGAGCGAATTGGTCGAGGGAACCCATTTGGTCGAGTCGAGTGCTTGCAGCAAGGAGGGGTCTGCTAGACCAGAATTTTTGAGGTTGAAGTCGATATCGCGAATCTCGCTGGCAAGTTCATCGCCAGAGCGGTTCGTGGGATTATAGATCAAAAAACTCGACTTTGTAGCGGCCTGTTCACCTGTGCGCGCTTGGGTAGGGCTGACATCAAAAGTAGGCACGATGTCGCTGAGGGATTTAAGCGATCCCGGCGTGCCAGTAAATACGAGAGAGTTGGTCTCCTTGATCCAGCGCATACTCTGAATAGCATTGATCAAATCGAGATCTGGCTCAGGCCCCACTTGCAGACGATCGACCATTTGCGTCAGCGATTGGGCGATTTGCGTCTCATGGGCACGTTGGATTTTATAGATGTAAAAACTGGTTTTCCCAAGCGTTGGAGAGTCGAGGTTGTTCAAAATGTCTTGCAGTTTGGAAGTGGTGGATGGATCTGCTAGAAATGCAATCGAACTGGTGTCTTTCACTTCTTGAGCGCTTTGAATAGCAAGCTCGAGAGGCGATGCTGGCCCACCCATCGAAGAGAGCTGCCCAGAAATCTGCCGCAGCTCTAGGATCAATTCTGCAGGCGCGCGGTTCATAGCCTTATAGAGAAAAACGTTTTTCGACATGGCGGAAGCCTTGCCCAGCACCACGGGCTTAGAAGGCACATCGAGATCCTCAAGCGCTGTCATAGCGCGCTCGATCAGATACGGTGTTGAAACGATAAAAATGGTGTTCGTATCGATTTGTGGGACGAAGATGACCGGATTGCCCTCGGCAAACGGCGTGATGATCTGACGTACGAGCTCAATCAAGTCTGCGGGAGCGCTGTTTTTAGCGACATAAGCCTCCATCTCCAGTGGCGTATGGGGAGAGTCGATGCTTGCCAGCAGCTCACCGATTTTTTCAACATTTGTCGTGACATCGGTGACGATTAGCTGCCTTGTCTCATTCGAAACTTCAATTAAAGAGGTGCTCGACACCATCGGCCGGATGATTGTCGCTACCGTGTTGAGGTTCGCATTTTTAATGCGGAAAACGCGCGTCACAATCGCAGCATTGGCGGCAGTTGAACCAGGTAAATCAGCGGATAAGATAGTGGGGATTTGATTGACGCTTCTGCTTTTGGTAATGATGATATTGCCCTCTTGCTCAAGAAGAAGGAAATCATGCATGCGGAGCACTTGCGTGAGCGCGGACATCACGTTGCGCGCATTCACAGCCTCTTCAGAGACCACCGTGACATTGAATTGCAAGTCAGGCTCTTCGAAGATGAAGTTCAGATTGGTAATTTTGCTGGCAAAGCGGATGAGCTCAATGATTGCCACATTGTTGAAGTTGATCGTGTAGGTATCACTTTCAACATTGGCAGGGGAAGATGCTGCCGCCAGTAAGCCTTCCGCCGTCTCAGCAGTATAGGCAATCGGTGAGTAGATAAACGCTAGAAATGAAGCGCAAATTGCTACTCCATAAAACGGTCGCTTTCGGAATTCTTTCATAGCTTAAAAAACCACAGTATCACTAATCTCGCAAACGGCGACATAAATAAAGAACATGTATCGAATCCTAAAATACTTCTTGGATTCTTGTAAACGGGAGTTTCGAAAATGACGAAAGAACCTCACTGTCGAATGGAATACACGCGCGACGCGTCTGGTCAAGAGGTGCTGCTCAAAGATGGAAAATTTCAAGTGATGATGGAGTGGGAAAGGCCGTATATGCAAGCGTGTATCGACGCGCTCAAACCCTCCGGCGCTGTGCTCGAAATTGGTTTTGGTTGCGGCTATTCGTCTACGCAGATCCAAAAGTACCAACCTAAAAGTCATACGATCATTGAATTTCATCCCGTCGTTGTTGAAAAAGCGCGCCACTGGGCTAAGCAGCACCCCGGCGTCACTATCATTGAAGATACTTGGCAAAATGCCTTGAGCACACTTGGCGTTTTCGACGCGATCTTCTTTGATGACTATCCACTTGAGAGCGAAGAAGAGATGAACCGCCTTGTCGAAGAGCAGCAAAAATCAAGTGAGCACCTGCATGCCGGCGAGGCGCTCTTGCGCGACGTGCTCAAACAGATCCCCCACCTTCAAGCCATGAAGTACTCACAAGCAGACCTCGACGCATTTTTTCACGAAATTGAAAAGGAAAAGTGGGAAGGCAAGCACCTCTTTCGCTTTTTGACAGAGCTACAAACGCGTGGACAGATCTCACAAGAGCTCTTCGATCAATCTCTGCAAACACTGCTGAAGCGAGGATGGGTCCAAGAGAGCGATTGTGCTAAGATAGAGTGCAAGCCACCCGCGCAAAGCAAAGCGCGTGACCGCCTCTTTCAATTCTTAAGCACCTGCTTGAAAAACCACATGCGCGCAGGTTCGCGTTTCTCCTGTTTCTTAAGCGATTCCACCTCTAAATACGAAGATGCCGTCTTCCTCGAGACATTCATCCTCGATCCCTTCCTCGACTACCACGAAGAGCAGATCCCCATCATCGTCCCACCCACCTGCACCTACTACCACAGCACCCACGCCCTCGTCATCACCCTCACCAAGCGCTAAGAGAATGAGTTTTAGTTTTAGGTTTTCTTGTTGGTAAGTGTTCGTTGCTGCTTCCTGAGACAGTCGGGACATGTGCTACGCCACGTCCCCGCTGCCCTTAGTTGAGCCTCATTTCGCTTCGCCAAATCGCGTGCTCGTCGGAGGGGGGGTACGAAGTACACCCCCTCAAGCCCCATCCTGTAGGCCTTTCATCAGTCGCAAGCTCTTCAGCTAACCACTCAGATACTAGCTCCTTCTGAAAGGCCTACAGGGGTGGGGCGCGGGGGGTTAGTGCTGCGCACGACCACCCGACGAGCACGCGATTTGGCAAAGCGAAATGAGGCTCAAGGGGCCAGCGGGGACAAGGCAAAGCACTTGTCCCGACATGTCAATGGAAGCGGCAATAAGTGCTGACTAACAAAAAGAAAAATCCAAACTAAAACCCCTGACTCTTTTTCACAGATTATTGGGAGAGTTGTTCGATTTGGTAGAGGTGGGCGTCGAGGGTGCGCGGGTCGTGCTGGAACCAGCGGCTAATAGGGGTACGGTGAAAGTCTGTCCAGAGTTGGCCTGAGACATCGAGGTTGATGAGGGTGAAAGCGGCGGCGCTGTTGAATTTTTTGGTGATGAGGATGCGGTCACCTGGCGACCAGTACTCATGCGCTTGGAGCGCTGTTTTGATGGAGATACTCCACATGGTACCGTCGGAGAGGGTTGCGTAAGCTGTGGCGAAGAGGATGTAGTCGTAAATGTCCATCTTGATGAAATGGGGCAGAGTTTGATAGACCGCTTTCGTGATGGAGACGGGAAAGGAGAGTTTATCGCTGCCCTGGTTCAGGGGATTTTCAAGAATCATTTTCAGAGAGGGACTCAGTGGATTTGTGTCTAGACGTACGTGTGTGCCTAGCATGCGATCGAGGGTGTAGAGGTTGCTCTCTTCAGCAGGGCTCAAATTGCAAATGAGCACCCAGTTGTTATCGAGGACAAAGTGGATCTCTGAGTTGGATGTTACTTCGAAAGATTTGAGTGTGCGCTCATAGAGTGGCGGTGTAGCATGCGCAGAGATTCCTAGAATACAAACGAAGATGAAAAATAACAGACGGCTTTTCATTCAGAACCTCCAGTTGAAGAACAAGATGAGATACAGGACTACTGTATCATATCCCAAGATAGTGCACCTTCCATTGCTTCTTGTAACCGCTTCTCTAGCTCCTGAGATCTAGGACAGCAGGTTCCCTGTGTTCCAGTTTTAGGGCAGGTTGCTTCATGGCGTGTGGCATTTGTGCTGCGGAAATCGGATCGGTTTTGCAGGATATCTGCCCATGTGTATGTGAAAACATCGACGTTGATGAGTGTGAAGACATTAGGGGAGGTGTAATTATGGCTGACAAGCACGCGGTCTCCCATCGACCATTTGCTTTGTAAATAGCCTCCGAAGCAAGAGGGGATATTCCAAGTGGTGCCGTCGGATAATGTCACAAAGTATTCCGATGAGAAGAAGTAATCCACTGTTTGCATGTCGACGATCGTGGGGAGCGATTTGTAAATCTCTTTCGCAGCAGTGACTGGGAGAATTATTTTATCATGTCCTGGATGCAATGGATTTTCCAGACTTAAGGAAAGGGTGTCGAATCCGAAGCTTGTCTGAAAACGCGCACGCGTCCCTGATAGCGATTTTAGGGCTTCGAGGACATGGTCAGTCTCTATGGGGATGTAAGCTTGCAGTTCCCAGCCATTGTCTAAAAGAAAGGAGACTTCAATTTCATCATCATAAGCTTCTTCATCTAAAGTAAACGATTGGAGGTGGCATTGATAAGGCTGTTGGCAGTGGGATTCGCTTGCGCAAGGGGGTTTGATGCAACATGGGCGCTCGGTTGGCTCTGCTTGCGCACAGATAGTCGCGAGGAAGAAAGCGGTGCAAAAGAATAAGCATTTTTTCATAACAGTTCTCCAAATTCAGTAAAAAAGCGATCTTAGGATTCCGCTGAAAAAACGTCAAACGATTCTTTGAAGCGAGAGGATCGCCTTGGGGAAGCGGATCGAGCTGAAAGTAGAGAGGGAAGAGAGCTTTTTCAGGATCGCCTCAGCTTGGCGCTGCGCGGAAAAGAGCAGACTCTCCGCTGTAGCCTCGAGCATCTCTTGTTCAAGCATCCTGCGCTCTTCAGGAAGGGCGGTGGTGGGCAGGACGAGGGAGTGCATGAGCAAGATGTCCCCTGGATTCCAGTTGTCGATGGTGGCGGAATAGGTGGTGTTGCGCTCTACGCCTAGCAAGGTGTTGTTGGAGGTGAGTTTGCGCGCTTTGGCTTCACCTTTAGGGATGTGGAGCAGTGAATCGAAGCCGCACGAGAGATAGCTAAGTTGGTCGCGCAAGGGGTCGAGGTGGAGTAGAGAAAGGGCGAATTTTTGATCGAGGATATCTTCAAAGACCATGGTGTTGAGCATCTCAGCGAAGGAGGCAATGCGAAAAGGGGTGGTTTGAGTGGGTGAGATCTCATGCAGGCGCATCCGAATCATGCCGCGCAGCGCTGCAATGAATACTGCCGAGTCGATCGAAAAGGTGGTGCTGCTGGCAAAGAGTGCTAGAAACGTGTTGTTGGGTAGGCGAAAGAAATCGTAGTAGAGGCCTATTTGCTGTAGAGAACGCCCTTTAGCGACACCTAGATCAATCTGGGGCCAATTCGGAATGACGGGCGGGGATAAGCTGTGACTTGCGCGCTGGATCATCTCTTGCAGCTCTTTGACCTGGTCGCTGCCTGGTCGCTCTTTTTCGAGCTCCCCTGAATTCAAGTAGTGCGAGATGTCCTGAATGAAATCGGCGACTTTTTGGTAGCGTTCAGCTGGTGTAACAGCAAGTGCCTTGGCGACGATTTTTCTCAAGCCTTTGGGCAGAGAGGGGAGATGCACAACTCCGTAGCTTAACTTTCCTGTGATGAGCTCGAATAGGATGAGCCCGAGGGAGTAGATGTCGGAAGCGAAGGTGACGTTGAGCGAGTTTTCCTTTTGCTCTGGGCTCATGTAGGTCGGTGTGCCAAGGAAACGGCTTTGCCCCTCCATTTCAGGCTGGAGGCGCTCCTCGTGGAGCTGCGCGATGCCGAAATCGATCACTTTCACTTCACCCTCTTCGTCGATGAGGATGTTCTCTGGTTTGAGATCGCGGTGGATCACGCCGTGGGAATGCAGGTGCAGCAGGGCATAGGCTACTTGAAGGACAACCTCGAGGGTGCGTTTGATCGAGAGCGAGTGTTGCGTGATGAATTGCGTGAGTGAGACCCCGTGGATGAATTCCATGGCGATATAGAGCCCTTTTTCCCACTCGCCCTGGCCATAGAGTTTGATGATGTTGGGGTGGTTGGTGATTTCGATCACCTGCGCCTCTTTTAAAAAGCGCGATACGGCTTCTGTGTGGTTGACGTAAGAGGGGGATAAAACTTTGATTGCAATCGGCTGTTTTGTGTCGGGATGCAGCGCTAAGTAGAGGAAGCTCATGCCACCTTTGCCCATCAAGCTTTCGATCTTGTAGGGGCCGATCATGGAAGGCAAAGCTGGCGGATGCTCTCCACTAATAAGATCGGGGAGCGTCGTCTGTTTATAGAATGAGCGCTCGACCAAGGTTAGACCCCAATGCGTAAGATTTTAATGCCTAAAAGATCTCCGATCTTCACCAGTTCTGCTGTAGCGACCTTTTTTCCTCCGACCAAAACGGTGACACCTTGATCAGGGTGGATGCCCATGTCAAGGACATTGCCAGGTTGTAGTTGTAGGAGTTTTTCAAGCGAGATCTTGAGGCGCCCAGCTTCCACAGTTAGCGTGAGCGGGACCTCGTTTTTGCGGATCACATCTTCGAGTGCAGGGTTGTCCTGATTTTCAGTTGTCCAAAGGGGCTCTTCCGGTTCGGTCTGCTCTGCTTCGATAGAGGGAAATTCTTCACTCTCAGACGGCGTAGACTCATTTTCTGGCTGGTTTTCTATCATGCTTTCCTCGTAGTAAAAAGCGTAATCAACGATTTTTAAGCTGTTTTCCTTCACACGGGCGCGCAGAAGGGGGTGTTCTCCTAGTGCCATGAGCACAGATCCTTTATGGGTAGCTGGATCATAGCTGCAGGTATCTAGCAGGATAAAATCTCCCACGCCAGCGCGGTTCCACTGAGAGGTGTGAAGGAGGGTTTTGCCTATCTCGAGGCTTAACTCCAATTCGACTTGCTCCGCGAGCGGGCTTTCATTTAGCGGGGCGCGCCGCGCTTTAAAATGTTCGATGAAGGCGCGGTGAAAAGAGGTTGGGCAGACGATCCGGCCCCAGATGGTTTGTTTGGGGTGTTCGATGGCGACATCGATGCAGAAAGCACCTTCTGCGAGCAAGGGGCGCGCTGTTCCCACTTTGAGCGAGAGATCTCCGAAGGGTTGAAGCGATCCGATCGCTTCAGCAATATGCATGGAAAGGAAGCGGTAGAATCCCTCTTTAAATGGAGCTGAGCTCAAGTTTTTAGCGCCAGCTTGAGGAGAGATCGCCATGCGCAGCAAGCCGCTTAAATCCTCTTCACTCATGAGCCAGTGCACTTCGCCGGAAAGTGGGGTCAGCTCTACGGCGACATCGATTGGGCGCGTACCCAGGCCGCTCGTGACCTCTTCTTTGGGAAGAAAACGCGTGGCACGTACGCTTAGGCGCAAGTTTGGAGATTGAAAGATGGCTCCGATTTTTTGCACACAAGCATCCCATGGAAATGCTGGAGGCGTGCCCCAAAGAGGGATTTGACGCATCTCTTCGAGCGCATGCTCGACTCTCTTGACCCAAAAAAGCGGTGATGTGCTCATCTTGGCTGCTCCTCCCCACGATCCTGGTCTTGATTATGCGTCGGCTCTTTGCGTGCAAAAGCGGGGCGGCTTTGATCTGTGAGAATGTGTGTTTCAAAGCGGTGCACGCGGAAAGAGAAATTGCCTGCTTCAAATGCTGCCATGAGTGCTCCTGCGTGGGAGCTTAAAAGATGGCAGGCATTGGGATTAGAGGCAATTTCAATATTAAAAGTTTTAGGCGCCGCACTAAACTCGCGAATCGTGATCTGCGTGCCATAAAGCGGCGACGAAGAGAATTGCGGCTGATCGAGAATCAGCGTTGTCTGGGTTTCTTCCGCGCTGGACATCACGAGCATCATCGAAGCCATTCTCTCAAAGATCGCTTCCAGTTCTTGGGAGAACTCGGTCGCTGCAGATGCTGGCGACTGGCTAGCAGCATCGATGGCAGAGGCTAAATTTGCACTTGTGACCGCCGCTGCGATCGCGAGAACATTCTCTGCTGACGCATCTGCGGCAGAGGCTTGTTGCTTAGCGAGGGAGAAAGAAAAGATCGAAACGTTCTCCTCCTCCTCCTTTTTGCGATTGTCAAAGCGGCGCTTATTCTCTTCATCAACGGCGTCGACCTTCATCATCTCTGAAAACTTTTTCGAGCCGGTGCGTGGACGTGGTTCATGCTCAGAAAGCTTAGAAGATTTGGCTTCCGCCTTAGCGATTCTCTCATGCGGCTGGATCGTCATTACTGTGCTCCGGACTGGTCTTGTTGGTCACCACTGATGGACTCTTTCCTTTTAAACAGCGGCCGCTCCTCGGTCAAATAACCCGTCTCGAGTCGATTCACTCGAAAATTATATTTGCCGTATTGAAAGGCGGCCATCAAATCATTCATGTTCCCCTGGAACAAACTCATGGCTTGAGGCGTTGAGTTGATTTGGATGTTAAAAGCCATGGGCGCCGTACTGTACTCTTGGATTATAATTTGAGTGCCAAAAAAAACAGAAGAAGCAAATTGCGGTGCATTGAGCGTAATCACCGTTTCCGTCATTCCAGACATCGTCATCACCGTCATCACTCCCACCATGCGGTCGAAGAGATTCATCACCTCTGGATGCAGATTAGCATAGGGCGTCGTAGCGATGGGTGCCGCTCCTAAATCTGTTGGAAGCGTCGGCAGTGCTTCTGGTGTGAGCGCTCCTGCGCCAGCCCCTTCAAGTCCCGCTTCAGAGATCTTTTCCCCCTTCTTTTCCGCACCTTCTAGGCCTGAAGTGATGGGTAGAGTCCCAGGGAATGGAGGCGCTAAGCCAGAGAGCTCCTCTGCTTCAGCTGTCCCGGCCTCTTCATCCTCTTTTTTTGGTCCCTCTTGAGCTAACTGCTCAAACAAAGGTTGCCCCTCCTCGATCTTCCGCCCCTTCATCTCTTCAAGAGAGCCAGCGGTGATTCCAGGTTCTTGCGCAATAGCTGCTTTAGCCGGCATAGTGCTCTTGGGAAGGGCCGCTCCAGGCGGTCCTAGCACCGCTCCACCCTTTTGTTGCTGAGAGGATGCCTCACCGCTCGGCTGCTTTTCAGCGCTAGCAGGGGTCCCTGAAAGGGTTGGAGGCATCGCACCCGCCGGCCCCTGCGGAGACATCAATGGAGGTGGCGCAGGCGCCTGTGGAGGGCTCCCTGCGGCAGCTTGAGGTGTGGCGCCGGCAGCTGGGCTAGAAGGAAAATCGAATTGTTCGATGAAAGAGGAGTCATCCTCCGCCTCTTCAGCCGAAGGCGCTTGAAAAAAGGCGGCCTGCGGCGTTTGAGGTCCAGCGCCAGCGCCCTGCTGCGCGGAGGCCAGAGGGGAAATGCTAGCCCCTTTCCCCATCTCCAGCGGGCTGACTCCCTTCTCTTTTTCGAGGAGTGAAAACGGAGTCACTTGGCCAGGTGGGGTGGTCGGAGCCTGAGCTAGCCCAGGCTCTTCTTCTTCTTCAGCCTCTTCCTGCCGTTTGCGCTTTTTCTGCTGTTCCGCATCCGTTTCGCTGACTTTCTCGACCTTGCGACGCATCTCCTGCTGGAATTTGTCAGCATCGGCCGCACTGGTCTTTTTGCTGATATTTTCCGGTGACCCGCTTGGTCCCTGGATGCGACTTATCTCAGACATGGCCTACCCCCATTCCCCTCATACCGCATTCGAGCAAATTTAGAAATGGCTCTTTTTCCTTCTGTGAGGAGGGGGACGTTTAGCATCTGACGCTTTTTTGCGAATATGCGAAGAGGCACCCATTTCATCAGTCTCGATCCCCTCTTTGTGCTCTGCGATCGCGCGCATCTCCTTGTCCCACTCTTCGCGATGAATGCGCATCTTTTCAACCGATTGCTGTTTTTTGATCAGATCGGTGCGCGCGAGTTCCACTTGCGCCTTGGCATTGTCGACCACTTTTTGCTGCTCTTTGACCTTGTTCTCTTTGACTCGCAGCTGCTCGTCGACCACTTTTAAGTAATAGCGCGCCTGTTGGATTTTCTCCGGGGTGGGGCCCTCATCCATCTCTTTTCTAAGCTGAGTGAGTTTAGCAAAACGGTGATCTTTGACCTTGTCGCGCTCTTTTTCCACCTTCAGGAGCGTCTCTTCCTCTTTCAAAAGCAGCTCTTTTTTGTCGCGTAGCACTTTCTCAGCCTCTTCGAGCTTTTTCTGCTTGATGAGGACCAGCTGTTCCAGTGGATATTTTTGCGATTCTTCCATGAACCTATCCCACTCTTTTAAATAATCTAGACCTCGGAAGGATGCTTTTACAGATATCCCCTTCGGGGTGGTGCTGCAAAAATCTGCTCAAAATCACCTCAAACCTCCTCGGAGACCTGGATAGGTTCATATTTGAACCAGCTGAGAGCGGTCGGTCTATCTAAACAAAGCGCGGAGTTGTTGCAATGTCTCTTCAAAACTCGATTTTTCTTCGATCGTTTGTTTCAAAAAGCGATTGACCTTGTCGATGTACTTGATGGCGAAATCAGCCCCTTTGTCAGAGCCGGGCTTGTACTCTCCAATGCGAATCAAAAGTTCATTTTTCTTGTAGTTAGCTAGCACTTCGCGCACCTTGCCGATCAGCCCTAGGTGCTCTTTGTCGACGATGTGGGTCAAAATACGACTGATCGAAGCCAGCACGTCGATCGCAGGGTAGTGGTATTGTCGCGCAAGCTCAGCGGAGAGGATGATGTGGCCATCGAGAATCGAGCGCACTTCATCTGACACCGGTTCATTGATATCGTCACCAGCGACTAAAATCGTGTAAAAAGCCGTCATGGAGCCCTTTTCTGAGTTGCCCGAGCGCTCAAGCAAGCGCGGCAGTGTAGCAAAAACTGAAGGCGTAAAGCCCGCTCTTGCCGGAGGCTCACCCGCCGCTAGGCCGATTTCTCTCAGCGCTCTAGCAAAACGGGTCACAGAGTCCATCATCAAAATGACAGTTTTGCCCTGTTCGCGGAAGTATTCAGCGATCGCTGTGCCCACATAAGCCGCATTGAGGCGCAGCTGGGCCGCTTGGTCAGAGGTCGATACGATCACCACTGAGCGCGCCATGCCCTCTTCACCTAGATCATTTTCGAGAAATTCCCGCACCTCGCGACCCCGCTCACCGATCAGCGAGATCACATTCACGTCGGCCTTGGCATTGCGTGCAATCATCCCCAGAAGTGTCGATTTTCCAAAGCCAGCCCCCGCGAATATCCCCATACGCTGCCCTTTGCCGCAGGTCAAGATACCGTCGATAGCTCGCACACCCACAGAAATAGGCTCTTTAATCAAACCCCGTTTGAGCGGATCAGGTGGTGGCCCGATCACAGGAAAGGTCTCTTCCGTGACAAGCGGACCTTTCGACTCCGTATCCAGCGGTTCTCCAAGCCCATTGAGGACCCGCCCGAGCAGCTTCGGTCCTACTTTGATATGTAGCGGCAGCCGCAGCGGGATCACTTCAGAGGAAGGTCCGATCCCATGCATAGTTCCCAGAGGGGAGAGATAGACCTCGTCGCGCGTAAAACCCACCACCTCAGCCATCAGCGGCTCTTCATCCCGCTTGATCATGACCACTTCTCCCATTTTGACCTGAGGAATAATCGCCTTGATCAGCATCCCGACAACTTCGGTGATGCGCCCGTGGACTGTAGTGAGCTCCAACTGATCTAAGTGGGAGATCAGCTGGTCGAATCTATTGTCCATCGACTATCTCTTTTTTCTTGCTGGAGCCGATTCTTGCGTCAGCGTGAGAAACACCAGTAAATCCATCCCCTTGATCTCCCTTAAATTTAGAGTTGAACCTGCATCAACTGCTTCACATCGGAAACAGCGTTAGAAAGGAGCACTGAAGAGAATTCCAGCTCCTGTTGCGCTTTGAACATTTTTACTTGGATAAGCAAAAAATCGCCCGGAGCTAGATTGTCCCCTTTGTCTTTAAGCGATTGCAACTGTTTCTGAGCGGCCTGCATTTGACTTTGCCCATCGGTCAGATAAGCAAAAAATCGCCCCAGCGGGCCGCTAAACGAACTCGTGTCAGGTTCATCAGGCACATCAGCGCTCATCTTCGCGTTGGCAGAGCGCATGGAAGTCGTGGCATCAGAAAGCTTATTCTTCAGCAAATACTTTTGAGAGGCTTTGAGCTTGAGATTAGGCGTGTTTAATTGCGTGTTGAGGTCTCCTAGTGTGCTTTGAGCGCCATTCACCTGAGCCAGCAGAGTATCGAGCGTAGGCGATTGTGCGAGTGGCGGCTGACCTCTTGCCAAATCAAAAGGGGAGATCATCGACGTCTTTCCCGCCGTAGTCATGGGCGTGCCCTTCCCAGCTTGCATGAACGACGCAAACGGTTGCGCCGTCATAGGCGCGCGTTCTTCCCCAGCAGAGATAGCTCTAGAAGGAAAAATAACTTCAGAAGAGGCGATATCAGCCGGAATCTCTTTGTCGAACATGGAAATACACCTTATGTAAGTAACTGATCGCAAGGGAAAAGGAGCACGGCGTCCGCGGGGAGTCCCTCCGACAGTACCTATAGGCATATCACAAACCCCCTTTTTCGTCGACGAGATTGGGGTGTCGTTTCGAAGATTAGATTTTGGATGATGGTTTTTGAGTGTTGGAAGCTTAATGCCGCTTCCAAAAGAATAAATTGGGGTTTTGTTTTCAGTTTTCCTAAAAGCTCATTGCCGCTTCTTGAGACAGTCGGGACATGCGCTACGCCACGTCCCCGCTGCCCTTAGTTGAGCCTCATTTCGCTTTGCCAAATCGCGTGCTCGTCGGGGGGCCGTGCGCAGCACTAACCCCCCCGCGCCCCACCCCAGTAGGCCTTTCAGAGGGCCGCACTGTTTAACTAGACACTCCCTAAAGGCCTTCTGAAAAGCCTATCGGGTGTGGGCTCTCCTGTGCTTCGATTTTGCTGTGCGACCTGAGGCCGCGGGCTGCCATGAGCACAGCTATCGCTGTGTCGCATGGCAGAGCCAGTTTAGGGTGCAGCCCCAATCCTACGGTTGGGGCAAATGCGGGTCGGCCCCTCCTCGCGTCATGTCGCAGAGCCAGTTTGGTAGACACGGCTTTTACAGAACACACTTGTTAGATGCAATTGGGGCCCCATGGGAAGCGGGCTGTCATGAGCACAGCTATCGCCGTGTCGCATGGCAGAGCCATCTTTGGGAGAACACCCCAATCCTGCGGTTGGGGCTCCAATTTTTCCGAGCAAACATAGAGCTTTGGAGTCAAAGTCGAATAGCGTGCTTTGACAGGAAGCATACGCTATGATCTTGCCCCAACCGCAGGATTGGGGCTGCACCCTAAACTGGCTCTGCGACATGACGCGAGAAGGGGCCCCGCATGAGACGAAGTCCGCGGGGAGGTGAGCGCACGAGCAGCCAATGGCCTCAGATCGCAAAGCAAAATCGAAGCGCAGGAGAGCCCGCATCGATAGGCGTTGAGCAAGCCGTAGGAGTAAGTGTTATCACAGCAAACATCGGCGTGCTCAAGGCCTACAGGGTTGGGGCGTGAGGGGGTGTACTGTGTACCCCTCTCCGACGAGCACGCGATTTGGCAAAGCGAAATGAGGCTCAAGGGGGTCGCAGGGGGTACGCCAACGGACGTACCACCCGGCATGTCAATAGAAGCGGTAATGAGCTCTTACCAACAAAAAAACCAAAAAGAAAAAAACAAATCCCAGAAACTATCAAAAGGGGACAAGGTTGACCTTGTCCCGGAAATGATGAGAGGGTTATTTTTTCTTGGGCTTTTGTGCTGATTTCGCGGGCGCTTGCGAAGGGGAGGGAGATTTCTTTACGAACTTCTCGACAAAGTCAATGGCGCTGTCTGCGAGGCTTTTGATCATCGGGTCTTTCGCTTGTGTGGCGGTGTCGTGCAGCACTTTTTCCCCTTTTGCCACCTCTTGTGGGTTGAGGGATAGGCTTAAGCCGAGGAAGGCTTTTGCCATTTCGTTGTTTGGCTCTTTAGCGAGGATGTCTTCGAAGAGTTTTGCGGCTTGTTTGAGTTCCAGCTTGCAAAGGTGGAGATAGCCCATTCCAACACGTGGCAGCAGGTTGCTAGGATCGAGCAACTGGGAAGCTTTAAAAAGCTTGATTGCCGCGTCTTCGTCTCCTTGATTGATGGCGATGAAACCCGCCTCAGCCAGAAGGATGAAATGATTTTTAAATTTTTGAAGCTGTGCCATTGTTGCCACCTTATATTTTTACGAAGATTTCTGGTTTCGCACCATGTTGTTGATTACCGACTGCACCTGCGATATCAAGTTGGAGATCGATTCGCCGATCTGAGTCACTTGGCTCATAGAGAATTGCAGGAGCAAAAACTTACCTGGAGTGGCTTGAGAGATACGGCTCGCCACGTTGCGCACTTGAGAGACAACCTTGCTCTGCAGGTTAATATACTGTTGAATTAGTGTGTTAAATGTAATGGTTGCCCAAATGGACTCAGCCATGTTTCCTCCTCAAATAGAGCTATTTTTTATTTGCGATTCGTGTAAGAACTTTCTGCAGTGCAGCGTACCCATGGAGCAAAACACCGTATTGATCGAAATCGGCTGAAGCAGTTCCCTGCCTCAAGGTGTTTTTTATCTCTTGGATCTTCTCTTCCACTTGTTTTAAGAGCTCTTTTGTTTTGGTTTGGTTGCCTTTCAGCTCCTTTTCCAAGTCAAATTCAAAGAGTGCTCTTCCTTTCTTTTCTAGTCCGTACATACTTAAGTGACTCCGTCTCATCGCGCAGGGCATGCTCAAGAGGTGCTTGCGCGGGGTTATTGCAGATTGTAGTTAATCCTAAATTTTAATCCATCTTTTTCAAGCAACACTGTCGTTGGAGCGATTCCAGTGATGATCATTCCATCGATCATATCGCCTACGCTCAGGATACGCCCGTTGATCACGACGTACATATCTTGCTCATCGCGCTTCGAGTAGCCTGAGACCTGGTATTGCGTAGAAAGGTCGATGCGCGAGGTGTCAGCTGTGGTATAGATCACATAGTTTTTCACGCTACGCACGCCGCGCAGAGCTTTGATCGAATCGACAAATTCGCTAAAAGCTGAGCTGTGTCCCTGTTCTACACGACCTGCGAAGACGAGCTCTCCGTCAGCGAGCTGGAAGGTCACTCCGCTAAAGCCTTTCTCAACCAAGATGCTTTGCACTTGAGTTTGTAGATTTGTTTCTACCACGACCTGGTTTTCAAGCTTGTCTAGATAGGGGAAGTTGAGGTTGAGGTAGTCGGTCAGTGCTTGGGCTTGCTCGAGTGTTTGCACATAGCCGCGCAGCACAAATTTTCCAGGCGAAGAGGAGGTGAGAGAAACACCAATCCAATTGGAGTTGATCGATAGCAAAGCGTTGGTGTTATCCCAGACGAGCTCGTCGATCACGACGTTATCTTCCATTTGGCGGATGTAAGGCAAGTTGCGCACCTTGTACATCAGCTCTTGTTTCTGCACAGGGTTGAGCACATGCCCTACGATGAGAATCTTGCCATTGGAAGGGTTATAGGAGAATTGCACCCCCTCAAACGCAGCGATCGTTTCTGCAATCTCTTTGCTTTCGTCTTTCATGTGGACGACCACAGGTTCCGCCTTAAAAAGCCCCATGAGAGCGGCAAATCCTCCGATCATCGCCACGGCGAACATGATCGCGACGACAAGATGCCGTTTGGGGATCACCATCTCTTTCCAGTCTTTAGGTGCAGCGGCAACCATCTCTTGCCCGATAGCTTCAGGCGCTGAAGTCGCCATCTCTTCCATTCTCGGCATGCTGATCGAGGGTGGAGAGATGATCGTCTCGTGAATTTGTTCACGGTCGATCACTAAAAAGGAGCTTGTGCCAATCGCGACGAGGTCTTGTGAGGCGAGAGAGCGTTTTTCGCTCACCAGCTCTCCATTGATCAAAACGCCGTTGCGGCTGCCCAAATCTTCCACGTGGACTTGATTCTCTTCATCGACATTCAGGCGAGCGTGTTGCCTGGAGACACTTAAATCTTGAAAAACGATGTCGCAGAGATGGGGATCTTTCCCAACAATATAAGTCATGCCTCGTTGTAGCGCGAATTCAGCGCCGCTATTGGGCCCAGAGATCACTTTAATCAGCCAGCGCGCATCACCACCTGCCTCTACACTCACAGTGGAGAGGTCTTCTTCAGGCTCAAGCGGCATTGGCTCTGAGATCAATTCTCCGGCCTGTTCTTCTAAGGATGGGACTTTTTCACTGAAGCGAAAAAAGGTGCTGCCGATCTGGAGGATGTCCCCCTCGCGCAAAAGGACAGACTCTGTAATGATCTTACCATTTTGCGTGGCAGGGTTGACAGAGCTGAGGTTTTCTAAGATGAACCCTTCAGCCGTCAGGTGGCAGATCACGTGCTTGCGCGACACCATCGGATCTTCGAGGACAATTGTCACTTCGTCGGGATCGCGACCAAGCACCCACTCGTCACCCACTTCAAGGCGTACGATAAATCCTGCGAGCGGACCCTCTTCTGCAATGAGATAACCAGCCATTCTTGCTTATTCCTTAAAGGATACCTTGTTCAGCAGCTTTTTTATGACGGATGAGCTCATCCTTCCAGTAGTCGAGGAAGTTCGTAAAATCCTCGAGCGCATCCCTGAATATCTTGTAGTTCATGTCATACGGTAAATGAAAAGAGAGTGTCAAGAAATTCTCACTCTCATCCAGTCCGATGACGGCCCCACCAGTGCCTTGCCCGAGAAAGTTGGCCTTCATCAGCAAGATAAAGAGCTCCTCGCGCTTCACAAGAGGACACTGGCCGATTTTGGCGTAGAGATAGGCCCCCGACTCTAGTTTCAAGACCTTGATCTCCTGCTCCAGGTTTAACTTGAAGCTGTAGCCCTTTTCATCCTCGCGTTTAAATCCATCCGCGATAGCGAGCTCTTCAACCAAGGCCTTGACTAATCCTTCCAGCATTCCGCCACTCACTCCTGAACCATCGGGGGTTCGCATAAGGTTTAACGGTTTTCGCATTTTGAAGCAAATCAAAAAAATCCATTAACCCGCTTATAAATAGTTGAAGTTTATGTGCTTGGATGTGGTTTTTTACGTTTTATTAGCAAATAGTTAAATATAATTAAATTATCGTCTTGATATAATGAAATTAAATGAAATCAGTGGAGAAGTTATGCTAAAAGATGAATTTCAGCGATTGATCAACCTTTTTCGTGAAGGTGCTGAGGGTAAACCCATTAAATTAGATGAGGTGTTTAGCCAGTCGCTGCAGTTCTTCGAGCATCTTAAAGTTCAGATCCAAAAGGGTACCCCGGAAGAGAAACGGGAAGCCCTTGTGATGATGACAGAGATGTATAAAGAGATGATCGAGGAGACCAAAAAGATCACGCAGCAATCGGGGATGACGGAAGAGCAGCTGCTCACCTTTGCTGAGAACCCCGGCAACTTCACCCCAGAGCAGTGGGAAGCGATCCAATCCTCCAAAGATCGAGTCTTTAAAGCTGGCACAGAGCTCGCTAAGGTTGTGCAAGGTTTTTTTACGGCGCAACCCCCAGAGAGT